>Ga0209719_1001166_pt1 | contig 33630 bp, 25 predicted proteins | sample AD_JPNAS2_MetaG_FD_184421 | JGI IMG/M metagenome (GOLD analysis project Ga0209719, IMG submission 184421) | Active sludge microbial communities of municipal wastewater-treating anaerobic digesters from Japan - AD_JPNAS2_MetaG (SPAdes) (version 2) | ecosystem: Engineered > Bioreactor > Anaerobic...
GGCCACAACTGCGGGCGATTTCGCGTATCGAGAGATGGTGCTCATGTTTAAGACGCAGGATTTCGATGACTTGACGCATAACGAGTACTTTTTTGGGCATAAGGCGGTCAGTTTCGGCCGCCGAGCCGCCCATTCAACGTTTTGCGCCACCTCCTCCAAGAGGACCTACTCACGATCCCTTGCCACCGCCCCACTCAGGGCGGCGCCCAACACTGTCCGGATGCCCCGGAACGTTGTCCGGATCGGACCGGAACTCTGTCCGGACCGTCCCGGATTGCTGTCCGGATGCCGCCGGAATCCTGTCCGGCAAACTCCGGAGCGCTGTCCGACATCGGCCGGATTCCTGTCCGGATTCAATCGGAATCGGTGTCCGAATGCCGCCGGAATACGCAAGTACCGGTGGTGCGGGTACGCGGAGGCTGTTGGGGGGAATGGATTGGCGCGCAAGGGGTTGGGGAGCATCTATGGGTGGGGGGATTGGGAGAGGGTGGGGAGGGAATATCGGCAGGTGCTTTTGGTGAGCAGCGGGAGTGCTGGGAGTGCGGGCAAGGTGGTGCTGGATGCGGAGGGAATCCGGCGTGAGTTGAAGAGGAAGGGGCAGTTGAAGCTGGGCCAGGTGTTGCGGCTGCGGGTGAGGTATTTCAGCGACGGAGTGGTGCTGGGGTCGCGGAACTACGTGAACGAGGTATTCCGGGAGTACCGGGATCGGTTTGGGGCGAGGCGGCGTGACGGGGCGCGACCGATGCGGGGCTTGGGAGCGTTGGAGGAGTTGGCGACGATGCGGGATTTGAAGGTGAATGTCGTGGGATAGAGAAAGTGGCAGGTTCTTAATTTGACAGTGGTTTGTCGAGATCATCGCACGCCTACTACGCCCCAAACCACGCCAATTGATGAGCGCTATTTCCAACTTCAACAACAGCAACCCTTCAGGAATTTTTATGAAATAACCGTGACGTCGTCGCGCTCCCTGACTTTCAGCTTGCGAAGAGGCCGTCCAGATGGCTAGACTCGGCCACTTTTATGGCAGCCATTGGCCGATTTCAGAAGGGCGACGAGGTGTTCCATGCCAAGGTCGTCGACGGCGAGCTGTTCCGACTGCTCGGCGACGTCTTCGGGTCGCCGTCCTTCGAGAAAAAGCCGGTATCGCCCAAAGGGGTGAAGACTCTGGTGCCGGTTGTTCCCTCGAAAGTGATTGCGGTGGGGCTGAACTATGCCGATCATGCGCGGGAGACCGGCAAGCCGCTGCCCAAGGAGCCGTTATTCTGGTTCAAGGCTCCGACCTCGCTCATTGCGGATGGCGCCAAGATCGAGATTCCGTTCCCATCGCATCGGGTCGATTTCGAGGCTGAGCTGGCGATTGTGATTGGCCGGCGTGTGCGCAACGTCACGCCCGCGGCGGCGGCCCGGTATATCTTCGGTTACACGGCGGCGCAAGATATCAGCGATCGGACCATTCAGAACGCGGAGAGCCAGTGGGCGCGCTGCAAGTCGTTCGACACCTTCACCCCGGTCGGTCCGTCTGTGGAGACGAAGATCGATCCGCACGATCTGACCATTCAGCTTTTTCAGAACGGGCAGTTGCGGCAGAACTCGAACACCAGCCAGCTCCTCTTCAACTGCTACAGGCTCGTCAGCTTCATCTCAACCAACCTGACCCTGCTCCCCGGGGACTTGATCCTGACCGGCACGCCCAGCGGCGTGGGCCCAATCGAGTCGGGCGACCGTCTCGAGGTCCGCATCCAAGGCCTGGCCCCGCTGGTCAACACCGTCAAGTGAGCAGGGTCATGCGCTGGACGTCCACCTTCATTCCCACTCTCAAGGAAAATCCGGCTGACGCCGAGATTATTTCCCATCAGTTGCTGGTTCGCGCAGGACTGGTGCGCAAGCTCACGGGGGGGCTCTACACGTTCCTGCCGATGGGCTTGCGGGCGCTGCGCAAGATCGAGCAGATCGTGCGCGAAGAGATGAACCGGGCGGGGGCCATCGAGGTCTTCATGCCCGCGCTGCAGCCTCCAGACATCTGGCAGCAGAGCGGCCGCTACGTCTCGGCGCGCGAGGTTCTTTACAAGGTGCGGGACCGCGCCAACAAAGAATGGCTGCTCGGCCCCACGCACGAGGAGGTGATCACCACCCTTGTCGCCGGCGAGATCAGCTCCTACCGCCAACTGCCGCGCAACTTCTACCAGATTCAAACCAAGTTCCGCGATGAAATCCGCCCGCGCTTCGGCCTGATGCGCGCCAAGGAGTTCATCATGAAGGACGCCTACAGTTTCGACGTCAGCGACGAAGCCGCGCAGGCCAGTTACCAGAAGATGTACGACGCCTACACGCGCATCTTCCGCCGCTGCGGCCTCCGGGCCATGGCGGTCGAGGCCGATACCGGGGTGATCGGCGGCAAGTTCTCGCACGAGTTCATGGTCCCGGCCGCATCGGGCGAAAATGAGGTCGTCTACTGCGAATCGGGCCAGTACGCCGCGAACATCGAAAAAGCGGCCAGCCGCGGCCCGGTGATTCCAACGCCCCAAGCCGACAGCGGAGCGGCGCTCGAGAAGTTCCCGACGCCGGGCGTGGTCACGATCGAGGCGCTGAGCCGGGCGCCGCACCACGTGGCGCCCCACCAGCAGATCAAGACCCTGGTCTATGTGGTCGAGAGCAAGCTGGCGCTCGTGCTTCTTCGTGGGGACGATCAGCTCAACGAGGCCAAACTCGCCGGCGCGCTCGGCACCAACCAGCTCCGCCCGGCAACCGCCGACGAGATCGCGCCCGTGCTGGGGGCGCATCCGGGCAGCTTGGGCGCGATCGCCGACACCCTCAAAGGCGAGGCCGCCTCCCTGCCCGTCTATGCGGACGAGGCGTTGCGGGGCGCGGGCGGCATGACCACCGGCGCGAATGAGGACGGTCACCACTTCCGGCACGTCCGGATCGAACGCGATATCCGCGTGACCCGCTGGGCGGACCTGCGCACCGTGCAGGCGGGCGAGTTGTGCGTCGCGAGCGGTCAGCCGCTCAAGGTCCGGCGCGCCATCGAGGTGGGCCACGTTTTCAAACTGGGCACCAAGTACAGCGAGAAACTCAACGCCCTGTACCTGGACGAATCGGGGACGCAACACCCTTGCGTGATGGGGTGTTACGGCATCGGCGTCACACGCACCCTCCAAGCGGTGATCGAACAATCCCACGATAAGGACGGCATCGTCTGGCCGCTCTCCGTCGCCCCGTTCGAGGTCTGCATCACCCCGCTGAGCGTCGCGCCCAACAGCCCAGTCATGCAGTGCGCGGAGCGGGTCTATGCAGCCCTCATCGAGGCCGGGATCGAGGTGATTCTTGATGATCGCGATGATCGTCCGGGGGTGAAATTCAAAGACGCCGATCTGGTCGGGTTTCCGCTCCGGGTGGCTGTGGGAGAGAAATCCCTGGCACGGGGCGAAATCGAGATCAAACCGCGCGGCGGCGCCGTCAACCCTGTCAAGATCGAGTCTGCGGTTGAGGCCGTCCGGAAGTGGATCGAGACAGCGCGCGCCGAGTTGGGAATGGGAATGGCCCAGAGCCGATAGTACCGTCTGCGAGTCGGATACAGCGGGAGCTTCCATCCGTTGTAGGACCGGTGCCCTCACCGGGCGACAGAATACCGACAAGAATCCGATGCACGGTTCACGGGGCGGGTTGACATTCAGACGGTTGAGAGCGCACGGAGGATCAAGATCTGAAATCTGAAATCTCAAATCTGAACCCGCCGGGTTCACGGGAGGACGCTGTGCGAGGAGACGCACAGTTGCCACGCGGCAAGTGGGTAACTAGTGTTTGACAGACATTCGAGCTCGGTTTAGCAAATAGAAAAGTCGCCCATAGCAATGACCAGAAGCCTTATGAAAACGCGATGCAAACCGTGTGGCGGTTTTACGCTCATCGAACTGCTGGTGGTGATCGCGATCATCGCCATCCTGGCGGGGATGCTCCTGCCTGCCCTGTCCAAGGCCAAGACCAAGTCGCAGGGCATCTTCTGCATGAACAACGGCAAGCAGATGATGTTGGCGATCGCGCTGTACTCGCAGGACTACGACGACCTGTTGCCGCCAAACCCGGACGACGGGAACACGACGCCCGGCTACGCCTGGGTTGGCGGGCAGGCGGGCCGGGGCGGCAGCGAGGAATTCAACACGGACATTCTGCAGGATCCGACCAGGTCGTTGCTTGTGCCCTACACTGGCGGATCGGTAACGCTGTACAAGTGTCCCGCCGACAACAAGCGGCTTGGAATGTACAAGGGCAAGAAGGTGCCCGCGGCCCGGACGTTCGCGATGAACCAGGCGGTTGGAACGTATCCATACGAAGCCGGCTGCAAGATGTCCGTCCACGGCCCGTGGCTGAACTCGACCGCCGGCGGCCACTCGCGCAACCAGCGCTGGTTCACGTACGGGAAGAACTCGGACTTTGTCAATCCTGGTGCGGCCAACACATGGGTTCTCATCGATGAGGATGCACAGTTTGAATGACGCCGCGTTCGCCGTGGGGTGCCTGACGCCGCGATGGATCGATTGGCCGGGCACGTACCACAACATGGCCTGCGGCTTTGCATTCGCCGATGGTCATTCGGAGATCCACCGATGGCGGCAACCGGATACCAAGGTTTATCGGGGCAACACCGCCCAGATCACACCCAAGAATCCGTCCGACTGGCAGTGGATCGCCGAACGGACTTCAGCCAGAATCCCGGGCAAATAACCGGACTTCCTGACATTCGCCTCCACAGCACGCCGGACGGCCCGTGGACCGTCCGGCGTTTTGTTCTGAAAGCTTGTGACGCGCGCCGTTTTCGGGCTTGATCGGCCCCGTGTTTGAGATCGTCCAGACCGATCCGGCCTCGAAGGCCAGGCTCGGGCGTTTGACGACCGCCCGCGGGATCATCGACACCCCGGTGTTCATGCCGGTCGGCACGCAAGCCAGCGTGAAGGCGCTCGACCCGCGCGAGTTGCGCGAGATGGGCACCCAGATCATCCTCGCCAACACCTATCACCTCAGCATCCGGCCCGGACTCGATATCATCGAGGCCGCGGGCGGCCTGCATCGGTTCATGGCTTGGGACGGACCGATTCTGACCGACAGCGGCGGTTTCCAGGTGTTCAGCCTGGCCAAGATTCGCAAGGTGAAGGCCCATGGCGTCGAGTTCCGCTCTCACCTCGATGGCTCGCCCCTGTTCCTCGGGCCTAAGGAGGCGATGGCGATCCAGCGCGCGCTCGGCTCGGACATCGCGATGGTCTTCGACGAATGCCCGCCGCACGATGCGCCGGCCAAGGAACAACGCCTGGCTGTCGAGCGCACGATTCGCTGGGCGGGTGAGTGCCGCGAGCAGCCGCGGTCCCCCGGGCAACTGGTCTTTGGCATCGTCCAGGGAGGCTCGAATGCGGCATTGCGCGAGGCATGTGCCCTAGCGATCACTGCCCTGGATTTCGATGGATACGCCATCGGCGGGGTCAGCGTGGGCGAACCCGAGCCGGAGATGCTGCGGGCCATCGAGTTCGCCGAGCCTTTTCTTCCCGCCGGGAAGGCGCGGTACGCAATGGGCCTGGGCACCCCGGCGCAGATGGTCGAGTTGGTCGCGCGCGGTGTGGACATGTTCGACTGTGTGTTGCCGACGCGCGTGGCCCGGAACGGCACCGCATTCACGCGACGCGGCACCTTCGCGATCAAGGGTGGCGCCTGCAAGGCGGAGGTGCGCCCGATCGACGAGATTTGCGATTGTTTTGCCTGCAGGCACTTCAGCCGGGCCTACATCCGCCATCTGCTCAACGTGAACGAAATCCTCGGCCTGCGGCTGGTCAGCATCCACAACTCGCACTTCTATCTCCACGTGATGCGCGAAATCCGCGCACACTTGGCCGCCGGAACGTTCAGCGACTACCGGCGCGAGTTCCTCGCCCACTACGTCCCGACCCGACGCGTCCTGGCGTCCCGGCACACGGAAGGCTGACCGGTCTATGCTGCCCCGCCAAGACTGGAAACTGGAGTCGGTCCTCCGCCTGTTCATGATCCTGTTTCTCGGGCTGGCCACGGTGGGGTTGGCGAGCAACCTTGCGGACCGACTGGCCGGAGGGGAACCCGACGAGGCGCGTCAAGCCCTGGTCGGGCTGATCGGGACGATGGTGTTTCAAGTCGTCGCGCTGGGCGCCGTTGGATGGTTTGTGCGGGAGAACCGGACCACCTGGGGCGAGGCATTCGGTCTGAGGGAAGACCGCTTAGCCTGGCTGGCCCTGGTGGCGGTCGCTGCCACCGTGGCCGTGTTCCCCATCAGTTTGGCGCTGATGTGGGTGTCGCAGAAAGTCATGATGTGGCTGTCACTCGAGGTCGTGGCGCAACCCACCGTGCGGGCGCTCGAGGCCGTGAACTCGATCGGGCAGAAGCTCCTGTTTGGGGCGATGGCGGTCCTGCTGGCCCCGGTGGTCGAGGAAGTGGTGTTCCGCGGAATTCTCTATCCGACCATCAAGGGACTCGGATACCGGCGCGCGGCCCTGTGGCTGACGGCGTTTGTGTTTGCCTTGACTCACGCCAATGCGGTGACGTTTCTGTCTTTGGTGTTTTTGGCCGTGCTGCTGACGCTCTTGTACGAACAGACCGGCTCGCTCTGGGCGCCCATTGGCGCCCACGGCCTGTTTAATCTGGCCAATTTCACATGGCTGCTTCTCGGGAGATGAACGAATTCGAATTGATCAGGCGCCTGACGCACGACCTGCCGCGCCACCCTCGAGTGGTGGTCGGCGTGGGCGATGACTGCGCGGTTCTCGACCTCGGGTTGCCGGACCGCTGGGTGCTGTTCAAGACCGATGCGGTGGTCGAGGGGGTCCACTTCGACGCGGGCGCCCTGCCCGAGCAGATCGGGCACAAGGCCCTGGCGCGGTGTTTGAGCGACGTGGCCGCCATGGGCGGCGAAGCGTCGAGCGCGCTCATTACCCTTGGGCTGCCGACGGCATTCGATGTCGCCCGCATCGAGGGTGTTTACCGGGGGTTGAACGCCCTGGCCGCGCGGCATGGCGTGGCGATTGTGGGAGGTGAAACCACGACCAACCCCGATCGGCTCCTGCTCTCGGTCTGCCTGCTGGGCTCGGTCGAGAAAACCCGCTGCGTCACTCGATCCGGGGCCCAGCCCGGCGACGCCTTGTTCGTGAGCGGTGTGTTGGGCGGTTCGTTGCGGGGCCGGCACCTCTGTTTCGAGCCGCGTCTGGCCGAGGCGCGCTGGCTGACCGGGCACTTCGCGGTGCATGCGATGATCGACTTGAGCGATGGGCTGGCGGGCGACTTGCGGCATCTGCTCGAATCCAGCCGGGTGGGCGCCGAGTTGCTGGCTGCGGCGATCCCAATCAGCCGCGAGGCGAAGCGCGCCGCGCGCGAACGTCCCGACGCCAAGTCCGCCTTGTCGGCCGCACTGACCGACGGCGAGGATTTCGAGTTGCTTTTCAGCGTTTCGAGCCGCGACGCCGTACCGCTGCTCGATGCCTGGAGGGAGCGTTTCCCCGATCTGGGGCTGGCGTGCATCGGGAAGATTCTCGCGGAGCGCGGAGTGCGGTTGCGGGATGAACGCGGAGTGCGGCCTCTGGAAGCCCATGGTTACATTCACTTCGCGTAGCGCGGACGAGACCGTCAGCCTGGGGGAGGCGTGGGGACGCCAGGCGCGCCGGGGTTGGGTGATCGGGTTGTCGGGCGAACTGGGGGTGGGTAAGACCCAACTGGTGAAGGGCCTCGCCCGGGGGCTTGGCGCGACCGAGCGGGTGCATTCGCCGACGTTCACGCTCGTCAACGAGTACGCCAGCGGGCGGCTGGCCTTGTTCCACCTGGATTTGTATCGGCTCGAGACGTGGGCGCAGTTCGAAAGCGCCGGTCTCGATGAATACCTTTACCAGCCACCGGGCGTCACCGTCATCGAGTGGATTGACCGATGTGATGCCTGGACCGGATCGGGCCTTTTGGCCCCGCCAGAGCCGCCGTTCAGGCGTGTCTGGATCGAAACGGTTGATGATACAAGCCGGCGCATTCGTTATGAAGATACTGGCGCTTGAGTTCTCGACCGGCCACCGCACGGTGGCAGCCCTCGACACGGAGGCCATGGACAATGCGCGGGCGCCCGCCATCGAGATCGAGGAGGTCCAAGGCCGATCCGTTCGCGCCTGCGCCATGGTCGAGTCCGCCCTGCGCAAGGCCGGGCTTGCGCGCGAGTCGGTCGATACCGTGGCGGTTGGACTGGGGCCGGGCAGTTATGCGGGCATTCGGACTGCCATCGCATTCGCGCTCGGGTGGCACATGGCGCGCACCGTTCGCTTGGCTGGCATCTCGAGTATCGAGTGTCTCGTCGCGGGGCTCGAGTCGCGCGGCACCTCAGGATCGCTTTTGGCCGCGGTCGATGCGCAGCGCGGCGAGTTCTACCTTGCGGGCTACGAGCTCGGGCCAACGGGCTGGCGCGAGGTCGAGCCGCTGCATTTGGCCAGTGGCGAGGAACTTGAACGGCGGGTTCGCGCTGGCGCCCGCGTTGTCGGCCCAGACATCCCGTCCCACATCCGCGGTGTGCAGCGGGTCTTTCCGGACGCGGCGATCCTTGCGCGGCTGGCGGCTGGCCGCGCGGGGCTTGAGAGAGGGGCCCGCCTCGAACCGATCCATTTGCGCCCGACCCGTTTCGTCAAGGCGCCGCCGCCGCGGGCTGTGTGAAGCGCACGGTCTTTTCATTTGGAGCGGTGCTTGACGAGTATCTGGAAAGGGATTTGGGGATTGTTCTGGCAGCGCTCCTGCAGGGCGGGCCAGGAAGCCTCGGGGTGAAGGTCCGCCTCGAGCGCGATCAATAAAGAACCTGTCACTTTATTTTGCGGCTGAAGACCTCCGCCGCAAAACGAGTCGCTTCAACGCAGGTGCGTCAGCGAGAAAATCAGCTCCGGCAGTCGATACCCGATCTCCCATCTCCCATCTCCGATCTCCGCGCTCTCTGTGCCTCTGTGGTTGATCCCCCTCGCTGACTCTCACCGTACGGAATGAACCACAGAGACGCCGAGGACACGGAGAAGGCCATGACCGGGCAATCTGTGTTCCTCCCCGAATCTGTGTGGAGTTCCCCACCGATTCAGTGCACGGCACGGGTCGAGCGAGCCAGAGAATTCCCACACCGATTCAGGGCGGAACACAGATTCCCGAAGAGGGCAAGTTCTTCCTCAAGAACTGCAACCCTTCAGGAATGTAAATGAAATAACCGTGGTGTGAAGCGGGGTTGAGCGGAAAATGTGTTGCGCGGCATGTCAAAAATCGGTATGTGTGCAGGCCACATTTAACCAATATCCTTATGGCTCAACCTGTTTTTCATCCCAGCGTGGAAGGCGCCCAGCACGGCGCGAAGACCTTGGCCCAGTTCCTCGATTATGCAAAGGCATCCGGCGCGGCGGGCGCGCAGCCGTCCAATTACATGCTCGAGGATGGCAAGAAGTTCAAGTCGGCCAAGGAGATCAAGGACACCTTCGCGTCGCGCGGGATGTCGTTGGACGGAATCTCGTGTCATTGTCCCATCTGGGTGCACACGACGGCCTGGACCGGCAGCCCGACCGTGCGGCCGTTCATACCTGCCGATGTTGCCAAGCTGGCGCCGGACGAGATCGAGAAGTGGGCGGAGGATTACCTGTTGCGTTTCTTCGATTTGGCGGCGGAACTGGAGGTCAAGATTCTGCCGATGTTCTGGGGTGTGGCCTTTGGGTGGGAGCTGGCAACCGGCTATCCGTGGGGTTTCTGGAAAGGCGGCGACTACGACCTGCTCGAAGCGGGGAAGGAGCGATTCGTCAAGAAGACGGCGAAAATCCGCAAGAAGGCCAACGACCTCGGGCTTTATCTGGCCCATGAAATCCACCCGGGCACGGCCGCGATGTGCGCCGACGACTTCAACCTGCTGGTGTCGATTTGTGACGGCGACAAGTGTCTCACGGTCAATGCGGATCCGTCCCATTGCTGGGAGGGCGAGAGCTGGGAAACCCGCTTCCGCAAGGTGGCCAGCCGCGTTTACGCCTGCCACGTCAAGAACTACACGATTCGCCCGAATGTTCCGCTGCGCTTCATGGCCCCGAACTGGCCCGACCGCGCCATGCAGTTTGTCGACATCTCGTCCGGCGATCTGAATATGGTCCGCTACGTCGAGATGCTCATCAACATTGGCTACGCGGCGCGCTACTGCGAGATCATGGGCAAGAAGACCGCGCCGTTGATTGTCGAGGCGGAGAGCGCCTATCGCGACATCGACGCGACCAGCGCCAATGGCATCGCCTACGTCCGGGACAACCTCTGCTTCCCGATTGCCGCCGGATCGTTCGAGGACGGCATGGGGGCTTGATCGCAAGACGTTCCAACAGGCGAGTCACAGTCAGCGCCCCCGCTTTCGACATGAATGCGGGGGCTTGCTGTATTTGGGCATGGTCCGCGCGCCCCAGACTGCTCCTAACCCGCATATTTCACACTGCGCTGGTGCACAGGGCACTCGGACTTCGCAAGAAGACTCCCATGCGGGTTTGACAAGCAAAACCGGGCCAGGTTCGAGAGTTAGAGAACTGCAACACACTGTTCCCATGGCAGACCACTCTCAGGAGCGACAGAATGCTTCCGGTTCCCTTTCCGGGCGCGGTTTTGCCACAGCCCGGATATGAAACTCCGCGAGGCTTTGTGCAATGTACGGGCTAAACCAAGGTCCACATGTCTGACAGAGTTGTGACAACATCCTCGAACAACAGCCTGCCCAAGGCCGCCCCGCCGAAGCTTGGGCGGGTCTTCTGGACCCTGAACACCATCGAGATGTGGGAGCGGCTGGCATTCTACAACCTGCGTGTGATGGCGCCGATCTACATCATGCAGGCGGATAATCCTGGCGGCCTGCACCTTACGGCCGGGGACAAGGGAATCATTTACGCCTGGTGGGCCGTGTTTCAATCGTTGCTGCCAGTCGTCACCGGCGGCTTGGCTGACCGGTTCGGGTACAAACGCACGCTGACCTTCGCAATCAGCTTGATGCTGATCGGATACCTGATGATGGCCGGCCTGCGCGACCTCGCCTCGCTGGATCAATTCGCTGCGCTGCTCTCCGGCATCGGCCGGGGCATCGCGGACTGGAGTTTTGGCGCCTCTCTGCCAGGTCGGATGCTCGATGGCTTGACCGATTTCGTGGGCGGCGGCTTGATCGGCTCGGGGAACTACTGGGGGTTCTTCCTGAGCATCCTGACCCTGGCGACGGGAACGGCGTTCTTCAAGCCGGGGATTCAGGCCTCACTGGCGCATCAGTTGACCCGGGACAACTCATCGATCGGCTGGGGCATCTTCTATTGGGTGGTGAACGTCGGGGCGTTTGTGGGCCATTTCCTGCCCTCGCTTTTCCTGCTCAAAGGCCTGTTCTGGGCGGGCGCGAACAGCCCGGAAGCCTGGCGTAACCTGTTCCTGGCTTCGGCGTTCTTCACCTCGTTCAATCTCTTCTTGCTCCTGACCTTCAAAGATATCCCGTCCGGCGCGTCCAAGACGGAGAGTGTCGGACAGGTGCTCAAGCGGACACTGGTCAATATCACCGAGCCGCGTTTGCTGGCGTGGATGGCGATCATGTCGTGCTTTTGGCTGATGATGTATCAGCTCTGGGATCTTCAGCCCAACTTCATCGCCGACTGGGTGGACAGCGGCCCGGCGGCCGCGGCGCTGGGCTGGCTGCCGGAGGGCTTACGCAAGGTGGTGGTGGAGCAGACGCCGCGGGGTCCGATGATCCCGCAGCAGGTGATTCTGAGCTGCAACGCCTTGTTCATCATCCTGGGCGTCGTCGGGATCGCCTGGCTGACGCAGCGGATGCGGACGTTGTCCGCGATGTTGCTGGGCATGATCATGGCCACGCTGGGCGTGTTGATCGCGGGCTGGACGCAGAGCGCGTGGATTCTCGTGGCGGGCATTCTCTGCTTCTCGATCGGCGAAATGATGACCGGACCCAAGAAGAGCGAGTACCTCGGCCTGATCGCGCCGCCCGGAAAGAAGGGGCTTTACCTCGGCTACGTCAACATCCCGGTGGGTGTTGGCGTGTTCGCCGGCTCATGGATTGCCGGGTGGGTGTACGGACGCTGGGGTGAGAAGGCCGTGCTCGCCCTCCGCTACCTGGCCGAGAACACACCGTACGGCGCCGGGAAGAACTGGGATGGGCGCATCGATATGTTGGAACAGACGCTGGGCGTCCCGCGCACCCAAGCCATGGCCAAGCTTCAGGAAGCCACAGGCCTCGATGCGGTCGGCGCCACCCAGTTGCTCTGGACCACCTACGCCCCGCACATCATCTGGATCCCCTTCGCATGCGTCGGCATCGCCGCGGCCGTGGCGCTCTTCATCTTCGGGCGCATGGCCCGGCGCTGGAGTGACATGAACGCTTAGAGTCTGTGCAAAGATTACTTCCGATTTTGGCGGGAGCGCCACCGGGCCAGAAGCAAGGCCCGAGGCAGGGAGTGTATCCCCTGAGATACTCGACCGACGGAGGTACGACGCAGATGGCCCGGTGCCGCCCCGCCCCGAAGGGCTGGGAGGCTTTGGCTAGCTGGCCCCACGGACGCCAGATTGCTCCTCGGTCACAGACCGTTGCGGGTATGCTCCCTCGTCGCGCCTGGCCAGCGAGCCAAATCCCCTCGAGCAAAACCGGAATTAGTTTTTCCGCAGACCCTTAGCGCGACTGGCGCACGCGGACAGTGTAGCGCTTGGCATGATTGTTCATCGAGGTGAAACGCACCGTCTCCTGACCGTTCTCGGTCAGGATCAGTGTCTGCCACGGGGTCGAGTCGACGACATATCCCTGCTCGTCTTTGAACTCGCAGTTCACCTGGACATCGAGGCGGCGTTTCTCCCGATTCCGGACCTGGGCGGCCACTTCAAGCCGTCCGTCGGGGAGCGTGGTTTGCTGAATCCCCGAGCATGTAACCGACCGCTGCGCGCCCTTGTCCATGAGGACGAAATTGGATCGGTTCTCGGTGTCGAATTTCGTCGTGTTGAGCGGCGGGAGCGCGCCGGTCTCGGTCTTGCAGCCGCTCAGCGCGGCAGTCAGGGCGATCAGTGTGAGGGCTTTGAGCAAGCAGGGTTTCATAGAGTCTGTGGGTGTGTGGATTTGTCGCTCACGTACAGGACAGTGTCCCGCGAACCGGACGCAACGGTGAACGTGATGGTTTTAGTCAGGCCCGCGATCGGGCGGCGCTCGGCATCCAGGAAATCAACCGTCGCCGTGTGCCGGCCCGGGGCGATGTGAAACGAGGCGAAGCTCAGGTAGAGAGGCAGGCTCTCCCATGTCCGAGTGTCCGCCCGGGGTGTCGTTGCGGCGGACACCACCTTGCTGAGCACACCGGCGATCATCAAGCCGGCGCCCACCTCGTTGGCCGAGCCGCGTCCGCCCCCGGTGCCGGCGATCATGGCCCCGCTGAGGATGGCGGCGTTGCCGACCGCGTCGGTGCCGGCCTTGAACACAGCCTTGTTGCCCAGGATATGGTCCATGACCCGCCCGCCCCGGGTGGTAGCCTGAAAATTGAGGTCGTCGTAGGGGCCCACATGCGCCGACTGCGCGCCGATGCGGATCATCACTTCCCGGGCCTGAGAATGGCCGGGCTGGAACTTGAGCTGCTCGCCGTATTGACCCGCGGCGATCTTGATCGGCCCCTGGCCGTAGTCGATAAACACCAGCACGTTGTGCGCCGGATTCGCAGCGGGCGGGATGGCGAGCCGGCAGAACGAACGGGCGCGCGCGAAAGCGTCGGAACCGTCGCCCTTGAGCTTCATCGTGGCCAAGCCATCGAGGTATTCGAGTAGCACGTAATCGCTCGCGTAAGTCCGCTCCTCCGCGTCCGCATCCTGAAACTGCGCCGATCGAAAGCAGGCCCGGGCATTGTCGGGTTCGCCGTCCATCCAATAGAGAATGCCGCGGTAATAGTAGGCCATCACCCGTTCGTATGGTTCGCCCAGGAATGTCTTCTTGGCCTCGGCGGTGAAATACCCCCGGGCGCGACGCGACGCGGCGTCGGCGTCGAAGATCGATCCGATGCGAGCCAGGGCCCCATCGAGCTGCTGTCGGGCCTCGGCGAATTGGGCGCGGCGCATGGCCGCGGAGGCCATGCGGTACTGCCAGAGAACGCGATCCTGGGCCGGCCCGATCGCGAGCGCCTTCGGGCCGTCCACCGAAACGTCCCCGGTTGGCCGGAACGCCGGTTGGGGCGACGAGCACCCGGCGGCCATGACCACGGCTGGCCAGATCCAGAGGAGGCGACACCGGACCGCGCGTCCCATGGGGTCGGGACACGGCCGGCGACTTGCCGTTTCGAGGGCGCGATCCGGGCTAGAACTAGAATCCTTGCTCGGTGAGACATGTTGCAGAAAAGTCAAGTTTCTGTGCTGCGTTAAACGGGTCAACGGTTCCAATGAGCGAGGTGCGGGACAGAGGGGCGGGGAGACACGCGGACTCCTCATGGGAAGGCGAGGACTGGATTTGGTCTGAGGCGCGCCTCGCTAGCGATACACCGCGTCTTCGAGTCCTTGACGCTTGATCTCATGGTCGCCAGCCCAAACGATCGCGGTGGTGCGCGCATCGATGAGCTGGAAGCTGTAGAGGACATAGTCACTCGTGCCCTTCGATGTCCGCGTCGACAGGCCCTGGAGCTTACCGGTCAGGAAATAGTCGGCGCCCCGGAACTCCTGGATGTTCGGATCCGACGAGGCTGTGACCTGTCCCTGCTGCTTCATATCCCGCTCCTTCTGGAGCGCTTCCATTCGCTCCCGTGCCAGGAAAATGACCTTCCCGCCCGAGCGCGACGTCAACTGGGTCATCATACGGGTCAGGAAGATGTCCTTGTTGATGGGAAAGCGCGTCTCGTTGATCACCGGGTCCAACACGACGTAAGGCGGCACTGGCGCCTGGTTGATTTGGGGCAGTGCCATCATGCCCCGCGCCATTTTGTCGGCCACCGTGACAATGTCCTGGGACTCGATCCCGGTGCCCACGACGAATCCGCGCTCGTCGGCCCGCATCTCGGTGACGCCGACGCCCTTCGGGTTCTGGACGCCCGAGGAGGCGCACCCGGCGGCCAAAAGGATGAGGAGGGCCGCGACCGAAGCTGTCTCAAAGTGTCTGATCAGGTTCATACCAGCGCAATGCTCCATTGGCCAGCCCCGCGCCACCACGACCGCGGAACCGGGCCGAACGGATGTTATAGTGGACGCACCGGGCCCGGAATGCAACACAACACGGATAATCGGCCGCTCGAAGGCTTGACCGCCGATGGGCTTCCTGAAAGGAATGCGCCCATGCAAAATTTCGAATTCAAGAATCCGACCGAGATTCTGTTCGGTCGCGGCATGATCGCCAAGCTCGACAGCCGGGTGCCCACCGCAGCGCCCGTGTTGCTCCTCTACGGCGGCGGCTCGATCAAACGCAACGGCGTCTACGACCAGATCAAGGCCGCGCTCAAGAACCGCCAGGTGGTCGAGTTCGGGGGCATCGAAGCCAATCCCCTCTACGAAACCTGCATCGAGGCCGTCAAGGCAGTCCGATCCAACCAGGTCGGTTTTATCCTCGCGGTGGGCGGCGGCTCCGTGCTCGACGCGGCCAAATTCATAGCGGTCGCCGCGCGCTACGAAGGGGCCGATCCCTGGGAGATTCTTCGCACCCACGGCCAGTCGATCCAGGCGGCCCTGCCTCTGGGAGCGGTCCTGACCCTTCCGGCCACGGGCTCGGAGTCCAACGGCTACGCCGTGATCTCCCGCAAAGCCACAACCGAAAAGCTCGCCTTCGCCTCGATCCTGGCCTTCCCGGTCTTCTCCGTGCTCGATCCCGAGACGACCTACAGCCTCCCCCGCAAACAGGTGCGCAACGGCATCGTGGACGCGTTCATGCACGTCATGGAGCAGTACATGACCTATCCGTGCGCCGCCCCGCTCCAGGACCGCTTCGCCGAGGCGATTCTCGAGACGCTCATCGAGACCGGGCCAGTGACCCTGGCCGAGCCCGAGAACTACGAGGCGCGTGCGGCGTTCATGTGGAGCGCGACGATGGCCCTCAACACACTCATCGGCTGCGGCGTGCCCCAGGATTGGTCAACGCACATGATCGGCCACGAGTTGACGGCGTTCTACGGATTGGACCATGCCGAGACGCTGGCCATCGTTCTCCCCGGAATCTGGAAGCACCAGTTCGATCGAAAGAAGGCCAAGCTCGAACAGTATGGCCGGCGCGTCTGGAAGGTCAAAACCCCCGAGGAGGCGATGGCCAGGACCGAGGACTTCCTCCATGCACTGGGCATGCCCACCCGCCTGGGCGATTACAAAATCGACGCCCGCGAAGCCGCCGAGAAGGTGCGGACGCGGTTTGCCGAGCGCAAGACCAGGCTGGGCGAACATGGCGACATCGACCCCGACGGGGTGGCTGAGGTCCTGCGCTCGCGCGCTTGAGGGCGGCCGGTCTCACTTTGCGTGCAGGGCCTTGACGCCGGGTGAGTGCATCCGGCCTGCGGCATGGGAGAATGCAGCGGTTGTAAACCGGGGCCTCGACCCGGCGCTCTGAGGGTTCTCATAACGAGAAGAACTGGATCGAGGGCGCGTCTGCGATCGGGTTTGAGTGAGGCGCGCGTCACTTCAGATTCTCCTCGGTATAGAGCGACAGTTCGATGAGGCGTTCGAGGATGTCGGCGGGGGGCAGCCCGGCGAAGTTCTTGGCGACAAGTTCCTTGGCGAAAAGCCGGCAGATATAGCGGACCTTCAGCGCCTTGTTGCGAGACGCGAAGACGAAGTCCCGGTGCCCGTTGTTGATCACCACCACGTTCTGATCAGGTTGGTACCGGGAGCGCCAGAGCTCGCCGGGCGCCTTTTGAAATGTGTAGCTCGGGATGCCTTGTTTGGTGGCGTCCCTGGGTTGATTCTCCGGAAGGAGCGAGTCGGTGACAGTGATCAAGCCCTCAGCCGAACATTCGATTTCCGCCTGCTTCACGGTCAGACCCAGCCGGACCAGCCCAGGATCCGAGGGGGCCTTGAAACTCACAATCTCGCCATCGGCGTTTTCCAGGGCACCCTCGCCTTCAACAATGACCCATCGAAACGCAAGGTCGCGCTCGACCAAACGATTCGAGCGGTCTCTGGCAATCGCGCGAAGCCTCTTGGTCGCACCCACGGGAATGACACTCGATGCCGGTGAAACCCGAACCGAGAACAGGGGCCCCGCGTAGTCGAAGAAGTCTCTTTGAACCGGTTCGGGCTCCTCGCCCGTCAGCCCTTGAACACCGTCGTTCAGCTCGATCGAGTCTCCGTCGCCTCCTGCGGGGGTTCCCGCCGCGGTCTTGGATCGCTTGGCGCCGGCTTGCCGGAGATCGAACCAGTCGTACTCCTCGGCCGGGAGGCTCAGCAAGGCTTCTCGGAGCGCTTTATGGACGGAGCGCAGAACCTCGCGGCTGGTCTGTTCTTCCTCGGCCCGCCGTTGCTCCTCGATGAGGCGGAGCAGCTCGGTCTCAATCGGCCCCAGTTCCTCTGTCAACCGCTGGTAGGCATCGTCCTGGATGATGCCGCTCCGGGTTCCGGGAGTGAGGCTCAAATGCGGCGCATCGAGAATCCCCTGGAGATAACCGCTGGTCCAGGGGGGCCGGGCAAACTCGGGCAAAGCCGAGAGACTCTCGATCACGCGCGTGCCTCGGCGGTACAGCCCGACTGCGTTGGTCGGGTCCGGACGGGCCAGGTAAACCTCGACGTAAAGATCGCTCTGGGGCAGCCGGCTGATTTCGTGAAGCAGGCGCCCTTCGAATTGACGAGGTTCGACCTTGAACTCGGCCCGCGCGGTGCGATCGAGCACGCGGATTTCGACGCCGGAGTTTCGGATGCGGTCCCGCAGTTCCGAGGCCAGGTACCACTGGATTTTCTCGCCACTGAACTGCTTGATGCCAGGCAGGATGTTCTTGATCAGCAGCTCCGTGCCCGACTCCGGCAGCAGCACACGCTTCTGCGTGATGCGGTAGCCGGGGTCGCCCTTCTTCATATGCATCTGGTAGGTCCTGCCATCGGCACCGGCCGAAGTGATGACCAGTTCCTCTCCGACCGTCCAGAAGCTCAGAAGCCCGATGCCGAACTCGCCTTGAATGCCCGATGCGCCCTCGGCCTTGAGACGTTTCTTGATCGAGTCGCAGATATGCGTCGCAACGTGCTCGAAATCGGGCAGACCCCGATCGTTGCGCCGGATGCCTTCGCCGTCGTCTTTGATGCGCAGATAATGAACTCCGTGTTCCTTGCCTCGCACCAGCGTGATGTGTTTGGCTCGGGCGTCGATGCTGTTTTCGACGAATTCGGCGACGGCTTTCAACGGATTGCTCTGGGATAGTGCGATAATCCGGATCGCATTCCAGTTGTCGCCAATCCGCAGCTTGCCGGAATCGTGGTCTTTCATCGTGCCTCGCCTGGCAGAAGGCTGTTCATGGCCGCGAGACGGTGTCCAGAAACTGTCAGGCTCATCGCCCTGGCGCGGTCCCACTCGGCGGTCTGATCGGCCAGGAGTTTGATGTCAGGATGCCGGGCCAACACCTCGCGCGCGCCACGGTCGCGCTTGATTTGGGCCGCCTGCTCCATGAAGCCGTGCATCATGACGATGTTGCCCGACCGCCCAGCCGCTGAACGATGTGCTCCATCGCCAGCCGCGCGGATTCCTCGTCGCGCGACCCGATGAAGGCCGTGGGCGGCGTTCGTGTTTCGGAGTTGACATTGCCTATCGGGATGCCGGCGGCCAGCGCATTTTCGACCGCCGACGCGCTCGCATCGACCTCGCACGGGTTGAGGATGATCGCGTCCACCCGCAGCGCGATGATGCTCTCGACCTGCTGCACCAGCCATTCGGCGCTGCGCTGGGCGTCCGTGACAATCAGCGCAACGCCGAGTTCCCCGGCCTTGGCCAGCATGGCCTGGTGCAGCATCACGATGAACTCGTTCGAGAGGTTCATCCGCGACGCGCCGATGGTCAACCGTTGCGCCGACGCCGCACCCGGCTCCGCCGTCGTGGTGCCGGTCGGACGACCGCATCCGGGCGCCAGTGCCACACCGAGAGCCCACCCGAGCGCCAGCAGTGTCCCGACGATCTTCGATCGCGGTTTCATTTCGTGCTGCGCTTGTCCAGCCACACCGTCCACACAATGATGTGTCCCTTCAGAATCTGCTGGTAATAGGACGACACGGTCAGCAGGTCGAGACCATTGTTGATCACCTCCATCAGGCCTCACGGTTATTTCATTTAAATTTCTGAAGGGTTGCTGTTGTTGAGGTTGGAAATAGCGCCTATCAATTGGCGTGGTTTGGTGCGTTGTAGGCGTTCGATGATCTCGACAAACCACTGTCAAATTAAGAACCTGTCACTTTATCTGATCCGCCGGTTGTCTCCGGCACGCGTTCTTTGCGCCTTTGTGTTTCACACCCAATATCGCAAAGGACAAGTCCCCGCGAGGCAAGCCTCGCGGGGACCTGGAGTTTGGACATTTTTTTGCTGCGCCGTCTCACGACGGCGGCTACGGAGGCGTAGCCGTCCCGTAGCCGCGGACGTCAGTCCGCGCTGACTCGCTCCGGCGAATACAGACATCAGCGCCGTCTGACGACGGCGGCTACGGAGGCGTAGCCGTCCCGTAGCCGCAGACGTCAGTCCGCGCTGACTCGCTCCGGCGAATACAGACATCAGCGCCGTCTGACGACGGCGGCTACGGAGGCGCAGCCGTCCCGCGGCCGTCGCGTAGCCGCGGACGGGAGTCCGCGCTAACTCGCTCCGGCGAATACAGACATCTGCGCCGTCTCACGACGGCGGCTACGGAGGCGTAGCCGTCCCGCGGCCGTCGCGTAGCCGCGGACGTCAGTCCGCGCTAACTCGCTCCGGCGAATACAGACATCAGCGCCGTCTGACGACGGCGGCTACGGAGGCGCAGCCGTCCCGCGGCCGTCCCGTAGCCGCGGACGTCAGTCCGCGCTAACTCGCTCCGGCGAATACAGACATCAGCGCCGTCTGACGACGGCGGCTACGGAGGCGTAGCCGTCGCGTAGCCGCGGACGTCAGTCCGCGCTAACTCGCTCCGTCAAAAGCAGGAATCAGCGCCGTCTCACGACGGCGGCTACGGAGGCGTAGCCGTCCCGCGGCCGTCCCGTAGCCGCGGACGTCAGTCCGCGCTAACTCGCTCCGTCAAAAGCAGGAATCAGCGCCGTCTGACGACGGCGGCTACGGAGGCGTAGCCGTCCCGTAGCCGCGGACGTCAGTCCGCGCTAACTCGCTCCGTCAAAAGCAGGAATCAGCGCCGTCTGACGACGGCGGCTACGGAGGCGCAGCCGTCCCGTAGCCGCGGACGTCAGTCCGCGCTAACTCGCTCCGTCAAAAGCAGGAATCAGCGCCGTCTGACGACGGCGGCTACGGAGGCGTAGCCGTCCCGCGGCCGTCGCGTAGCCGCGGACGTCAGTCCGCGCTAACTCGCTCCGTCAAAAGCAGGAATCAGCGCCGTCTGACGACGGCGGCTACGGAGGCGCAGCCGTCCCGCGGCCGTCCCGTAGCCGCGGACGTCAGTCCGCGCTGACTCGCTCCGGCGAATACAGACATCAGCGCCGTCTGACGACGGCGGCTACGGAGGCGTAGCCGTCCCCGCGAGGCTTGCCTCGCGGGGACTTCATGTGTCGATTTCCTCAGCCTCTTCCGATCACGCAGAGCGAGGCCGCTGCCGCCATTTCCCTCACCCACCGTGATCAGCAACCGGCTTCCTGCCACCAATTGCTTTGGGTGCCCTCAGGGCGGCTGTCGTTGGCCGAACGCGAAGTGGGGCGGGCGGGTTCGGCGGTCCCCCACAGGGCATCGCGCAGCCCGGACCTGCGGCTGATCTTGCGCTCAATCATTGTCCGGAAGGGTTTTTCGGCCGTCCACAATTCGACGTGTTTGCTGGCACGGGTCAGGCCGGTGTAAACCAGTTCGCGCGTGAGGATCGGACTCTCTTCACCGGGCAGGATCATGAGCACGCGCTCGAATTCCGACCCCTGGCTCTTGTGGACCGTCATCGCATAGGCCGTCTCCTGCTCCGGCAGCCGTAAAGGCAGGAAATCCCGCAGGCTCGCTTCCGGACCGGAAAAGTAGGCGCGCAGTTCCCCTCGTTTGGCGTCTTGAAGCAATATGCCGATGTCGCCGTTGAACAGCCTGAGGTTGTAATCGTTGCGGGTAATCAAGAGTGGCCTCCCGGCGTAGTAATTGCCGCGCGCCTCGATCAGCCCGGCGTCAGCCAGGATTTCCTCCACCAGCCGGTTGATGTTTTCCACGCCCAGCGGGCCGTTGCGGACGGCGCAGAGAATGCGGAATTGGCCGAAGCACCGCAATGCCGCCTCAGGATCCGCGCATTTCAAATACGCACCGAAATTGCCCAGCACATGAGGTTTCAAGGCCGCCTTGAGCGCTGTTGGTTCCGGCGACAGCCTCCATGAAACCTGCGAGTCCGGAGAACCTCCGGCGTTCCGAAGCGCTTCGATGGCGCGCTCGGCATCGCCTTCGTTGACGGCCTGGCTGAGCCGGTAGATTCCGCTCTGTTCGCCGAACCGGTAGTTCTTCCGTAGCTCGACAATGCAGTCGCCCAGTTCCGACGCGCTGGTCGAGACGCTTTCTGGAGGGAGTTTCTTGCCTGCGCTCTGAGCAAACTGGCCGGCGAATTCGCTGGAGAATGCGCGCGGCCCGCCGGCATTGCAGATATCCGCCAGCACCGCGCCCGCTTCCACGGAGGCCAGTTGGTCCTTGTCTCCGAGCAGAATGAGACGAGCCGAGGACGGGATGGCCGCGACCAGCTTGGCCATCAGCGCCAAATCCACCATGCTCGCCTCATCGATGACGACCACATCGACCGGGAGCGGGTTGTCCGCATCATGGCGGAAGTAAGCCGAGTTGGGAACGGAGCGGAGCAGCCGGTGAATCGTGCTGGCCTCCTCGGGCAGCCGGTCCTTTATTTCCTGCGCGCACCGCAGGTGGGTTTTGGCGTCCTTGACCGCCTCCTGCAAGCGGGCGGCGGCTTTCCCGGTGGGTGCGGCCAGCGCAATCCGCAACTGGACGTTGCCGGCCTGTTCGAGCAGCAGCGCCAGCAACAGGACCACGGTGCGAGTCTTGCCTGTGCCGGGCCCGCCGGAGATGATGCAGAGCCTCTTGCGGATGGCCGCAAACGCGGCGACCATCTGCCAATCGACCCCCGCCGCAGCCCCTGCGGGAAAGAGCCGGGACAAACCTTCGCCGAGAAGCTTCCAGTCGACCGGCAACGTGTGTTCCTTGGCCAGGCGTTTAAGGGCGCTTGCCAGCTCGCTTTCGTACCTCCAGTAGCGGTGCAGGTACAGCCGCGCCTGATCATCCAGAATCAAAGGGGCGAATGTACCCGGCTTGCCAACGACCGGCGATGCTGCCAGGCGGTTGACCCAATCCGAGGCTTGGGGGAATGAAAAGCCCCGGAGATCCTCCGGAACCGACGGCCCCTTGCTATCTCCATCAGACGCCTCCAAGTCCAGGCAAATGTGGCCCTGGCGGCGGTAGTAACTGACCAAGGCCGCGGCCAGCTGCACCTCCGGCGCGTTGCCCGCCAGACGGCCGAGGAAAGTGGCGAAATGCCGGTCGATCGGGTTGAACGCGGAGAGCGCGGCGGCCTGGCCCAGGTTTGAAGTTGGTATGCCGGTCTCCATGGTCATCGTCCTTCGATCAAAGCGGAGAGTTGGTCCACAGCCGTCAGCGTCGGACGGTCTCGGAACGCCCCGTATTGGGGACGCGCCGGATCGAGGCCGCGCAGGAAAAGATAGATCACGCCGCCAAAGTGCTTCTCGTAACTGTAATGGGGCACGCGCAGGGACAGGTATTTGTGCAGCGCCAGGGTGTAGAAATGGTACTGCACATAGTACTGCTGCCGCCGCATTTCCTCCCGGATGATGGCCGGCGAATAATCTTCAATCCGGTTTCCCAGCCAGTTGGACTTCCAATCCACCAAGTAATAGCGCCCTTCAAAGCCGAAGACCAAATCGATGAACCCTTTCAAATACCCGCTCACCGGGTCAAAGGTCATCCGACCAGTCTGAGCCGGGACCACGGGCGGCCAGCCGAGCTTGGCAAAAAAGCCCTGCAACCGTGGCAGCGAAACTCCTTGAACGGGAAAATAGAACTCGAGTTCACTCAACCGTTCGGCGGCAGAGATTCGGGCCAGGTTGAAATCCGGACGTTCCGGGTCGAGGGGGAATTTCAGAGTTGTCCGCAGGGCTTCGCACACCGCCGCCGCATGGCCGGGCTCGGCCAAGTCGTGTGCTTGCAGCCTTTCCTTGGCCAGCGTCGCCAGAACCTCGTCCGTCGCGCCAAAATCCAGTTTTTGCAGGATTTCGTGCAGGCAGGTTCCCGTCTTGGCGCCCTTGGGGAACGCGAAGATGCCCGCGCCAGGCATCTCTTCCCGTGTGGCCGGGGGCACATTGTCGCGGTCGGGGAGTTCCTCCTGTTTGCCCGCCTTAAAATAGGAGAAGCTGCAGATGAGCCAGTCGCGCGCAATCCGGCCTTTGAATTCCCGACAATCGAGTTTCAGGAGGGCGGCATCTTCTGGCCGGTAGGGCTCGCCCGCCGGCTCCGGCACATTCGACAGGTCCAGGGTTCCCTCCGAGTTCTGTTTGAGCCGCTCCAGATCGGCCAGCATGCGCTGGTCGGTCAGCAGCGCGAAGTTCTCGCGTAAGGCGGGAATGATCGAGCCGTCCAGCTTGGCCGGCCGGTGGAACAGCCAGGCGGGGGCTGAGGTTGCGGAATTTTTCATGCCGCCCCAGACGAAGTAGCAGCGATTCCTGGCGCGGGTCAGAGCGACGTAAAGCAGCCGCACATTTTCCGCCAGCTTTTCCTCCCGGGCCAGGTTCCGGTGATCGTCGGGTATCTCCGGCCCGAGATCACGGACGAGCCGGCGCTGGCGCTTGGGGTCATGGAAAAAGACCTGCTCCTCGCCGCCCCTCTCGATTTCAGAATGCTTCCAGGAGAACACGCAAAACACCACCGGGTATTGGAGCCCTTTGCTCTTGTGGACAGTGACCAACCGGACCGCGTTTTCATCGCGTTCCAGGCGCAGTTGATGTTCTTCGGCCGCTTCCTTCTCCGAATTCATTTGCTCGGCCAGCCACTTGAGCAGCCCGCTGATGCCAAGACGCTTTTCGGTTTCCGCCTGGTGCAACACCTCGCCCAGGTGCAGCACATTGGTCAGTCGCCGTTCTCCGTCCGGGAAGGCCAGCAGCCGCTGGCGCACCCGTTCACGCTGCAGCCACTGCCGGAACATGCGGAAAAAGCCGCGGCGGTCCCACAGGTCGAGGTATTCGTGGAATCGCTGCAGCCATTCCTGCCACTGGCTTTCGGTGCAGGCCGAAAGTTGAGCGCCGTCCACGCCGAAAAGGTCGGTGGCCAGCGCTGCCTTCACCAGGCGCTCGTCGCCCGGCAGCGCCACACCCGCCAGGATGCGGCGGAACTCGAGCGCTTCCGGGGATTGAAATAGGCTCGCCGTGGTATGGAGGACGCTCGGGATATGCAAATCGCTCAAGGCTTCCTGCATTTTGCGGGCCTGCTGGTTCTCCATGACCAGCACTGCAATGTCCTCCGGTTTCAGACGCCGCTCCCCGATCTTGGCGTTGCCGTTGAGCAGCCGGGCAATCTCGCCGGCCACGATCCCGGGCAGTGTCTTTTCGGCCAGGCTTCGGGTGATGTCCTTGCCGTTGCGCTTCCAGAACCACAACCGAAACGGCGGCTCGGCGCGGCCATCGAAGGTGAGCGGAGTCTGGTCGGCTTGGCCCCTGGGGATCGCCTCCTGAAAATCAATGCGCTCGAACACAAAGGCCTGGGGGGCCGCGCCGAAAATCTTGTTGACCGCCACCACGAGCCCGGTTTCGGAGCGCCAGTTCTCGCCCAAGGTGAAGCGGCGGGTTGCTTCCTTGGCCGCCTCCAGGTAAGTGAAAATGTCCGCGCCGCGAAACGCGTAGATCGCCTGCTTCGGATCGCCGATGAGGAACAAGAACGATTTGCCGCCGGCAAAGGCCCGACGAAAGATCTGATACTGCACCGGGTCGGTGTCCTGAAACTCATCGATGAGCGCCGCCTGATAGCGCCCGCGCAGATTCTCGGCCAGGGCCTCGCCGCTCGGGCCCGTCAACGCCTCGTGCAGCCGGGTCAGCAAGTCGTCAAAGTGCTGAATCTTGCGCTCGGCCTTGCGCCGCGGCAGTTCTTCTTTGGCGTAACGGACAAATTCCACCTGCAGGCCGGTCAGCCATATCCTTTCGGCCTCGCACAGCTTTTCGCACAGGGCAAAGAACCGGTGCTGAGGAACGGGCAAAGAGGATTTCTTCGACTTCTTTTCCTCCAATGCGGCCGGGCAGAAGCTCGACAGGCATTCCAGCGCCTCGAAAGCGGCGTCGCTTTCCGAGAAACAGGTATCGAGCTGTTCAAAGAGCAATGCCATTTCTGCGTCGCTGTTGTATGGCCGGTTGCACCACTTGGCCCCCGATCCAAAACAGGTCTTGATTTTGTCCCGCTCCGCCAGCCAGACCGCGCGCGCGGCCTCAAAACGGCTTTCCAACTCCGCGGAAAGCGACTCGAGGCTCGCCCCCTGCGCCTGCGAGAGGAATTCGAGCAGCGGATAATTGATGCAGGTCCGGAGCAGCCTCACGAAACGGTCCGGCCCGCAGTTGTTCTTGATGGCAAAACTGACCCGGGTGGACCCGGCTTCGTAAAAATGCTTGCGCCAGAAATCATCGGCGATTTCCTGGAGCATCTCCGATGGATCGGTCACCAGTTCGATGTCAAAGAGCAGGCGGCTTTCAAAAGCGCGGTCCTTGAGCGTCCGCTGGCAGAACCCGTGAATGGTGTAAATCGGGGCCTCATCAAAACCGCACAAGGCGTTTTGGAGCCGCGCTTCCATTTCCTTGGCTTCCCCGGCATGCCGCTCAACCAGAGCCTGCAGAAACGGGATATCGCTCGAACCCGACTCGAAAGCCTGAAGTGCATCGGCCAGGGTTTGTCGAATGCGATGGCGCAGCTCCTCGGTCGCCGCTTCGGTGTACGTCACCACCAGTATCTCGCGCACCGAGAGGTTCTCCTCCAGAATCAGCCGGATGAACAGGGCCGTGATGGCGTAGGTTTTGCCGGTCCCGGCGCTGGCCTCGATGAGGCTCGCGCCACGGGCCAAAGCTGTCTCCGTCAGATGAAATGCCTGGGGCGCGCTCATAATTCGGTCTCCTCGGCGCATGCAAAAAACGGATCAAACACCGTCCGGGCGCACTCCTCGAAATCATCATCGAGGACGTCGCCGTCTTTGAAAAAGAGCGTGAAATAAGCGTCTTCACACTCGCCCGGCGTGCCGAAATCGTTCCCGTTCCATTTCTCCTGCGCAAAATCCATCGGCTGCCTGACGGTTTTACCCGCCTTGCCATTGCGCACTTTGAAATCCGCCTTGGCGAAGGCGTAAGAGCTTTCCGGGAAAAACTTTAAAGGCTGCGAAAGGCCCGTCCAGTAAAGCTGCAGGAGCTGCTCCAGCTCGAGCAACGGTTCGGCGACCGGAGAAATGTTCCAAAGGGACTTTGTCCCAAGCACCACCGTCGTTGCAGGCCGTTCTCTGCGTTCGATCGCATTCCAAAGGAGGTGCTCCACCCAGGCACGCAAAAGGTCTTTGGGCTTGATCGTGGCCGGGCGGTAGAAGAGGAGGCCCGCAGGCGTAATCCGGCTGAAATGGCCGGAGATCAGGAAATCGCCGACCTCCAGGTCGAATGAAACCGGCGGATCGAAGTTCTTGGGCTTGTACGGCTGAAGCTGCCCGAAGAACGCTTCGACATCCCGGCCCAGTTGCGCGTAGTGGATATCGCCCGCGATGCCGGCCGGCAGCCGGCCTGAGGCCCGAATCAGTTGCCGCGAGTCCTGAATCCGCAGGTCGGCCAATCTCAGTTCCAGCAATTCCTCCTTGAGCAGGTAACCGTCCAGGCTGTCGATCGCAAAGGGTTCGCGTTCCTCCAGCGCGGCGCCGGCTGAAAGCAGCCGAATCCCCAGCCGTTGTGTGGCCAAAAACCTGGCCGGGTGGCGGAGGAATTCCGCCAAGGTTTGCAGGCTTAGACGCCGCCGCTCGGGTTCCGGTTCGGCCAGGGGGCTGGAGATGAACGGGGCCGGGGCGGCGCGCGCCGGCTGAATAGCCTGGCTGGCCCGCAGGTTCTCCTTCGAGTAGCTGAAGAGCCGGCCTCCCCTGAAATAGGCGCTGCTGAAAGCCTGCAGGCGGTGCTGGGTGAGGATATGGTCGGCAATCACATCTTGGCCGGGCAATTCAAATCCCTGCTCGATGTAATCCATCAATTCGCTGACCAGGACCGAAGGAGGCGATTCGCTGTTATCCCGGATGGACTGCCCGACGTAGCTGAGGTAAAGCCGTTCGCGGGCCGAAAGCAGGGTCTCAAGGAACAGGTAGCGGTCGTCCTCGCGGCTGGATCGATCGCCCAGGCGCGGCGCCTGCTCCATGAGATCGAAGCTCAGCCGGGCCGAAGCGCGAGGGAAGGCGCGGTCGTTCATCCCGAGGAGGCAGATGATTTTCGCCGGAATGCTCCGCATGGGCTTCAGTGCGCAGAAGGTGATGCCGCCGGTGAGGTAGCCGGCACCAAACCGGTCTTCGGAAAGGTCCCGGTTGAGCTGCTCCAGGATCACTGCCAGCTCGACCGGTTGGTCAAAACCGGACCGCTCGGATGCACGGGCCAGCTTTTCAAGGCACGCGCGCAGGACCTGCACTTCCGATTCCTCATCTTCTCCAGCCTCAAAGAAATTCTTGAGCACCCCCTGGAGCGCAGTCACCCACTCATCCGGCCGGCGGGGCTTCTCCAGGGCTTTCAAGGTGTCGAACAGTCGTTCCAGGAATTCGACGAGGTTCCCCAGGATGTCCGCCGCGCCCCCTTCGATGTCGTCGTAAGGCAGAATGTCGTGGAAGAGCTTTTCGCCATGCGCGGCCATGGCGTAACCCAGCAGCAGCCGGTCCAGGCCGTGCTGCCAGCTATTCTCGGGCCAGGCCGGCAACCCCAGCGCGGCTCTTTGCTGCCGATCCTGGCCCCATCGGATGCGCACCTCTTCCACCCAGTGGCGAATGAGTTCAAGGTCCGCTTCCTCAATCCCGAACTTCTTCCGGACAGGCTCTGATTCCAAAAGCCCCAGCACGCTGCTCACCCCGAGGCGCGAGCCCGCCAGGTTGAGGATGCCGAGGAAAGTTTCAATCAGATGGCTCTGGGTCCGCGCCGTCCGGTCGGCCAGGCTGAACGGAATCCGGAGCTGATCCTGTTCGGGAGAGTCAAAGACGGCGTGGATGAAGGGGGCATAAAGCTCAATGTCGGGAATCATGACCAGGATATCCCGCGGGGCGAGTTTCGAGTCGCCTTCGAACCAAGCCAGCAGGTGATCGTAAAGCACCTCCAACTCCCGCAGCGGACTGTGACACGAATGGACCTGAACCGAGGTGTCGCCGGCCGAAATGATTTTTTTCGCCACCTCGTCTTTTCCCCGGTCGCGCAAGTTGAGGATGTCGGACTGGATACAGGTCAACACGGTCTGCTCGCCAGGATCAAAAAACAGAGACGAGTCGGTTTCCTGCCATTCACCCGTATCCTGCACCAAGTGCAGAAAATCCCGGCCCAGTTGCCCCATCGACGCCAGCAGGCGGTTGCCTTGCTCCAGGTGCAGTTCGGCCGCCGCAGAAGCCCCTTTGCCGCGTTTCTTCAGGGCCTTTTCCTGCTCCCGCCCCGAACAGATGTAGCCCCAGAACTCCCGGCAGGGCTCCAGCAGAAAGAGGTTCACCTGGACGTTTCTCGACAGGGCGGCAAACGTGCACATGTAAAAAGGCGGCAAGGCCGATATGCCGAAGATCGAGATTCGCTCGGGCAAGCCCGCCGCCTGCGCACCGACGCCGTCAAGATGAGCCAGGAACCGGGCCTGGAGCGCGGCCGGGTGCTGCTGGCTGAAGAGCGTGCTGACTTCGCGCCAGAGCTTGGCCTGCCAATGGTCTTCGCGCCCTTGCTCCCAGGCCAGGATCAGCTCGGGCCGGAAAACGAGGTATTGGTCAAACAGGTAGGCAATTCGCTCCGCCAGTTGAGAGAGCTTGCGGCTGTCTTTCCCCGGCGAAAGGTAGTTATGCAGCCCTTCAAATCCAGGCTCGCCCAGCAGCAGCGGCAGCTCCTTCATGACCCTCCAGACCAGCACCTCCGGGTCGTAGAGCATCTCGGCGGGCAACTCCGGCAGCACCGCCCGGAATGCGGCGTAGCTGATGGCGCGAGGGAACGGGCAATCGCAGTTGCTGCAGATTCCGTGATGCTGAGCCAGTTGGAGCTTGAGCCAGCGGGCCATGCCCTGGCTCTGCACCACCACCAACTCGGGTGCGAGCGCCGACCGCAGGGGCTCTTGGATGGACTTTGCCAGGCTCTGAGCCAGGACTTCCAAACGGTTGCTGGTGTACAGGCTTAACATGTCAGTTTAGGGCCTGGTGAGGATGAGAGCGCGAATCTGGCCGGTCAAGATAGTCCCCCTAATTGAAGATGAATCGGCGGCGCACCAGCTCCTGCTGATCGATTGCCTTCTTGGTGTTCGATCCGGACTTGCCCTTTTTATCGCGCTCGACCGTCGCCAGCGCCTTGGCCGGGGAGGTCCCCGCATAGATCACGGACATGATGGCCGGCAGGAACCGGTCCATGCAGGCCAAATTGAACATCACCACGTTGTTCAGGAGCTCGGGGTCGAGAGCGCCTTGCGCGAAGGGCAGCGTGGTCTTGAAATGAATTCGGCCTGAGTCACAATCCATATCGAAACACCCCACCATCATCCCGAAGTTGATGCGGGAGAGCAGTTCGGCACACGCCCCCCGCCTTTGGGCGGGGCATTTCTGGGGAAAGAAGGAGAACATCAGGAAGGCAGAGTCGTCCTCCGATGCGCCTGCCATCACTTGCCAGTCGCCGTTTTCGCCCTGAATGCCCAGGCGCACGAGGTCGTTTTCTTCGTCGACCTCGAATTTCCAATCTTTAGCCCGAAATAGCTCAACAACCTGTTCCAAAGCCTCTGGCATATAGATTTCCTTTCCTGAAGGGACCTGCCCAAGCCGGCATTATCCCCAAAAGCCGCGCTCACCATCGCACACTTGGTATGACAACGGCTGACACACCCTCGAAAAAGGCCCAAGAAGTTTTCCGAGCCGCTTGTGGTTGGCGGAGGCCTTGCCGGTTCCCATGGAGTCGCCAGATTCAATTTGCATTCCAACCCAAAACGTTTCATCAGCGGCACTTTTCGCTGAAACGCTGAACCCGTGGCTGAAGAGAATTCCTGCCAGTTTCGTTCGATAGGAACCGGGTGTGACTGCGGTTGTCATACCCGCTCCGGCAGTTTGGGCGCATGAGAATCAGGCATCTATTTCCGGACATCGGCAACGACGGCGAAGTGATTGCATTCTTCGGCGATGCGCGACTGGTCAAAACGCTCGACTGCAAGTACGAACTGCGTGGCGACTCAAACGCGGATCGAGCTTCAGCGCAGGAGTGGATATCGATGTTCATGCACGAGGGCCTTGTGGTTCCAACCAGGGCAGAATCGACGATGTCCAGGAAATGAGGGCGAGCATTTTCCCGTCAGCTCTGCCAGAAAAGGTCCATGGCGAAATGGGTCTACAACCGGCCGTTGGACTGCTGCGACGAAACGGAGCTGCGCGTGGCGAAGCTCCTGGCCGTGCAGGGCCACGACAGCCGCGGCCACGATGCCCGCGACGGTGTCATTGTCTCGTGTAACATTCACCGCGCGGATAGGGAGGGCCGACGGGGGTGAAACGCGGACAGGCGCAAGTTCCATTGCTAAGGGCAACTGGAAGCCTCCCGTTGCTTTGGCGCTTCGGACTTTAGCACGGCGGACAAAAGTGCGATGCTTTCCGGGCGATGAACATGGACGAATACAGACAGCAGGTTGGCCAGATTCCCTACGGCAAACGGCTACCAACGGCGCTGTACGTGCACCGAGAGGGCTTGGCGGCTCTGGGGGGGACCCTCGGTGCGGTACTGGACCAGGTGGTTGTGCGATACCAAGTCGGGGCAGAATTCAACCTCGTAAAGTTCAGAACGGACGAGTTGAAGTTGTCGTTTCTTGCTTATCCCGAATTCGAGTCCGACCCGCACCCGGCGTTGAGGCACGCCATCGCAATTGACCTAGCTACCGGAAAGGCACGACACACGGACTATGCGAGTAACGCCAATCCGCCGATTCTCCATCGGAAGGAGATGTTCTTGCAGGCGGGCCATCCTCTCAGGGCGAGTTTTGAGGCGCTGACGCGGGCCGAAGAAGCGGCTGGGCTGTACGAGAATACGGCGACAATCGGTTTCAAACTCAACTGGGAGAAGCTGCTCAGGGAGAAGGGGCTGGTGATTAAAAGACACAGGTTGGAAAAGGCAGAAGGCGAGGGGCTAAATGCTGAAGTGGAACCAAACACTACAGAAGGCAACGAAGAAAACAAAGAGGCGCGGACGGAGGCTGGCGTGGTGGTGGAGCGGCATAAGACGGCGATAACGCGTTACGATTTGTCGAAGCCGGTGAAGACGCTGTTGGAGTATGGGATGTTGAAGCCAGGGATGACATTTTTCGATTACGGTTGCGGGCAAGGGAGTGATGTCCGCGGTTTGAGGGCCCTGGGGCACGAGGCGGAGGGATGGGACCCGGTACACCAGCCCGAGGTGGCGAAGCGGGGGGCGGATGTCGTTAATCTCGGCTACGTGCTGAATGTGATCGAGGACGCAGCTGAACGGGTCGAGGCGTTGGTGGACGCGCACCGGCATGCGAGGCGGTTGCTGGTGGTGTCAGCGCTCATAACGGAGACGGTGGAGACGGGGCGGGCGGCACGGTTTGGCGACGGGATCCTGACGCGGCGGAACACGTTCCAGAAGCACTTTGAGCAACAGGAATTGCAGCAGTACATCGAGGATGCCCTGGACACGACGGCGGTGCCGGTGGCGCTTGGGATTTTCTATGTGTTCCGTGATCCGGCTGACATGCAGGATTTCTTGTCGGCGCGGAGCCGGCGGGCGATTGACTGAGCGCAGATTAGTGCGCGGCTCGGGTTGGGCGGCCCGCAGAGCCTGTGGAAGGCGCTCTATGAGGAGCACAAGGAATTGCTGAACGGGTTCGGGAAGCTGGCGTTGGAATTGGGGCGTTTTCCGGAGGCGGCGGAGTATGAGCCGCTGCCGACGCTTTGCGAGCGGCTTGGGTCGGCGAAGCGGGCGCTGCGGGCTTTTGTCCAGGGTGGCGGGGCGGAAGGATTGAGTTGGGATGAGGTTCGGGTCCGGTTTGGCATCGGGCAGCCGCCGAAGCGGAAGTGGGAAGCTTTGTATGAGCAGCATCGCGAATTGTTGGACCGTTTTTGGAACCGGATGCTGCAATTGGGGCGGTTACCAGAGCCGGAAGAATTTGCGCAGACCGGGGAGTTGCGAGAAAAAATCGGATCGCCAAAGCAGGCTCTCCGAATGTTCATCCAGAAAGGCGGCGCGGAAGACATGCGGCAAGCGGTGGAGAATCGGAAGCGCGACCTGCTGGTTTATGTGGCGTTGGCGAACCTGCGGAAGCGCGTGCCCTTCGGGCATTTGTCGCAGGCTCTAAGGTGGGATATCCGCGAATTCTTCGGCAATTACACACGGGCGTTAGAAAAGGGAATCGAGCTGCTATACGCCGCGGGCGACACCGGGGAAATCGAACTGGCGTGTGAAGATTTGAAGCTGGGCTGGCAGGATGAACAGGCGCTTTACCTGCATCGCAGCCTGCTGCCGGAATTACCACCGGTGCTGCGTGCGTATGTGGGGTGCGCGACAGCGCTATTCGGCGACGTGTCGCAAGCGGATGTCATCAAGCTGCACAAAGCATCGGGTAAGGCGACATTCCTGGTGTATGACGATTTCGAAGGGAAGGCGCTTCCGGAGTTACGTTACCGTATCAAGGTGAATCTGCGGACACGATGGGTGCAGGTGTTCGACCACAGCCAGGACGGACAACTGCTCTACTTCAAGGAGCGGTTTGTGGGGGCGAAGCATCCGCGGAGAGCGGAGATGGAAGCGTTCAGCGTGAAACTGCGGAAGTTGGGATTCAATGAGGCGCCCATAGGTCGTGGTCCGCTGCGTTTAGAACTGGACGCATTGCTGTCCGCAAAAGGGCTCCTTGAGTTGGGTGTTTGCGGTTGATACTGGTGAGCGGTTGGAGACGGACCAAATCATCTGACTAGGGTTCCCCCATACTGACTGAGTTTTCAGGGTAGATCTTCAATGTTTACAGGGGTTCTATGGTAGTAATGTGTTGTCTCTAATAGTTGCATATTATTCTTGCCCTCCGCCCTGCAATCCGTCAATCTGCCCTCCACATGTTCATCAAACGCAACCGCGCGCGGTTGGCAGGCAAGACCTACGAGTCCATTCTGCTGGTCCAAGGCAAGCGGGTCCCCGCCAAGCGCCCGCCGGGCCGGCCACGGGCGGACAGTGCGCCGCCCAAGTCGGTCGTGGTCCATGAAACCTTAGCCAATCTCTCGCGCCTACCGGCCAAGCTCATCGAACTGATCGAGGCGTTCTGCAAGAATCCGCAGGCGAACCTGGGCCCGGTGC
>Ga0209719_1001171_pt1 | contig 33499 bp, 24 predicted proteins | sample AD_JPNAS2_MetaG_FD_184421 | JGI IMG/M metagenome (GOLD analysis project Ga0209719, IMG submission 184421) | Active sludge microbial communities of municipal wastewater-treating anaerobic digesters from Japan - AD_JPNAS2_MetaG (SPAdes) (version 2) | ecosystem: Engineered > Bioreactor > Anaerobic...
GTAATAATAATCCAATTTGCCATTTCGCCCCATTGATTTAGTTCTAGTGAATTGTGAAAATTCTGCATATCATCTCCAAGTCCATGCAAGCAGAACATCACAGGCATAGGACTTTCTGAATTGTAAGCTGTGGGAATATACTCAATATACTGTCTTGTTTGAGAATCCCAAGTTAAGTCTCTCGTGGTTTGAACTTGTCCAAAAACAAAAGTTGAAACCAAACACAAAAATAAAATACTGTAAAAATTTTTCATAATTTAATGCATTAAAGTTTATAATTTCCAAAGTTATATATTTTTTTCAAATAAATATTATATTTTTATGGAAAATTAATAATTTTTCATCTTAAAACTAAATAAATTAGATTAAAAATATGAAATCTTTAATTCAAAAATTCGCTTTTTTTCTGTCTATTACGCTAATTGCGGTGATTTTTTCAATAGCACAGAACAATATTAATAAAAAAGACAAATATGAATCTTTATGGAAAGAAGTAGAAGAATTTCAAAAAAATTCTTTACCAAAATCTGCTTTAGAAAAAGTAGAAAAAATTTACGCTTTAGCATTAAGTGAAAATGAAGATGTGCAAATAATTAAGTCGCTTATTTATATAACACAATATACTGCGATTTTAGAATCAGAAGGTAATGATTATGAAAAAGCTATTTCAAAGCTTGAAATAGAAATGGAAAAATCTTCGGGTGTAGTAAAACCCATGTTGCATTTATTATTAGCAAAAATGTACTCACAATATTATTCCAATAACGCTTATTTAATAAATCAACGTTCTGTTACCTATAATTTTGATTTAAACGATATGCAAACTTGGGACAAAACAAGATTTCAAGATAAGATTATAAAAAACTATTTGCTAGCTATAGATAAATCTTTAAACGATATACCAATAAAAGACTATAAAGAGATAATAATTAATGCAGAAAACTCAATGCCAAAATTCGAAACCTTGCTTGATTTTGTTGCTCATTCTGCAATAAAAGGATTAACTAGTTCAGGTCAGTATAGAAGACATTATTACTATGACAATTCTGCTCAAAATGAAGACAAATTTACAAACAATTCATTTTTTAATGATGCTGAAGATTTTACAAAAGTTAAGTTTGATTACGATTCTTTATCTTTTAATTATTCGGTATTAAAAATTTATCAAGATTGGCTAGAAGTAAAATTAAATAAAAACGATAACCTAGCTTCACTTTTAATGGTTGATATTGATAGATTAGATTTTGTATTAAGAAATTTCAATTCAATAGAAAAAGAAAATTTATGGCTTACAACAGTAGAAAAATTACATAAAAAATATTCTAAAAATCCCGAGTCAACATTTACAGCTTATAAAATAGCCAATTATTATTCTAATTTGGCTTCGCAATATGACTTTAAAAATCCCACAACTGCCAAATATAAAGATTATAACAAAACAGCAATAGCCTTACTTGATGAAGCTCTTAAATCATATCCAGATACTTTGTATAGTGCGGAGTGTGAAAATTTAAAAAACACTATAGAAAAATTTAACTTGTCGTTTACTTCTGAAAAAATTGTAAGTAGTGAGGATAATTTTCCATTAAGAATTTCTTATAAAAATACAGATAAAATTTATTTAACAATTTTGTCGCTTGATTACAATACATATCTTACATTAGAAAGAAAATATTACAATAAAGAATTATATGAAAAACTAATAAAATCTTCTAAAACTGTTGTAAATTCGAAAGAAATAGACTTGCCAAAAACTGACGACTACAATTCTCATTACACTGATTATTTAGTTGATGGCTTATCAAAGGGTTTTTACTATATAATTCTCCATGCTGAACAAGACTTAAATTTTGAAAAAAACTATATTTCTACTAATTCTATTTTTGTATCTGACTTAGCACTAACGGAATTAGATGATTATTCAACTTCTAAAATTTATGTTTTAAATCGAAAAACAGGCTTGCCAGTAAAAGGAGCAAAAGTTGAAATGTACAAAAATGAATATTCGCACATTAAGCGAGATTATGTTGACAAATTGGTTAGTACAAAATTTTCTGATGAAAATGGAGAAATAACTTTAAATATATCAGAAAAAAATTCTTACTCAACTTTGCGTTTTGATGTAAGTAAAGATAATGATTTTTTATCTGAAAGTTTTTATGTTTATTCACGAGGAAAACATGAAGAAAAAAGTCAAATAGAAGTTAAATTTTTTATTGATAGAGGAATTTATCGACCTGGACAAACTGTTTATTACAAAGGAATTTGTATTGAGAAAAAAGGCGAAGAAGCTAAAATTTTGCCAAATTATTCAACAAGTTTATTTGTACGCGATGTAAATTACCAAAATATTTATCAAACTACTGTTAAAACTAATGAATATGGAAGTTTTAATGGCTCGTTTACAATTCCTTTAGATGTTCTTGCTGGAAATTTTTCAATTCAAACTAGCGATGGAAGCATTAGCTTTAGAGTAGAAGAATATAAACGACCAAATTTTGAAGTAAAAATGCTTCCTATTGAAGGCGAATATAGAGTAAACGATAGTATTAAAGCTCAAGGCAAAGCCATAACTTATGCAGGAACTGCCTTAACAGATGCTAAAGTTACATATTCTGTTGTGCGTAATCCAATTTGGAGAAGATATTCGCCATATTCTTTTTCTTCAAAGGAAATTGCTTTTGGTGAAACAAAACTTGATGATAATGGAAAATTTGAAATTAATTTTAAAGCTATACCCGAAGATGAAAGCTCAATAAATGAGTATATTTATTATAATTATACAATTAAGGCTTCTGTTACTGACATAAACGGAGAAACTCAGCAAACTTCGGGCTATGTATATGTTTCAAACAAAGCTTTATCTATTTCTCATAATCTTTCCGGAATTATTGAAAAAGCAAATTTAGACAGTATAAGTATCAAGACTACCAATATTCAAGGGGTTTCTGTGCCAGCAAAAGTTGATATAGAAATTTTTAAACTAAAAGACCCAAAATTATTGTTAGCAAAACGCATGTTAGATGAAGTTGACAATAAATTATATTCAAAACAAGAGTGGTATTCAAAAAATCCGGGGTATGAATATGAAACAGAAACAGAATTTGAAAATTGGGAAACAGAAAAGTCTGTATTCAAATCAAACATCAATACAGAAAACACTAATAAAATTCAACTAAATGGATCTGACAAATGGGAAGCAGGGGTTTATCGTATTGTTTTAAAATCAAAAGATAAATGGAATAATGAAATAAGCGATGTGCAAAATATTGTTGTTTATTCTAGTAGCTCTAAACAAATGCCATATACTGCAACAGATTTCTTTCAAGTTGATAAAAATACCGCTTTTGTGGGCGAAACCGTAAATATTTATTTGGGTTCATCATATAAAAATGTAGAAGTATTTTACACACTAACTAAAAAAGGAGAAAATCAACAAGTACAAAGATTAAAAATTAATTCAGAAGTTAAAAAAATAGAAATTCCTATTGACGAGTCTTATTTAGGAGGATTGGGAATAAATCTTATGTTTATAAAAAACAATAGACTTTATAGCTTTTCTGAAAATATTAGTGTGCCTTGGGAAAATAAAAAATTGTCTATTAAATTCACAAGTTTTAGAGATAAAACCCTACCTGGCTCGAATGAGGAATGGACTTTAAAAATTACAGATAAAAGCGACAAGCCTGCCGAAGCAGAATTTTTAGCCTCAATGTACGACGCTTCTTTAGATGCTTTTAGATCTAATTCATGGTATTGGTCAATTTTTCCAAGTTATCATTATTACTCAAATTGGTCTAATAAATGCTTTACTTCTTCAAATTCTTCAAGCTACGATTATAATTACTTCAAACAATATAAATATACATATTGGTATGAGCCAGAACTTAATTTATTTAATGTAAATCGTTATTCTTATTATTCAGGTGGAGGCTCTGGCTCAAGACGAAAAACAGCATCACGAGCTCTTAGTGTACAAGCAGCAGTGAACGAAGATTACGGACAAGAAATGATGGACGACATAATGGTAAAAACAGAAAGTGCAGAACCAGAAAGTGCAGTTCTTGGAGTTGCGAAAGATAGCGAAACTCCAATTGCAGACCAAGCAGAAAAAAAGGTTCAAATACGAAGTAATTTTAACGAAACTGCATTTTTCTATCCAAATTTAGTTACTGATGCAGATGGAAATATAAACCTTAAATTTACTGTTCCCGAAAGTCTTACAAGATGGAATTTTCTTGGTTTTGCACATACAAAAGACTTAAAACTTGGAAGCATTACAGAAGAAATGGTTTGCCAAAAAGAATTAATGATAATGCCAAACTATCCTCGCTTTTTTAGAGAAGGCGACAAAATTGAATTAAACGCAAAAATTAATAATGTTTCAGAAAAAGATATAAATGGAAAAGCTAAAATAGAAATTTACGACCCTGTAAGTTTAAAAGTTTTAAATTCAGAATTTTTGAAAAACAATAATAATGAACTTGATTTTTCTGTAAAGGCTAGTGGAAATACCACTGTTTTGTGGAATCTTGCTATAAGCGACAAGTACAGCATGATTGGCGTTCGCATTATTGCCGAAGGACTTGAACATTCTGACGGTGAAGAAAGAATTTTTCCTGTTCTTAGCAACAGAATGCTTGTTACAGAAACCAAGCCTTTACCAGTACGCAAAGCTGGCATTACAAAATTTAACTTTGCAAGCATGAAAAATAATAATTCACAAACTTTAAAACATCATTCATATACTCTTGAATTTACTTCAAATCCTGCTTGGTATGCAGTTCAGGCTTTACCATATTTAATGGAATATCCTCGCGAATGTTCAGAGCAAGTTTTTTCAAGATTTTATGCAAATTCTTTAGCTTCTCACATAGCTAATAGCAATCCAAAAATTAAAAGAGTTTTCGACACATGGAGAAATACTAAAGATAGCAATATGCTTTATTCTAATTTAGAAAAAAATCAAGAATTAAAAGCCTTGTTACTTGAAGAAACTCCTTGGGTTTTACAAGCACAAGACGAAAGCACTCGAAAAAAACAAGTTGCTCTGCTTTTCGATTTAAACAAAATGAGTTATGAAAAAGATGCCGCTCTAAAAAAACTACTTAAACAACAAAAATACAATGGAGGTTGGTCTTGGTTTGATGGTATGCCCGAAAGTTGGTACATAACTCAACATATTGTTGCTGGATTAGGTCATTTAGATAAATTAGGAGTTAACGATGTGAAAAATGATAACAAAACTTGGGAAATGACCAAAAAAGCCATAGATTTTATAGACGGCGAACTTGCTAGGTCATACAAAGAATTGAAAAAATATTGCGACAAAGAATGTATGAAAAATGACCATTTAGGTTATATGGACATTCATTATTTATATGCAAGATCATATTTTATTAAAGATATTCCTATTCCACAAGCGACAAAAGAAGCTTTTAATTATTATATTGAACAATCAGAAAAATATTGGACTAACAAAAACTTTTATATGCAAGGAATGATTGCTCTTGCACTAAATCGTTATGAAAAAACAGCTACTCCTAAAAAAATTATTGCTTCTCTTAAAGAACATGCTCAACACGACGAAGAAATGGGAATGTATTGGAAATACGGTAGAGCTTATTACTGGTATCAAGCACCAATAGAAACTCAAGCACTTTTAATCGAAGTTTTTGATGAAGTTGCTAACGATTTAGAGTCTGTTGACGAAATGAAAGTTTGGTTGTTAAAACAAAAGCAAACTCAAGATTGGAAAACATCAAAAGCTACTGTTGAAGCAATTTATGCACTATTACTACGCGGAACAGATATTTTAGCTGATGATGAAATTGCAAAAATTACTATTGGCTCTATGAATATTGATGCTGCTAATGACCCAGAAATTAAAACCGATGCTGGAACTGGCTATTTCAAAAAAGCATGGGACGGTTCGCAAATTCAAAAAGATTGGGCTGATATTAGCGTTGAAAAAAGCAATAATACTGTTTCGTGGGGAGCAGTTTACTGGCAATATTTTGAACAACTTGATAATATTAAAAGTTTTGATGAAACAGCATTGAAAATCAATAAAAAACTTTTTGTTGAACGCAGAGTTGGTGGTAAATCTGTTATAGTTCCAATTGAAAAAGACAATAAACTAAATCTCGGCGACAAAATAAAAGTACGTATAGAAATTCGCGTTGATAGAGATATGGAATACGTTCATTTAAAAGATATGCGAGCATCTTGCTTTGAGCCAGTTGATTATATATCGGGCTATCGTTACAAAGCTGGCTTGGGTTATTATCAAGAAATTAAAGATGCTGCTATGAACTTTTTTATAGACTACCTAAGAAAAGGAACTTATGTATTTGAGTACGATTTAATTGTTGCTCAAAAAGGCGACTTCTCAAATGGAATTACCAGCATACAATCCATGTACGCACCCGAATTTTCAAGCCACTCCGAAGGTGTGAGGGTGGTGGTGAAATAATTTCCTGCTCGCGCGGATTACAACCGAGCCATGCGAGCTTAACGAAGCTAAATCCGAGCGAGCGTCATTGGTGTTGTAGCAAGTGTTTGACTATCAAATGCTTGTCCGTAGGACAACATGTGATTAACCGTAGGCGACAGCCTGCGATGAAAAGTCCCCTCAAAAGCTTTGCCCGCAAGGGCAACACAATAAAGTCAGTTGAAAGTTTATAAAGTAAAAAGTTTGTAAAGATGGGCAAGCACTCGGATTGCAAATCCGAGCGAGCGTCATGGGTGTTGTAGCGAGCAGAAAAATTAGAAAAAAACATTTGCAGGTAATAAATTTATTACCTATATTTGTATTTGAATATTAAAACAACATAATATGCCAACAATATTTATTTTATTTGGTTTTCGATTCATGTTCTACTCGAACGACCATACTCCCATTCATATACATGCCGTTAAAGGCAATATTAGTGCAAAGTTCAATGTTTTACCTAAAGTTGTTCTTGTTGAAAACAAAGGACTTAGCGTAGCCGAGCTAAAACTTGTAGAATCAATAGTTGAAGAAAATAGAGAAATTATCATTGAACACTGGAATGCGTTCTTTAATAGCAATAAATAAAATGAAACAAATAGTAAAAATTTGGACTACAGATACTGAAATATGGGTTGAAGACAGTGATGGACAAAGAGGATTTGAGCTTTTTGAAGATTATCCACGCTTGAGGAATGCTACCCAAGCAGAACGTAATGATTATGAAATTACTCCTTCTGGTTTACGTTGGAATAATTTGGACGAAGATTTATGTTTTGAAGGATTTTTTGAAAAAAAGAAATATACATCACTATATCGCTTTTTTATGCAACACCCAGAACTCAATGCCTCTGCAATTGCACGTAGATTGGGAATTTCTCAAAGTCTGTTTGCACAATATATTAGCGGACATAAACAAGCATCTAAAGAACGCGAAAAAGCTATTCTTGAAGAAATACGAAAAATCGGTGGCGAACTTTCAGCAATTAGCATATAGACCAAGCGAGCAGAGTGAGCCTGCGAACTCTGCGAAGCAAGTATATACAAACCTTGCACTAAAGAAATTCTATCATTGTGAAGTTTTTAAAACTCACTACTAAAAACTAAAAACTCAACACTAAAAACTAATAAGAGTGAGCCTGCGAACCTGCGAAGCAAACCTAAGCGAGCAAATAATTCTTAATTTTTCATTCTTAATTCTTAATTCATTCCAACACTAAAAACTAAAAAAACCTCTGTTTTTTTTGCACAATTAAAATAACTTAGTAAATTTGTAACAGAAAATAATAAAAATCAGCCCATTATGGGTATCACAAAAAATACTAAAACTATGAAAAAATTATTAGCAAATGCAAAGAGCAAGGCAGTAGTTATATTAGCATTATTGATTTTTGCACCGATTATTATAACAATATCTTGTGATGAAAAAGAATGCAACGACCCAACAAACCCAGATTGTCCGAATTATGTTCCACCGGTTATTGATGATACAATTCCAGATAATCCAGTTGATACAACTCCGGACAATCCGGTAGAGCCAAAATGTGATAAAGAAGAGGCTGATTTAGCAGCCGCACAAGCCGAAGAAGCCAGAATTAATGGCGATTTTACAATAAATGCAGATTCTTGTATTTATTATTGGGCACCACAAATATCAACAGCTTTTATGGAAGGTTCTTGGAATACTTTACATAATGTCGGAACTCCGCCATATACTAAAAGGGACTCTGTGTATGTATTAACATCAAGAGCTAATGCTACATTACCTATTGTTCCTGAAACAGATTCAAGATATTTAGCATTAAAAAGTGTATCAAGGACAGGTGGTAATGCTTTGACGGCATGGGATTTATATGTTGGTGCACAAGCCACTACTCAGGCTGCACAAACAGCATTAACAGATTGTCAAAACAGCAGATAAGAAAACTTGCATTTTACTTATAAAAAATCCGAGCGAGCATCATGGGTGTTTGAGCGAGCATCATGGGTAATGTAATTGCAAGCAGAGTGAGTCTGCAAACTCTGCGAAGCAAGTATAGACAAACCTTGCACTAAAGAAATTCTATCAGTGTGAAGTTTTTAAAACTCACTACTAAAAACTAAAAACTAAAAACTCTTTTAATTAATAAAGTTGCGCCACTTCTTCTTTTACAAAATTTATTGCTTCTTGAGTTGGAGATTTTTCGATTTCGATAAGAGTTTCAAAAATTTTCTGACTATAAATCAAAGCATTATCATTCAAATCTAAATCTTCTAAGCAAGAATTTAAAAGTTTTATTGTTTTTTCTTTTGCATTTCTAACTTCTTCCCAAGCACTAATCGACAAATATAATTGTTGAGAAAGATTATGTTCAAACTCTGTTCTAATTGTTGTTAGCATTTCTTTATGCAATTGTCCAACAGTCATATTTGGAGTTTGCAACCTAATAATTATTGAATTTGGCGAAATTCTTTCCAAAAATAGAATTATACGCTCATAGGCTTGCAGTCGCAGAGGTGTAATAATCTTTTTGTTTTGTAAAACTACCTCAATTTTTCTGCTTTCATGTTCTTTTTTCAACACGGCTTTCAACACAAAATATGCTGTTAAAAACACTATCAAAGACGGAATTGTAATTTTTAAAATTTCTAATAACATGTCAAATACTTTTTAGATAAATATGTTTTACAATATTATAAAAATAAAAAATAAGTTCTTATATTAGCAAATAAATTTTATAAACAATTTACAATGGAAAAAGTATCTAATAGATTAAACAAAATGCCAGTATCAGCCACGTTGGCTATGGCACAGAAAAGCCGTGATTTGCAAGCTCAAGGTATTGATGTTATTAATTTGAGTATTGGCGAGCCCGATTTCGACACTCCTCAACACATAAAAGATGCTGCAAAAAAAGCTATTGACGACAATTTTACTCATTATCCTCCAGTTCCAGGATATGAATCTTTGCGTAAAGCAATTGTTGAAAAGTTTAAACGCGAAAATGATTTAGAGTTTAAAACCGACCAAATAGTAGTTTCTACTGGAGCAAAACATTCAATAATAAATGTTTTCTTGACTATTTTAAATCCTGGAGACGAAGTTATTGTTCCTGCTCCTTACTGGGTTAGCTATCCAGCTATGGTAGGCTTAGCAGAAGGCGAACCTGTATTTGTGAAATGCAATATAGATTCGGATTTTAAAATGACTGCCGCTCAATTAGAAGCTGCAATAACTCCAAAAACAAGAGCTTTAATTTTTAGTTCGCCTTCAAATCCTACAGGAAATTTATATTCAAAAGAAGAACTTAAAAGTTTAGCTAAAGTAATTGAAAAACACCCAAATATTATTGTTGTTTCTGACGAAATTTACGAACATATAAATTTTGTTGGTAAACACGAAAGTATTGCTCAATTCCCTGAAATTAAAGATAGAGTTGTGGTTGTTAACGGTGTTTCTAAAGGATATGCAATGACAGGCTGGCGTATTGGTTATATTGGTGCTCCTACTTGGATAGCAAAAGCTGTTACAAAACTTCAAGGACAATTTACTTCTGGAGCTTGTACTATTGCACAAAAAGCTGCCGAAGCTGCTCTAAACGCTGGAGTAGATGAGCCTCATAAAATGACTGCAATTTTTAACAAACGTAAAGATGCAGTTCTTAAATTTATGAAAGATATTCCAGGGCTAAAAACTAATATTCCTGAAGGAGCTTTTTATGTTTTCCCAGAAGTTTCTTATTTCTTTGGAAAAACTTATGACGGAAAAACAATAAATACTTCAAACGATTTAGCATTATATCTTTTAGAAAAAGCTCATGTCGCAACTGTGGCAGGAGATGCTTTTGGCTCGCCAGAATGTCTAAGATTATCTTATGCAACAAGCGAAGAACTAATGTTAGAAGCACTAAAAAGAATCAAAAAAGCCTTGGCTGAATTGAAATAAGAAAAAAACTAACGAGAAGTGGTTAATAAATAAAAATATTAACCACTTTTTTTTGCCTTGTTGTTACAAAAATTATCTATATTTGCTAAATTGTTATAATTTTTATTTTAGATCATGAGAAAATTTTTTTTATTTATTTCAATTTTTATTTTAGCAAACTACGCTAACTCCCAAACCACAACCAACTATTCCTTGTCAGACGCTCTTATAAGTGATAACACAAGATGCTTTGCTGAAGATAACAATGGCAATATTTGGATTGGCAGTAGTGCCGGTATTTCTGTTTTTGACGGAAGCGATTTCTCGTATTTCACTACCGGAGACGGACTTGGTGGAAATGTTATTTATGATTTTTTAGTTCATAGTAATGGAAATGTTTATGCAGCAACTTCCGGCGGATTGTCAAAATATAATGGAGTTTCGTGGATGAATTATGATGCTGGTAGCGGATTGCCTTCAAACACTATTTGGTGTGTGGACGAAGATATAGATGGAAAAATTTGGGTAGGAACTTCAAGCAATGGAGCTGCTTATTTTGACGGTGTTAACTGGCATGTTTTGTCTGAAAATCAAGGATTAATTTCTAATGGTATAAAATGTTTATTTGCCGATAGAAATGGAAATGTTTGGTTCGGAACAGCAAATGGTTTATCCGTTTATGATGGAAATAAGTTTAGAAACTTTAATTCCACAAATGGATTAGCAGGAAATTTAGTAAATGAAATTACACAATTAGACAATGGAAATATTGCTATAGCAACAAATGGTGGAGTTGGAATTTATAATTTTCATTCTTGGAATAATATAACAACACTACAAGGATTGCCAACTGCAAATGTTTTAACCATAGATCAAGATAATAGCCAAAATATATGGGTAGGAACCGCACTTGGTTTAACAAAAATTTTTGAAAGCACTTTTACTACTTATGACAACACTCATGGACTTTCAAATAAAATTGTAAACAAAATATTAATTACAAAAGAAGACAACAATAGTCAAATTTGGGTTGGCTCGCCATTCAACGGACTTACAGTTTTTGACATGAATCAAGATTTTGTAATTTATAGAATGAATAAAAATATTGTTGACAATAATATTAGCACAATTTTCACTGACGAAAACAATACAATTTGGATTGGAACAAATGATGGTTTAAATAAAGTTTTGGATAGAAATTGGAGAACTTTTAAAGTTAGTGATGGACTTGTAAACAATATGATTACAGCAATTCACAAAGACCAAAATCAAAATGTGTGGATAGGAACTCAAAATGGTTTGAGCAAAATTTCTGGACAAACAATTGTGAACTTTAACACACCAAATCTTTCAAATAAATATATTAATGATATTACTTCTGATAACACAGGGAAAGTTTATGTAGCAACAACAAGTAAAGTAAATGTAATTGAAAACGATGAAGTCATTAATATTATAGATGTTGATCAAGGTTTAGCAAACGATACTATTAAAAAAATTCATTTCGAAAATGGTAGAATTTGGTTTTTGAGCGATGCTACTATACAATATTTTGATGGAAGTAATTATATTGATGCAACAGCATTATGTGCAGGAAACTATTCACAAGCAGGAGCTGTTTGTTCTAATACAAGCAATATTCAATATTTTGGAGACGATTATTCTTTAAGAATTTATGACGTTAATAATGCGACTTATAATTGTATTCCTCATCCATATTCTGGAGTTTCAAAAATTGTTTCTATGACAAAAATTGGAAACAAAATTTATTGCGTTTTTGAAAATGGAGAACTACAATATTATGATGGCACTTGGACAAATGTAGCTTTAACTTTCTCTGCTACTTGGGTTGAACATTATCTTGATGAAAATTATATTTTATTAGGCTCTGAAAATCAAGGTCTTTTTAAATTATGTTTAAATTGTAGTTCTGATATTGTAACAACAAACAATCCTCCTTGTCTTGAAGGAAATAATGGAAGTATTACAATTACTTCTCCTTCTGGAAGTCAATATTCTATTAACAATGGAAATACTTGGCAAACATCAAATACTTTTTCTAATTTAAAACGTGGTTACAAGCATATTTTAATAAAAAATAGCTCAAATAAAATTATTGCTGATAAAGAAATTTATTTAGAATCTTATAATGGACATATCGGCTCTTCCAACCTAACTATCACACAAATAGATTGTTTTGGAAACAATTCAGGAGAAATTAGTTTAGATTACGCCCCTTCATCAAACCATGTTTGGGAAAATTATAACACTACTCTTTTAGTACGAGAAAATCTTAACCCAGGAACTTATTCTGTAACAATTACAGACGGAGCTTCTTGCACAAAAATATTAACCAACTCAATAGTTCAACCAGAACAACTTGTAACAAGCCATACTTACAACAACATCACTTGTCATGGATTAGCAAACGGAAATATTGACTTAACAATTGAAGGCGGTACTCAGCCCTACTCTATTCTATGGTCAAATGATGAAGAAACTGAAGATATAAGCAATTTAACTCCAACCACTTACCATTACACGGTTACAGATGCAAATAATTGTACAAGTTCAAATTCTCAACAAATTACTCAACCAGAACCATTAGAAGTTTCTGCAGACATTGTAAATAATTCATGTCATGGCGACACAAATGGAAGTATCGACATTACAATTAGTGGTGGAACTACACCTTATGATATTACTTGGTCAAATACTGATTATGTAAATGCTCAAGATGATATTGTAAATGCACCTGCCGACACATACACTTTAAATATTGTTGACCAAAACAACTGTAGCATAGAAAAAACTTATACAATTACTGAACCAAACGGAATACAATTAAGTTTAGATAATCTTGAACATGTACTTTGTTATGGTGAAAATACTGGTAAAATAATTATTGAAGTTTCAGGTGGTTATGGGGCTTTGTCTTTTGAATGGAAAAAAGATAGCGAAACTGAAGTTTTCTCAACAGAACAAAATATTGAAAATTTATTTGCTGGAACATATCATTTAAGCATAACAGATGCTAACAACTGTCAAAAAACAGAAACTTATACAGTTAATCAATCTCCAGCATTAAGTGCAAGCATTAACGTTACGCCTATTACTTGTGCAGGAAGTAATGATGGACAAATGTCAGCTTCTGCAATAGGTGGGTCGGGAACCTACAGTGCTTATACTTGGTATAATTCAGAAGATGAAATTATAGGTGTTAATCAAACTATTAACAATCTTGGAGCAGGAGATTATTATGTTATTATCAGAGATTCGTATTATTGTTACGCAACAGCTTCTGCTAGCCTAACACAAGCTACACCACACACTTATGTAACTTCGCATACCGACATGACTTGCAATGGATTAAATAATGGAACAATTACCATAACTATTGATGGCGGTTCAGGTGCAGGTTTTAACTTTAATTGGCAAAGCGGAGTTTCAAGTATGACAAATACTGCATCAAATTTAGGTCCAGGAACATATTTCGTAACTGTTACCGACCCAACAAATTGTGTTGAAATTTTAGAAGAAACTATTTTAGAACCACCTATGCAAAATATTGGATGTTTTGACGACTACGGATATGTTTGCTACGGCAATTCATTAACTTTAAATCCTGGAAATTTTGTTTCTTATATCTGGAGTACAGGAGAAATAACACAAAGCATAAATGTTGAAGATGAAGGTACTTATTTTGTAGAAGTTGTTGATAATCAAGGTTGTCATCTTGGAGATACAATTCAGATTATTGTTAGTTCTGTTTATAATCATGAAAAAATTAATCTTGCAAACGTTGATAGTCAAGAAAGTGTTACATTAATGTGGAACAAAACTCCAAACCACGGTACAGAATATTTCAAAATCTATAAAGACATTGGAAACGGTTATGATTTCCTTGCAAATGTTTATTTTAACCAACCTGCAATTTATACCGATACCGATGTGGACACAGAAAATCATTATTACAAATACAAAATATCTGTTGTTGACTCTTGTGGAGCTGAAAGTCAATTGTCTGAACACCACAGAACCTGTCTTTTAAGTGGTGTTCCTGATAATAACGGAGCAAGTTGGTTAAATTGGGGAGCTTACGAAGGATTTTTTGTGGTTTATTATTTTATAGAAAGAGGTTCTACTCCAAACAACTTAGAGGTTGTGGACTCTGTTTTATATAATCAATTTAATTGGGTAGAAATGAATCCAAATCCTAATGGCTCATATTATAGAATTAAAGTAAGAAGAATGGACGGCTGCAATCCTGGTGATGGAAATTATTATAACGAAGCATATTCAAATATTGTATTTTGTAATAATCTCGTAGGAATTGTAAACAATGCCATTGTAAGTCCGCAAGTTTATCCAAACCCATTTAACGATGAAATAAATATAGAGTTTTATCAAAATATTCCTGGAGAGATTTCTTATTCCATAACAAATATGCTTGGGCAAACTGTTGAAAGCTCAGACAAAATTTACTTTAATCAAGGAAATAATACTCTTAAATTTAATACTGAATTACAAAATGGAGTATATATTTTAAAATTGAATTTTAGAGAAGAAAGCCATAGTTTTAGAATAATTAAAAATTAAAGTGCGTTACAAAATCGAACTTTCATATAAGGGAACAAATTTTCATGGCTGGCAACGTCAACCCATTGCTAAATCTGTTCAGCAAGTTTTAGAAGACGCTATAAATTTGATTTTTCAAGACAATATAGAGCTTGTTGGATGTGGCAGAACTGATAGTGGAGTACATGCAAAATATTATGTAGCTCATTTTGATTCAGAAAATAATTATACAGAACAAGCTGTAAGAAGATTAAATAAATTTTTGTCCTCAGACATCGCCATAAGTTCAATCAGCAAAGTAAATGATGATTTTCATGCTCGATTTTCAGCTAAAGAAAGGTCTTATATATATCATATTACAGAAATAAAAAATCCATTTAACACAGACTTTGCTTGGCATATAACAAAAAAACTTAATGTCGAATTAATGAATCAAGCCATACTAAAACTTTATAATTATACCGATTTTACAAGTTTCAGCAAATTGCACTCAGATGTAAAAACCAATAATTGCAAAATAATAAATGCAGAAGTTGAAAAAATAAATTCTGATATTTTTATAAAAATTACTGCTGACAGATTTTTAAGAGACATGGTAAGAGCAATTACTGGAACATTAGTTGATGTGGGAAAAGGAAAAATTTCAATTCCATATTTTTGCACAATTATTGAAGAAAAAGACCGGCGTAAAGCTGGACAATCTGCTCCTGCACATGGGCTTTCGTTAGTTGATGTAAAATATTAAAAAATTATATTTATGAATAAAACAATAAAAATAGCAGTTGACGGACATTCTTCTTGTGGAAAAAGCACTTTAGCAAAAGATTTAGCAAAATATTTCGGTTTTTTATATATCGACACTGGTGCAATGTATAGAGCTGTTACTTTATTTGCTTTAAGAAAAGGTGTTTTTAAAAATGATAAAGAAAATTATGATTTATTGCTTAAAAATTTATCAGAAATAAATATAGAATTTAAACAAACTTCAAAAGATAAAACTGAAATTTTTCTAAATGGCGAAAATGTAGAATACGAAATTCGCAATCTTGAAGTTTCTTCAAAAGTTAGTCCAATAGCAACTGTGCCAGAAGTAAGAACACTATTGGTTGATTTACAAAGAAAAATGGCTGAAAATAAATCTGTAGTTATGGACGGCAGAGATATTGGAACTGTAGTTTTTCCAAATGCAGAAGTAAAACTTTTTGTAACTGCTGATGTAGAAACTCGAGCTAAACGCAGATTTGATGAATTAAAACAAAAAAACATGGACGTTGATTATGACTCCATTTTTAAAAACATTACTGAACGCGATTTTATTGACCAAAACAGAGAAGTCTCTCCTTTAAAAAAGGCTGAAGATGCAATATTAATTGACAATTCAACACTAAGCATTAAACAACAATTAGACTTAGCTGTTAAAATAATCAAAGAAAAAATCTATGATAATTGAGATTGACAGATATGCAGGTTTTTGCTTTGGAGTAACTAGGGCTATTAAAGAAGCGGAAGAAAACTCAAATCTCGGAATTGCTTGTCTTGGACACATTGTTCACAATGCAAAAGAAGAAAAAAGATTAAATAAGCTAGGAATGAAAACTATTACAAAAGAAGATTTTCCTTCACTGGCAGGCAAAACCATAATGATTCGCGCTCACGGCGAACCACCCGAAACATATACAAAAGCAAATAACTTAAATATTAAAATTATTGATGCAACTTGTCCAGTAGTTTTAAAATTACAACAACAAATCAAAGAAAAATATAATTTAGATAAAAACTGCACTATAGTAATTTATGGCAAAAAAGGACATGCAGAAGTAAATGGTTTAGTAGGACAAACAAATGGCGAGGCAATTGTTATTGGCTCAATAGAAGAAGCTAAAAGCCTAGATGTATCTAAAAATATTTATCTTTTTTCTCAAACCACATCTGATTATTTTAAATATCAAGAAATTTTAAATTTTTTAGAAAAAAAATCTAAAGAATTTCACGGCAATACTAAGCAATTTAAAGCTTTCCAAACTATTTGTCCAAGTGTAAAAAACCGTATTCCTAAACTAAAAGATTTTTGCTTAAACCACGATATTATAATTTTTGTAAGCGACCCAAATAGCTCAAATGGGAAAATGCTTTATGGTATTTGTAAAGAAACAAACAAAAATAGTTTTTTTGTAACCTCAACTAATGACATTAATAAATCTTGGTTTACAAACGTAAAAACTGTAGGAATCAGCGGTGCAACTTCTACTCCATTTTGGCTAATGGAAAATATTAAAACCAAGATTAGTTCGCTTTAATAGAATTTAATTGTTAAATTTGCATAATTCAAAATTTTTAAAACTTAAATATATGAAAAAAACAATATCAATATTATCTATAGTGTTTTTACTTGCAAGTTGCGATGTATTAACTGGAGTTTTAAACGAAGCAGAATCTGGTGGCACAGCTAAACAACTCACACAAGCAGAAGTTGCAGAAGGACTTAAAGAAGCTTTAAGTGTTGGAATAGGAAATGTTGTAAACGTGGTTTCAGCAACTAACGGTTTTTACAATAACGCTCAAATAAAAATTCCTTTTCCAGAAGAAGCAATAAAAGTAAAAGAGTTTTGCATGGATGCTGGATTAAAAAATCAAGTTATTCAATTTGAAGAAAAACTAAACCGTGCTGCCGAAGATGCCTCTAAAGGGGCAAAAGAAGTTTTTATAACATCAATCAAACAAATGACTATTACAGATGCTATTTCGATTTTAAAAGGAAACGACCATGCAGCAACTGATTATTTAAAAAGAACAACTTCAAAACAACTTTACGACAAATTTTATCCTGTTGTTACTGCTTCGACAAATAAAATAATGTTAGCAAAATATTGGACACCTTTAGTTACTAAATATAACGCTGCAATGACTATTACTGGTGGTCAAAAAGTTGATACCGACCTAAATGCTTATGTAACAAACAAGGCTTTGGACGGATTATTTTTAATGGTAGCTAAAGAAGAAAAAAACATAAGAATCGACCCTATTGCAAGAGTTACAGATATTCTAACCAAAGTTTTTGGAAGTGATTTGAATCCTTATAATAAAAATAAATAACCAAAACTTATTTACAATGAAGAAACTAAATTTATTATCAGCATTTTTGTTAATTGCAGTAATCTTATCTGCAGGTATTCCACCAAGGACACCTTTTGTAGTTTTACGAGTTGATGGCACAGACTATAAAGCAGGTTCTGAAATTACGGTCCGCCAAGGCGAAAGAATTGTTGTTGAAGCAGTGCTTATGGGTGGAAAACGTGATTATTGTTCAGATCCTAGCACTTACGCAAATGTAGGAAGAAACACAGTAGTCTTATCACAAGGCGAAAACGGAATGTCTTTTCAAATAAATAATTACCAATACACAGGCGACTGGAAATTAACAGAAGAAACTGCAAATTTTAGCTCTGGTACAGAAGTGAAAATTAAATCATTAGGCTCTGGAAATATGCAAAGAAAAGCTGAACTTGAATTTACAAAAGGATTTTATTCTCAAGTATTTCTAAAAGTAAATTCTACTACAAAATGGCATTATACAAGAAAAACGCCTGCAGGCAGAACAGAAGAAAACGAGACCAATACTGGCTCAGCAACTTTTTATTTTTTAATAGAAGTAACTGACGGCGAGTGGTATTCTTCAAATAATATTAGAGCAACAGGTCAAGAAGATTTTTCGGTAAGAAACTGCTTAGACAGAATACAAAAATCCTATGATGCTATTGAAAAGGCAATGTTAGAAAAAAATTGGAGTTCTGCCGAAACACAATGGGGTAACTTACAATCCGGCTTAAAAGAACTTAAATCAAGTATTGATAGAGCAAAAGAGAAAAATGAAAATTACGAGTGTGAAATTACGCTTTTCAATTTGCCATCAAGTTTATCAATGAAACATATTGAAGACTTAAAAACAATGGCACAATCGTGGAAAGAATGTTGGGAAATATGCTCAGCAAATGTCTTAGTAATTAATGATGACTTGTTAAGCAACAAAACAGTGTTTACGAATAATGTAATGAAGTCTATATTTAAAAACTACATTTCTTGGAGTGGACAATTACCAACTTCTGCCTCAAGCATTTTAACACTTTACGACCCAAAAGGCATTTTTACACCACTCGATTTACCAAATAATGTTTTGGAATGGTACACAGATGCTCAAAACGATGCTTCAATACTTAAAAATCAAGTAAACAACATTAAGCTACTAAATGAATTACAGAATTTTTATCAAGCAAAAATGGACAATTCAGTTACCGAGAGAAGAGCTTTAATGACTATGTTACAAGACTTAAAACCCGCAATAGATCTTCATAATAAAATGGGACAGTATATTTCTGGAGTTAGTAGTGTAAAGCTTGTGAAGAAGTAAATATAGATTATAGATTAGATATATTCAAAAATTGTTAAAAAAGGCGGTGTCTCATAAGTGTCAAATTGCTTAGTAGAGGACAAAGACATCAACGCATTGACATAACAAATCGCAATATGTGTCAACGGATTGATATTATTTTTAAAAAATGTGTCAATTGAATGACATTAATTTGATTTTTTTATTATCTTTGCAAAAAAATAGATATGGAAACTATAAGACAGAAATTTTACGAAAAATATCAGTACACCTCTCTTGATAGTATTCGAAACCATATAAATTTAATTGATTGGCAAAACAGATTAATCGGGATAAAAGGAAGTAGAGGTGTTGGAAAAACTACATTATTATTGCAATATATAAAGTCAAACTATCAGCCCGATGATAAAGTAATGTATGTTAGTTTAGATGATTTTTATTTTTTAGAAAATAGGCTATACAATTTTGCCTCTGACTTTTATAGACGTGGAGGTGAGTTATTAATTATGGACGAAGTTCATCGTTATCCGAATTGGTCGGTTGAAATTAAGAACCTTTATGATGATTTTGCCAAATTAAAAATGATTTTTACAGGTTCATCAATGTTACAACTTAAAAAAGCCAGAGCTGACTTGAGCAGACGAGCTGTCATATATGAGCTGCCCGGCTTATCTTTTAGAGAATATGTTCAATTCGAAACTCAAAGAAAATTTTCTGTCTATACTTTTGAAGAAATCTTACAAAATCACATCACTATTGCTATGGACATAAGTTCCAAAATAAAACCACTAACATATTTCGACAAATATCTGCAATTTGGTTATTATCCTTTTTATATGGAAAACTTGTCTGCTTTTCATAGTAAGTTAAGTGAAGTGATTACAACAGTAATTGAAATTGATATTCCTCAGTTTGAAAACATTATGTCATCAAATCTTATATATATCAAAAAATTATTAAAGATTATTAGTGGTTCAGTGCCTTTTAAACCTAATATGAATTCGTTAAGTGAACGTACTGGAATATCTCTAAATACGATGAAACTTTATCTTCAACATTTAAAAGACGCAAATTTAATTTTAATGCTTAATACTCCTGAAAAAAGTTTGAACGAATTAAGTAAACCTGAAAAAATATTTCTTCACAACACAAATATCATGTATAATCTTGCAGCAGAAAACATAAATTCAGGTAATATACGCGAAACCTTTTTGTATAATCAACTTAATATGCATCATAAAGTTTATGCTTCGGAGTTTGCCGATTTTTTAATTGACCAAAAATACAATTTGGAAGTTGGGGGTAAAAATAAAACACGTAAACAAATTGTAAATCATGCAGACTCTTTTATTGTTAAAGACAACATTGAAATTGGATCTTCCAACATTATTCCTCTTTGGCTATTTGGATTTTTATATTAATAGTTAAATTAGCTTAACCATGAAAAAGTATTTGCTAATATTTAAACTTTTTACTTCACTTTTCTTTGTAAATCTTCAATTTGTCTTTTCTGATTATACAAATCTCTTTCCATTTCGCCGAGTTTTCTTTCAAGGTTTGAAATAGTTCGTTTTAATTCATCTTTTTCCCGTTGTTGCTCTGTGTTTGTCCTTTGTGTTGCGCTTAAATTATCTGGTAAATTTCTATAATCTCTTATTTCCATATCTGTTTTTTGAATATATCCTCTAGGGTCAATAAATAACAGATAATTTCCAGAAGAATAAGATGCTACACCACCCATACTTTAAATACGAGGATTTTTCAATTCTTGAGAAAAGACAAATGTCGCAAAAAACAAGAAAACTAATAATGTGTAAAATTTTTTCATGATAATTTAATTTATATTTAAAACTATATGTATTTCACAAACTACAACTCAGTTACTCCAAATTCTAATATTGCATAGGGTTTAAGAGTTGATACATTTTGCATTTTTTATTGTTTCAAAATTTCAATCAAGTCTTTATTTATATACAAAGTTTCTCTTCCAATTTTTTGAGACTCAAGAATCCCGATACCTTCAAGTTCTTTCAAATATCTTGAAGCTGCTTTTCTTTCCACTCCTAATTTATTTACTACAAATTCTATTTTTGAATATGGTTGCTCAAAAAGTAATTCAACAAGTTCCTTTCTATATAATTTTGGTGCTTTTTCTTGAACTTTAATTATTGTAGAATCTAATTGAGATTTAATATTAGTAATTTTCAAAATTGCATCTTTAGCAGTAACCTCAACAGCTTTAAGCATAAACATTATCCATTCTTCCCATTTCCCTTTTCTATTAACCTGATTTAACAAACGATAGTATTCTGGCTTATTTGCAATTATATATGAACTCATATACAAAATAGGAACATCAATCAATTCGTTAAGTATCAAATACAAAATATTTAAAATTCTACCTGTTCTACCATTTCCATCATAAAATGGATGAATACTTTCAAATTGATAATGCAATATTGCCATATTTATTAATGGAGACAAATCATCTTCATTATTAAAGTGGTTAATGAAATTTGTTAGTAAATCAAGTATTTCTGCCTTGTCTTGCGGTGGTGTGTAAACTATTTCTCCTGTTTTATCATTTTTCAACACAGTTCCTGCAGTGCTTCTAATTCCTGCGGTGTTGCCAATTAATTCTTGTTGAATAGCTACAATATCATTTACTCTCAAAAATCCTTGATTTTTAAGAATATTATATCCATAAAATATTGCTTTTCTATAATTTACAACTTCTTTTACCTCTGGCGAAATATTAGTTTTATTAACAGTCAATGCTTTGTACAACTCATCTTGAGTTGTAACAATATTTTCTATTTCTGAACTATCTTTTGCTTCTTGCAAAACTACTGCATTTATTAACATTGATTGATTAGGTATTGTCTTTGCAATTCCTTTCAACTCAGCTAATGATGCTGTAGATTTATTAACCTGCCTAAGAATTTTAATTGTCTCTACCTTCTCTCGTAAAGGAGGAAGTTTCTTTAATTGATAACTTGGTGCATTTTGTCCCATATTTTATTTATTTGTACCAAAAACACAAATTTTAGTACACAAAGATAAGGTTTTTTTAATTTATTAAGTGATTTTTATAAAAATTTGTGTTTAATCTTGAATTTTCTTTCTGACTTTAATAACTCTCGCGGATTTGTAATTGTAAGCATTATTCAAGCACTCGGATTATAACCGAAGTCCGCAGGACGAGCTCAGCAAAGCTAAATCTGAGCGGGTGAAATACAATATAAAATAAATAGAAGACCAAAAAAAACAAATTTTTAAAAGTATATTTTATAACTTTGTAAATAATAATATTGCATTTGGTAATTGAATCTAGCTTTAATTAAAATTTGCAACATAATTGTATTTGTTCGATAGATTTTATTATTTTTATGCTTTATTACATTTTAATTTTTATAAACTTAATAACTAAAACCATGAAAAGAATTGTAATTGTAAGTATTGTAATGTGTTTTATTTCAAGTCTTTACTCTCAGGAAATTTGCTTAACAGCCTTTGAGAAAGAGGTAATTGAATTATTTAATCAAAAAAGGACAGATGCCGGACTGAAAATCGTCAATATCTCTCCTGTTTTGATGTTTACAGCAAATAAAAATGCCGAGGAAATATATATTCAGACATTTATAAATCACGAACCACAGGAATTTGGTAATTACAACTATAAACATGAGCAGATACAATTAACTACAAGCGTATCTAAACCTTCTGAAATAATTAAACTATTGACAGCTACCGAGCTTAACACAAATTATGATAAGATTGTTTTGCAAAAAGGAGAATATAGTTCAAATAACTGGGAAAGCATTGGTATTTGTATTAGAGACACTATTGCAGTAATTATAATGGGAGAAAAGCCTGAAACTGCTAAAACATACGATATTTGTAACAATTCTTTCTTTTTTAACAACGGAGAGGTGCAATCAAATCCTATAATTTGCGTAAAAGTATCTGAAACTGCACAACTATCAGTTTATTCGATTAAAAGAGATGGTAGTTCGACATTGTATGATTGTGTTTTTGTTAAAGAAGATGGTATTGAGTGGGAACTTGAAAATAAAGAAGCGGTGTCGTTTAGGATTGTTTTGTATCCGAAAGTTGATCCTATTGTACCACAACCTAATATTGAATTTATTGTTAACAACTCTGATAGAAGAAAAATTCATGCAAATTATGTATTTAAAGGCAACACTATTAAGGAAATACAAAATTTTATTAATTCGGGTAATGGTGTAAACTCTGTAATGCCAAACAATCCGAATGGTTACACAATGTTACACAGGGCTGTAATACAAGACAATCTTGAGGTTGTGAAGTACCTTTTACAAAATGGTGCAGATGTTAACTATTTAAGTTTTGATAAAGATTGTGCTTTGAGTTTAGTAACTTCGGAAGAAATGTTTGAGCTGTTAAAAACAAAAAATCCAAAATTTGATGTTTTATCTGTTGACAGAACTACCATTTTACACTCTTATGCACAGAAAGGTTTGATAAATCCTGTGCAATATATTGTCGAAAACAAAAAAAATGATATTAATGCAAAAGACCGAAGTGGAGGAACTGCATTAATCTATGCAGTACAATCTAATCAGTACGATGTTACAAAATATTTGCTTAAAAATGGAGCTTTGCAAACTTATGGTTGGGACGCTTATCCAATACACCATGCAATCACTGACTCAAATTTAGAAATGGTAAAATTGTTAGTGGAACATGGTGCAAATGTAAATTGTAAAAATAGCGAAGGTCAAACTCCATTGCAAATGGCAAAAGAATATTATGGCTATAAGACCGAAATAATTGAATTTTTGATTGAAAAAGGTGGAAGGTAGGAATAGTAGCCTTAATCCTTTATAATATGGTGTATTTTGTCTCATATTTTTTCAATATATACCAAAAATAAAAAATTTGGGACATGTGGTTTTTATTGTGTTGCCCTTGCGGGCAAGGCTTTTGAGAGTACTTGTTACCGCAGGCTGTCGCCTACGGTTAATCACATGTTGTCCTACGGACAAGCCTTTGACAGACACTAACTTGCTCCTAACACCTCTGACGCTGAGGCTGTCTCAAAACAAATTTTAAAACAATAAACTTTTAAGGTGTTTCAGAAGTGTTAAAATGCAAGGCGCTGAAATTGAGGACGAAGGAGCGTACAGAAGTACGTGACTGAGTCCGAATATTGAAAGCAACGAAGCAGTTTGACACTTATGAGACACCGCCGGTAAAAACAAAAACATTACACTTTAATTCATTTTATTGCTTTTCTTGACTTTATTTTTTTGCCAATTCACTAATATTCTGGCAATATTTGTAGCATGACGATTAACAGAATTTAACAAACCTAACAATTCTAAATGGACTTCTGAACTACTTAAAGTTTGTTGATTTTGAGTGAATAATCTCTCATAATGACTTTTCTCAAGACTTTCGGCTAATTCTGCATATTGTTTATATTTATTTCTCACATGTTCAGCACGTTCTTTATCAAACTCTGCAAACACTTCCATTGACCTGCTTATCTGCTTTAAGGCTTTTAAATGAATTGTTTCAAGTTCTGTTTTTCCTTCTTCCGAAAAATTAGAATCAGAAGCCAACCACTTTACAGCCTGATGTCTAAGGTTTGTATTTACAATATCGCCTATCATTTCCAACTCTTTGACAATATACATAATCTGAAAGACCTCGTTAAGTTGCTGCTCATCAACACTTTGACTGCTGACAGTTACTAAATATTTATTAATGTTTTTTTGTAAAAAATCTGCTTCGTTTTCTAAAGCTTGCCATTGTTTTAAAATGTCTTCATTTCTTTCAATAAAAGGAAGTAAACAAAGCGAAACAAGCTCTTTAATTTTATCTCCCATTCTTAAAGCTTCTTTTTTTGCTAAACTCAAAGTTAGTGCTGGCGAAACATTTACTGCCATATCTATATAATTGAGTTCAAATGGCGATTTTTCTTTTTTATCAGGCAAAATTTTCTTAATCAAATAAGCATAAACATTTATAAGTGGCAACATTACTATCGCCATTCCAATATTAAAAAAGGTGTGTACATTTGCTATTTGATGTGGCACTGTTTCGGCAAAGTATTCATAATCACTTACATGCGACAGTCGGCTTGGTGAAAATGATTTAGCCAAATTTGCAAGTTCGGGAATCCACCATACAAAAATTAAAACTGCTGAAAACTTAAATAAAATATTTGCAAGAGCTGCACGTTGAGCTTCTCGTCCTGCTTTAAGACTTGCTATTATAGGAATCAAAGTATTTCCCATATTTGAACCAAGAATTAAAGGAATGGCAGCTTCAATACTTAAAAAACCTTGTGTCGAAACAGTAATAATAATACCAATAAAAGCTATTGTTGAATTTAATGCCATTGTAAAAATAAAGCCTACAGCAATTCCTATAAAAGGATTTTCTAAGCCAATTAAAATTTCAACAAATTTTGTATAGTTTTTCAAAGGAGCCATTGTTTCTGAAATTACATACATTCCCATAAACAACAAGCCTAAACCTAAAATAGCTCGTCCAATATATTTGAATTTATTATTACGCGAAAACATAACAGTTCCAAATCCAATCGCGATTATAAAAAGGGCATAATCAGTAATGTTTAATGCAATAAGTTGAGTAGTAATAGTGGTTCCAACAGCCGCACCCAAAAGCATAGACAAACTTTGTACAAAACTAACTAAACCACTTTCAACAAAACCAATAGTAAGAACACTTGCAGCGGTATTACTTTGTACTAACAAAGCTAGCACAAAACCTGCAATAAAACCCGAAAAGCGATTTTTTATAAATTTATTAGTTAAGTTCCGCATCTTGTTTCCTGTTGCCGAAACCATTCCTTTTCCAAGAATATTCATTCCATAAAGGAAAATTGAAATTCCGCCTAATAGTCCTGCTATTAAAAAGAATATCCACGATTTATCTCTTGCATTTACAGTATATACAAGGCAATCAACATCTAAATCATTAGCAGAACTTGCCATAATGGTATATTCGCCTTCTTGGTCGCCAATTTGCAAATATGTTGAAGCAATACCGTTTTCGTCTGTCTTAACTTTTTTATCAGTTAACTGAAAACCTTTAGAAAATTGTGGATATGAAATTATCGAAAAACTAATTTCGTAATTTTGAATAGGATTTTTATTTTCGTCTAAAACTAAAACTCGAATTGGATTAGCTGTAGTTTTTCCTAAGGTTTGTGTCTGATTATCACCAGAATAGGCAAAAACCTCGGGGTTTTGAGGTTTTATTAGAATTTGTGAAAAGCCTACAAAACTTAACAGTATAAAAAAACTAAATATTAATCCTTTTTTCAAAACCAAAAACTTTAATAATTACAAAAATATAAATAATTTTTATTTCTATACATTTTATAAAATTGCAATCATACAGTTTTTTTATAACTTTGTCGTTTGATTTTTTATGAAACTTTCGGTTGTAATAGTAAATTATAATGTGAAATACTTCTTAGAGCAGTGTTTAAATTCTGTATTTGAATCGGCTAAACATTGCGAAACCGAAGTTTTTGTTGTGGATAATAATTCTGTTGACGGCTCATGTGCAATGGTAAAATCTAAATTTCCACAGGTAAAATTAATCGAAAACAAAACAAATTACGGCTTTTCATACGCTAATAATCAGGCAATTAAACAATCTAAAGGAGAATATGTTTTATTATTAAATCCTGATACTGTTATTGAAGAAAAAACTTTAAAAACAGTTTGCGATTTTATGGATTCTCACCCTGATGCTGGTGGTTTAGGCGTAAAAATGATTGATGGAAAAGGTCGTTTTTTACCCGAATCAAAAAGAGGCTTGCCAACACCTAAAGTTGCTTTCTATAAAATTTTTGGATTATCTAAATTATTTAAAAAATCTGCAAAATTTGGTCAATATCACCTTTCTTATTTAGATAAAGATAAAACTCACGAAGTTGATGTTCTTTCTGGTGCTTTTATGTTGCTAAGAAAAGAAGCCTTAGATAAAGTTGGACTTTTAGACGAAGCATTTTTTATGTATGGCGAAGATATTGATTTATCTTACAGAATAACTTTAGGCGGATATAAAAACTATTACCTTCCTGAAACTACAATTATTCACTACAAAGGCGAAAGTACAAAAAAAGGTAGCGTAAATTATGTGTTGGTTTTTTATAACGCAATGATAATTTTTGCAAAAAAACACTTTTCCCAAAAAAATGCAGGCTTTTTTATAGCTTTAATAAAAATAGCAATTTACCTTAGAGCTGCTCTTGCCATTTTCCATAGATTTTTGCAAAATATTATTACGCCTCTAATAGATTTAATAATAATTTTAGCAGGATTTTTAATCATCACTCCTATTTGGTCAGAATTTCAGTTTGGAGTAAGAGACGCTTACCCTCAAAATATTTTTATGTGGGGATTACTCTCTTATTTAACTATTTGGATAATTTCTTTAGTTTTTTTAGGAGGCTACGACAAACCTGCCAAATTAAAAAATGTTTATAAAGGAATAATAGTTGGCTCACTCTTTATTTTAGTGGTTTACTCACTTTTGCCAGCCAATTTGCGTTTTTCGCGAGCAATAATTTTACTTAGCACAGCCTGGGCACTTATTTTAATTCCTCTTGTTAGGCTTTTGCTACATTACACAGGATTAAATTGTTTTAAAATAAATTTACCCGGAAAAAAGAAAGTTGCTATTGTTGGTAGCGAAACCGAAGCCAAAGATTTGGTGAAATTAATTAAAAATACAAATCCTAAATTTGTAATTTCTTCTTTTGTAAGTCCAAGTAAAGATGAAAACAGCGAATTTTTTTCTGGAAATTTAGAACAACTCAACGAGATTGTAAAAATTGACAAAATTGATGAAATAATATTCTGTGCTAAGAACTTGCAGGCTCAACAAATTATTAGGACTATGCTTAAACTCGATAATCCACGTTTAGATTATAAAATTGCAAGTCCTGATGGTTTTTCAGTAATTGGAAGCAATTCGACAAACACCACTGGCGAACTTTACAATATTGATATAAATAGCATTATTAAACCCGAAAATTTAAGAAACAAAAGATTATTGGATTTTTGTATTTCATTTTTAATGATTTTGTTTTATCCAATACTTGTTTTATTTATGAAACAACCTAAACAAAAATTGAAAAATCTATTTTCTATATTGCTTGGCAACAAAACTTTTGTTTCATATTACGAAGGCGAAGGTGTTGATACCAGTATGCTTCCAAAAATAAAAAAAGGAATATATACTCCTTTAGAAAATTTTAAAAAGGCAGAATTAAATCCGGAATTAGCACAAAGAATAAATTTGATGTACGCAAAAGATTACCGCGTAACACAAGATATGAATATTATTGTAAAATCATGGCGAAAATAAATTCACAACTTAGCAATGATAATATTTTACTTCGTAAGCCCGAACCCGAAGATTTAGATTTTCTTTACTCATTAGAAAACGATACAAATATTTGGTGGGTAAGTGATACACGCTCGCCTTTTTCGCGTTGGCAAATAAAGCAACATATTGAAAATTCTGTCTATGATATTTACACAAATAAAGAATTAAGACTAATTATCACCGACAAACACAACGGAAAAGCATTAGGTGTTATCGACCTTTTTCAATACGAACCCGCACATCAAAGAGCTGGAGTTGGAATTGTAATTTTACAAGAATATCGTAATCAAAAAATTGCAGAACAAAGCTTGGAAATTATTATTGAGTATTGCTTCAACATCATTAATTTAAACCAGATATGGTGCTGCATTGATGCAAAAAACTTAATTAGCATTAAACTTTTTAAAAAATTTGGATTTGTAAAAACCGGCGAACTTAAAGAATGGAAAAAAATTGGGGAAAATAAGTTTGAAGATGTGTATCTATATCAGTTAAAAGCGATGCACTGAACGTAGTTGAAGTGTTAAAAGTTGAACCGAGTTTACGAGCTCACCGCTGACGCGTCTAAAAATAATTGAATAATTGATAATTGATAATTGAATAATTAAGAATTTAGAATTATTTTAGTTAAATGGTTTGTGTGTTCTACGGACAAAAATCTCTAACAAAAAAATAACGTGTCGAAAAAACTGAAAATCTTCGACATGAAAAAATAACGTGTCGAAAAAAATGGAAATCTTCGACATGAAACAACAATTCAGTTGAAAGTTAAAAGCGATGCACTGAACGTAGTTGAAGTGTTAAAAGTTGAAAGAGTTTTTAGTGTTGAGTTTTTAGTTTTTGAACTTTACGAACTTTTAACTCAAATTTCTTTAATAAGATTTTCAAAACCTTTAACTTCCTTAAAAAAACTTGGAGTTTTTCCCGAACGACATTCGCCCATAATAAAAGCAATGCCGTTAGTAACTAAATAAAAAGGTGCATTAATTTCGTAATTATATGTCCAAATTTGGTCAAAAACTTTTTGTTCTAATTTTACATAAGGAGATTTGCACTCAATAATCATCAGCGGAGAAAACTGTCTATCATAAACTAAAGCATCAAAACGATAATTGCGTCCTGCTAAAGACAATGATTTTTCAATGGCTATTAAATTTGCAGGAAAACCAAACTCTTCAATTAAAAAACGAATTAAATTTTGCCTAACCCATTCTTCTGGAGTACAAACCAACCATTTTTTCCTAAGCTCATCAAAAATATTGAGTTTTCCGTCTTCTTCTTTTAAACGAAAATCATAAGTCTTATACGATAGCACGGGAAATTTTGTAGTCATTACTTCTTCTTTTTCATTAAAAAATCTATACAAGCAGTTTCGTCTGATGCGTATTCTGTCCACACATAAACAACATTTTCTTCAATTCTATAGTAATTAATATTTTTGGGACTATTAGATTTTATATTTTCAAATTTCCATAAATTATCATCTGGTTTTTGAAGAGAAAATTTCATCAATTCTCTATCATACTCACAATTTACAAACATTTCATACACAGTAGCAGAGCCTAAGTTGTAAATTCTCATATTATCAAAAACAAGAGTATCATTTCCAAACAATCTATATGTTCTTCCTATTAATTCTGAATTGTCAGACAATTTCCATTCTTCATACGAAACACCTGTAGGAGATTCAATTTCCCAAGTTCCTGCAAGCCAATGTGGAAAATCTATTACTTCTTGCGAAAAACTCACATAAGAAATATTAAGAAAAAAAATTATCGCAAAAAATCTAAACATAAAAACATAAGTTTATAATGGTTTTTCAAAATTACTAAATTATTAAAAATTACTTCACAAAATTCTATAAAAAACTAACTTTTTATCTTTATTAAAAATAAATTTTGTATCTTTACACTAAATTAAATAATTTTTAACTAAAACCATTTAATTATGAAACGATTATTTTATCTTGCATTATTTGTAATTGCAACAATGCTTTTTTCTTGTAAAGACTCATCACAAACACTTGTTGGTAAATGGAATATTGTTGATATTCATCAAGAAGCACAAGACAGTTTAACTGACTTAACTATTCCCACAGTTATTTTTGGTATGCAAACTACAGGAGTTAGTTATGTAGAATTTACAAAAGACAATGAATATCATGTGTTTGACAAAGAAAATCAAATAATTGAAACTCAAAAATATTCTATAGATAAAAATAAATTGAGTATTCAAGGAAAAGATGGAAAAGTTGATGTTGTGCGTCAGTGTAAAAAGACAGCCCAACCACAAATGGCACATTTGGTTTTTGACGACACACGAGCCAACGCTCAAAAAACCAAAAGAGCCATTTTTTGCCAACGCTCGGTCAAACGAACCGACAATAAAAAGTAAATTTGACGATTGAATAATTTGAAAGAAGATAAATGAAATTATATACAACATTAGAGCAACAACTCAAGAAAGAACCCAACTTCGTGACAGACAACGGAGAACTGAAAAAATGGGTGGTGCTGAACAAAGCACAGAATTTTGATGAAGAACTGATTGGACTGTTGCTCGACAATGCAGACCTGAAAGAGCATTTTTTTGTAAACGTGAAAGGCACGTTGGTTTTTAACCAAAACTTGTTTGTGCAGTTTTTGGAACAGAAAAACTACCTGAACGACAGTTACACCCAATACAAAAACAAAGTAGGACTAACCATTGACGGCAAATACCTGAAACAACGTAACGAAGTGGCTTTAGTGTGGCCATTTAAGGACTGCATTTTGGAAGGCGGACAAAGCCGTGAAGAAGACAAACGGGAAGAAATTTTCTTTAATGAAATTTTGGCACAAGATGAAATTACCCAGCTTTTAGAGCCAAAGGTTTTGAGCAATGCAAAACGTGTTGACAAAAACGGAGAAAAGCCACTTGACCAATTTAACCGGAACGAAAAAGGCAACATAACCGACAACCTGATAATAAAAGGCAACAACCTTTTAGCCTTACATACTTTGAAAGAAGAATTTGCAGGAAAAGTAAAACTGATTTATATAGACCCGCCATATAATACAGGTACAGACTCATTTGGTTATAATGACAATTTTAATCGCTCTACATGGTTAACTTTTATGAAGAGTAGACTGCAAATAGCTAAAACTTTATTGTCAAATGATGGAGCTATTTATGTTCAATTAGATTATCACCAAGTGCATTATTTAAAAATATTAATGGATGAAGTATTTGGTGAAAAAAACTATCAACGTGAGATAATCTGGAGAATAGGTTGGTTATCTGGATACAAAACTGCAGATAATAATTGGATAAGGAATCACGATACAATTCTTTTTTATTCAAAAGATGAACGCCAGCTAAAGTTCATTAAGAACTACATACCCAAGTCTGAATTTAAATCAATAGCAAGTAGTAACGCTGAAAGATATCCTATAGAAGATGTATGGAACGGAAATGAATACGATGATTTAAATAGCATAGCAATTGTTTCTTTCTCAGGAGAAACAGTATCAAAAATGCTAAATTCAGAGGATGAAGTAAAAGGTCAAAAATCAGAAAAACTACTTGAACGGATTATTAAAGCACATACAGAAGAAGGAGAAATTGTGTTAGACTTCTTTGGAGGGACTGGTACAACCGCAGCTGTAGCACATAAGTTAAACCGGCAATATATTATAATAGAGCAACTTGAAAAACACATTGATATTTGCGTTAGAAGAATAAAAAAGGTGATAGGTGGAGAACAAAGCGGAATATCAAAAAGAAACAATTGGCAAGGCGGAGGTTCATTCGTCTATCTCAAGCTCAAAAAATACAACCAAGCTTTCATTCAGCTGATTGAAGAAGCTAAAGACAGTGAAACGCTTTTGAATGTTTGGGAACAGATGAAAACCAAAAGTTTCTTGAATTACAATGTGGACATTAAGAAGCAAGACGAGCATTTGGAAGAATTTAAAGCCTTGACGCTTGCCGAACAGAAACAACACCTTTGCGAGCTATTAGACAAAAACCAATTGTATGTAAATCTTTCTTCGCTCAATGATGCCGACTTTGCTTGCACCGAAGAAGAAAAACGTCTGAACCGTGATTTTTACAAGATGAAATGATTACCAAGATTATTAAATGACCAGGATGGAATTGAAATATTTGACAAAAGAAGAACAAGATAAAATTACACATAGGATAATCGGTTGTGCAATGGAGGTGCATAATACTCTTGGAAATGGTTTTCAAGAAGTAATTTATCAGCGTTGTTTGTCTATTGAATTAAATGAAAACGGTATTGAACACCAGCGAGAAGTTGAAATGCCAATATTTTACAAAGGGCAGGATGTAGGTTTACGAAGGGCTGATTTTTTGGTTATGGGCGAAATAATGGTCGAGCTAAAAGCAATCATTGATTTGGAAGATGTGCATTTGGCTCAGGCAATGAATTATTTGGAAGCCTATAATTTGCCAACGGGTTTGCTAATCAATTTTGGAGCAAAGAGTTTGCAATTCAAACGGATTTTCAATAAATCTTGGCAATCCAAAAATCTTTCTAATCACGGTTTGGACAATTTAAATAAGTAAGCAAATGGCGTTTTTATATGACATATTGTTACAGGAATTTGGTAAAAGAGCCATAGCACAAGTTACCGTTCCTAATCACATAACCGACAATTTAAAGCCCGGATTTGGTCAGCGACCTTATCAGATAGAGGCATTTCAACGTTTCATT
>Ga0209719_1001206_pt1 | contig 32771 bp, 23 predicted proteins | sample AD_JPNAS2_MetaG_FD_184421 | JGI IMG/M metagenome (GOLD analysis project Ga0209719, IMG submission 184421) | Active sludge microbial communities of municipal wastewater-treating anaerobic digesters from Japan - AD_JPNAS2_MetaG (SPAdes) (version 2) | ecosystem: Engineered > Bioreactor > Anaerobic...
TTTTACGCTTATACTTATCTATTTAACGTCAAAAAGATAGTACAAAATTATAAAAAAAGTACAAATGGTGTACAATCGCACTGTATTTTCATGCTCGCGGGTGTTGAAAAATCATGTTGGTTTCATAATTATATTTTATTATTATACACTTATAAATAAACTGCAAATATAATTTTTTTTTTCATTTTATAAATAAAATACGTTAAATTATTAATAATTAATAAAAATTTAAGAAAGATTTTCAAAAAAATCGGCAAAAACATGTTTTACAGGCATGTTTTAAAAATAGCTTTTAATATATTTTTGTTTTAAAAAATAATTTCTTATTTTCGTACAGTTGAAAATAAAATAAATATAAACATATGCAAAAATTACTATTATTAGGAGACGAAGCTATTGCTCAAGGAGCGATAGACGGTGGTATTTCTGGATTTTATGCTTATCCTGGCACTCCATCTACAGAAATTATGGAATACGCACAAAAATCAAAAGAAGTTGCTCAAAAAGGAATACATTGCAGATGGTCAGCTAACGAAAAAACAGCAATGGAAGCTGCTATTGGAATGTCTTATACTGGCAAAAGAGCAATGGTGCAAATGAAGCATGTTGGAATGAATGTAGCAGCAGATCCTTTTTTAAATTCTTCCATAACTGGTGCTAATGGAGGTTTGATTGTTGTTGCTGCTGACGACCCATCAATGCACTCTTCACAAAACGAACAAGATTCGAGATTTTATGGAGACTTTGCATTAGTTCCAATCTTAGAACCGAGTAACCAACAAGAAGCCTACGAAATGGCTAAAAATGGATTCGAGCTATCAGAAAAATTCAATGTACCTATAGTACTTAGAGTTACTACCAGATTGGCTCACTCACGTGCAGACATTAAGTTGGGAGATAAAAAAGAACAACGAAAAATAAAACTCCCCGAAGACCCTCGCCAATATGTACTTTTACCAGGCATTGCGCGTAGAAATTATAAGAAACTTTTAGAAATGCAAAGTGCTATACAGCAAGCATCTAACGACTCAATTTACAACAAGTATATTGATGGTAGTAATAAAAAAATTGGTATAGTAGCTTGTGGAATTAGTTTTAATTACTTAATGGAAAACTTTGATGGAAAATGTCCTTATCCAGTTGTTAAAGTTTCACAATATCCTATTCCAAAAAATCACATTCAAAAATTACGCAAAGAGTGTGAAAGCATTTTAGTTTTAGAAGATGGCTATCCATTTGTTGAAAAACAATTAAAAGGTTTCTTTGATGAAGGAATAAAAATCATGGGGCGTTTAGACGGAAGTTTACCACGAGATGGCGAATTAAATCCAAATATCGTTGCTAAAGCTTTAGGTCTTGAAGCTTGTGAAACATTACAAATTCCTGAAGTTGTTAAAATGCGTCCACCTTCATTATGCCAAGGTTGCGGTCATAGAGATGTTTATGAAGCTTTAAACATTGCATTAGAAGATTATGAAAAAGGTAGAGTATTTGCTGACATTGGCTGCTATACTTTAGGAGCTTTGCCACCATTTAATGCAATAAATTCTTGTGTTGATATGGGTGCTTCTATTACAATGGCAATTGGAGCATCTGATGCGGGATTAGTTCCTGCTGTTGCTGTAATTGGAGACTCAACTTTCACACATTCGGGTATGACAGGCTTATTAGATGCTGTAATTAAAAATTCACCTATTTTAGTATTGATTTCTGATAATTTCACAACAGGAATGACAGGTGGACAGGATTCTGCAGCTAAAAACAGAATTGTTGATATTTGCAAAGGTATAGGCGTTGATCCAAATCACTTAAGAACTATAGTGCCTTTAAAAAGCAATTATGAAAAGAATTTAGCAATAATTAAAGAAGAATTAGCATATAATGGACTGTCTGTTGTTGTTGCACAACGTGAATGTATTCAAACAGCAAAAAGAGGTAGAAAACAACAGGCTAAAAACAAATAAAAATTTACAAACATGAAAAAAGACATAATTTTAGCAGGCGTAGGCGGACAAGGAATTTTAACAATTGCTGCCATCATAGGTTTAACCGCTGTAAAGAAAAATTTATATCTAAAACAAGCTGAGGTTCATGGAATGAGCCAACGCGGCGGTGATGTTCAATCTAATTTGAGAATTTCGGATAAACCAATTTATTCTGATTTAATTGCAAAAGGTTGTGCAGATATTATTTTATCTGTAGAACCAATGGAATCTTTAAGGTATTTACCTTTTCTTAAAAAAGACGGATATGTTATCACAAGCACATCTCCTCACAAAAATATTCCTAATTATCCAGAAGATAAAGAAGTTTATTCTGAAATTGATAAACTTCCAAATAAAATTGCTTTAGATGCCGAACAAATCGCAAAAGATATAGAAAATCCTAGAGCTTCTAATGTTGTTGTATTAGGTGCTGCTGCTCCTTTTTTAGGTTTCACAATAGAAGAACTCGAAGGCGGAATAAAAGATTTATTTGGCAATAAAGGCGATGAAGTTGTAGAATCAAATATTAAAGCATTACATGCTGGATATAATTTTGCAAAATCAAAAATAAAATAGATTTTTCCATAGAAATAAAAAAAGGCTGTTTTTATGACAGCCTTTTTTATTTTATAATGTCCCTAACTAAAATGTATATCTTACAGCTAAAGCAGCACCCCACCAAAATCCAGCATTTTCTCCTATAAAGTCCCACATAGGACGGCTATCTAAACTCAATAATATAGGAACACCTAAAGTATTAAAATCATACTCTAAACCTATTTGTCCTCCTAAAGCAACACCAAGATAACTATCACCACCTTTATAGTGATAATAACCAACACATGCACCAGGACCAACAAACCAATTCAAACCTTCAACGATATTCCAATCCCAATGGAAAATTCCAGCTAAAAACATTCTGTTGTGATTTGAATTTCCATTCCAACCAAAATCAAATTCTAAGCGATTTGAACCAAGTCCTCTTTGATAAGAAAGTTCAGCTCCGCCAAAACTTCCAGCTCCAAATCTTAAACCAATTGCATTAGAATTTACTTGAGCAGAAACAAACATACTAAACATAAAAGCGAAAACACTTAATAATAAAATTTTTTTCATTAATTAATATTTTTAATTTTCCTACTCTTTTCTGGATTTTCGGATACTCCATATAATATATAATAATTTTCAAGTTTAATCGTAAAATTTAAAAATTTTATAAATTAATAAATTACAAAAAATTAATCATGCATACATATTATGCAAAAATATATGTTTTTTAATATAAAACCATATTTGTTGAAAAAAGTTAAGTATTTTTTAACATATATCTTGTTTTTTTCATTTTTTTAACAAACATAATCATGTCATATTCAGGATATTACAAATTTAATTTATTGTTGAAAAATTATTAACAATAAAAATTTTAAGTATGCTATGCTTTTATTATTTTTGTAGAAAAAAAAACATGGATAACTTTATTGTTTCTGCACGAAAATACAGACCCGACAGTTTTGATACCGTTGTGGGTCAAGATGCTATTACTAAAACTTTAAAAAATTCAATAAAAATAAACCAGCTCGCACAAGCTTATCTATTTTGTGGTCCACGTGGTGTTGGGAAAACAACTTGTGCTCGAATTTTTGCAAAAACAATAAATTGCTATAATCCCAGTTCCGACCACGAAGCCTGCAACGAATGTGAATCTTGTGTTGCTTTCAATAATTTACGGTCATTAAACATTCACGAACTTGATGCTGCTTCAAACAACTCTGTTGATGATATAAGAAATTTGATTGACCAAGTTAGAATACCACCTCAAATTGGAAAATATTCTGTTTATATAATCGACGAGGTTCATATGCTTACAAGCAGTGCTTTTAATGCTTTTCTTAAAACATTAGAAGAACCGCCTAAGCATGTCATTTTTATAATGGCAACAACAGAAAAACACAAAATTATTCCAACAATATTGTCAAGATGTCAAATTTTTGACTTTAATAGAATTAGCGTTGAAGACATTAGAAAAAGATTAGAATTTGTTGCAGAACGCGAAGGTGTTGAAGCCGAACAAGATGCTTTACATATAATAGCTCAAAAAGCTGATGGAGCCATGAGAGACGCGCTCTCAATTTTTGACCAAATAGTAAGTTTTACAGGAAAACATGTAACCTATCAAGAAACAATAAAAAATCTAAATGTTCTTGATTATGAAACTTACTTTAGATTAACAAAACAACTTGTTGAAGGTGATTACGTTAGTGTTTTACAAGAATTTGATGCTGTATTAAAAAAAGGTTTCGAAGCAGGATATTTTATTTCAGGACTTGCATCACATTTTAGAGATTTACTCGTTTGTAAAGATCCAGGAACAATTGATTTACTCGAAGTAGGTAAAAAAGCAAAACAAGATTATTTGGAAAACTCACAAATTTGTTCTGTAAGTTTTTTATTTAGAGCAATAAAAATTGCAAACGACTGCGACTTAAACTATAAAGCAAGTTTAAACAAAAGATTATTAGTCGAAATGGCATTATTGCAAATTTGTAATATTCAAGAAAAAATTTCTAGTCAAACCACTGTACAATATAAAGTTGAAACTTCAAATAAACCTACTAATCAAGTTTCGGAGCCACAACCACAAGTACAACAAACAAACAACACCAATCAGCAACCATCTGTCAATCAAGACAATACCAAAACTGAACAAAAAATAGAAAACACTCCTAAGGCTAGTTCAACAGATATTCAACAAGAAGAAAAACCACAAGAAGAAAAACCGCAAGCTAATTTAATGGGATTCAAAGGTTCTTTAACTGGCATTTCTATTGCAAGTTTAACAAAATCTGAAGACAAAACAATTGGCGAAGAAAAACAAGACAACCAAGCCCAAGATTTGCAAAAAAATGGCACTAACGAAACAATTGGTACAGAAAGTTTTAGCCAAGAAAAACTAAATGAAAAATGGAATTCATATATAGAAACTTTAAAACAAGATGAGAGAATTTATAATTTTCTTAAAAATTCTGTATTAACACAAACTGAAGACAATAATTATAGTTTAAATGTGGATAGCGAAACTATGAAGAAAAGTCTTGACATGATGAAACATGACACAGTTTTATACATGCAAAAGGCATTAAATAATAAAAACTTCTCTATTGAGTATATTTTAAGCGAAATCACACATATACAAAAAGTTTTTAAATCTGACCAAGAGAAATTGCAAGATATGATAAAAGAAAATCCTAATATCAAAACATTAGCAGATAAATTAGAATTAGATTTCGAGTAAACTAAAAATATTCATAAACATATCTAGTTATTTTTTCACTAGTTTCTTCATATTCAACAAGTCCTTCGGAGTTTTTCTTATATTTTGTTTTATTATATACTGCTCCATTTGCTAGATAATATGTTTCTGTTATTTCACTTTCTTCATCATTATATTCGATAACAAGTTTTGTTCCTGCCATATTAGCTTGCTCAACAGGACGATTTTTATCATCAAAAATAATTTTTGTCCAGTCCACCAAGCGATTTCGTGAATTTTGCGTTTCAACAGCATATAAAGCACCATTTTCATTATAATGATAATGAAATATCTTATCTGGTTTTTTTGAATTGGAATATTCTTCTTTTGAAATTAATAAGCCTTGATCATCAAATTTATTTTCAATCTTGCTTTTTTGCTTTCCATATTCATCAAATTCAATACGTTTAAGTATTTCGCCTTTTTCGTTATAATAAATTTCGCTACTTTCTTCAATCTCGTCCTCCTCATCAAAGGTAGTAACTTTAACACAACGTTTTTCAGCGTCTCTTTCATATTTTTTTATGCTTTCCCAAGCATTTTGATATTGAATTTTTTCTTCAATTAACTTATTATTTTCATCATATTTATAAGTTTTTTGCTCAGAATACTCATCAGAATTGCTAATAATTTCCTCTTTAATTGGATTAAAATTATTATCACACTCAAGAATGTGTTCATATTCTATTTCATTGTCTTCTGTAAATTCTACAAACCTAATTTCCATACCTTTTTCATTATATTCTTTAACAAAAGCAAGATATTCGGTTTCTGGTTTGTTAATTTCACTTTGGTAAGATTTTATCTGTTTAATTTTTTTTGCCATAATTATTTGTATTTTTGCATTTTGTAAAATTAAAAATAAAACTGTAAAAATAAATATTTTGAATAAAACTTACGAAAATAAATATTTCTTTTTGATAAATCCAAATGCCGGCAATTCTGAAGGCGAACGCGAATGGGATAATGTGTTGAAAATTATAAATAAAAACAATTTAGATTTTGATTTTGCCTTTACTGAATATATTGGTCATGCCGAAGAAATTGTTTTAGAACAAATAAAAATTGGACATAAAAATTTTATAATTCTTGGTGGTGACGGAACTCTAAATGAAGTTACAAATGCTATTTTTAAACAAAACGAAGTTAATTCTCAAGATATTTGCTTAGGCATTATTCAAATGGGCACAGGAAACGATTGGTCTAAGTATTATAATTTTGATAATGATTATCAAAAAGCAATAGATAGGTTTAAAAACAAAAACACTAAGTTTCAAGATGTTGGTGTGATAAAATATAAGGTTAGTAACGAAGACAAAAAAGCTTATTTTATAAATATTGCTGGTTTCTGCTACGACTCGGTTGTAGTAAAAGCAACAAACCAAATGAAAGAAAGGGGAAAAAGAACAAACTTAGCCTATATGATTAATTTACTAAAAAGCCTCATCACTTACAAACCTTGGGAATTAAAAATTCATATAAATGACGAAATTCTTGAAGGAAAGTTCTTATCTATAAGTATTGGCAATGGTAAGTATTCTGGTGGTGGAATGATACAAACTCCTGATGCAATAATTGATGATGGTTGGCTAAATGTTACTATTTATAAAAATATGCCGAAATTTAAAATTGTAGCAAATATCAAAAGATTATACAATGGAAACATAGGCAAAGTTAAAGGCGTAAGAATGTTCAAAACTAAAAAATTCTTTGTTGAAACTGATCAAGATATTTTTGTTGAAACCGATGGTGAAATTATTGATTATGCTCCTTATGAGATAAGCATTATTCCACAAGCTATAAAAGTTTTTGTTTAAAATTGATTTTAAATTTTAATTTATATCTAAAATTTCGTAAACAGAATTTTTGCTAATAAACTCAGGAACAATTTCTTTCATTTGTTTTACGAGTTCAAAATTATCATTTTTCTCAATAGCGTTTTCTATAAGCATTTCTATTACTGGTAAAATCTGGTCAGCATTGTATTCTTTTAGCTTAGCGATCATTATTTGAGGATGATAAGTAGGCAATGTATTTTCTTTATTTGCTAACAATTCTTCGTAAAGTTTTTCGCCAGGTCGCAAGCCTGTAATAGTAATTTGAATATCTTTTCCTGGTTTTAAGCCTGACAATGAAATCATTTTTTTAGCTAAATTAATTATTTTCACAGGTTTGCCCATATCAAAAATAAATACTTCTCCACCTTCTCCCATGTTTCCTGCTTCTAAAACTAGTTGACAAGCTTCGGGGATAGTCATAAAGTATCTAGTAATTTCGGGGTCGGTAACTGTTACTGGACCGCCAGCTTCGATTTGCTTTCTAAAACGCGGGATAACAGAGCCATTAGAACCCAAAACATTTCCAAAACGTGTAGTTACAAATTGAGTTTCCGAAGTTTTCGATAAAGCCTGAACCAATATTTCTGCTATTCGTTTACTTGCACCCATTACATTAGTTGGATTAACAGCTTTATCAGTACTAACCATTACAAATTTTCGAGTTTTATATTTTATAGCTGCTTCTGCAACAACTTTTGTACCTTTTATATTAGTTTTTACAGCTTCGTTAGGATGATTTTCCATCATTGGAACATGCTTATAAGCAGCTGCATGATAAACAAAGTCTGGTTTATATTTTTCAAAAATATAATTTATCAAGTCTCTATTTCTAACATCTCCAATAATGATTTCTATATTATTAAACTTAAAATTTTCTCTAATTTCCAACTCTATATCATACAAAGGAGATTCGGCTATATCGAGTAATAATACTTTGTTTGGTAAAAATTTAATAATCTGCCTAACCAACTCACTACCTATAGAACCAGCAGCTCCAGTAATTAAAACAGTTTTATTCAAATGATTTTTTCTTATTCCATCTTTATCCATTTTAATTTCAGGACGTTCCAATAAATCCTCAATACGAATATTCTTTAATTGACTCAAACTAAAGCTATCACTAAGTAATGAGGTTACATATGGTATTGTTTTTACTTCAACATCTCTATCTAAGCAAGTGTCTATAACATAATTTTTACGACTAACAGGCATTCCTTTTTCTGAAATTATAACAACCGAAACTTTTTTCTCGTCTAAAACTTTTTTTAAATCTTTTAAATGATAAACACTTACGCCGTCAATTTTACTTCCTTTTAGCTTAGTATGGTGATCTATAAAACCCACTACTCTATAGTTTGATCTACTATCATTAGTTACTGTTTTTTTAGTAATTAAAGCTAATTCGCCAGAGCCATAAATAAGCACATTATCACTTTCTCTACGAGGGCTATTAAATTCGAGATATATATTTTTTAACAAAAGTCGAGAAAAAGAAAGAATAAAAGTTGTTATAAAAAAGTCAATTATAATTATGGAGGTTGGCATTAAATATCTATGATACAATTCGAGATAAATAAGATTTGCAACCATCAATACAGCTGAGCCGATAAATAAAACAATGAAAATTCGGATAATATCTTTGGTGCCGGTATATCTTACCATTCCTGCATATGTCTTTCCGATATAGAATGACAACATTCTAACACTCAAAACTAAGACTACAACCGTTGCGAGGTTATCCCTTTCCATGCTAGGAATAATAAAGTTAAATCTTAGATAATATGCTAATATCAATGAAGCCAAACAAATGCTTACATCTATTAAAAAAACTACCCAACGAGGCGTAATTCTCCTTAATATGTTAATGTTCAATTTCACAGTACAAAATTAGCAAATTATTTTACTTTTCATTAAGTTTATTTTCGATACTGTCAATTCTTTTAACTATATCATCTAAGTTTTTAAAGTGTATATAAGCTCTGTGATATGCTCTAATATCAAATGCTGGAGCACCCATAAGAAGGCTATCTTCTTTCAAAACATTATTTGACAAACCTGATTTAGACGATAGTTTTGTTCCGTTAGCAATAGTAATATGAGGACCTATTCCTACTTGTCCACCAAACATACAGTTTTGTCCTATTTTACTAGTTCCTGCAATTCCCGTTTGTGCTGCTATAACTGTATTTTTTCCGATTTCCACATTATGAGCAACGTGGTTTTGATTATCTAATTTTACACCTTCGCGAATAATTGTAGAACCCATAGTTGCTCTATCAACAGTAACTAAAGCTCCAAGTTCTACATTATCTTCGATAACAACATTTCCAATTTGTGCAATCTTCAAAAATGCTTCTCCGTCATTAGGAGCAAAACCAAAACCATCAGCTCCGATAACTGAACCTGAATGAATTATACAGTTATTTCCGATTTTTGTATTATAATAAAGTTTAACACCTGGATAAATAATACAATTATCTCCAATCGTAACATTATTACCTACATACACTTGAGGATAAATCTGAACATTATTCCCGATTTTCACATCTTTACCTATATAAGCAAATGCTCCTACATAAATATTTTTTCCAAGCACTGCAGATTTATGAATAAAACTCTGCTTTTCTATTCCTTCAGGCTTATCTGTCATTTTATTATAAATATCAAGCAATATTGCTATGGCTCTATAAGAATCTTCGACACGAATCAAAGTTGCTTTTATTGGCTTTTGAGCTTCAAAATCCTCATTAACCAACACAACACTTGCCTCAGTTTCGTAAATATAGTTTGTGTATTTTGGATTTGCTAAAAAGCATAAAGAGCCTGGCTTTCCTTCTTCAATTTTGGCAAAAGTGTTTACAACAGCATTTGGGTTGCCTTCAACTTTTCCATTTAAAAATTCTGCAATTTGTTGAGCTGTAAATTTCATATTAACTTATTTTGTTCATAATAGATTTTGGTGCACATATATAATTTTTCTTTACAGTTTTTCCTAAAACTGAAATATTTAAAATATCAGAAGCTTCTGTAATATCAACAAGTTTTTCGCCAAATAAAATATTTATCCTTTCATCTTCACTATCATAAGCGTTGTTTGATATTTCTCCAGAATAAATAAAATATTCAGTATCTTCGGCAGAAAAATTATATTTTTTCATAAACTGTTGTTCTATTTTATTTAAAAACTCATAGTCTATTTCTTCTTTAGATAATCTTATTCTCGGCAGTTTTCGGTTTAATAATGAGCTTGACAATTTTGCAATAACTCTATCTTGAGAATTTAAGTTTTGTTTTATCAAACTCATAATATCATAGTCATCTAACATTGAAAAGTTTTTTACTACCAATTCTTTATCAGATAAATTATTTTCTTCAAACAAAAAATCTAAATAAATATTTCCTGTTTTTATTTCTTTTTCTTTATATAAATATTTTAATCTTTTTAAAAAGTGCGATAAAAGCAACTCACCTACAAGCACAGTTTTATGTAAATAAACTTGCCAATACATTAGTCGGCGAGCTATTAAAAATTTCTCTATAGAATAAATTCCTTTTGCTTCAACGACCAAATTATCATCAACCACTTGTAGCATTTTAATAATTCTTTGCGAACCTACCACTCCTTCTGTTACTCCTGTAAAAAAACTATCTCTACGCAAATAGTCCAACCTATCCATATCTAACTGACCAGCAACAAGTTGGTGTAAAAACTTTTTATGATATTGATTTTTAAATATTGAAATTGCTAAACTAAGTTCAGAATTAAATTCCTTATTTAATTCGTCCATAAACCACAAACTTAATTTTTCGTGGTGCAAATCTGGGAGAATACAATTTTCTAAAGCATGAGAAAAAGGCCCATGACCAATATCATGAAGTAAGATAGCTATGCGAGTTGCCTCAGCTTCATCTTCAGTGATTTTGTGTCCCTTACTTCTAATTACATCTATTGCTAAATTTACTAAATGCATAGAACCAATAGAATGTTGAAAACGAGTATGAGTAGCACCTGGATAAACTAAATAAGTTAAGCCCAACTGCTTTATCCGCCTCAACCTCTGAAAGTAAGGGTGTTCTATAAGTTTAAAAATTAAACCGCCCGGAATATTTATAAAGCCATAAACAGGATCGTTTATTATTTTCTGTTTCTTAATCACTAGCAAAATTTAATTATACAAAAGTATTACAAATATTGTTAAAATAAAATAGTATCATGCAAATTTATTAATAAGTAAAAAAGTGTAATTATTCCACGCTTGCTATTTCTCTTATTAAATCAACTATTTTACTTTATCATCACTATTTTTAAAGGCGGTGTCTCATAAGTGTCAAACTGCTTCGTTGCTTTCAATATTCGGACTCAGTCACGTACCTCTGTACGCTCCTTCGTCCTCAATTTCAGCGCCTTGCATTTTAACACTTCTGAAACACCTTTAGAGGTTGTTGGATCAACACTTGTTTTGAGACAACCTCTTGCTAAATCATTATTAAAAACACAAATTGAGTTTTAAATATAAATTGATTTTAAAATGTTAATAAATTTATGTAAATATGCTTACAAAAATATCGTTTATTGCTTCCAGTAAGCTTGTATTTGCATTTCCTGATAGTTCTGATTTGCGATAATTCTTATACAAATTTAAAATCTTTTTTTCATCTTCTTTATTTATCAAATCAAGATTTACCATTAATGCCTTGTTGATATCGTTTGGCTCAAATTTGTTTAATCCGTTGCCGTACTCTCTTCGGTTGTCATTAAAAATTTCTTTTGAGACATTTGTTAGGAGATAGGCAAAAAACAAATCTACTTTTGATTTTGAAAACATATTCAAATAAATGCAATGAAAAGTTGTAAGATTGCTAATATTTGCTTCATTACGAATAAAACGCAGTCCGTTACGATTAAAAACAGAAACCCATATTGGTGATGGAGACCTTTTTTCCAAAGAATACCAAGGATTACGACTTGCTGTCAAATACCTTTTGTTAATTTCTTCCATTTCGCCTTTTGCAATGTAATTAATCACAGACTTTTCTTGCAAATCATTTGCTTTAAATAAATAAACTGATTTATCTTGTTTTTTTAATTCCTCAAATTTGTCTTTTGTAAAAAACGAGCCACAAACATCAACTGATTTTGTTATACAAGGCAACAAATTTTTTTCAGAAATATTGAATTTTTCTGCTTTACTTTTGCTGAATGTAAAATAATCATTCGCACCTGTAGCAATGCCACGTACCACTTTTCCATAATTAGTAAACGGGACAAGATTTTTAAAATGTTTCGCATTTTGTTTTTGATAATATGCTCGCCATTTTATTTCAGGTTTGAGTTCTGAAAATGAAACTAAGTTTCCGGATTTTCTAATTGGATAAGATCGGATTTTCTTTCGCAATGAATTTAATTCATCAATTGTTTTTATATTTATAAATTCAACTCCAGATTTTTCATCATCATTTGCAAACAATAAAATTGATGCTGTTGTCAGAACATCATCAAAAACATTTTCCTCAAAATCAAAAATCATTACATAACGTAACAATTTATTTTTTAACAAATAGAATTTCACTAATTTGCCATAATCTGAATTTAAAAATTCAGATGGCACTATATAGGCTGCCCTGCCATTTTTGTTTAACTGATAAGTTGACTTTAGCAAAAAAATTGTATAAAGATTGGTAAAACCATTTAGCTTCAAACCCAACTTTTCTTCAATTTCTTTAAGCATTGCTTTGTTGTCGTAATCGTGAAACTTAAAATATGGCGGATTGCAAATAATTCCATCATAACGATTTCCCCAATCGTTAAATATATAATCCTTAAAAACGATGTTAGTATTAAGGTCTTTTTCAAAAATTTCTTTAGCCTTGTATAGAATATTTTTGTCAATTTCAAAACCGTTGATAAGACAGTTTTTATCAATTTTTCTAATAGCTCTAGCAAAAATTCCTAAACCAAATGCAGGGTCTAAAACTGTTTTCAGTTGTTTGTTCCCCAAAATCCATTCTGTCATAAATTCAGCAACAACATAAGGCGTAAAAAATTGAGCAAATTTTTTGCGATGCTCCAACGAAACGGTTTGAGCATATTCCTTTTCAGGTTCATTGCCTATTATTTTAATTTTTGTTACAAACATTAAAAATCGTTTTGTTTAATTCCCAAAATTTCACACAAATTATTTACATCTAAATAGGCTGCTCCACCTTTAAATGTTACATAAAACAACAAACGCCCTCTATTCATTTCTTTTCGCACACTCTTATGTTCGGGTTCATCAACTTTATAAGCTATTTGAATGCCACTTTTAGAATTAATTTTGATTGTTGTTTTATTTTGATTTTTACTATCGGCTTCTACTGAAAATACAACACCTTCTTTTTCGGGGTCTGAAATAATTGTAAGAATCTGTTCGAAAGAAATGCCATACACCTTGTCAAAGAAAACTTGGAAATAAATATGCGGTACATTAAAAGTTTCAATCCATTTGTAAACTACTTTAATATCTTCAACCTTTGGAGTAATTGATAAAAAATCTCTTTTTTGAATTTCTTTTATTGCTCGTTTTAATTCTTTAAAATGATTATTCAACTCTATTAATCTTTCAGACGAACTCCAACCAGGAACTTTAAAATCAGCAACACTTAATGTTTCTACTGAGATTGATTTAAGAATAGGAATGTATTTACATCGGTTTGGCTGTTCTAACAAATCTAAATATTCAGCAAGAATTTTGTCTCTTGTTTGCAAAGCAAATTGAGAAAAATTTTCTGTACGAATTTGCATTGCCTTCTCATAACGGTCAATTAAAAAAGCACTAGAACGGACTTCAATTCCAGCAATAGCTTTTTTGACATAATCTGCAATAGTACTATGTGGGATTTGGCTAATATCGTACCCTAATTGATCATTAAAATCAGTCTTTTTGAAAATCAGCAAATCAGGTCTTTTTCCAATGGTATCTAACTCGTTTTGAAATTCTTGATAAAATTCGTCAAAGCCCTCATCACCTGCAATTAAATCGTCAGACTTACCATATTTTATAGCAACAAAGTTTTTAGAAACATCATTTATCGCTTTTGCAACAAGGCTTTCGGCCCAATCGCCCTGTTCTTTATTAGTTATAAAGTTTGATGATGCCTGTGTCGGTATTCTAGCTAATTCACGTGGTTGCGAAAAGTCCACAAGACTCAGAGGGACATTTTTAATTAAATTTCTTATCTGCTCGTAATAATTCATCTTTTTTATTTTAGATATTAGCACATCATTTAAACGATTTTTCCAAATGTTTCAATTTTTCATTTGTTCAAAAATAATAAATATTTTTTGATTTGTGTATTAATTTTAACCCAAGTTTTTTACACCAAATTTTAAATGGAATAAAAATAATCTCTGCTTTAATTCTCCACCATTTGTTTATACATCAAATACTTAATTTTATAATTGATTTTTGCGTCAGTATATTGGTCTTTTGATTGTTGAAGTAGTGTTTGTGATTGTAATAGTTCTGAAACGCTTACCATACCTGCTTGATAATTATCATTTACTAATTTTAAGTTCGCTTCTGCCTCATCAATAGTTTTTTCTAATAATTGCACTTGCGAATATGCTTCAACTAACTCATTCCAAGCAAGTTGCATTTGTAACATTAATTTTTCTTGCATATCATTACGCTTTTGTTCGGCAATTTCACATTTAGTTTTATGATATTTCATGCTATACTTATTCTGCCACCAGTCTGATATAGGTATAGAAACTGTGAAAAAAGCAATTAAATTTGCATTATGCTTTTCTAAAAAATTGTTATACATATACCCTACTCCCACTGCTGCTTGGGGTAAGACTTCGCCTAACTTCATTCTTTTTTGCAAGTTTTCGGCTTCAACACTTAAATTTAATAATTTATATTCTACTCTTTCGGGCAACACTTCTGCATGTACTTTTTTTATTAGTTCTGGGTTTTCAAGTATAGCAATATTATCAACAAACTTAACACTATCATTATACTCTATACCTATTTGTTGACATAAAGCCATTTTAGCCAATTTTATTCCATTATTTAATCTAAGTAAGTTTGAATTTATTTCATGTATTTTCAATTTTACTGTTAGCACATTATTATTTGTTATCAATCCTGCCTCTGCCGCAACACTAACATCTTTATAAATTGTATCAAGCATAGCTTTTGCAACATTAATAGTATTTAATTTTTCTTCTAATGATATTATTTGCCAAAAAGAAGATTCTGTTTTCAGCAAAATATCTTTTAAAAATAATTCTATTTGATATTCAGAAGCTACAATTCCTAAATTAGCCAATTTATTTCCTGTAACTATTCTACCTCCTGCATATATTGGTTGAACAGCGGTTATTCCAGCAAACACTCCATCTTTCAATGCTTTTGCCGTTAAATCAGTATTTTGAAAATAAACTCCATAAGTATTATACAAAGTCGTTAAAATATCGTTATAATGCTGATTTTCAAGGTGTAATTCAATGTCTATATCATTTATATCTACGTCAATAAGATGTTTGTTTGCAATAAATCCACCTGAAGTTGCTGATACTTTTGGAAAATAGTTAGTAAAAGCTTGTTTTTTAGTATATTTTGCTAATTCTACTTCTAATTTTTGCGATGAAATATCTATATTATTTTCTATTGCTAGAGCTTTACAAGTATCTAATGAATATATATTAGTTTGTGCATCTACTATTGTTGCATTTAAAATAAATAAAGTCAATATGTATATAAAAATATTTTTCATTAGCTTGCTTTTACAGGGCTTTTTTTGTTGAAAACTAACCAATACATAACTGGTAATACAGTTATCACGGCAATTAAAGAGAAAATTGTTCCTACAAATATTACAATTCCCATAGGCATCCAAAGTGTGCTTTTGCTTAATATCATTGGAATTACACCTACTGCGGTTGTCATTGATGTTAAAAATATAGGTCTCATTCTTCTTTTACCTGCTTCTAAACCTGCTTGATATGCTGAAAGTTTATGAACTGTGCGTTGTTCTTCGGCATATTCGTACATGATTATTACATTTCTAACCATTATTCCTATTAGGTTTACAATTCCCAAGACTGAGGTTAAACTCAAATCTTGTTTAAACAAATAGAGCCCTACAAATACTCCAAACATACATAATGCATTTGCAGATAAAGATAAAACAGATATACTGACGTGTTTAAAAGTCATTAATAAAAAGGTGAAAATAACCACCAATGCTGCTACAATACAAGTTATTACTTCTGGTACAGTTCTTTTATTTACTTCTGACAATCCGCCATATTCTAGTTTTAAATTGCTTGGCATTTCTGGTAATATCTCATTTTTAACACGCTTTTTTATTTTTTTAATTACTACAGATTCTTTTTTATCAAATTTCATATCTGCACTTACTGTAATGCAATATACTCCGTTTCGTCTTACTAATTGTGATATTTGCCAGTCGGGAGCAATTTTTGCTACTTGACGTAGAGGCACCCATGTTCCTGGCATTACTGTAGGCACAATTTCATTTTTTAAATCTTCAAAGTCTGCCCAATTATTATCCAAATTTCTTATTAATTTTACTGCTACAGGATAATCTTCTTCCCAAATAGTTGTTAGAGGTAAACCATGAAAGTTTATAGCTAAACTAGTTGACAAATATGATTTTGTAATTCCTAGTCGCATAGCTTCTTCGGGCAAGATTTCGAGTTTAACAAAAGGCATAGTACCATTAAAATCATTATGTATCCATGTTAAGTCGTCATCAAAATCATGCAGTATAGTTTCAACTTTTTGGGCTTGTTCTAATAATCCACTCACATCATCGCCACTAATTCTAATTTCTATAGGATTGTTAACAGCTTGAAAATCCATTTGTTTAAAACGAACATAAGCATTTGGAAAATAATTAGAATACATTGGCTCCAATTTTTCAAGTAAAGAAATTGTTGCTGCATCTGATTTTGTTTTTACAATAAATTGTGCATAATTACTTCCCGGAAGCTTTGGTGCATAAGTCATATGAAACCTTGGCGAACTTGTTCCAATAAATTCTGTAACAGATACAACATCTTTTTCTTTTTCAATAATTCTTCGTAAACTATCGCTTAATATTGCTGTTTGTTCGAGAGCAGTACCTTCAGGTAAAAATATTTCAACAGCAAAAGTATCTCTATCTGCCTTAGGCATCATTTGTACTGGTGTAATCATTAACAAGAAAACCGCAACGCCAATAGACATTAATGCCACAAATATTGTTGTTCTAGGTTTTTTAAAGCAAGAAGTTAAAAGTTTTTCGTAGCCTATTTGTAAATGATAAAAAAACTTATTTTGCAATCTAGCTATTAGACCAACTTTATCGGTTTCTGAAGGTTTTTTTATAAATAAAAATTGATAATAAGGAATTACGAAAAGAGCAATTAGCAAAGATGTCATTAAGGCTATCGTCATTGTTGGTGGAAATGACTTTACGAAGTCGCTCATTTCGCCTGTAAATATTCCTAATATTGGAAAGAACAAAGCACAAATAGCTATTGTTGCCATTGTTAGTGATGGGGCATATGTTCTAGCACTTTCGACCGATGAGTACCAACGCGAATGTCCTCTATTCAAATTATCAATATATCCGTCAATAACTACAATAGAATTGTCAACCACCATTCCTAATACGACAATAAGTACTGCCAGCGTAACCGTATTAAGTTCTATTCCAAACAAATACATAAAAGCTAATGTTATAGCAATGCTTATTGGTATAGACGCAGCTGCAACTAATGCAGAACGTAGTGGGAAAAGAATAAGCATAACCAATATTACAATGAGTATAGCTACAACCAAATCTGAAAGAAATGATCTTACAGACGAGCCTACTATTTCGGGTTGGTCGGTTATGCGTTCAATTTTTATACTTTGAGGAATAGTATTCTTAAAATTGTTTAATATTTCATCTACTTGTCTGCCAAATTCGACTACATTGTTGCCAGGTCTCATTTCTATAGACACAACTAATGTTTTATTCCCATTAGAGCGTATGTAGCTAGCATCAAGTGGATAACTTCTTTTTACTGTGGCAACGTCTTTTAATCTTACAACTTTTCCGCCTGGTTCCGACAATATTATTTGCTCTGAAAGTTCCTCTTCGCTTCGATATGGGCTTGTAATATGAATTGGCAAAGTAACGTCTTCATTAGTTATTGCACCACTTGCCATTTGAGCTCCTTGCGTAAATAAATTTAGCAATAATGTCTCCCTACTAATTCCATATGCTGCTATTTTTTCAGGCTCAACGTGTATATGTATTTCTTCGTTTTGTTTGCCATGAACTTTTATATTTCCGATAGCATCTATTGTTCGTAGTTGGTCTGTTAGTTTCGAGACATAAGTATCTAATTCTCTATAAGTTTTATCTTCGGATTCTATTGTAATTAAAAGCGAAGTAGTATTTCCAAAATCATCATTAACAATAAGTGCTAACACACCAGACGGTAGCATAGCTTTAAAATCTTTTAAGCCATGTCTGATTTTAGACCAAGTTTCGGTTTGGTTTTTTACAGAATTATTTAATTTTACAAAAACAAATACTAAACCGTCTCGTGAGTATGAATAAGTTTCTTGCTTATTAATTTCCTGAAATGTAAACAAATACTCTTCCAAAGGTTTTGTTAATTGTTCTAAAACTTCGTTTGGTGTAGCTCCAGGATATACTCCGACAATCACACCTTGACGAATAGTAAAAACAGGAAACTCTTGTTTATTCATTTTAAATAAACCATAAATTCCAAATAATACAAACACTATCACAGCTAAAGTTATCAAACTGTGATAACGCATAGTATTACTAAATATGTTTTTACCTAGCTTCATTGAATTTTAACTTTGCTACCTTCGCTTACTTTTGTAAATCCGTTTACAATAATTTTTTCATTTTCTTTTATTCCTGAAGTTATAATAACATGATTATCAACCAAATCTCCTACTTCAACAATTTTACGTGTAGATTTTCCATCTTCGACTACCCAAACAAATTTTGAGCCGTCATTAGATAATTGCACTGCATTAACAGGCACTTTAAAACCTTTATATTTTTTTCCAGAAGTTATATTGGCTCGGCAAGTCATTCCTGGCATTAATCGCTTATCTGTATTGTCAATACCTATTTTAACGACATAGCTATGAGACAATTTATCTGCACTAACACCTTTTTCTATAACTTTACCTTTAAAAGCTTCTTCAGATACTGCCGAAATTCTTACCTCAGCATTTTGACCTACAGATATTTTTGAAATTTCTTTTTCTGGAACATTAACACTAGCTTTAACTATGGTAATATCCATTAATTTAAAAGCTGGTTGATATGGCAAAATATTCATTCCTGGCGATATCATTAGCTCACCAATAACTCCAGACTGTGGAGAGCGTAAAACACAATTATCTAAATTACGTTTTGCAATTTTTTCAGAAGCACGTGCTTGCGATAGCTGTGTTTGAATTTCAATCCATTTAACTTCTGCTAAACTTCCACTATTATATACTTGTTCTGCTCTTTTATAACCATCTTCTGCTCTATCTAAAGTGGACTTTGCCAACTCATAAGCATTTTGCGAAGCTTCTTTATTTATTTCTGAAACGACTTGTCCTTTTGCAATACTTTGTCCTTCTGTAACAAATATACTTTCAATATTACCACCTACTTCAAAGCTAAGCAATATAGAAGAGTTTTCTTCAATTACTCCCATATAGTCATGAAGTTTATCGAAGGAGTCAATAGAAGCCTCCATTACATTTACTGCTATTTCCCCGTTATTAGAATTAGACTTATCATTGTTACAACTACTTATAAATAAAATAATTATAAAAAAGAGTATAAGTTTAAATTTATAGTTTGTCATATAATTTATTTGATTTTAGTCCAATATTCAGTTGCTCCAAACATTGGATGACCAACATATCCTCGTAATTTTAATTTTGTTTCTGTTTCAAAGTTCATTTTTGCGGTATAAGTTTTACCATTTGTAGGATTATAAACTTTTCCGCCAACCCACTCACCTTTTTTAAAAGTAAAACCATATAAAATAGTCATATTATCACAACGTACATGACGTTTAGAAGGGTCAGGATTTAAAACATCGCAATAAGGTTTACCATTTTCATCAAGAGGTTTTTCCAACCAGATTACTTTGCCACTATATGTATTATCAGGAAGTTTAAAAATTCCAATTTTACAATTTTGTTTTGTTAATTTATCATAAGTAAGATATTCTCCAACAATATCATCAGCTTTAACTTGTGAATATAAATTATTAGAAAATATAAAACCTAATAAAAATATAGCCAAAATCTTTCCTACTATTTTCATCATAATATTAATTTATTTATTTTTTTCAGAAATTGTTATAACATCACTTTGTTTGATTGGACCTTTCACTTTATAAGTATCAACATATCCAAAGTAAAAATCTTCAATCACAATTCTGTCTTCATATCGTTTACCAACAGGGGCGCTAAAAATATTTGTTTCTGAAGATACAGTATCAAGACCAGAAATTAAGATTTCTGAGATAGGAATAGTATCAAAAATTATTTTATTCTCATCGTCAGAAGAAATTGTTGCATAGGTTTTTGTAATATTACCTGTGATTTCTGTTTTAATAACCATAACTCTATTTTCTTCGCCAATGTCAATAATATCCATCTGACCTAATTTATTAGCAATTTTTAAAGCGACATCACAAGTATCGCCTTCTACAGTAATAGAACCTGATGTTTTATAAGTAAAATCACCTAAAAAACTTTTTACAGGTTTTTCATTACAAGAAGAAAATAAAACAGTAAAAAAACAGAACAGTAATAATGGTAATTTATTTTTTTTCATCATACATTTTATATTTATAAATTAACACAAAAAAACGTTTAATATTATGATTATTTTCTTAAAAATTTCATAAAAATTTTATCGCAAAATAAACAAAAACATTTCCCTCAAAAATATAATAATATTTTGAATTTTCTACTAATTAATTAGTTTTTTACTACTGTTTTATTTTAATAATTGTTTTGTCTTATTATTTTTGAAAATTATTTAATTTTGATGAATTACTTTAGATTAATACTGAGTTTCATATTTTTATATTTTTTAACTACAAATTTATATTCTCAAAACAAATTTGCTGGTCGTGTACTTGATGCAAAAACTAATGAGGCACTAGCTTTTGTAAACATCACCTACAATTCAAACAACTATGGAACTACTTCAGATTTAGATGGTTATTTTACAATTAATTCAGCTGACAAAATTGAATTTTTAAAACTTTCATACTTGGGATATACAACAAAACTTATTACGAAAGAAGAAATTCAAAATAAAAAATATATTGAAATTAGTTTAGAACAAGATGCTTTCTACCTTTCAGAAGTTACTATTTTGCCAGGGATTAATCCTGCTCATAGGATTATTGATTTAGTAATAGAAAATTCAAATAAAAATAATCCCGAAAAAATACGCTCTTTTTCTTATGTCTCGTACAACAAAATGATTTTTACAGTTGATATGAGCAATATTCAAGCTGACACAACAAAAATCGATGAAGCAGAGGCAGATACAACAGACAAAAAAACTTTAAGAGAATTTTTTGATGAACAACATATTTTTATTACCGAATCTGTAACTGAACGAAGATTTCGCTATCCCGACCAAAATAAAGAAACTGTTTTGGCTCATAAAATGTCTGGTTTAAAAAATCCTGCATTTACTTTACTTACAACTCAATTTCAATCTTTTTCTTTTTATAAAAATTTCATCAGCCTACTCGATAAAAAATATTTAAGCCCTATTAGCAGAGGAAGTACTTCAAAATATTTTTTCCAAATAGAAGATACAATGTATAACGAAAATGCCGACACAATTTTTATAATTTCATATCGTCCATTAAAAGGGAAAAATTTTGAAGGTCTGCAAGGTGTTTTGCATATAAACTCAAATGACTATGCATTACAAAATGTAAGTGCAAAACCTTACGAACCAACAGGTAGTTTTAATATAAATATTCAACAAAAATATGAATTGATAGACTCTATTCAGTGGTTTCCTGTGCAGTTAAATACAGATTTAGTTTTCAATTTTTTTCAAGTTGGGGAAAATGAGGCAGTTATATCATCTGGAAATAGCGACACTAAAAGTTCTTCTTACGCTCCCTTGGTTGGTATTGGAAAATCATATATTAGCGACATAAGTTTAAATCCAGATTACAAACGCCGAGAGTTCAACCAATTAAATGTAGAAGTTGAAAAAAACGCACATAAAAAAGACAAGGATTTTTGGGATTACTACCGTTACGAAAAACTAAGCGACAAAGATATTAAAACCTATCAAGTGATTGACAGCATTGGCAGAGAAATAAATCTCGACAAAACAATGGAATTGATGGAAGTTATTGCGACAGGTTATATTCCTATTAAGTTTATAAATTTGAATCCTGCATCTATTTTATGGTATAATAAATACGAAGGTTATAGATTAGGCTTAGCACTTGCAACAAATCATAAATTGGTAAAATTTTTATCTTTAGGTGGACATTTTGGTTATGGTTTTAAAGATAAAGCTTGGAAATACGGTGCTTATATAGATTGGTTTATTCACAAGCCTTCGAATACAAGCCTAAGACTTGGTTTTAAACAAGATTTAGAATTTAGCGACGACCATTTTTATAATAAAGATTTATCTTTGCTTTCTCAAAGCTCGCTAAGAGATTTTTTCTTAGAAGATTTAGATTCTGTGCGTTCTTATTATGCAAGTTTTAATTTTTCACCTATTAGATATTTAAGCACAAACTTAAAAGCATCATATTCTGAAAAAACAATTATCAACCAAGATAGATATGATTTTGCCAATGTAATTCCAAAGCATGTAAACACCTATAAAATAGGACTGTTTTTTAAATATGCTTTTAAAGAAAAGTTTTTACAAACACCACGTGGCAATAGATTGAGCATGGGAACAAAATTCCCAATTTTATATTTTAATGTAATAAAAGCTTTTCCAATATATGGAACAAATTCAGATTATTTAAAAACTGAAGCCATGATAAACTATAAATTGCAATGGTTGCACATTGGAGCGACACATTTCACAACTGATATTGGCATGGTGCATGGAAATGCTGAATATTCGGAACTTTACTATGGCTCAGGTTCTTATTCGTGGTTAAATATCGACAATAGTTTTAATACCATGAGGGTTAACGAATTTGTCTCTGAAAGATTTGCCAACCTTTTTATAAGACACGATTTTGGAAATTTGCTTGTAAAAACAAAACACTTTGCACCACAAATTGTTTTAGTAAATGCTATTGGCTGGGGCGATAATTCAAGAGTTTCAAATACTCATAACAAAAGTATGAACAAAGGTTATTTTGAATCTGGAATTCAAATTAATAATATTTTAAAATTAAGCTTTCAAGGATATGGAATTGGAGTTTATTATCGCTATGGTCCTTATTCTTTGCCTAAACCTATTGATAATTGGGCTTTTAAGTTTAATTTGACTTTTGTTATATAGAAACGGCGTTTTATAAGACGGCGTTTTATAAGTATTCAACTGCTTTACTTCAACTTCGTTCAGCAACCACGTTGCTTTCGATGTTCGGACTCAGTCACGTACCTGTGTACGCTCCTTCGTCCTCAATCTCAGACGCCTTGCATTTGAACACTTCTAAAACGCCTTGAATTTAAAGTTCATAAAAGAAAAGCCAAACATAAAACTTCTTTTAACTGAATTTATTTTTCTTTATTTTTTAGTTCTAAAAGAAGTCTTTTCAACTCAGCTATTTCTTTAGCATTTTCAGCTATTGTCTTGTCTTTTTCAGCTAACATCTTGGCATTTTTAGCTAATTCTTTCTCTTGTTCTGCAATTATATCATCTTTTACTTCCAACTCTTTAAAATAATCATCTTCCATTATCATTTCATCTCGTACTTGACTTGAAGCATAAGCCTCTTGCAATTTGCGAACAATATGTTTGTGCTCTTCTGAAAAATTTTCATAATTTACATTCAAAATATGGTTGTCGTTGGTAATATTGTCTTGGTCAAATATGCTAAGTAAATTTTCTAAATCATTTCTACGATTTTCTTTTAATTGTTTTATTTGAACTATCCACGATTTGTGATTTAAACTTTGAATAAATTCATTTTTATTACTTAGCTCTTCGCCTGTTGCTTGGTCGCTGACAATATTGTCAACTTTTATTACAGGACTATTTGACAAACCTATATCATAATTTAATAAATAAATGCAGTAAATTTGCCTTGCTTTTAGTCGCTTTTTATCAGAAGTATTGTCTGCATCTTGATACATAACTCCTAAATATCGTCTAAAACGCATTATATCAGTTGCAAATTTAGCTTTTTGTAATTCTATAGTTACAGTTTTATATTCTCCACTGCCTGTTTTTATCTTTGCAGCGAAATCAAAACGACAAACAACCAATTCTTCTAATTCTCTGTTTACATCACTTCGTTTAGCACCAGGTTTTAAAGAACGCTCTGTTGAAGCAAAATCTAATTCAACAATCTTTTCTTCTATGATAGCTGATAAAAAAATCTTTGCAACTTTAGTATCACTCATCATATATTTGAAAACCGTATCGTATATAGGATTGGCTATGAACATAAATTTTATTTATTAATTTTCTATTATTACAAAAATAAACCTTTTCCAAGAAATAAACAAATAAATTCAGTTAAAAGCTAAAAGTTAAAAGTTAAAAGCGTTTTTCTGTTCGGCTTTTCTTTATGAACTTTTTACTTTACAAACTTTTAACTGAGTTGTTGTGTTGCCCTTGCGGGCAAGGCTTTCGAGGGGACATCACACCGCAGGCTACGCCTACGGTTAATCACATGTTGCCCTACGGGCAAACTTTTGACAGTTTTATTGTGTCCTTGCTCGATCCAAGCGAGCTTGCCAAACAATTTCAATCAACCAATTTTTAAATTGCTCAAAAATATTTTTTATTTATAAAACTTATTTATACTATTTTATTTATCTTTACGCATTATTTTTAAGTAACGTAAACAATATTATAATGAGATATTTATTTTTAATATTTGCTTTTCTTCCGCTTATTGCTTTTGCACAATTTGAAGATGATTTTTCTGATGGAGATTTTACCAATTCCCCAGCTTGGCTTGGCGATACAGAAAACTTTATTGTAAATTCCTCACAGCAGTTACAATTATATATAAATCCACAAGCTGCAGGCACATCCTACCTTGCAACAGCATCGTCTGCAATTAATGATGCAACATGGGAATTTTACTTAAAAATGAATTTTAATCCTACATCTTCAAATTATTGTGATGTTTATTTAGTTTCCAACTCGCCTAACTTGAATTCCACAACTAATGGATATTTTGTAAAAATTGGAAATACAAAAAAAGAAGTTTGCCTATACCGCAAAGATGCTACAAGCACAGCATTAATTATTGACGGCGAAGATAGCAGAGTTGACCTAAATAGTGTTGAAGTAAAAGTAAAAGTTACTCGTGATAGCGATGGAAACTGGACTTTAGAATCTGATATTTTAGACGGAAACGGATATAAATCTGAAGGTTCTGCTTTTGACAACACCTATTATAGTTCTGCATATTTTGGTGTAAAATGTACTTATTCAACAACTAGGTCTCAACATTTCTTTTTTGATGATTTTGTTGTAACAGGAACAGGCTTTGTTGATGAAGAAGCACCTGAACTTTTAACTGCATCGGTTTTAAACGAGCATGCTTTATTACTAACTTGGAACGAAGCTTTAGATGCAGACAACTCTTTGCAAACCAGCAATTTTCAAGTTAGCAATGGCATGGGCGAACCTGAATCTGCTACATTTTATCAAAGCAACCCAAGCCAAATTGTATTAAATTTTCAAAACGCTTTTACTTCGCCAAATAACTATATTTTGCAATATCAAGGAGTAAGTGATTTAAGCAACAATTTTAGTTCAGGCTCTATAAGTTTTAGTTATATAACATTTTCGCCTGGCATGATTGTTTTTAATGAAATTATGGCTGACCCCGACCCTGTTGTAGGTCTTCCAAATGCTGAATATGTTGAAATTTACAATACTACAAATTTCGTGGTTGATATTGGCGGTTGGTCATATACTCACGGAAGCACAACAAAACAAATTCCTGCTTACCAAATGCAAGCAAACGAATATTTAATTTTATGTAAAACCGATTTTGTTAATCTTTTTACTGAATATGGTAACGTACTTGGTATAGAAGCTTTTCCACAAATTACAAATACTGGACAGACTCTTATTTTAAAAGATAATGAAGGACAAGAAATTGATAGAGTTTCTTACACTATAGGCTGGTATGGAACAAGTTATAAAGAAGATGGTGGCTGGTCTTTAGAAAAAATTGACCCAACAAATACTTGCTCGCCAAATATGAACTGGACTGCTTCTGTTGACCCAAGCGGAGGTACACCAGGAAGACAAAACTCGGTTTTTGCAAATGTTGTTGATACTATTCCACCATATATTATAAATGTTTCGATAAGCTCTGGAAATGAACTACTTGTAAAATTTTCAGAACATGTTGACACTAGCACAAGTCTTGTTCTTTCAAACTATGACCTACAACCAGGTTTTGGAACTCCAATTTATGCTTTTTCTGAAATTAATAAAACCGATGAAGTTACATTACAATTTCCATCATCTTTCATTGAAGATGTAGAATATTCTTTACATGTAAGAAATATTAAAGATGTTTGCGATAATATCATGCAGCAACAAACAATAAATTTTATGCTTTACGATGCAAAAGAATATGAAGTTATTTTTTCAGAAATTATGGCTGTCCCCGACCCTGTAGTTTTATTACCAAATGCAGAATATATAGAGCTTTATAATCGCACCGATAAAAATATTGACCTAACTGACTGGGTTTTAAGTGTTGGTTCTACTAAGAAAACTTTAAGTGGCTGTACAATTAATGCAAATTCCTATCTTGTTTTGTGTAATCAAAATAATGTAAATTTATTTACAGGAGTTGAAAATATTGTAGGAATAACAAGTTTTCCAAGCATACCAAACACTAGCGGAACTTTAACTCTTAGTTCAAAATCTGATAAAATTATAAATACTGTTTCTTATTCTGACAAGTGGTATAAAGATAAATTTAAAGCAAACGGTGGTTATTCTTTAGAAATTATTGATTTAAACAATCCTTGCGAAGGCGAAAACAATTGGCGAGCTAGCAACGATGTTTCTGGTGGTACTCCAGGAAGGCAAAATTCTATAAACGGTACAAATCCCGACCTTTATTCCCCCTATCCTATTGCTGCTGAGCTAATTGCCCCAGATACTCTAATTGTTTATTTTAATGAAATATTAAAAAAAGAATCTTGCGAAAATCCTGAAAATTATTCTGTAGAAAATTATGGAAATCCTACATGGGTTTCAGCTAGCAAACCTGATTTTGCAAAAATAAGCATGAAATTTTCACAAAATTTTGAACAAGGAAAAGTTTATTATCTAAATATAAAAGACCAAGTTCAAGACTGCGCAGGCAATACAGTTGATAAAAATACTAGCATACGCTTTGGAATTGGCGACTCCATTACAAAAGATGATATTGTGATAAACGAAATTTTATTCAACCCACTTAGCGGAGGAAGCGATTTTGTTGAACTTTATAATAATTCTGATAAACTTTGCGATTTAAAATCTCTTTGGTTTATTAATAAAGACGATTCTGCCGCAATAAACAACAGCTATCAAATTACAACAATCAGTCGTTTGCTGCTTCCTGAAGAATATTGTGCAATTTCTAAAGATATAGCATTTATCGAAAACAATTATCATGTTCCTTTCCCTGAAAATCTTTTCCAAACTGCTAATCTTCCTTCTATGGCTGATAAATCTGGAAATATTTTCTTGATTGATAGATTTACAAATATTATTGATTCGGTTTATTACAACGAAAAACAACACTATAAATTATTAGCTTCAAAAGATGGAGTTTCTTTAGAAAGAATTAATTTTAATAGAAGTTCGGCTGATGAAACAAATTGGCATTCTGCGTCAGAAACTGTTGGTTTTGCAACTCCTGGTTATAAAAACTCGCAATATTCTGATGAAATTATATCTGAATCAAAAATTACTATTAGTCCTGAAGTTTTTTCGCCTGATAATGACGGAAGAGACGACATTTTAAATATTAGCTATAATTTAAACAGTCCTGGTTATACTGCTACAATTGCTGTTTATAACGCTGATGGTCAGTTTGTTAAATTTATTGCAAATAATAAAATGCTAGCCACTGAAGGCAACTTTACTTGGGACGGTTTTGATGCTGTTAATGTTCCCTGTCCTATTGGCATTTATATTATTTACATAGAAATGTTTAGTCTTAATGGCGAAAAAATTGTAGAAAAACATGCAGCAGTTCTAAGCCGAAAATCTTACTAATTTTAAAATGGATAAAAAATATTGCAACAAATATTGTATTGACACACATAATTACGAACGCATTCCCACACGTGCAGTTAAAGTAGGCGACATAACTATTGGAGCTTTAAATCCTATTCGTTTACAAAGTATGACAAATGTTCCTGCAAGCGACATTCAAAGAAGTGTAGCTCAAGCCAAAGCAATTTTTGATGCAGGTGCAGACTTTGTAAGAATTGCCACACCAAGAGTTATGGAAGTTGAATGTTTAAAAGAAATAAAAAGACTTTTACATGCTGATGGCTACAAAAAACCTTTAATTGCCGATGTACATTTTAATCCTGTAATTGCAGAAGAAGCCGCACGTATTGTTGAAAAAGTTAGAATAAATCCCGGAAATTATATTGATAAAAGAGCAAATTTTGAAAAAATAGAATTTACAGATTCTGAATATAAATTGGAATTAGAAAAAATTCACGAAAGAATATTACCTTTAATAAAAATTTGCAAGGAATACGGAACTGCAATTAGAATAGGTTCGAATCATGGCTCGCTTTCTGACAGAATAATGTCGCGTTATGGCAATACTGTTGAAGGAATGGTAGAAGCAGCTATGGAATTTATTGATATTTTTGTTGCCGAAAATTTTTACAATCTTGTTATTTCAATGAAAGCCAGCGATGTTAGAATTATGACACAAGCTACAAGATTGCTAAATGCTAAAATGTTTGATAGAGCCTTACTCCTCCCTCAACATTTGGGCGTTACCGAAGCAGGTGCCGATATAGATGGAAGGTTAAAATCTGCACTTGGAATTGGAGCTTTACTCTCTGACGGAATTGGCGACACTTTTAGAGTTTCACTAACAGAAAGCCCTGAAAATGAAATACATTTTTCTAAAATTATTTTAGACAAATTTAAAGACAAAAAGTTTGTATATCAACTTCCCACACAAACTCACAATACTTACAATCCATATACTTGCAACGACATATATCCTTCTTTAGATTTTGTGTCAAATAAATTTTCGCTAATTTCCGAAATCGACTCCGACAATACAGATATAATTTACGCTGAAAACATTGATAATCTTTCAACTACAAAACCAATTTTAACAACTTACTCATCGTGGAAATCTGTAAAAAGAAATAAAAATATTTTTCCATATATTGAATTTACCAAAAACAAACTACCTTACGCAATAGATGATAGATATTATTATTTTGTAGGGCTTAATTGTTACGATGTAAATAAAAGCGAAATAAAACCTATTTTAGAAAAAAACAATATTTGCTTAGTTTTAAATTACTGCTCCGACAATCCTTTGGGCGAAACACGATATTTTTATAATTCCTTAAAAAAGATAAATCCTAATATTCCTGTTATAGTTAAATATTCGGCTCAATCATTAAATTTTGATGAGCTTTCTGTTGAGTTAGGACTTTTTCCTGGAGTAGCATTGCTTGATAATCTTGCTAGTGGATTATGGTTAGATATTCCAAGCAAAGAAATTAATAAAATTGAAATACAAACAGATTTGTTACAAGCAATAGGTTTGCGATACTCAAAAGCAGAATTTATTTCTTGTCCGGGTTGTGGTCGCACAAATTATGATTTAGAAAATTTAATGAAAGAAGCTAAAAGTGCATTTTCTCATTTAAAAGGATTAAAAATTGCCGTTATGGGTTGCATTGTGAATGGACCTGGCGAAATGGCTGATGCAGATTATGGTTTTGTTGGCTCAGGAAAAGGAAAAGTACATATTTTTAAAGGCAAAAATGCTATAATAAAAAATGTTGCCCAAGAAAATGCTGTGGAGGAATTGAAAAAAGTGATTGAGAAGCAAGGAATGGTAAATTAATGTAAGTTTGTAAAAACAAAATAATTATATTTTTTAAACTATAATTTTGTTCTATGAATTAGGGGGCTGAAGTTCTTTTTCAATTGAGAAAGATAATAATAAACGTATGAAAATCAATAATTAAAAAAGTTTTATGACGATAAAGTGTAATATAGCGATGATTGTGTTTTTTTTCATTTCTTTAAATGTATTTCCACAAGAAAACAATAATAATGTTGAAAATATAACATTTTATTATCTTCCATGGAATTTAACAGATTTTGGAGGCAAATTAAATGCCAATCTTGTACGAAATTATAATAAAGGAAATAATTGTAAATTTATTCTTACGGATAAAGACAAAATAGATGAAATAATTAATTCCTTGTCTATTATTAATCTAATTTTATTAGGTAAAGACTCTAGTGATAATGATTTAAGAATGGTAATTGATATACATTATGAAAATGAAACTAAAACAATATTATTAGATAAAAATAGAGCAATAATATATAATAACTACAAATATTTTAGGAATAAAAAATTTTTAGAACTTTTAGACTTATATTTACCAGATTCATATAAATTACAAAAATATCCTTGTTATGGTAGTATGCCATATTGATTTTTTTAAAATAAATTTGTAATTAAAAATTATGGGTAGTGTACCATATATCACTTTTTAACAAGCCAAACTTGTAACATTTTGATAGTAAAATGTTCATGTTAGTAAATCTTTTTGTAACTTTGTAAAAACAAAATTATTTATTTTTCAAACTATAATTTGGTTCTATGAATTAGGGGGCTGAAATTGATGCTAAAAACTGTTATGGTATAATACAAAATAATCGCTAATATGAAAAAATTTGTTGTTTTTTTTGTGACATTATTTATAGTATCTCATTCTGTTGCAAAAGCACCCATATTTTGCAACGGTAGAATATTTAAAATTAAATCATTTAATAATAAGTTTCGTTTATGTGTTATACCTGACCGTTATTATAATCCAAAATTTGCAATTATTGAAATTACAACAAAAGAGAAAAATAAACTTTTGTATTTGTTCAAAACAAATTATGGACCAGATATTGATTATGTCGTTTCAGAAACAGGAGAAACGGTTTTGCAAATATTGAGTTTTACGTTAGTTTCTAAAAATTCAAAAGGGTCAAGGGAATATTTACCTTATTCAGAAATTAAAGTTTTTAGAAATGGTAAATTAACAAATATATTCAAATTAGACTTTGTGTTTTGTACATTTTCATTCAAAAATAAATATCAGAAAGAGATTACAAATATTGATGAATCGAAATTTTTAAATTTAGTAAGCGATACTCTTTATGTTATTTCTGATAATAACATTTATGGAGTAAATATTAATGATGGTAATGCAATTCCAATAACAAATAAAGATTTTGAGCTGAAATCATATAAATATAAATGGAAAAGACTTAGAGGTTGGCATTTGCGAAAGTATAAAAAGTATGATTTACTTTTAAAACAGAGTGAGGGTAGCATAACACATAGCAATTTTTAACAAGCCAAATTTTTAATATTTTGATAGTAAAGTGTTTATGTTAATAGTTTTTTTGTAATTTTGAAAAACAAAATTAATTATATTTTTCAAACTATAATTTGGTTCTATGAATTAGGGGGCTGAGATATTAAAAGACATTTGTTATGTATAGATTATTTTTATTATTAGCGTTTTTCCTTATAAATTTTAATGGATTTTCACAAAGCAGTTATATGGTTAGAATGAAATCTGTAGAGATACCAAAAGACAGTATAATTAAAATGGACTTTTTCTATATTCCATGGTCAATGAGATTTTATGGCACTTATCATGAGGATTATGTAAGAGAGAGTGAATATAGTTCATTTTATAGTATAAGTGATAATAAAATTATTGATGAATTTGTTGTAGCAATGAATTTGCTAAATGTTAAAATGGTAAACGAATGTGAGGAAAGGTATTTTTGTGTAAAAATGGTAATAGACTTTTACTATGCATCAGGTGAAAAAAAAACCATTCTAAATAATAGAAACGGTACTATAAGACACAATAATGATTGTTATTTATCTAATTTGCATTTTATGAAAAAAATACTAGATTATGTGCCAGAAGCAAAACTCCCTTCATACTTTGAAATCATGTTGCAAGATACATTGAGATAGCGGGCGGAGTTCAAGGTTGTGTCTTTCTAAAAACAAATTATCATTTTTTTCTATTAAATTAATTGGTTCTACTGTTAATTTAATGGGTAAAGATATAAACCGCCGTAAAAAAATAGGATTGCACTTCTAAAATTTTCAAATCTTCTATATCCTCTTGCACACGCTTTTACTTC
>Ga0209719_1001213_pt1 | contig 32649 bp, 19 predicted proteins | sample AD_JPNAS2_MetaG_FD_184421 | JGI IMG/M metagenome (GOLD analysis project Ga0209719, IMG submission 184421) | Active sludge microbial communities of municipal wastewater-treating anaerobic digesters from Japan - AD_JPNAS2_MetaG (SPAdes) (version 2) | ecosystem: Engineered > Bioreactor > Anaerobic...
CGTAGAGCTGGTCATCCCCCTCACCGCCGATCAGGGTGTCGGTACCGCTCATGCCCCTGATGATGTCGTCGCCGCCGCCACCGATCAGGACATTGGCGAGCAGATCGCCTATCAACGTGTCGGCATGAGGCGTGCCGGTCACATCCTCGATATAGATCAGCGCATCCATGCTGAGGATCGCCCCGGCATCGCCAGTGACGACGGCATCAGTCCCGTCGTCATAGCCGGCAATCCCTCCCAGGTTGACATGAACCCCGCCGGTGGCATCGGTATAATCCTCATAGGAAACCCTATCCCAGCCGATCCCGCCGTCGAACAGATCGTTGCCGCCCGTGCCGATCAGCGTGTCGTTGCCGTCTCGACCCGCCAGGATATTGCTCCCGCTGTCACCCACCAGGACGTCCGAACCCGTCGAGCCGACAAGATTCTCGATCCCTGAGAACGTGTCTCCCAGGGCGTCCCCTGTCATTGGGCGAGTTCCTGTCAGATCAACGGTAAGGCCATTACCATAGATGTCCGTCTCGTAGGTCTCGTAGGAGGCGGTGTCCGATCCGGTGTCCTCAGCGGGCAAAGTATCCTGGAATTGTCCATAAAGCTGATCGGCGCCTTTGCCGCCGTCGAGAATGTCGTTGCCTGCACCACCTTCGAGGTGGTCCGCGCCCTCGCCGCCGAGCAGGATATCATTGCCCGCCCCGCCGATCAGATGATCGTCACCCGCCCCGCCGATCAGCTTGCTGTCGGCATCGCCGGCCGTCAGGGTGTCATTGCCGGAACCTCCGGTGATGTTCTCGATGCGGGCAACACCAGAAGTACCCACCGGGGTGCCGCCGGATGCGGACAGGTCAATGGTCAGATCAGATGAAAAGCCGGAGTAGTCCAGAGTATCCGATCCGACGGGCGTATCCACGCCGTCGGGGCCGCCGTCGATGAAGGGCAGGTTGGTCGAGCCGGGCTCGATGAAGAAGGTGTCGTTGCCCTGCCCGCCGATGATCCTGGAAATGAATGCAATATGATCCAGGCCGCTGACGGTGTCGTAGGCTGAAATGGTGCCGTCGGCGTGGATGACGAAGGTGATGTCGGCAATGGCCAGCGAGAAGTCAAGAGTGTTCTCGTAAACGCCGTCTTCGGTGACGGTGTCGGCGCCCCAGCTATCCTCGAACATATAGGTGTCGGCGCCGGCGCCACCGGTCAGGGTGTCGTCGCCGAAGCCGCCGTAGAGCGTGTCATTGCCCGCGCCGCCCGTCAGGACATCCGCGCCCTCGTTGCCCCAGAGGATGTTGTCCCCTCCATCCCCGACCAGGGTGTCGTCCTGGACCGAACCGTAAAGGTTCTCGATGTCTTCCAGGGTGTCGGAGCCGCCGAAGCCGTCCTTGGCCTTGACGCCCAGTTCCACGTCCACCGCGGCCGTGTCGCTCTGGTAAGAGGCCGTGTCGTTCCCCAAACCGCCTTTGATGATATCGTCGCCCGCGCCGCCTTCCAGGAAGTCGTCCCCGGCGCCGCCTTCCAGGGTGTCATCACCCGCACCGCCATTCAGAATATTGTCGGCCGCATCCCCGAAAAGCTGGTCGTTGTACTCGGATCCGACCAGGTTCTCGATGCCGGTGAGCGTATCGCCCTGGGCCACATCCCCGATGCCCGTCCCGGCGACGAGATCGACGATGACCCGGTTCTGCGCGTCCGCATAGGTCGCGGTGTCGATGCCGTCGCCGCCGATCAGGGTATCGCCTTTGTCACCGCCGCTCAGCAGGTCGTCGCCCGCACCGCCCTCCAGACGGTCGCGGCCTTCCTCCCCCATCAGGATATCGGCGCCACCGAGACCGTAGAGCTTGTCGTCGCCCTCGCCGCCGAGCAGGATATTGTCGTTGTCGTCACCATACAGGGTGTCGCCTCGCGTTGAGCCGACCAGGTTCTCGATGCCGATGAGTGTGTCCTTGCCCTGGTCATCGTCGCTGTGGGTCGGGATGATATCTTGCGGTGTGCCGACAGTTCGGAGATCGACGGTCACGCCCAGTGAGGCATTCACGTAAGAGGCAAAGTCCCCCCCGGCACCGCCATCCAGGGTGTCGTCGCCGCCCTTCCCTTCCAGGATATCGTCGCCTTCAGCGCCCTCGAGTTTGTTGGCGGCTGCGTCCCCGATCAGTTCGTCGTCGTAGGCGGTCCCGACGAGGTTGACGATGTGGGCCAGGGTGTCGCCCTCGGCATCGCCGCCCGAGCCCGTCTTCGCGCCGAGATCGACCGTCACCCCTTCGGTGGCCTCTTCGCTCGCATATGAGGCGGTGTCGATGCCTCCGGCGGCTGCGCTCGATTCCAGGTTTCCGTACAGCTTGTCGGCCCCCGCCCCGCCGAAGAGGATATCGTCGCCCAGGCCGCCTTCGAGGAGGTCGTCGCCGCTTCCGCCATAGAGTGCATCATTGCCCGTCCCGCCCGTCAGCCGGTCGTCGCCGGCCAGGCCGTAGAGCTTGACGCCTTCATTGTTCGCGATCAGGACGTCGTCGCCCGCGGACCCTTCGATATTCTGGATGCTGGTGAACGTGTCACCGACCGCTTCACGGGTGTTGGCGGCGGCGTTGGTCATGTTGATGGTGATGCCGGTGGTGTCCTCACCGAGATTGCCATCCGCCGCGTTCCGGTAAGAGGCCGTGTTGGAACCGGTCCCGCCATCATAGGCGTCGGCCCCGGCGCCGCCGACCAGGACGTCGTCCCCGTCCTCGCCGTAGAGATAATCGTCTCCGCCCTCGCCCCTGAGCAGATCATTTCCGCCGCCGCCATAGATATAGTCGACCCCTTCGCCGCCGCTCAGGGTATTGTCGTTTGTGTCGCCATACAGCACATCGGCGAAGGGAGACCCGACCAGGTTCTCAATGCCCGTGAACGTATCGCCCGCGGCCTCTCCCTTATTGGCGGCTCTCGTGCCGCTCAGGTCGGCGGTGACCCCAGCGATAGCCTTCTCATAAGAAGCAGTATCGTTTCCTCCTGCTCCGTCCAGCGTGTCCGCGCCGAGGCCGCCAATGAGAATATTGTCTTCGTCGTTGCCGGTCAGGGTGTCGTTGAAGGCCGATCCGATCAGGCCTTCAATACCGGCGATTTCATCCCAGCCCGTGTCATCGCCGGTCTCCTGCTCCCATGTAAGGCCCAGGTCAACGAAGACGGGCTTCGTCGACAGCGCGTATGAGGCAAAATCGATGCCTTCACCGCCATAAATCGTGTCATCGCCCGCACCGCCTTCGATGACATCGTCCCCCGCCTGGCCGAGCAATACGTTGTCGCCGGCATCGCCGGTCAGGACGTCTGCATATTCGGAACCGATCAGCCCCTCGATATGGGCAAGCCTATCCGAACCGGCGCCTCCCGTGGCCTGCGCGACTACAACGGTCAGGTTGACGGTCACGCCACTCTCGGCCTCGGCATAGGAGGCGATGTCCAGATCAACGTCCGCGGCGGGGTCATACCCCGGATCGAGGCTGGAGATATAACCATTGATGATATCATCCCCATGACCACCCGAGAGGATGTCCTCTCCGAGACCCCCGTACAGGGTGTCATTGCCCTCCTCGCCCAGAAGGACGTCATCGCCATCCAGACCGTGCAGGATGTCGTTCCCCTTGCCGCCGGTCAGGATGTTGTCTTCGGCATTGCCTTTAAGTGTGTCATCTCCCTGTGAGCCGATAAGATTCTCAAATCCGCGCAGGGTGTCCCACCCGGCGCCGATCGTGTTCTGTGATGCCGTAAGGGCGAGGTCCACCGTCACCGCGGAACCCGGATAGATGTACGATACGGTGTCGTTTCCCTCACCGGCGTCCATGACATCATTGCCGACGCCGCCCTCGATCGTGTCGTCGCCGGCGCCGCCGGTCAGGGTATCGTTCCCCGCGTCACCGGAGATGAAATCGTTTCCGGCCCCGCCGTCGATCGTGTCATCCCCTTTGCCGCCGATGAGCATGTTGTCCGCATCGTCACCCTTGAGGACGTCATTGTAATCCGATCCGACGACCCCCTCGATGCCGCTGAACACGTCCGTCCCGGCCCCGACCGTATTCTGCCTGGCGTCGCCCAAACTCAGATCGACGGTGATGCCTGTCGTGCTACCGACAACCGGATTCACATACGTGACGTAGGCGGCCAGATCGAAGCCTTCGCCGCCGATGAGGGCGTCGTCTCCCGCTCCCCCTTCGAGGGTGTCGTCGCCGCCACGGCCCTCGATGAGGTCGTTGCCGGCCCCGCCCATCAACAGGTTGTTGCCGTCGGACCCCTGCAGGGTGTCGTCCGCACTGCCTCCAATCACGTTGTGGATGTTATAGACGCCCTGCGTCGCCTGCGCTTTCCCGGGCTTTCCGTCTTCGGGAGCCAGGAGGTCAACGACGATCGATGTCGTGTAGGCCGAGTAGTCCAGGGTGTTCACATCGGGAGCGGCATCGGGGTACTTGTCGTAATTGACACCGCCGCCGTCAAGGGTGCCGCTGAACGATACGCCGTCATCGAATTTGAAGGTATCGCTGCCGCCCCCGGTGACGATCACCTCGATCTCGGAGGCCTCGACGATTTCGCTGGCGCCGTAGCGGATGGACACATCACCGTGATCGTGGATCCCGACCAGGAGGTCGGCGGTGGTCAGGGAGAAATCGAGCTTGTCGGGGATCTTTTCGGCGGATTTATCCTGCGCCTGTTCGAGGATGTCGAGGACGTCGGCGGTATTGATGGCATCCGACAGCCACTGGCCGGCCTGCGCAAGCCAGTCCCCGACGGTATCGATCACATCGGCCTGATCGATCTCGTCCAGGAAGGCCTCGATGTCGTCAATCGCCTTGTCACTCCCCCAGCCGTCCCGGAACCGGTAGGTGTCGGATCCCATCATGCCCGTCAGCCAGTCGTTGCCGTAGCCTCCGTCGAGCAGGTTGTTCCCGAAATCGCCGATCAGAACGTCGTCGTAGGCCGAGCCGATGACGTTTTCGATCTCCTTGAGGGTGACGGTATCGCGGAGGGTGACGGTATCGCCGTCGTTGGAAATAATCTGGGGTATGGGATCCCAGAGGTTGACAAACACGCCCATATCAAAGTCTTCGTAGGAGATGGTATCGCTGCCGGCCCCGCCGGTTACGATATCCGCCCCCTTGCCGCTCACCAGGAAGTCATTCCCGGCCTCGCCCTTGATGACGTTGTGTTTGTCCGTGCCGATCAGGACGTCGTCATAGGCGGACCCCGTGAGGCCTTCCATGTTGGTCAGGGTGTCCCGGCCCATGCCTTGGCTGGTATAGATCTTTTCGCCACCGGCGCTGTAGGTGACGATGTCGCCATCGCTGAATCCGTGTCCGGCGATGGTAAAGGTATCGTCGGCATAATTCACATCACCGGCGAACGGGCTGAAGTCCTTCAGAACCCCATTTTTGTCAAAGCCGTGGGTACCCCGTGGAGCGGCCAGGGTCAGGGCAACGGCCGCTCCCGCCATGTCATTCAGTGTAAAGGTATTGTCATCGACCTTGACAACCTTGTAACTCTGGCCCGCGGTGAGGCCCTCGATGATGTCGTTGCCTTTGGCGTCATAGGTGATGACATCATCCGTGCTAAAGCCGTGTCCGATGATTTTGATCTGGCTGGTTGCGTAGTCGATCGAGCCGGGAGTCGAGGGCGTGAAGGATATAGAGCCGCCGTCATACTTGAAGCTGTGAGCGCCACCGGGGGGCGCCGGAACCAGATCGATCACAACGCCGCTTCGGCTTTTCAACTGGAAGGTGTTGTCGCCGACTTTCACGACCTCGTATTCCCGGCCCTCGACCAAGCCGCCGACCGGATCGTTTTCATAATAGAAGATGTCCCATTTGCGGGTGTCCTGGGCCCCAACGATATTGAGATCGACCCGGACCCCGTCCGTCGCGTCGATGTAGGAGGCGATATCGCGGTCCCCCACCAGGGTGCTGTCCCCTGCCCAGGAATCGCCACCGTCCAGAATGTCATCGCCCAAGCCACCCACGAGGGTGTCCGATCCCAGGCCGCCTTCAAGGGTGTCGTTACCCGCACCGCCTTTGAGGGTGTTGTCTAAGAAATCGCCTTTCAGGGTATCGTCGTAGTTGGATCCGATGGCGTGATGGATGAACAAAATCACGTCATGACCGGCAGCCCCGTCGCTGTGCGGCAGGATGTTGGCCGGATCGTCCAACTCATCAAAGTCAGACGTATCGAGACTCGGGTCCGTGCTTGTGCTAAGGGACAGGTAATTGGCAATGTTCGCGACACTTGACGCCACTTGTTCAAGCAGGTCAAAGACTGACGTTGTTGCGTCGTAGATGATGTCCCCCGCGACTTCCGGGTGCCAGCTCAGGTCCACGGTGACCGGACCGGTCGCATCGGCATAGGTTACCACGTCATCGTCGCCGTCGATCACGTCCATGATGATGCTCTGGATCGTTTCCCCATTTAGGACGCGCTGGGCGACGTCAACGGGCGATATACCCAATTGGTCCGCGATTGCAGCCGGGTCGCCTGCAAGCGTAGCGATGATCGTTATCAGCTCATCTTCGGTCATCCCGCCGTACAGGATGTCGTCGCCCAGTCCTCCGTCAAACGTGTCGGCGCCCCGCCGTCCGACGATGACATCATCTCCGGGCCCGCCCCTCAGGACATTGGCTCCCGAGCTGCCCCAGATATAATCGCCGGCTGAACCGCCGATGACGTTGTCGATATTGCTGAAGTAGGGAACGATTGCGGTTTCATCCGTGCTATCGTCTCCGTCATCGGCCTGCCACGCGGTCTGCCAGAGAATCATTTCCAGGGTGGGGATCTTGATGCCCAGATCCACGTAAATCGGGGTGGTGTAAGCCGAAAAATCGAAGGTATTTGAGCCGTAATCGATGAGGCTGTTGCCGAGGAGCTTGTCGAGCCAGTCTGGCTTGCCGATGGTGCCTTCGAAGGTTGCGCCGTCTTCAAAGACGAACCGGTCGTTGCCCTGGCCGTCGATCAGCACCTCGATATTGGCCGCTTTAGAGATCTTGTTGGTTCCGTCGGTAACGCTCACCGTACCGTCGGTGTGGATGGTGAATGTCAGATCCGCGGTGCACAGGGTGAAGTCGAGGGTATCAAGATCACCGCTTGTATCCTGGATGGTATCGGCGCCCCAGCCGTCCGTGAACGTGTAGATGTCCGAGCCGGCGCCGCCGATCAGGAGGTCATCGCCCGATTTTCCGTCGAGGATATTGATCCCATCGTTGCCGGTCAGGACATCGTCCCCAGGCGTGCCCTCGATGGTCTTGAGTCCGATCGAGGTAAGCAGCGATGCCACGACCCCTTCATCGTCCGAGTAGGCAATGGTCGCTTCCGATCCGGTCCCTGTAACCGTCGAATTGCCGCTTCCATCCGTCAACTGGGACTTTTTGCCAACGACGCGGTTCACATTATTGATGCCATCGGTGGCCGTTGCCGTTTTGTTGACGAAGTTCACGGTCACGGCGGCGGCATACGCCGAGTAGTCCAGGGTGTTGGTTGACCCGGTCCCGCCGTCGAGGATCCCCGCGAAAGCAGCGTTTTCCTGGAAGGCAAACGTATTGTCTCCGCTTCCGCCGACCAGTTTGTCCATGTTCCGGACGCTCTCAATCGAGATCCCGTCCGTCAGCAGGGAGAGCACCTCCGCAGGGATAATTCCCAGGGACGCCCAGGTGTCGGGGGCGGTGCTGAGGCCAACGGTCCCGTCCGCACGGATCGTGAAGAGGAGGCGGTCGGAAACGGGTGATGCATCGAGGGTATTCGTCCCGCCTCCGCCGTCGATGGTCCCGGACCATCGGGCGTTGCTTTGGACCACAAAGGTATCGTTGTTGGCGGACCCCTGGAGATGGCTGATGCCGCTGAAGGCCAGCGTGCCGACCATCCCGCTGTCGCCGCCGGTCAGCGTCCAGGTCGCGCCTCCCTCCGGACCGATCAGGGTGTTGTTGCCGGTCCCGCCGATGATCTTTTCGATCCCGGCAACCGGGAAGAGGATGTTGTCGCCGTCCGTCACGGAGATTTTTCCGTCCGCGTCGGTCGTGAAGGTCAGGTCGGCTTCGACATTGGAGAAGTCCAGGATATCCGTGCCCGAGGCAACCGCGGGCTCGCTGATCGTGTCCGTGCCCCAGTCGTCGTCGAAGACATACCGGTCGCCTTCCCCGGTGCCGGTCAGGTTATCGTCGGCGGTGGTGCCGACGACGTCCTCCATGAGATACGGGTAATTGGCATCCGAGGCGGTGAAGGCCGGAGACGCCTGCACCTCCCCCGTGCGGTACTCCAGATCCCAATCCCCCCCCGCGGCCGTTCCGCCCGTGCCGTCGGTCGAGGCGGCCACGTCCGCACCGGTCAGCGACGCCAAGGTCTGAACGAAGTCGACGCCGGCCGCTCCTTCGGCAATGTTGCATCCATAAAGCAGAATGTCACCGCCGGCCTTCAGGGAACTCCCCCAGGCCGAAATTTCATCGGCGCGATCCTGCAGCCCCTGATGCAGAAGCGCGGTCGCCCCGAGACTCATCTCTCCGGAAGCGCCGTGCGAGAGGAGATGAACTGCATCCAGGTTCTTGTAGGATTTGAGAATCCCCGTGATTTGCTCGATGCCGTCGCCGGCGGAATCGAGCACGTGGATGAACCACTCTTGGTCCGCGGCCGTCGATCCGGCCTCGAGAGAGCCATGCGCCGCACTCTTCGCCTTCAGGGCCTCCACGACTGAGGTGTAGTGGGTTACGGAGGGATCGACGATGATGACCTCGCGCGGGTCGCGTCGGTCAGACAGAAGGCCGGAATCCCCTTCCGCGGATCCGGCATCCGACGCCGCACCTGAGACGGCCTTTCCGATCTCGGCGTCCGCGGCTGTGTCGCCCTGGGGGCTCAAGGAGGGGTCCGCAAGCCCGGTCCGGCCCTTCTCCAGGGCATCGTCCGAGACCGGAGTCAACGTCAGGTCCTGGATCTGCACGCCGTCCACGTTCAACGGGGGGAGTGCATTGCCGGCCTGAACGTCATCCGAGGCCTGGACGGTCTCGTGTGCGTCGACCGTCACTTTCTCGACAACGGCCGGCATGACGCCCGGAAGGTCCTTGACGTCGGCGATCGGGAGGGGAAGGTCCGCGGAAAGAAGGAGTCTCGGCTCCAGGGCCTCTAGCTGAAAGGGGCGCTTGTTCTTCCGTCGAGTTTTCTTTTCCGCTTTCTTACCCGCGGATTTTGCGTTGCGGCTTAAATTCCACATGAAAACTCCTGTGAAGACTGGTGATTCGTGTTACTTGCCGTCTTCGAGCCACCCTTGGACGATCTCGATATCGCTTTGTGCCAATGTGCCTACGGCCTTCTTCAGCCGCAAACTGTTCGCGACATAATCATACCGGGCCGTCGCATAGTCCTGTCTGACCAGCGTCAAGTCGCGTTGTGAATCCAGAACCGCAAGCAGGGTGAACAAGCCCGATTTGTAGCCATCCTGCTTGGCCTGCACGACCAGTTCCTGTGCCTCCACGGCTTCACGGAGAGCGGTCGCCCGCTCCATCGCATCGGCCACACCGTAATAGGCCGCCCGGGTCTCCTTTTGTAGGGCCCGGAGCTGGCGTTCCTGTTCCTGAATCGCCGCCAGATAGAGATTGTAGGCCTCCCGCGAACGAGACCGGACGATTCCCCCCTCGAAGATCGGGACGTTCAAGCGCAAGAGGATGTCGGTCGTCTCCACCTCGCTGCCGCCCCCGAAAAGGGTGCCCTCGGTCTCGTTGTAGGTATAGCCCGCCTCGAAATTCAACATCGGATAATGCCCCGCGAGCTGTCGCTTGTACTCCTGACGCGCCGCCTCCACCGCCTGACGCTGCGCCTCGAGGGTGGGATTCTGCTTAACGGCCGCGGAGATCCAGGCTTCGATATCGTTCGGTTCCGGGTTCTTCAGGGGCAGGTCTACACGCAGCCCGGCCAGATCGCCTGCCGGCATCCCAGTGACCTCGCGCAGCGCCTGAAGCGCGTCGTCCTGGACGCTTTCCGCGGTGATCCGGTTTGCGCGGACCTCGGCCATGCGCGCCTTTGCATCGAGATAGTCGGTTTTGGGGGTAAGGCCCATTTTGTACTTTCCCGATGCAAGCTCATAGTGCATTTCGACCGACGCTTCCTCGGTTTTGGCCAGGGCGAGCTTATCACGGGCTGCGAGACCCCCCAGATAGGCCTTGGTGACACGAACGATGAGATCCTGCCGGGCCGCTTCCATCCCCATATCCGCGGCCTTGACCCGCGCTTTCGCGCGAAAGAGGTTGGACAGGGAGGACATGTTGAAAAGTGGCTGAATCAGCGACACGGAATATTCCGTGGTCGGAAACGATGCGGATCCCTGGCCGTAAACCGTATTGTCGCTGCTGAGAATCTTCTGGTCGGTGTTTGTGTATATTCCTTCGGCCGAGATCGTCGGTTGGAAGGCGGCCCACGCCTGACTCAAGGTTTCCTTCGACGCTTCATGGCTGAAGCGGGCAGCCTTATAAGCCGGATCGTTTTCGATCGCCAACCGATAGACGTCCAAGATGCCTTCTGCATGGACAGATCGGATTGGAATGAAAAAAAGGAGGATCAGCCCCACAACGAACGTCCCCAAACGCAGGGGAGAACAAGATGAACTATGACCTCTCCAGCGGTTCAGCATGGTCAGGTTTTCCCCTCTCTTATTGAACTGTTTTCTGATGTTTGTTGATAGATCCTAAGGCCTTGGAATCACGGAGCATTTATCATAAATGAACCTTCCGGTCGAACCCCTGACTTCTTGTAACTGAAGACCGACCCCTTGTCAATGATTTTATAGATTTTTTTTGGGGGTTCAGGATCGTTGCACGTCTTTGTTTTTTGCAGTATATTGGCTTCGGGAGAAAGGAGGAATTATGCGCGTCCGAGTGTCCGCGGTTTTTGAACAGGCCGGAGAGATTCTTTGCATGCGTTACGTGTACGGCGGAAAGGATGTCTATGCCATCCCCGGGGGCGGCGTAGGCAAAAATACGCTGCTTCACGACACCCTGATCGATGAATGGAAAACCGAACTGGGCGTCAAGGTGACGGTCGGCAACATTCTCCTCGTCGGCGAAGCCCCGGCAACCAAACGCCACACCCAGACCCTGCACATCATCTTCGAGGCGACGGATGTGCGGGGGACGCCCAAAGTCCGGCCTGACAGCACCCATTCCCTCGATGTGGCCTGGGTCCCCATCAATCAGTTGGAAACATCCCCGCTCTATCCCGACGTGGGGAAACAGCTTTTCGACTACTTCCAATCCGGCCGGACGCGCTCTATCGCCTTCACCGACAACTGCATGGAGCGGGGATACTGGTAGCGGCGTCCGTCCCGAAGATGGCGGGCCAGTATTTCATCGACCACAATCGGTCGGCAAGACGTTATCAGCAATAAAAAAGGGACTCGTAAGTCCCTGATTTGATTTGGTAGCGGGGAGAGGATTCGAACCTCTGACCTTTGGGTTATGAGCCCAACGAGCTACCGGACTGCTCCACCCCGCGTCACGCCGATCTCAAAAATGAAAGTGTCTTTTAAACCGAAGCGCCGCTGCTTGTCAAGGAGTTTCTATCCCTGTGCCCGTTAATCGCGTAGATATCGATTTTTCTCGTCATCCCCTTGAGGGCCCGGGTATCGATCTTCTCGGCTTCGACAATGTCCCGTACCCGCTCGTAAGTCTGTTCGCAAACCAAAATCTGATCGACGCCGGCCAGGCCTTCCAGCCGAGCCGCGATATTCACCGTCGGTCCAAGCGCCGTATACTCCTTTTTTCGCTGTGAGCCGAAGATACCCGCCATGACCTCTCCGGTCGCGATCCCGTACCCCACCTCGATCCTGATCCCGGATTCCGCGAGGCCGTCATTGATCCGCCGCATCTCCTCTTTCATGCTCAGGGCGGTTAAGATCGCGCGTTCCACATCATTGCCATAACTGATCGGGGCCCCGTAAATCCCCATGATCCCATCGCCGATGTGCTTGTCCAACGTCCCATTGTAAAGGAAGATGATATCGTCGAAGGGAGAAAAATATTTCCGGTTCAGCAGTTCGGATAGCTCCATGGGGCTCAGACGTTCCGTCAACGCTGAGAAACCTCGAATATCCGTAAACAGGACGCTGACCGTGCACTTTCGCGGTGCCATACTCCCCATATCCCGCTGCAGCGCTTCGAGAACGGGCTCGGACACGAACTGCTTCAGGCGCTTCTTGACATTGTACTCACGCACTTTCGCCCGCAGTTCCGCGTTTTCAAACGGCTTGGTCAGAAAACCGTCGATCCCGGCATTGACGGCCTCGATCGCACTTTCCATGGTCGCATAGCCGGTCAGCATGATCCGGGTGATTTCGGAATTGAGCCGGCCGATTTGAACCAGGGTTTCCAAGCCATCGATGCCGGGCATCTTGTAATCCGAGATCACGGTCCCGATCTCCTGTGCATGAAGGCGAACCAGTTCGACGGCCTCTTCTCCCCGTTCCGCCGTAAAAATCCGGTAACCGTCTTTTTGGAGGACCTTCTTGACGGACCTCCGCACCCCTTCTTCGTCGTCCACAATCATCAGGCCGATCATCCCATCCTCCCTCTTCTGGGCAGGGTAACGGTCATCGTCGTTCCCTCGCCCGGAACACTTTGCGCCGTGATGCTCCCCCCATGTCTCTGGATGATTTCATGAGAAATGTAGAGCCCCAGGCCGGTTCCCTTCCCGACTTCCTTGGTGGTAAAAAAAGGCTTGAAGATGTCTTTGATCCGGTCCGGTGGAATCCCCTGCCCGGAATCCCGGCAGGAAATCCACACGACATCCCGTTCGGCCCGGCACCCCGTTTCCAAAACGAGGCTCCCCTTGCCTTCGGGCAGTGACTGTAAGGCATTCATGAGGATATTGATGAAGACCTGACCCAGGTTGGCAAAGTTCCCGTTAATCTCAGGCAGATCCTCCTGATAGTGCTTGATGATCTCCACTTCCAGATGTTTGTATTGATTATACAGGATGCGCAGGGCATCGTCGAGAATGAGATTCATGTTTACCGGTTCCATGTAGGTTTGCGTCTGGCGGGAGAGCCCGAGAAGGCTGCGGACGATGGCGGCGGCGCGCTGAAGCTCCTTGAGGACAAACTTCATGTCGTCGATCAGTTCGTCTTTTTCCGACGGCGTCAGGTCCTGCTGGATCGATTCCAGGGAAGACTGAATCAGGCTGGTGGCGCCCGCCAGCGGATTGTTCAGCTCATGGGCCGTACCCGCCACCAGTTGGCCGATCGCGGCCAGGCTTTCCGACTGAATCAACTGCTGCTGTGTTCGTTCCCGCTCTTCCAGGGCCTTCTTGAGAGCCAGCGTTCGCGCCTCGACTTTTTTCTCGAGTTCGCGGTTCAGTTCCTCCAGGGCCTCGTAGGTCTGCGCGTTTTCGATGGCGGTGACGCTTTGATTCGCCAGCGTGGTCAGCAATTCCAGATCCTCATGGACAAACAGCTCCCCTGAGCGCTTTTCGCTCAAGAAGAAAAATCCGATCAGTCGTTTCCCGGACAACAGCGGAATGAGGATCACTGCATCGAGGAATTGCATGACGGATTCGACCCGCTTCTGTTCGACGGCGGGCAGGTCCAGCCGATGGGCCTGAGACCGCACGACGGGCTTGCCGGTCCGTGTCATCCACTGAATCAGCGGATGCTCGGGGGTGATGGAAATTTCCTCCCCTCTTCTGAAATGGCGACCATCGTGGACTGACAGGGCCAACCGTTCTCCGTCCGGACGCAAAACGGCCGCTCCGGCTTGCGTGACCTGGAGCGCATCGACCATCGTCGTGAGCAGAAGCCGCACGATCTGCTCGTGTTTCAACATTCCTGCAAGTTCTCCGCTGACCGTGCGCAGCAGTTCCTGGTAATCATATTTGGCACGGAAGAAGACGTGATCGATCAGATCCTGAATGCGTCCCTTGAGTGGATTGAAGAGCAGGACGATGATCAAGGCCAGGACCATCGGCAGGAGGATGGATCGCCCGCCCGCGCTATCGATGAAAACCAGATGAAAAAGATAGATGGCGGCGATATAGACGAGCGTCAGGACACCGGTGAGAAGAAAGTAGATCGTTCCCTTCCGGATCAGAACGCCGATATCGAGAAGATCGTATTTCAAAACGCCAAACGCCAGAACAATGGCAGGAATGAAGCTGAAGTTCCCGAGCGGGTAAATGTCGATTCCGCTGACGGGGAGGATGTTGAGCGATATCAGCAGCGCGCTGAAACCCATGCCGAACAGGATATAGCGGATCCGGTTGCGTTGCGCGGGGTCCTGTGTCCTCTTTACGGCATTCGCCAAGACCAGAAGGCAGTAGGTCATCGCCAGGCCGACAACCCCCGAAAATACATGGTAAACGGGACCCGCCTTCGCAATCGTTCCAAACGAGTAGGTATGGAAGCCGCTGATGAAGGAGGGTGTATGGACAAACGGCAGAAACAGGAAGGCAGCCGCGTAAGCCAAGGCGACCATCCACCCCCTACGCCTGAGGCCGAGAAAGCCATGCACGAACTGTATGAAAACGGGTATGCTGAAAACGAAGAAAAAATAGGTCCAGCGATCGATCTTCAGGGCGATGGATTTGTCGGGGATCAGATTGACCAGCGCCACATCGGCATTGATGATTCCGCCCATCATGCAGATGACGGAAAATAGGAGATTGTTCGGATTGCGGCGCCCCCGGAGAAAGGAGATCGACGCGAGCAGGAACAGGACACCCGCGCCGCAGCTCGGCGGGATGCTGTGGATGATCGTCGTCCAATCGCCCGTTGTCGGCATTTTCCCGCACCGCCTTTCCTTCGCCCTTTTGCATTAACGAGGGCCGTTCGGAACTGCTGAGGGAAGATGAACGATTCCTGCGATGTCTTTAAAAGACGAATACCACGGCCGCCAGAACGGTCGTGAAGCCGCTGTTCTTAACGATACTGGATTGTGTGATGTTTCGGGTGCTGACGATTTTCCCGCTGATCTTAAAGATCTCTTTTTTCTCGTCCCAGCTTTCGTCGATATTGAAGTCGATTCCGAGCGTGGACGCGAGCATGGCCGCCGCGAGATCCTCCGCGTAGTCTCCCGCTTGCTTTTCGGTCTGCCCGAAGGCGTGATGTTCGCTAATGTAACCGTACATTCGCCGGTCGGTGGGAACGGCGCAACCGACGGAAGCCACGAGCAATCGGCGAGGCTCATTGCTGCAGCAGCGGCTGAGGACGCAATAGGTGATGGCGCCGGGCTTCAATTCGCTCAAGCCCTGGGTCTTTGAAATAACCTTGCACCCCGGGGGCATGATGCTCGATACCTGGACCAGGTTGCACTTTTCGATACCGGCATCCCGCAACGCCAGCTCGAAAGAGTGAAGCTCCTCCTTGTGCGTACCGACCCCTTTGGTAAAAAACAGTTTCTTGGGTACAAAGTCGTTCAATGTCCTTGCTCCTGCGTCGACAAAATCAGCATCGGGCATTGATGTTCGGAAACCTTCGCACAACAGCCTATTTTGTCATTTCGACCGTTCTTCTTGTCATTTCAACCGAAGGGAGAAATCTTCATGAAACAACCATCACTCATATTTCTCGTCGCTCGCGCTCTTCGAAATGACATGATGCAAAGGACTCGTTGAACGAACCCCGAAAACCGGAAATCGCGCTTAACATATCCCCCCCAAGTTGTCCAGTGTAATCTCGGTCTCGGCGCGGGGAGGCCTCCGCAATCATATCGGCAATAACATTAGACAGATAGAAGTTCTTGAACACCCCTCTCCATGGCCCCCGGAAATTCAGGTGCGCGACGGCTCCGTCAGGAGCTGAAACCTACCCTCGGCATAATAGAGGTAGGAGAAATCCTTGATCCAGTCCCCAAGCGTCACGGTGGCCACTTTCCCCTGCGAAGCGGACCATTCCCGAAGCCTCGGATAGTGACAATGACCCAGAACGACGGCGTTAAATCCTTCCCCGATTTTATGCGACGCGAAGGCGTGCATTTTTTCGGCCAAACGCTCCGCCTGCTCACGGGAACGCCCCTGACTCGCCTCCGAACTGATCCTGGCCGCCGCCCAGAGCATCCTCAACGGGAGGACCTTCTGCAGACGATACACCGCGCGGCTCCGTAGCACCCGGCGCAGGAAAAGGTATTTTCGATTCTGGAGATCGACGGTATCGCCATGCGAAAATAGGATCCGCCGCTGACCGTCATGCCACTCCCCCCAGTCCGTCAGCACCTCGAAGCCGAGGCGCTCCGTGAAATAATCGGCGAGAAAGAAATCGTGGTTGCCTTCGAGGAAATGAACGGTCACCCCCCGCTGTCCCAGAGCCGCCAACTCCCTGACCATCACCCGATATTCCGGATAAATGACGCTCCCGCGGCTGAACCAGAAATCGAAGAAATCTCCCAGGATGAAGAGGTGATCGATCCGCGGGTTTACCCTCTGGACCGTCTCCGGTTCGACGGACTCCGAACGGGATTCCAGAGGTTTTTCGGAATCGGCGTTCAGGGCCTCGAACAAATGAAGGAGCCGCTGATAGTTTTCGTCCTTTTCGCGTTTGAGGTGAGCATCGGAAAGAAATATCGCCTTCATCCCGGCCGTTGGTGTCCAATCTGGCCAGGCGATGGGAGGGGATCCCCTCCCATCCGCCCGGTCCGAATATCGATTTCGCGTCTCTTATCTCAAAACGTCTTTTTTCTCAACAGCCCTCTTTCACGGGCGCCCTTCTCCAGTTCGTCGCGGAACTTCGGATGGGCGACCTTGATGAGTTCCTCCGCACGTTCGGGCTCTGTTCTGCCGGTGAGATCGGCCACACCATATTCGGTGACGATGTACTGGGCATAGTGACGGGGAACGGTCACGCGCGCGCCGTTCGCCAGATAGGGAACGATCCGTGATATGGTATCGTCCAGAGCGGTGGAAGGCAACAGGTTGATCGCCTTTCCCCCCGGGGACCAGAAGGCGCCGATGACGAAATCGAGTTGCCCACCGGTACCGGTACGCATGATATTTCCATGGGATTCCGAACAGATCTGTCCGGTCAGATCGACTTCCAGGCTCCCGTTGATGGCGACAACGTTCTCCTCCTGGGAGATGATGCCGATGTTGTTCGCATACAGGGTGGGTCTCCACTCGCACATGGGGTTGTTCCCGAGCCAGTCGTACAGCTCGCGGTCGCCCATCGTAAAGGCGAGTAAAACCTTCCCCGGATTGATCTTCTTGTATTTGCAACTGACGACTCCTTTCTCCACCAGGTGGTGGAGACCCGCCGGCGCCATCTCCGTATGCACGCCCATGTCCTTGAGGTTGCTTTCCAGGAGCAGTTTGCTGATCATGGCGGGAATGGCGCCGATGCCGACCTGGATGCAGTCCCGGTCTTTGAGCAGACCGACGACATTCTTGGCCATCTGGATTTCCACCTCGGACGCCGGCGGGGTCGGGACGGCCGGGATTGGGCTGGAGTTCTCGAAAAGGGCCGTGAAACGGGAAACATGGATGTTCGTATCCCCGTAGGTCCGCGGCATCTGGTCGTTGACCTCGCCGATGATGAACTGGCTCTGGTCCATGATGCGCCCCGTGTAGAAGGTGTCCAGCCCGAGACTGACATAGCCGTGGCTGTCCGGCGGTGTGACCATGGTGATGATTCCCGTCCGCCGCGGATAGACCCGGTTTCGGGCCGCGTTCTTCAAGGACACGTCCGAGCTCTGGGCCGGGATGAAGTTGGCCCATTCGCTTTTTGCGATCTGCTGGAGGTGGGGTGTGCTGTAAAATCCGAAAACGAGGTTGAAGGTCTTGCGGTACTCGGGCTTGAAGATCTTGTAGGGCCTGAGGGTCAGGGCATTGAGGTATTCGACGTCCTTCAGTTCATCAACCCGGTCGGCAATCAGATCCATGATCAGCATGGACGGCTGCCCCAGACAGAGGGGCGTCCACATCCGGTCCCCGGACTGGATCAACTTTGCCGCCGCTTCCGCGGACATCAGTTTGCTCTTGTAAATATCTTCCCAACTCATCGTTCCCTCCTGAAGTTCTCTGAGTCAACAAAGATACTTTTGGCTTCCCGTCATCGTTGCCGGACCGGACGCATTGCCGTCTGGATCCGCCAGCGATCGAGCGGAAATCCCTCCTTCGGCCGCAACGCTCTCTCACCCCCTTTCCGCATTCATTTTTGTGTCGATATTCGGCCATGCCATGGCTTTTCTCACATGCTGAGCAATTCGCGGGCGACGATCAGGCGCCTCATCTCGGAGGTTCCCGCCCCGATGGTCCCCAGCTTGGCATCCCGCCAGTACCGCTGGACGGGATATTCGAGACAGTACCCGTAACCGCCGTGGATCTGGACCGCCTCTTCCGTAACCTTGCAGGCGGTCTCCGCCGCCAGCAGGATGGCCGCCGCGGAGATCTGGTGCACGGTTGTCCCCTTGCCGCCTCGCTCCGCCCCGCCGGCCATGACCGCCGCCTTGTAGGCGAGGAGCTTCGCCGATTCGATCTGGGCGAACATGTCGGCGAGCTTTGCCTGGATGAGCTGAAAAGACCCGATGGGTTTGCCGAACTGGACCCGTTCCTTCGCGTATTTCACCGCTTCGGTGAAGGCCGCCTCCGCGATACCCAGGGCGTACCCGGAGAAGAAGGCGCGTTCGACATCCAGCCCGCCCATCATGACGGCGATGCCGGCGTTCTCCCTGCCCATGATATTCTCCGCCGGGATGAGGCAATCCTCCATGACCAGCTCGCCGGTCAGCGAGCCGCGATTGCCGACCTTTTCGAGCTTCCGCGATACGGAAAAGCCCGGGAATTTTGTATCCAGAATGAACGCGGTAATGCCGCGGGCGCCCAGGCTCTTGTCCGTTTTCGCATAGAGCACGATCGTATCGGCGACCGGGCCGTTGGTGATGAAGGTCTTCGTTCCGTTGACCACATACCGGTCTCCCTCCTTACGGGCCACGGTCGATATGCTGACGGCGTCCGATCCGGCATTGGGCTCCGTCAGCCCCAGAGCGCCGATGTGATCCCCGGCACACAGGGGCGGAAGATATTTGGCCTTCTGCGCCTCGGAGGCATTATGGTTCAGGTTGTTGCAGCACAGATTGGCATGGGCGCCCCAGGACAGGGCGACCGCAGCGGACACCTTGGCCAGCTCCTCGCACGCCAGACAGGCGGCCAGGATATCCGCGCCCGCCCCGCCATAAGCCGGATCGACGCTAATCCCCATGATGCCGAGATCCGCCAGCTTTTTCCAGAGTCCCTCGGGCCATTCGTCGCGCTTGTCGATCTCTTCGGCGATCGGCTGAAGCTCCCGGCCCGCAAATCCGGCCACGCTTTCCTGCAACATGCGGTGTTCTTCACTCAGATCAAACTCCATAGGATCCCCCTTTCAACATATCGTTTCACTCTTTCCGGAGCGCTCAATCGAACGAAATCTGAAGAAACACAGTTAGGCGGTGACGTTTATGGGTAGACGGGGTTTTCGAGCCCGACGGAATCACGGTTTAGCGCGCGAGGATTGGAAAGAAGATGAAGACCTCACCCTTCCCCCCCGGATTTCGGAAGGAAGGGTGAGGTGTTGAACCCGTTACGATACGAAACTCTCTTCGGCGATCTCCATGATGGACATATCGTCGCTCTTGACCGCCTTGACCACGGCGTCGATCTCGGGGAGGATGTGCTTGATGAAATACTGGGCCGCAGTAACCTTGCCGGCATAGAAGGCGGCATCCTTGTCGGACTTGACGACCTCGGACAGTTTCGCCGCATCCGGACAGATGACATCAAGCTTTTCCCTGGCCACGCCAGCCTCCCAGAGGAGCAGCCAGGCCAGAACGACCTTCCCCATCGCCATCAGGAAGGGGTAGGCGTTTCCGACCGGCACCAGGAATTTTCCGCTCTTTCCGCAGGAGGCGAAGTACATGGCGAGATCAGCCAGGACATTCACGCCGTTCTGGACATTCGCCGCCAGATCTTTCAGAACCGGGTGATCCTTGTAGCGGGCCACCGTCGCCCCCATTTCGCCCAGGAGATTCATGAAGTACATCCCCTTCTTCATGCCCAGCTTCCGGCCGACGAGGTCGAGGGCTTGGATGCCGTTGGTGCCTTCATACAGGGAGGCAATCTTCTCGTCGCGCATGAACTGCTCGACGGGATACTCGGCGCAGAAGCCGTAGCCGCCGTAGACCTGGATGGCCTGTTCGGTCACACGGAAGCCGATATCGGAGCAGTAGGCCTTGCAGATGGGCGTCAAGACTTCGAGAAGGCCATGATATTTTTCCTTCACCGCCTCGTCCGTCGCCGTCTCCTCCATATCGACGCAGTAGGAGGCATAGTACATCAGGGCCCGCATGCCCTCGACCTGCGCCTTCATCCACAACAGCATCCGGCGGACGTCGGGATGCTGAATGATCGGAACGCGCGGCGCCTCCGGGTTCTTCATCTCCATGAGCGACGAGCCCTGCAGACGGTCCTTGGCATACTGAACGGCATGCATATAGGCGATCGAGCCGCTGGCCAGTCCCTGGAGACCCACACCGATGCGGGCTTCGTTCATCATGAGGAACATGATCTTCATGCCCTGGCGTTCTTCACCCAGCAGTTCGGCGTAGCACTCGTTGTTGTCGCCGAAATTGATAAGGCAGGTCGAGCTCCCATGGAGCCCCATCTTATGTTCGATCCCACCGATCGTGTAATCGTTTCTCCGCCCGAGGCTGCCGTCGTCGTTGACGAGATATTTGGGCACGATGAAAATGGAGATGCCGCCGGTACCGGCGGGGTCGCCCTCGATGCGTGCGAGCACGGGATGGACGATATTGGACACGAGGTCATGGTCGCCGGAGGTGATGAACAGCTTCGTCCCCTGGATCTTGAAGGTCCCGTCCGGCTGGCGGACGGCCTTGGTCTTCAAAGCGCCGACGTCCGATCCGGCGGAGGGCTCCGTCAGACACATCGTCCCGCTCCATTCGCCGGTGTTCATCCGCATCATATATTTTTCCTTCTGCGCTTCCGTGCCGAAGGCCTCAATCAGATGCGAAGCGCCTTCAGTCAGGCCGGGGAAGGCGATGAACCCGAAATTATGCATGAACCAGTCTTTGGCGGCGGTGGCAATGATCAAGGGAAGGCCCTGACCGCCAACCTCGGGCTTTTTGCTCATCCCCATCCAGCCACCTTCGCAGTAGAGCTTGTAGGGTTTTCGGAAAACCTCTGGAACGATGACCTGGCCATTTTCCAGGCGGCACCCGACCTTGTCCGCTTCCGTCAGGGTGGGGAAGATTTCCTCCGTCGCGAACTTCTGGGCTTCGGTGAGAATCATGTTGAACATATCTTCCGAGAAATCGGCATATTTGGCCGACTCGCAGAGCTTGGCCACATCCAGGAGCTCATAAAGAATAAATTTTTGATCCCGTTCATCCAAAATCAAACTCGCCATCTACACTTCCTCCTTATGCATGAAATTGATATCCACTCGGCGCGCATGCGCTTGTGGTGTGGGAATCGGTTGATGAATCCGGGCGAGCCCGCTGACGGCCGGTTCCTTCCGCGCTTCGTCCCCGAATCGATGAGGATCGATTAACACAAATCGTTGATAATCAAAAGATAAAAATTACGCTGCGTAAAAAAACGCGCTTGTCAGGGGAGAGATTTTCTGTTAGCGTAGCGCCGTTTTGACGGAAAGGTTCAAAAATACATGAAAACAGACCCCACTATCGTTCAGGCGCGCGAGGTTCTCCGGATCGAGGCGGAGAGCATCCTCGATCTGCTCCCCAAGGTCGATGGAAATTTCTCGCGGGCCGTGGAACTGATCTACAAGGCCAAGGGCCGTGTCATTGTGGCCGGGATCGGCAAGTCCGGCCTGATCGGCAAGAAAATCGTGGCGACCCTCACCAGCACGGGCACCCCCGCCATCTTCCTGCATCCCGTCGAAGGCATGCACGGCGACATCGGCATCATGACCAAGGAGGACGTCCTGCTCGCCATTTCCAACAGCGGCGAAACCCAGGAACTCAACATGCTCCTGGGCACGATCCGGCACATCGGCACGCCGATTATCGCCTTCACCGGTGATCCCCGCTCCACTCTGGGGGCATCGAGCGACGTCGTCATCGACGTCGGCGTCAAGCGCGAGGCCTGCCCGTTCGGACTGGCGCCGACCTCCAGCTCCACGGCCGCCTTGGCCATGGGGGATGCCCTTGCCGTTGCCCTCATCGAGAAGCATCAGTTCAACGAAAAGGATTTCTTCAAATTCCACCCCGGCGGCAGTCTGGGTTTGAGACTGATGGCAAAGGTCCGGGACGTCATGCTTCAGGGCCGGCAGATCCCGCGCGTCTACTCCGCCTCCCGGGCCACGGCGGCCATCCGCGTCCTGGATTCCAGCAACAAGGGCTTTGTCCTCGTCACGGACCGGAAAAATCATCTTATCGGAATCCTCACGGACGGCGACGTGCGCCGCCTCGTCCGGAAAGGACAGGAATTCACGAACCGGACCATCGACGAGATCATGACGCGCTCTCCCAAAACCATCCCGGCGGATCTATCGCTCGCCAAGACCATCGAATCGATGCAACGCGACGAGATCACCGCCTTGGCCGTGGTCAACGAAGATATGCAGTTGCAGGGCTGCATTCACCTCCACGATATCCTGGGACGGGGAGGCACGCTGAAGATCTCGATCTCTTTTTGACGCGAGAAAAGGAACCCTCATGCCCATCTACGAACTCAACGACCTCAGGCCGGTCGTTTCTCCCGAGGCATTCGTCCATCCCGACGCCGTCTTGATCGGCGACGTCCACATTGACGCCGGTTGCATGATCGCCCCCGGCGCCGTCCTCCGGGCGGATATCGGGACTATCCGGATCGGCCGGGACACGAGCATCCAGGACAATGTGGTGATCCACGCCAACCCCGGTGTCACGGCGCTCATCGAAGAGCGCGTGATCGTCGGACACGGCGCCCTCCTCCACGATGTTCATGTCCACTCCGACTGCGTCATCGGCATGGGAGCCATCCTGCTGTTCAACGTTGTCTGCGAGGCCCACGCCGTTGTGGCCGCCGGATCGCTGGTCAAGAACAATACGCATATCGCGACTGGCAAGCTCGTGGCCGGCAATCCCGCCGTTGTGATCCGGGACGTGAGCGAAGAGCAGCGTCTCGCGGCCCGGATGGGGGCCGAATTCTACGTTGAACTGGGACGGCGCTACCGGAACGACATGAAGCGGCTCGCCTGAGGGATCGCGATGATCGGGAAAGGTTTCGTCCGGACCCGTCCCCTGAGAGGTCGGTGGACTGGGCCCGACGACTTGGCTTCCTTAAGGCAACGCGTCGGGCACAAAAAAAGCGGGGACGGTGTATCGCACCGAACCCCGCGTTTTCGTTGGTAGGCGGTACTGGGATTGAACCAGTGACTTCTACCGTGTGAAGGTAGCACTCTCCCGCTGAGTTAACCGCCCCTGCTGGCTGTTTCCTATATCGCATCCCCTGACCGTTTTCAAGAAAAAAACGGATCTCGAAGTCTTACCTCCTCCGGGAGTCGAATGATTCCCGAACATCGGCTGCGTGTAAAAAAAGGCCGGCGGCATGCGCCGCCGGCCCCACTTCCTGCATCGATTCGATCAGGGTTCCTTTTTACAACATTTCATAGATCGCTGCCGCACCCATGCCACCGCCGATGCACATGGAGACGATGCCGCGTTTCGCCTTGCGCCGCTTCAGTTCGTGCAGGAGCTGCGCCGTGAGCTTCGCACCCGTCGCACCCAGGGGATGACCCAGGGCGATGGCGCCGCCGTTCGGGTTGATGTCGCCCGCCTTTAGCCGGTCTTCGATGCCGATCGACCGGATGGAATAGAGCGCCTGAGAGGCAAAGGCCTCGTTGAGCTCGAACACGTCGATATCCTTGGCGGTCAGACCGGCCATCTTCAGGACCTTGGGAATCGCATAGGCCGGTCCCACGCCCATTTCCTCGGGCTTGCATCCCGCCACGGCGTACCAGGCCAGCCGGGCGAGCGGCTTGAGACCGAGGGCCTTCGCCTTCTCCGCGCTCATCAGCAGCGTAAAGGCCGCCCCGTCGGTCATCTGCGACGAGTTCGCCGCCGTCACGGTCCCGCCCTGCTTGAAGGGGGATTTCAGTTTGGCCATATCTTCGATCTTCGCCGGCCATCTGACGCCGTCGTCCATGTCGAAGACGACCTTCTCGCGGACGCGCTTACCGCTCTTGGTCTTCTTGTACACATAGGCTTCGATGGGGATGATCTCCTCCTTGAACTTCCCGGCCTTGATTGCCTCGAAGGCGCGGCGGTTGCTCTCCAGACCGAAGGCGTCCATGTCTTCCCGTGAAATACCGTGGTTCGCGGCCACGTTCTCGGCCGTGATGCCCATGGAGACATAAACGTTCGGCTGTTCCCCGAACTTCCAATCCGGATTCGGGCGGAAGATGCTGCCGCCCATCGGGATGTGGGACATGGTTTCGCAACCGCCCGCGATGATGACTTCGGACCAGCCGGCGCGGATCTTGGCCGTCGCATCGGCGATGGACTGAACGCCGGAAGAGCAGAAACGGTTGACGGTCATGCCGCTGACCGGCTCGGGAAGGCCGGCTCCCACCGCCAGGACCTTTCCATAGTTCATACCCTGCTCCGCCTCGGGGAAGGCGCAGCCGACGATCAGGTCGTCGATATCTTCCGGTTTCAACTGCGGAACGCGGGCCAGCAAGCCCTTGATGACCTGAATCCCGATCTGATCCCCGCGGGTTGCCGCGAGACCGCCTCTCTTATAACGACCCCCTGGACTTCTGACAGATTCAACGATTACCGCATCACTCATCTTCTTCCTCCTTCTTTCAAATGAAGGGCGAGGGGCGAAAGGCCGGGGACGAAGGGAGGTCCCCCGCCCCGAACCTTTAGCCATACGCCATTTCTATTTTAGTTCCGCAACGGTTTACCCGTCGTCAGCATGTGCATGATCCGGTCCTGGGTCTTCTGCTCGCCGCAGAGGCTGAGGAACGCCTCGCGCTCGAGGTCCAGAATCTCCTGTTCCGTGACATAGGTTCCTTCCGCGCAATCGCCGCCTGACAGGATATAGGCGACCTTCTTCGCGACATGGACGTCATACGCCGAGGCGTAATTTCCGTACTGCATGTTGTACAGAATTGCGTTCGTCATACCGACCAAGCTATCGCCCATCACCGGGATCAGGGCGGGCTTCGGCGGCTTGTAGAACTTTGACAACCCCAGCACGACCTGTTTGGCTTCCCAAATCTGCTGATCGCGCCCCATGCTGATGTTCTCCGTCTTGCGGATGTAGCCGAGGTCCATGACTTCCACCGCGCTCGTGCCGACCTTCGCCGTGGCGATGTTCTCGAACACCTTCGCGTAAAAATGCTGCAGGTTCAGACCGGCCTCCACCGCGCCCGTCGGAATGCCCTCCGTCGCGCGCACCATGGATTCCTTGCAGCCTCCGCCCGCCGGGATAACGCCGACGCCGACTTCCACGAGCCCCATGTAGGTCTCGCCGCAGGGCTGGCAACGCGCCCCGTGCATCGCCATCTCGCAACCGCCGCCGAGCGCCATGCCCGCCGGCGCCGTCACGACCGGTTTCGAGAGGAACTTCATCTTCATGTTGGCATTCTGCAAACCGGCCACCATCTGCTCCAGCATATCCCAGTCGGCCTTCTGGCAGGCGAGGAGCACCTGGAAGATATTGGCGCCAGCCGAGAAGTTCGTGGCGTGATTTCCGACCACCATACCGACGAAATCCTTGGCGACGATGTCGCAACTTTCGTCGATCATGGCAATCATCTCCGGATCCACCGCGTTCATCTTGGTGTGGAACTCGAGACAGACGACACCGTCGCCAATGTCGACCAGGGATGCCGCCGCGTTTTCCTTGACGATCTTTTTCCGTTCCTTGAGTTCCGGAAGGAGAATAACCCGGGGGTTGTCCTTGAACTTCACATACCCCTTCGTCTCAAAGTCGTAGTAGTACATCCCGTCTTCCTTTTTGGCGTAGAAAGACGCACACCCGGCCTTGAGCATTTCCTCGATCTTCTTGGGAACCTTAATCTTGAGCTTCTTCATAACGTCGACGGCTTCCTTCACGCCGACGGCGTCCCAGCTCTCGAACGGTCCCAGCTGCTGGTTGTAGCCCCACTTCATCGCATTGTCGATGGCGAGGATGTTGTCGCAGATCTCGGGAATACGATTGGCGGCGTAGACGAAGTTGTTGCACAGATATTCGCGGGTCACCTCGCCGGCGACGTCCGTCCCGTTGAAGAGGGCCTTCATCATGGCGGCCGCTCCGTCATCCGCCAGCTTCTTCGCCGCCGTCACGGATTCGAATTTTGGTTTCGAGGTCGCGACATACTCCATCGCGTTGTAATCCAGGACCAGCTTGACCTTCTTGCCCTTGGCGTCCTTCGTTTTCTTGTAGAAGCCCTGCTTCGTCTTGTTGCCGAGCCACTTCTTCTCCATCATCTTGCTCATGACATCGGACGGCACAAAGATGTCCCGGCACTCGTCGTCCGGCACCGCATCATAGAGGTTCTTCATGACGTGGTAGCCCGTGTCCAGGCCAACGAGATCAAGGGTTCCGAAGACCGCGGAGCCAGGACGCCCCAGGGCCTTGCCAACGATCGCGTCAACTTCTTCGACCTTCAACCCCTTCTTGATCATGATGTTGACGATATTGGAGATGTCGTAGACACCGATCCGGTTTCCCACGAAGTTCGGGACGTCCTTGCAAACGACGATGCCCTTCCCCAGAACCTCTTCCCCGAACTTGATCATGAAATCCACAAGATCTTTTTTAGTCTCGGCGCCCGGGATGATCTCGAGGAGTTTCATATAGCGGGGCGGATTGAAGAAATGCGTTCCGAGAAAATGCTGCTTCAGGTTCTTGCCGAACTTCGCCGAAACATCCTTGATCGGCAGACCCGACGTGTTCGTCGAAACGATGCAATCGGGCTTGATGACCTTCTCGACCTTTGCAAAAAGTTCCTGCTTGATCTTCAGGTTTTCGACCACGACCTCGATCACCCAGTCCACATCCTTCAACCAGCCGAGGTTGTCCTCGAAGTTGCCGATCTTGATCATCGAGGCAAACGACTTCGAGAAGAAGCTCGCCGGTTTCGATTTCGTGACGCCCGCAAGGCCGTTCGCGGCAAACCGGTTCCGCCAAGCCGGACTCTTCTCAGTTAGGCCCTTTGCCTTATCCGCATCCGTCAGTTCAAACGGCACGATGTCCAAAAGATAGCACGGAATCCCCGCGTTCGTCAGATGAGCCGCGATTGTCGCCCCCATCACGCCCGCCCCCAATACAGCGGCCTTCTTGATCTGATATGACATAACTTTCCTCCTCTTTTATAGTCCTTTCACGCCGCGTCCGCACTACCGTCGTTCCTGATCGCATGTGCAGTCGTCAACCGTGATCCCTCTCGTTCAATGACTTTTGCCGCCTTCGCGCTTGTCTCATTTTCTGAAGAGACGCGCGTCGACGCCGTCAACGGTTCGCTTCAGGGGGCGCTTTGTACGCCCCCTGAAGCACGTTTTTTACATCAGAAGGACTCTTCCGGAACTTCGAATACAACGCGTTCCGCTGCCTTGATCGTCTCGCACCGGACCTTGATCGTGGGAATAATCTCGGAAACGAAGAACCTCGCCACGGAGATCTTCCCGACATAGAACGCTACGTCGGCATTTTCGTGCACGAGCGCGCGCTTCTTGCCGAGAGACTCGATCCCCTTCTCCGCGTAAATCGCATTCAGTTTTTCCTCTGCGACCGCCGCGCCCTGGAGCAGGAAATGTCCGACCAGCACATCCCCCATGATTTCAAGATAGGGCGAGGCATTCAGAACGGGGATGAGGAAGCTCCCCGTCTTGCCCAGGCCGGCAAACGTCATGGTCAGATCGATCAAGGCGAAAACCGCCTCTTCGAGTTTGGCGGCGTATTTCTTGAGCGCCTCGCTCTGTTTCGCCTTCGCGATGCCGCCATTGATCTCTCCGACCAGGTTCATGACGTTCATGCCCTTCTTCATGCCGAGCTTCCGTCCCACCAAGTCGAGCGACTGAATGCCGTTGGTGCCCTCATACAGGCAGGCGATCTTGCAATCCCGCATGTACTGTTCGACGGGATACTCCTGGCAGTAACCGTAACCGCCGTACACGTCGATGGCCTTCGAGCAGACCAGCACGCCCATGTCGGACCCGAACGCCTTGCAGACCGGCGTCAGAAGTTCCACGAACCCTCTCCACCTTTCGCGCTCTTCCGGCGTCGCGGCGGCATGCTCCATGTCGATGGCCAAACCGACGAAATAGTTGAGCGCCCGCAGGCCTTCCACATACGCCTTCATCCACAGCAGGTCGCGACGGACGTCCAGATGCTGAATGATCGGAACCGCCTTCGCGTCGGGGTTTTTCATCTCCCACACCGGCGTGCTCTGGATCCGCTCCTTGGCATACTGAACCGCATGCTCGTACGCCGCCGAGGCGTGCCCGAGACCCTGCATACCGACCTCGAGGCGCGCCTCGTTCATCATGTTGAACATGACCCGCATTCCCTCGCGCTCCTTGCCCAACAGTTCGCCGATGCATTTGCCGTCATCCCCGAAGTTCAAGGTGCAGGTTGCGGACCCCTTGATCCCCATCTTGTGCTCGATGTTTCCCGTATGGACGTCGTTGGGTTCACCCAGCGAACCGTCGTCGTTCACGCGAATCTTTGGAACGATAAAAATGGAGATGCCGCCCGTTCCGGGAGGATCGCCTTCGATCCGCGCCAAAACCGGATGGATGATGTTCGGCACGAGGTCGTGATCGCCCGAGGAGATGAAGCACTTCGTTCCCGAAATCAAAAACTTCCCATTGGGAAGCCGCTTGGCCGTGGTCTTGAGCGCGCCGACGTCGCTGCCCGCACCGGGCTCGGTCAGGCACATCGTCCCCGCCCATTCGCCGGAGTACATCTTGTACATGTACTTCTGTTTCTGCTCTTCCGTTCCGTACTTCTCGATCAGGCCGGCCGCACCGTTGGTCAGGCCCGGATACATGATGAAGGCGAAATTGGCCGCTCCAAAGAACTCGGCATAGGCCGAGGACAAAACCACCGGCATCCCCTGACCGCCCACATCAGGCGATTTCATCGGGCAGAGCCACCCGCCTTCAACGTATTTCTTGTAGGCGTCGTGATAGCACTTCGGAACCGAAACCTTGCCGTCCTTGAATGTGCACCCCTCCTTGTCCCCTTCGGCATAGGTAGGCACGAGGACGTTGAGCGCCATCTTTTCGGCCTCGTTCTGCATCATCAACGCGTCTTCCTTGGTAAAGTCCTTGTAAGCCTCCGTCTCGAACAGCCTCTCTACCCCCAGTTGCTCAAACAGGAGAAATTGCTGATCTCGTACGTTCACCAACCCGTTACCCATACGACTACCTCCTTTCCTTTCCTTGTGTGTTAGATTGATTTATATTCATCTCGTACCCTTAGAATCGGCAGAAGGCTAAGCCTTCGCCCGGATGTTCATAGCGCTCAGTCCACGGACATACGTTTCCATGGTGGCCTTGACCGTGGAGCGGATGCGCTCCTCGCGCGTGGCCACATCGCCCGTGAACAGATGAAGGGCAATAATGCCGTTCAGGAGACCCCAGATGGCATTCCGGTTTTGTCTTAAATTGACCGTGGGGGGGAAATCTCCCTTTTCAATGCCGTACTCAAAGATTTCTTCGATGACCGTGATGGCGACATTGGTCATCTTTACGATGTGGTGATTGACTTCCTCGGAGAGATTCATGTCTTCGGTGTGGAGCATATAGGTGACGAGAATACGGAAGAGCTCCGTATCGTGAAGGAAGAAATCGATGTAGATGTTGGAGAGTTTGTAAAGGATTTCGGAGGCGTGGTCCCCGTTTTGGAAGAGATTTTCGATCTTGCGGTTGAACTTCTCGATATCGTTGAGGAGAATCTGGGCGTAAATCTCCTCCTTGCTGTTGTAGTAAAGATAGACGGAACCTTTGCTGAGTTCCGCTTTCTTGGCGATGCTTTCGACGGTAACGGGCTTGAATCCTTTTTCAAAAAAGAGCTTCCGTGCAGCCTTGAGAATGGCTGCTTTACGACTTTCCTTTTCCCTTTTTCTTCTTTCCTCAAGCCCCAAGATGAAGCTCCTTTGCGATGAAGGTCAATCCCCTCTCCGCGGCACGGACGTCGAGGTCATTCCTGCCGTTGAAGCGGAAGGCATTTCCCATTTTGATTATCTTAGAACGTTTTGTTGGTGACTTCTGGTTAGACATTGAACTGTGGTCAGTATCTGACCATGAGTCATGAATGATGTCCTATACCATTCTTCGGGGAGTGTCAAGGAAAAATAAATCGCTGCAATTATTGGTAATCAGAGGATTTTCTTTTTACTCCGCGCAAAGCCAGCGTAAGATTTTTTTTCGCCTCGATATACCCGGGGCGGAGGTGGAGAGCGGTTCGAAAGTGACGGATGGCGTCGTGCATCTTCCCCTGCATGGTCAGGGCGATGGCCAGGTTGTTGTGGGCTTCGGCAAGGCCCCCGATCGCGATCAGGGCGCGGCCGAACCACCGGAATGCGAGCATTTTCGTCATCCCCCAAGCGATCATGATGAAAAACCCGATCATGATGCTTTCCGGCTTATCTACAAGTCGGTTTCTTTCCTCATTGAGGCTGTGATATCCATCACATCGTTCTTGCGTTACATAGCTTTGCCGATCTTTCTCTTTTTCCGTTATCACCGCGGGAGAACGATGACGATTTCTCGTTGACACGCCGCTTTATCCACCCTATAAGTTCGAAAAATATTCTTTTACCATCGACTGATACCGATGAACGATGCTTTAAAGACATTTCAAATCAGCGTAGTTATTCCCGCCCTCAATGAAGGGGAAATCATCGCCTCAATCGTCAGGCAGGTTCGTGAAGTCCTCGATGCACACGGCCAGAGCTACGAGGTCATCGTCATCGACGATGGGTCGTCTGACGAAACGGCGGCACAAGCCCGCTCCGCCGGCGCTGACGTTTACTCACACCCCTATAACATCGGCAACGGCGCTGCCGTGAAGAGCGGCATCCGCCTTGCGCGGGGCAAATACCTGGTGCTGATGGACGGGGACGGCCAACACAACCCCGTCGATATTCCGAGGCTTCTCGAAAAACTTGAGTCTTTCGACATGGTCGTCGGCGCGAGAACGCCCAATTCAGTTGCCACCCCTCAGCGAAAATGGGTCAACAGGATCTACAATCGTTTCGCCACCTACATGTGCAAACACCGGATTGAAGATCTCACATCGGGATTTCGGGCCATCAGTACAAACATTGCCAGTCAATTCGTTTCTCTTCTGCCGAACGAGTTTTCCTATCCCACAACCATCACCATGGCGGTTGTTCGTTCGGGTTACAGCCTTGCCTATATACCCATCACGACAAACTCTCGCATAGGCAGAAGCAAGATCAAGCCGCTTCGTGACGGCTCCCGCTTCTTCATGATCATTATCAAGATCGCCACCCTTTTTTCCCCCATGCGAGTCTTCTTGCCCGTAAGTGCCTTTATGTTCCTTGCGGGATTGGGCTACGGCCTCTTCCGGATCCTTTTCATGGGAGGACGCTATGGTCCCACATCGGCCATGCTCATCACCATGTCCGTCGTTGTTTTCATGGTGGGTCTCGTATCGGAACAGGTCGCCCAGCAACGCTTTGACAGAAGTGAAGGCAGGCATTGATCCTGTCGATCTAAGAATCCCCCAGCTCTTATAAGTAACTTCAAAAGAATACTTGACAATGTTTATGCTTATGTTATGAGTAGAATTACTACTCGTAATGGAGCGCTGATGAACAACCTTTTTGCCGGACTCATATCCTCAAAAACTAGAATCAGTCTGCTCATGCGCTTTTTCTTCAATCCCGGCACAAAATCCTATCTCCGCGAACTTTCAAAGGATCTTAACGTATCCACCAATGCAGTTCGGGAAGAACTCAACCAACTTACCAAAACAAAACTGCTTACATCGGAAAAAGAAGGGCGCAACGTTTTATACACGGCAAACAGCGATCACCCTCTTTTCCCTGAACTCAAATCCATGGTCAGCAAGGTCATGGGGCTGGATCAGGTCATCGAAAGCATCCTGATCCGCCTGGGCGATCTGGAAAAGGCCTACATCATCGATGACTACGCCGAAGGCAAGGACACCGGCATTATCGACCTGCTGCTGGTCGGGAACATCGACCAGTATCATCTGAATGACCTGAGCAGGAAAACTGAACACTACATCAAACGCAAAATCCGTCCCCTGGTTTTGACCAGTGAGGAATTCACGGCCTTTATGCCGAAACTTGAAAACCGGCCAAACTTTCTGGTGTGGGAACGGCAGGAAAAAGTTTGAACATGTGCCTATATATTTGATTTATAAGTCTATATTTTAATTTTGACATTCCCGCAGATGCGGGAATCCAGAATAAAGTTGTCATACCGGCGCAGACCGGTATCCAGAAAACTCCGGATCAATGCCGGAAGAACAAAACAGAGTATTGTAAAAGCGGTCCAAAGAAAGCAATCCCGCCCTACCCCAAGAGTTACGGCCACCAAAATGTAACTCACGGGGCGGAGCTGAATCAAACGCAATGAATACCAGCATTCAAAACACGAGAGGTTTGAACAACGGTTGATTTTGGTAGGAGATGGATTTTCACCAGAAAATTTTACGGATCAATGCCGATGAGGGCATCAAAGTTGGTCT
>Ga0209719_1001214_pt1 | contig 32646 bp, 30 predicted proteins | sample AD_JPNAS2_MetaG_FD_184421 | JGI IMG/M metagenome (GOLD analysis project Ga0209719, IMG submission 184421) | Active sludge microbial communities of municipal wastewater-treating anaerobic digesters from Japan - AD_JPNAS2_MetaG (SPAdes) (version 2) | ecosystem: Engineered > Bioreactor > Anaerobic...
CGGCGAAGCTGGTCATGTCCGTCAGCAGCACGAGCACGCGCTTGTTTTGCAGCGCGAACTGCTCGGCCACCGCCAGTGAGATATCCGGCACCATCTGGCATTCCACCGTCGGGTCCGCCGCGGTGTGAATAAACAGAATCGAGCGCGAGAGCGCGCCGTGCGCTTCCAGCGTGTCACGGAATTGGAGGTAGTCGTCGTGCTTCAGCCCCATACCGCCCAAGATGATGATATCCACCTCGGCTTGCAGGGCAATGCGCGCCAGCAGCTCGTTGTAGGGCTCGCCCGCCGCGGCAAAAATCGGCAGTTTTTGCGATTCCACCAGCGAGTTGAATACGTCAATCATCGGGATGCCCGTGCGCACCATTTTGCGCGGGATGATGCGCTTGGCGGGGTTCACCGACGGCCCGCCGATGGCAATGCGGTTTTCGTCGAGTTCCGGACCGTTGTCGCGCGGCTGGCCGGAGCCGTTGAACACGCGCCCCAGCAGCGCATCCGTGAAGGATACATCCATCTTGTGCCCCAGAAAGCGCACTTGGCCATCGGTGGCAATGCCGCGGCTGCCCGCGAACACCTGCAAATACACCTTGTCGTGATCCAGCCGGATCACCTGCGCCAGCGAAGTTCCCAGCGTGCCAACCACCTGTGCCAGTTCACCGTTGGCCACGCCCTCGGCGCGCACGGTGATGACGTTGCCCGCAATTTGCTCGATGCGATGATAAATCTTATGCATTGTCCGAAACCTCCGCCAACATCGCGTCAATCCGCTGTTCCAACTGTTTGAACTCCGCCGAATCCATCGTCACCAGGTTCCAGTCCTTGGTCACCGACGTCAATTGCAGGAACCACTTGCGCGCTGCATCCTTGTCCGGGAAGAACACCTTGGCCTCCAGGATGGCGTGGATTTTGGCGAACACATATTGCTGCCGGTCGGCGCCCGTGGCCGCATCCACGTCGTGGAAGCTGTTCTGCTGCAGGTAGGCCGCGTCAAGGAACTCGCTCTTCAGATACACCACAAAATCCTCGATGCTGGTGCCTTCTTCGCCGACGACCTTCATCATCTGGTTGACTTCGTTGCCCTGCCGCAACAGCCGGCGCGCCTGCGCTACCTGCTGCGTATCCACCACACCGGGATACTTGCTCCAACTGTCCAACGGATGGATGGCCGGATAACGCCGCGCGTCGGAGCGCTCGCGGTTCAGGCCGTGGAAGGCGCCCACCACTTTCAGAGTGGCCTGCGTGACGGGTTCATCAAAGTTGCCGCCCGCCGGCGAGACCGTCCCGCCGATGGTCACCGAACCGGTTTGGCCATCGCGCAGTTTGACGACACCCCCGCGCTCGTAGAACGCGGCAATCACCGATTCGAGATAGGCCGGGAAGGCTTCTTCGCCGGGAATTTCCTCAAGGCGGCCGCTCATCTCGCGCAGCGCCTGCGCCCAGCGACTGGTGGAGTCAGCCAGCAGCAGGACGTTCAGCCCCATCTGCCGGTAGTATTCCGCGATCGTCACCGCCGTATAAACCGATGCTTCGCGCGCGGCCACAGGCATGGATGACGTGTTGCAAATGATCAGCGTGCGCTCCATCAGGCTGCGCCCCGTGCGCGGGTCGGTCAGCTCGGGAAATTCGCGCAGTGTTTCCACCACTTCGCCGGCGCGCTCGCCGCACGCTGCCACAATCACAATATCCACATCCGCATGGCGGCTGGTGATTTGCTGCAGTACGGTTTTGCCCGCGCCGAACGGCCCCGGGATGCAATACACCCCGCCGCGGGCCACCGGGAAAAACGTGTCAATCACGCGCACCTTGGTCACCAGCGGTTCCACTGGGCGCAGGCGCTCGGCGTAGGCCCGGATGGGCACCTTGACGGGCCATTCCTGCATCATGGTCACGGCCACTTCTTCGCCGCGCTCCCCTTTCAGCTTGGCCACCACGTGCGTGACGGGGTAGGAACCCGCCGGCGTGGTATCCACCACTTTCCATTTTCCTGTCAGCCGGAACGGCACCATGATGCGGTGCTGGAAGATGCCTTCCGGCACGGTGCCGAGAGTATCGCCCGCCTGCACTTCATCGCCGCGGCGCGCCTGGGGGGTATAGTCCCACTTGGTTTCGCGGTCCAGCGCCTTCAGGTAGGTGCCGCGCTGCAAGAAAAACCCGCACTGCTCCGCCAGCTTCGGCAGCGGATTTTGGAGACCGTCGTACACCTGCGCCAGCAGGCCGGGGCCCAACTCCACCGCCAGCAGGTTGCCGCTGAACTCCACGGGATCGCCCACCTTCAGCCCGGTGGTGTCCTCAAACACTTGCAGTTCCGCGTTGGCGCCGCGGATGCGGATGACCTCGGACTTCAACATGATGTCGCCCGTGCGCGCGTAGCCCACTTCGCTCTGCGTCACCGGCTGGTCAAATTGCACCGTGATCAGGTTGCCGTTGATTCCTACAATTTTACCCACGTTTTCGCTCATCTTCGACCGCCTTCGCTATTTGAAACTTGCCGCGCCACTTTGGGCCGCATTTTCCTCCAAGGTAGAAACCAGTTGTTCCAGCCGTTCCCGGCCGGCCTCGTCAGTCATGGCCGCCCATCGTGCCGTCAGCATGATTTTGACGCCGAACGCCAACACTGCCGGCAGCCCGTAGGCATCCGCGCCGACCAACTCGTCGGCCAATTTCCAGCGCGCCAAATCCAGCCCCATTTCCCGGGCGAGCGGGCTGGGCTTGGCGAGGGCATCGGCCACTTCCTTGTCCAGCCACACCGCGTAGCCCGGGTGGCTCTTGAGGAACGACTTGGCCTCCACGCCGAGTTTGCCGCCGCGCATTTTGGCCGCCGTATTGCGGATTTGCGCGTCCCCGCCCGCCCACGCGCGCGCGAATGCTGTGCGCCCTTGCGCCGCCTGCCCAGCCAGCAGCAAATCCAGTTCCGCCAAGTCCGGCGCGCTCAACACGCCCTGGCATTTGAAGCGGAAATCCGCCGGCGAAAAAGGCGGCGCCGTGCCCAGCGTCAGCGTCGGCAGCGAGGCCACCAAATAGTGGTACATCCCCATCGGTGAGTCCTAGCCCGCCGCCTTCTTGACAATCTGCCCCAGCTCCGGCCGCAGGAAATGGGCCAGCGATTCCGCAATGGCCTCTTTCGTGAAATCGTGGAAAACCTGCCCGCCCTTGGCGCCCACGCGGAATCCCTTGAACACTTCCTTGCTGCTTTCGATCTGAATGCCGGCCGCCAGCTTGTCCTGATATTCCTTGGCAAAGTAGGCCCGCACCGCAGCGGCATCCGCCTCGCCCAGCATCGCCACGATGCCCCCCTCGCCGCCGTTCTGCGCATACGCCTCGGCCAGTTTCAACAGCATTTGCGCCATTAGCTCCGGCGAGAGCGCCGCGCCGACCTTGGCATCCACAATGCCCCCCACCACATCGCCCACCGCGCCGCCGATGCTGATCAGCAAATCGCGCGCCGCCTGCTGCAGCGTGGCCCGGCCGCGCTCGGCAAAGGCTGCGGCATCCTGCTCCGCTTTCGTCACCAAATCCTTGGCCTGCTTTTGGGCCTCGGCCACAATGGTCGCCGCCTTCTGCTTGGCTTCCGCCACCAGCGCGTCGGCGGCTTGGGCTCCGGACTCCACCCCTTCCTTGCGGATACGTTCGATCAGATGTTGCAGTTCTTCAGCCATGGTTTTCCTTTGCTCCACAAAATACTAAACGCATGGGCAGGATAACTACCCCCGCCGCTCGTTTCAATCTCAAAACCGCCGCCGCGCCGAAACGCTTACGATTCGCTCTCTGGGAACGGCTCCGCCGCCATCGTGCCGTCGGCCTTTTTGACCAATAACTCGATCTTGCGTTCCACCTCGTTCAGCTTAGAAGAGCAAAGTTTGACCAGCTTCTGGCCCTCCTCGAATGCCGCCACCATTTTCTCCAGCCCCAGATTGCCGCTTTCCATCTCCGCCGCGATTTTTTCCAGGCGCGCCAGCGCTTCCTCGAAGCTTGGTGTTTTGGCTGTTTTTTCCGTCATGGGTTTCTCCTTCGGTGGCCGTCACGGTGGACAACACCGCGCCGGCTGCCAGCTCTGTTTTCAAGATCATGCCCGGTTGGACTTCGCCGGCCGCGCGCAGCAACCGGCCATCCGGCAGCCGGGTCAGGCTATAGCCGCGGGTCAGCACCGCCTTGGGGTTCAGCAGGCGCAATTGCGCCTGCGCGTGCTGCAGCGCGCGGCTGCTTTCCGCGAGGCGCAACCGCATGGCCAACTCCATCCGGTGCGCGCTGGCCTCGGCTCGTTGGCGGACCAGTTGTGGCAGGCCGGCCAGCGCGTTGTGCAGCCGTACACCCAGAAAGTCCACCGTCTGTTGCCGCTGGCGCACCACTTGCAGCGGATCGCGCAGGATGGGTGTCCGCGCCGCGCGGTCGAGGCGGTTGCGCCATGCCAACACGGCCGCCTGCGCGCCGAGGCCGAGCCGCCGCGCGGCATCCGCCACGCGCCGCTCCAGCTCCGCCTTGCTCTTCACCACCATTTCGGCGGCGGCGCTGGGTGTCGGCGCCCGGACATCCGCGGCCAAGTCGCTTAACGTCCAGTCAATCTCGTGCCCGACCGCCGAAATCACTGGAATCCGCGAGCGAACGATTGCCCGCACCACGATTTCCTCATTAAAGCACCATAAATCTTCGAGGCTGCCGCCCCCCCGCCCCACAATCAGCACATCCAGCCCGCCGCGTTCATTCAGCAAATCAATTGCCGCCGCGATTTCTTCCGCGGCCCCCGCCCCTTGCACACGCACCGGCGCCACCACCACGTGCAGATTGCCGAAACGACGTTTCAACACTTGCAGAATATCGCGGATAGCCGCGCCGGTGGGCGAAGTTACCACGCCTACATGTTGCGGCAGCGCGGGCAGCGGGCGTTTACGCTCCAAGGCAAACAAGCCCTCCGCTGCGAGTTTTTTCTTCAGCGCTTCAAGACGCAGCATCAGCTCACCTTCGCCGGCAGCCTCCAGTTTGCGCAACACAATCTGGTAATCGCCGGCGGCCTCATACACCGTGATCTGTCCGTAGCCGCGCACTTGCAGGCCATCCTTCAGCGGTAGGCTCACCCCCGCCAAGGCGCTGCGGAACATCACTGCGCGCAATTGGCTCGTGGCATCCTTGAGCGTGAAGTACGCATGCCCCGACGCCGGTCGCCGTAAATTGGAAATCTCACCCTCCACCCACACGCTGCCAAATGCGCCCTCCAACGTGCCCTTGATGCGCCGCGTCAGCTCGGAGACCTTCCAAACTTGCCGCACGGGCTGCTCGCCCGGCGTGGCCGGCGGTGATCCTGCAAACAAATCGCTCATCCCTTCACCACGAAATCGGCGCGTTGAACTCTTCCAATTCCTCCGGTGAATAATCCGGGGAAACCATCTTCATCCGGCCCACCTTCAGCCGCGCCCTTGCGCCACTCCGCAGGTCTTTCACTTCCAGATCCCCAATCATGTAAATCTGGCGGAGTTTTTTGACCGACTTGACCTCAAACCGTTTACACGCGCGTCCATCCAGCCAAGCCTCGCCACGCACCACCGCATTATAGGCCGGCGCCACCCATAGCCGGATGTGCGACCACCCTGTGCCGTATTCCGGCGGACAGGGAATCTCAATGATTTGACAATCCCAACGCCGCGCCACTTTTTCGGTGCCGACAATCTTGGGGTTCGGCCACCAGAAGTACGAGAAACTCAACTCCATCCAACTGATGACGCTGCCCTCAATCGGCTCAAACAAGTCTGGCAGCTCCGCCGCTTGCGGGGGATCGCCCACGGCGTAGGCAAATTCCGCCCGGCCGTCGGCCAGCGCCACAGTCATCTCTGCCAGCGTTCCGCCGAAGGCATCTAATAAGGTATAATGCGCCGTCCGCCCATCGCCCTGCGGCACCAGCCGCGCTTCCGCCCGCACGGTTTTGATGGTCTTGCCGTTGGGGTTCACCACCTGAATCGCCGCTTCCAATTCCAGCGGCACATCGGGCATCGAGCGTCGGACCAGCGCCATTTGTTGCTCCGCCGCCAGATCGGCCCCCTGCGCCGTCGCCAGCGTCAGCGCCCCGGTCAACACGATCCACAAAGTTGCCCGCCAACGGTTTTTCATGCGCCCCATCCTAGGCGAGCGCCCCGCCTGCCGCAAATGTTTTCGCCCGCACGCGCCTCGGCCATTGACTTTCCCGCGCGCACCATGATAAACAGCGCAACCTTTGTGTAGCTCCGGAGGCGTCTTCGGAAGCAAGCAAGATGAACAGCTAACGTGTGAGGTGCACCATGGCGACCAAAAAGAAAGCAGCAAAAAAGGCCCCCGCTAAAGCGCGCCCCGCGCGCCCCGCACCCAAAAAGTCCGCCAAAAAATCCGCTGTGAAAAAACCCGCAGCCAAGAAGATTGTGGCCAAGAAGCCAGCACCGAAGAAAGCAGTAGCCAAGAAAGTCGCGGTCAAAAAGCCCGCGGCGAAGAAAGCACCCACGAAAAAAGTGGTCGTGAAAAAAGCCGTGGCGAAAAAGCCAATGATCAAAAAGGCCAAGCAAACCGTCGCCAAAAAACCGGTGGCAAAAAAAGCGATGGCCAAAAAGCCCGTCGCGAAAAAAGCCGCCCCCAAGAAAGCCTCATCCGCCAGCCGGCACCTCCCCCCCCCGCCTCCCCCGCCCCCCCCCGCCCGCAAGGCGGCCAAAGTGCGCCCCTTCCGGAAAGAGGAGCTGACCTATTTCCGCGCGCAGCTCCACAAAGAACTTTTGCGCGTACAAGGCAACCTCGAGGCATTGGCCAAGGATAACCTCAAGCGCTCACCGCAGGAATCGTCCGGCGATATCAGCGCCCACTCCACCCACATGGCCGACCAAGGCACCGACAATTTCGACCGCGAACTGGCCCTCAACCTCGTCTCTGGCCGACAGGAATCGCTCTACGAAATCGAAGCTGCCATCCGCCGCGTGGATGAAGGCACCTACGGTGTTTGCGACACTTGCGGCAACGGCATCGAACGCCCGCGCCTCAAGGCCCTGCCTTTCGCCAAAAAGTGCGTGGCCTGTCAGAACGCCGCCGAGCGGGGCCGCACCAAATACCGCCCGTTTGGCGGCGGTCTACCCCTGCAGCAACTCGCCGCCGAGGATTCCGCCGAACCGGTGGAATAATCGGCCCGCCGCCCCATGACCCCGTTGCTGGTTGCCCTGCTGGTCATTGTGCTGGACCAGGCGTCCAAGGAATGGGTGCGTAGCGTCTTTTCGTTGCACGACACGTGGCCGGTCATTCCCGGCTTTTTTAGCCTGACCTATATCCGCAATACCGGCGCGGCGTGGGGAATGTTCAGCGGTCAAAACTACGCGCTCGCCCTGCTGGCGCTGGTCATGCTCGCGGTGCTGGTGATTTTCCGCCGCCAGATTTTGCCGCCGGGCCGCCTGCACCGCGTGGCTCTCGGCCTGCTGTGCGGCGGAATCGTCGGCAACTTGTTCGACCGCCTCCGCCTCGACTACGTCACCGACTTCCTCGACTTCTTTTACCGCGGCTGGCATTTTCCTGCCTTCAACATCGCCGATGCCGCCATTTGCATCGGCGTCGGCATTTATCTGCTCGGCGCACTCCTCGCCAAGCCCCCGCCCGCCGCCTGATTTTCCACGCTATGGAAAAAAGTTTTCCACAGTGGGGAAAAAATTCCACCGATTTTTCCACAGCGTGGAAAACTCCGCTGGCGGCCTATTTTTTGGTGGGCCCAACGGCCTCGGGCAAGAGCGCCGTGGCCCATTGCCTGGCCCAGGAATCCCGCCCACCCGCGCCGTTGATTTCTGCCGACTCCATGGCCATCTACCGCGGCATGGATGTCGGCACTGCCAAACCGGAAGCCGCCGATCGCGCCGCCGGGCCTTACTTCGGGTTGGACCTCGTTAATCCGGATCAACCTTTTTCTGTCGGCGATTATCTCTCGGCCATTCATGCCTCCACCCCGGAAATCGTGGCGGCCGGTGGTGTGCCCATCGTGGTTGGCGGCACGGGCCTCTACGTGAAGGCGCTGCTCGAAGGTCTGGATCCCCCCGCCAGCCACCCGGCCCACCGCGCCGCAGCCGAAGCCATCTTGGCTGCCGAAGGTCTTCCCGCGCTGCAAGCCGCCGCCCGCGCGTTGAATCCTGCCGAATTCGCTAAACTGCGCGACCCCGAAAACCCGCGCCGCGTCATCCGCGCCTACGAGTTGCTGGCCGCTGGCCACCCCCTCCCCACCCCCGCCTCCACCGGTCCCTCCCCCCGCCCGCGCTCCAAACTGGCCGGCCTGCTGCTACCCGCCGAAGAACTCCGCGCGTGCATCGCCCGCCGCGCCCGCCAAATGTTTGCCCATGGCCTTGTTGAAGAAGTTCGCGAACTGCGCGCGCGCTTCCCGGAGTTGTCGCCCACCGCGCGCCACGCCATCGGCTACGCCGAGGCCGCCGATGTCCTCGCCGGCTTGATCTCCGAAGAAGAGGCCATCCGCCGCACCACCCTGCGCACCACGCAATATGCCAAACGGCAAATGACGTGGTTCCGCCGCCAGGCCGACGTGGCTTGGATTCCCGTCGGCCCGCGCGACGATACCGCCCGCCTCGCCGGCAAAGTCCGCGCCATTTGGGCCACCCACGGCCCCGCCCCCCTCCGCCCCCACCGCGCAAAAACAAATTGAAAAAAAGCGGGAGATGTCGGACGCTCCCCCTCATGCCGCCCAAGAAAAAATCCGCCCCCGACGCGCCCGTTGCCCAAGGCGACGCGCGAATCTTTTTGGTGTATGGCAGCGATGATCTCTCCGCTACGCGCAAGGCGGATGAGCTGGTGGCCCGCCTATGCCCGCCCGAAGAACAGGCGTTTGGACTGGAAACGTTCAGCCCCGAATCCGATCAGGATTCAGCCGATGCCGTCTGCACCGTGCTGCGCAATGTGATGGAGGCACTGCTCACCGCCCCATTTCTCGGCGGTAACAAAACTGTCTTTCTCCGCCAGGCGCCATATTTTGATCCGTTGAGCGAACCCGGCCGCTTCGCCAGCGTGAAGGCCGAAGTCGAACGCCTCGTGAATCTGCTCAAAAAAGGCCTCCCCGCAGGTGTGTCGTTTGTTTTGCTCACCCGCAAAGTCAACAAGGCCACCACTTTTTTCAAGACGTTCCAATCGCGCGGCGAAGTCCATGCGTTCGACGAGCCCGAAAAAGATTCCGAGGTCAAAGCCGACTACATTCCGCTAGTCAAAAAGTTGGTGGCGGAACGCCAGCTCACCATGGAGGACGGCGTGCTGGGCGCATTTTTGGATCGCGCCGGCTATAACCTGCGCCAAGCCGCCAACGAGCTCGACAAGTTGGACCTGTATCTTGGCGACCGTCGCACCGTCACCCGGGAAGATATTGAATTGATGGTCGCCCCCGTGCGCGCCGGCAAGTTTTGGGAATTTGCCGAAACCTTTTGCTCCGGCCAGCTCGACAAAACCCTCCAAACCATGCACCGCCTGCTGGCGCAAGGCGAGGAACCCCTTGCCCTGCTCATCATGCTCCAAAACCGGCTGCGCGATATCGTCGTCATGGCCGACTGCCTCAAACGCGGCTGGCTGCAAGTCTCCGGCGGCGATTGGCCGCGCCTGACGTGGAGCGTCCCGCCCGAAGGAGAAGAACTGCTGTCCCCTCTTGGCAAACGCGACCCGCGCAAGGGCAATCCCTATGCCATGGGCAAAATGGCTGCGCAAGCCAAGCGCCTCCCCCCATCCCGCTGGTTCCGCTGGCTGAATGCCGCCGTGGATGCCCAAGCCGCCATGACCGGCGGTGACAATGTCCCCCCCGCCACCACTCTTGAAGTCTTCACCACCCGCACCCTCGGCGAACTGACAGCCCCCAAGTAGCCTGACCGTCTCCATCCTCCGCCATGCTGTTCAATTCGTTGGATTTCATCATCTTTTTTGTCGTGGTGTTTACGGCATACGTTTGGCTGCCGCACCGCGGACAAAATATCCTGCTGCTCGTGGCCAGTTATTTTTTTTACGGGTGCTGGGATTGGCGTTTCCTTTCCTTGATCGCGCTCTCCACAACTGTGGATTTCGTGGCCTCCAACGGGATTTACCGTTCCGATGATCCGCAAACACGAAAACGACTGCTGGTTTTCAGTATTGTGATCAATCTGGGAATTTTGGGGTTCTTCAAGTATTTCAATTTTTTTGTGGATAGCGCGACAGCTCTATTGGCTGGATTTGGCCTGGAGACTCCGCGCCTGAACCTGCACATCATCCTGCCGGTGGGGATATCCTTTTATACTTTTCAATCCATGAGTTACACTTTGGATGTTTATCGCGGGCAACTGGTGCCAACCCGGCGGTTTACCGATTACGCGCTGTTTGTGTCCCTTTTTACACAACTGGTTGCCGGCCCGATCGAGCGCGCAAAAAACCTGCTGTCGCAAGTGACCTCGCCACGCGTTGTCACCTGGTCCGGCATACAAACCGGCACTTGGTTGTTTTTCTGGGGTCTGTTCAAAAAAGTAGTCATCGGCGACAATCTCGCCCTTCTCGTGGATCAGGTTTTTGGCGGTTCGGTCGCTTGGAATACCGGGTCGGTGCTGCTGGGTATTTACGCCTTCGCACTTCAGATTTATTGCGATTTCTCCGCGTATAGCGACATGGCCCGGGGCTTGGGCATGTATTTGGGATTCAATATCATGATCAACTTCCGTAACCCGTATTTTGCGCTGAATCCAAGCGAATTATGGCGGCGGTGGCACATCAGCTTATCCACTTGGTTGCGCGACTACTTGTATATTCCGCTGGGCGGGAACCGCCGGGGACCGCGGCGGACCTACATCAATCTGCTGTTGACCATGGTGTTGGGTGGCCTGTGGCACGGGGCGGCGTGGACTTTCGTGCTATGGGGTGCCTTTCACGGCGGGCTCCTGGCCCTGCATCGCTGGTTCCAAGAACGCTGGCCGCCCGCTCCAACCCTTTCCTGGGCGGGTCGTGGCTGGCGTACGCTGGCCATGTTTCATGCCACTTGTTTCGGTTGGCTGTTGTTCCGGGCCAATTCCATGCGTGATGTGACCGGCATGCTCAAAGCATTGCTGCAACCGGGTTGGCTTCCCGAATTCCCCGGCTGGATTTTCCAGATTTTACTCTTGGCCCTTCCCCTGCTTGGTATTCAAATTCGCCAAGAGCGCACGCAAGATCCGCTGGCCCCGCTACGTCTCAGCCTTTTTCCCCGCATAATCCTCTATACATTTATGTTATTCATGCTTGTGACCTATGCCAATACCGGCAGCCGGGCGTTTATTTATTTCCAATTCTGAGCTGATGATGCTGGTTTTGAATCCAATCCAACCCTCTCTGGCCGAAGCTGAAGTACGCTGGTTGAAGCGGTATGGGTGGCTCTTTCCGGTGCTTGGCTTCCCGCTGGGCCTGCTCATCAAGGGGGCCTTGTGGAGCGGGACCCTGCTAAATGCTTCGTTTTTGCCCTCAAATCTGGCCGGCTGGCTGTCTCCGCTGGGCTTGCTCATTGGAACAATCATTTCATTGGTACCGGTGGCCTGGTGGCTCATGCTCACGCTGGAAATAAAAATCAAATCTGGCGGTCGCGGTTGGCTGCTGGCGCCAGTCATGGCCTGCGTCTGTTTCATACTGCTGGAAATGGCTTTTCGCACCTATCCGGTTCAGGCCATATTTTGGCAGGGGGTGATTGCGCGTGCCGGAGACCAGACGCAGGCGCGCGAAGTGGGCCTGTATCGTTTGCAGGCGGCTGCTGACCGCAAGGCGAAAAGCCCCGCCGGCTTCGTTTTCCCCGGCTCCAGCCAAGTTGTGCAAGGGATTGATTGCGCTGAGTTGTCGCAGTTGACCGGAGCGCCAGTGTATCGGCGAGCGGTGTCTGGGTTGTTTCCCATCGAACTGATCTGCAGTCAGGGGTTGATCACTTTCAATCATGACAACCGGCTCATTTTATTGCTGTCTGGCTTTGATGTGGGTGCGCGTGCGGATCTTGTTCCGGATGCCATTCGCCCGCAAGCCACGTGGTCTGGTTTGCGCCATGTGCTCCGTGCGGCGCCCGCTTCTTTCCAGCTTCGGCACTGGCGCAATTTCGTGGATTTGTGCTTTGCCGCCTCGTGCGATCTTTGGCGTTCGCGCGACTATGTTCGGTTCATGTGGGAAAACCCTGTGGCGCCCAATATCATCAGAAATAATGCCGCCGCTCAAAGCGCCCTCAACCAACAGCTCCAAGGGTATCAACGCCTGGGGTCCAACCCCGAAATGGTTGCTCTCTGCTGGCAAGCACTCGACTTGTTTTTGGGCGACATGGCACAGCATTTTCAAAACATTATCGTGTTTGAAAGCCGGATAAATCCAACCTCCCCGCCGTCGGCGAGTGCGCTGGATTTGGAAAACCAAACCCGCCGATTTTTTGAGAATCAACAGCATCTCCAACGGATTCGCTTCATTCCGCGGGCCGCTCAACATCTCGATCTCCCCCCGGAGTACTGGGCCGACAATACGCATGTGAACGCCGCCGGGCGGCAGCTTTTAACGGAAATGATTGCTCGGTTCGTTGACGACACATCCCCGTAGGGTTGACGAACCCGCGCGGGCTGCGTATCGTTCCGACCCTGATATGACAAAAAAACACGCCCATTCGCCTGAAACTCCGGCCAAGCCCGCCGCGGAGGAGAAGCCTGTTCCGCCGGCAGAACCAGTGGAGGAGCCCACCCCCGCCCCCCCGGTGGAGCCAACGGTGGAACCGGAGGTTGAGCCCCCGGAGCCTCTTCAGCATCAGTTGCTACGCTTGCAAGCCGATTTTGACAACTTCCGCAAACGTATTGCGCGCGAGCGAAAAGACTGGATCGCCGCCGCCAACGAAGACCTTGTGACCGAACTTCTGCCGGTTTTGGACCACTTTGAATTGGGCTTGGCCGATGGCGCCAAAAACGGCGTGCCCCCCGCCATGCTGGAAGGTTTTCAATTGATTTATAACCAGCTCATGGGCGTGCTTTCCAAGGCTGGGGTGGAACCGATTGATGCTGTCGGCAAACTTTTCGATCCGCACTGGCACGAGGCGATGACGCACCAGCCGTCGGACACCGTGCCGGCAGAACACGTGGTGGCCCAAACCCGCCGGGGCTACAAAATGGGCGATAAACTGCTGCGGGCGGCGCAGGTGCTGGTGTCATCCGGCCCGGCCGCCTAGCCGCGCCCGAAAGTCGCCATGAGCCAGAAACGCGATTGTTATGATGTCCTTGGTGTGGCCCGCGATGCCACCGAAAACCACATCAAGAAGGCCTATCGCAAACTGGCCATGAAATATCACCCGGACCGCAATCCGGGCGACAAGGAAGCGGAAGAAAAATTCAAGGAGGCCACCGAGGCCTATGAAATTCTTGCCGATGCTGAGCGGCGGCAGATGTATGACCAGTACGGCTGGGCGGCGTTCGAACGCGGCAATGGCCGCGGCTTTGGCGGCATGGGGCACATGGATATCGAGGATGCGCTGCGCGCGTTTGCCTCGGCTTTTGGCGGCGGCATGGGTGGCGGTTTTTTTGAAGGACTGTTTGGCGGCATGGGTGGCTCCCGCAGCCGCTCCGAGCGCTCCCGCGGGGCCGACCTGCGCTACGATCTCGAAATCGCGTTTGAAGAAGCCGCTTTTGGCGCCAAGCGGGAATTGACATTGGATATCGTCGAGGACTGCGGCACGTGCCATGGAACTGGCGCGGCCGCGGGCAGCAAACGCGAAACGTGTACCCAGTGCGGCGGGCGCGGCACGGTGGTCACTTCCAACGGCTTCTTTCAGATGCGCCAGCCGTGTCCCCGTTGCGGCGGCACCGGCGAGTATGTGCGGAATCCCTGCCCGGCTTGCCGTGGCCAAGGCCGTGCCAAAGTCTCGCGGCGCATTGAACTAACCATTCCCGCCGGCGTGGATACCGGTTCGCGCCTGCGCTTGGCCGGTAAAGGCGAGGGTGGCGCGCGCGGCGGCCCGCCCGGCGATTTGTTTGTCGTCCTGCACGTGCGCCCGCATGACTTGTTCGCACGCGACGGATTGGACACTCATTGCGAAGTGCCCATCCCCTTCCACATTGCGACGCTCGGCGGCGAAGTGCAGGTGCCCACGCTGCGCGGTGATGTGCCGCTTAAGATTCCTGCCGGCACCCAACCGGGCAAGGTGTTCACGTTGCGCGGCCTTGGCCTGCCGGATGTCCGTGGCCGCTCCACCGGCGATCACCATGTGGCCATTACCATCGAAATCCCCACCGATCTCGCGCGCAACACCAGCGACCTGCTCGCGGCGTTTGGGGCATCCGTCAAGGAAACCAATCATCCGCGGCTGGCCGCGCTCCGTCGGAAAGCCAAACAGTTTTATAGCCACAAGAATGCCATGAACCCCACGCCAGGTGACTCATGAACAACTCCGCCCCCGCCGCGCCGGAAACACCGGCCAAGAATATGCACTTTATCCGTGAGATCATCGCTGAAGACAACCGTTCCGGCAAATATGGCGGCAAGGTGGTCACGCGCTTCCCCCCCGAACCCAATGGCTATCTGCACATCGGCCACGCCAAGGCCATTTGCCTCGATTTTGGGATGGCACTGGAAAACAACGGGGTCTGCCACCTGCGCATGGATGACACCAATCCCGTCAAAGAAGATGTTGAATATACGGATTCCATCAAGGAAGACGTCCGGTGGCTGGGTTTTGATTGGGGCCCACACTATTATCATGCGTCCGATTATTTTGAGCAAATGTATGAGCTGGCCTGCGGCCTGATTCGCGACGGCAAAGCTTATGTTTGCGAACTATCGTCCGAGGAGTGGAAGGATTACCGCGGCATTCCAACCGAACCGGGCAAAGAATCACCATTTCGCAACCGTTCGCCCGAAGAAAATCTCGATCTGTTTCAACGAATGCGCGCCGGTGAATTTCCCGACGGCGCCAAGGTGTTGCGCGCCAAAATTGACATGGCATCGCCCAACCTGCACCTGCGTGACCCGGTCATTTATCGCATCCTCCATACCCCCCACCCCCACGCCGGTGACAAGTGGTGCATTTATCCCATGTACGACTACGCCCACCCCATCGAGGATGCCATCGAGCAAATCACCCACTCCATGTGCACGCTGGAGTTTGAAGTCCATCGCCCCCTCTATGATTGGGTCATCCAAAACTGCCGCCTTTTCCCTTCGCAGCAAATCGAGTTTGCCCGCCTAGCCCTGACCTACACCGTCATGAGCAAGCGCAAACTGCTCGAGTTGGTGCAACAAGGTCTCGTCAACGGCTGGGATGATCCGCGCATGCCGACGCTGAGCGGCCTGCGCCGCCGGGGGGTCCCGCCAACCGCCATCCGCGAGTTCTGCGAACGGGTGGGCATCACTAAATATGAATCGCTGACCGATGTTGCGCTGCTCGAACATTGCATCCGCGACGACCTCAACAAAACCGCGCGCCGCGCAATGGCCGTTCTTGATCCGCTGCGGGTTGTCATTGAAAATGCCGGCGAAATTCCGACTGCCATTCGCGGGATCAACAATCCGGAAGACCCTGCCGCCGGCGAACGCGAAATTCCTTTTGGCGCGGAATTATTCATCGAACGCGAAGACTTTGCGCTCGTCCCCCCGCCCAAGTATTTTCGTTTGAGTCCGGGCAAGGCCGTGCGCCTGCGGAATGCGGGTTTCCTCACTTGCACCGGCGTGGAACAAGACGCTGCCGGCAACGTTACCGCGGTGCGCGGGCGTTTTGATCCGATGGATGCCCCCATCAAAGTCAAAGCCACCATTCATTGGGTGCCTGCCCACGCGGCCACACCCGTCGAAGTGCGGCTCTACGACCGCCTGTTCAACGTGCCCGAGCCCGACGCCGACAAAAACGTGGATTTCAAAACCCATCTCAACCCAAATTCATTGCAGGTGGTCCAAGCCCTTGTGGAACCCAGCCTGTTGGCCGTCCAGCCCGGTGATCGCTTCCAATTCGAGCGTATCGGCTACTTTTATGCCGAACCCGACAGTCGCCCCGGGGCCCCGGTATTCAACCGAACCGTCACGCTCAAGGATTCTTGGAAGTCCGGTGCCTGAACTCTCGCCATCAAAAGGGGTGCCGTGTTGAACCCCGCGCCCTTATCCGGCGCTTGCATGTTGATGGTTTGGCTGTGGTTCCGGTAGGCTGAACCCCGGTGCAGGATACCGCTGTGACGCTTCATCTGCAGAAAATTACAGTCCGACACGAATTCCCGGTCGTGTTCACACGCGCTTTGTTCTCCCCACGGAATCGGTCGCTGCATGCCGCGCTTACCCGTGATGGACTTTCGACACGCCGCCGTTGTCTGGTGCTGGTGGATAAAGGCGTGCTGACCACATTTCCGGATTTGACGGCCCACATCCGCCAATACTTTGCCGCGTATTCGACCGATTTGCATTTGGTCCGCGCACCACTGGTGCTTCCCGGCGGCGAACGCATCAAGCAAACGCCAGTTGCCGTCCGGCGCATTCTGGCCGCGCTGCACCGGCATAACATTTGCCGCCATTCGTATTGCCTCGCAGTCGGCGGAGGGGCTTTTCTCGATGCGGCCGGCTTCGCCGCGGCGCTCTTCCATCGTGGTGTGCGCCACGTGCGCATTCCCACCACCGCACTCGCCCAATGCGACTCCGGAGTGGGCGTTAAAAATGCCATCAATTATGCCGGCACCAAAAATCTGTTGGGCACCTTTGCGCCGCCGTGGGCCGTATTGAACGATACCGCCTTTCTCGATGCCCTCCCCCAACCGCTTTTGCTCGATGGCATCGCGGAAGCCGTCAAGGTCGCTGCGATCAAAGATGCCGCCTTTTTCCGCGCGATCGAACGCGCGGCACAGCGAATCCGACAACGCCACCTGCCCACCATCCGGCGGATTTTAAAACGCTGCGCCCTGTTGCATCTGGACCACATTGCCACCTCGGGCGATCCGTACGAACTCGGGACTGCCCGCCCTTTGGATTATGGCCACTGGGCGGCGCATAAACTGGAAATCCTCTCCCGGCACCGCCTTTCGCATGGCCAGGCCGTGGCAATTGGCATTGCGCTGGATGCGCTCTACGCTTCACGAATTGGCCTCTTGCCGCTCAAACAAGCCCAGCGGCTCATTGCCACTTTGCGCACGTGCGGCCTGCCAGTATGGGCCCCCGAGCTCGCGCAAACCGACCGCCGTGGCCGCCTGCTGATCTTGAGCGGTTTGGAAGAGTTCCGTGCTCATCTCGGCGGCCAACTCACCATCACCCTCCCCGCCCCCCTCGGCTCCCGCCGCGAAATCCACGCCGTGGATACCGCCCTCATGGCCTCCTGTCTCTTGGGGTCAGCCCTTAACAATTAACAATCTGGACCATTATGAAACGTAAATATATTGTTCTGGCAGGCTTCGCGTTGTGGGTCGCCCACCTTGCCACCGCGGAGGAGATTGCCCTAACCGACGATCAAAACGTGACCGTGCTGACATCATCGCCGTGCCAACTGTCAGCGCCATAGTCAAGGGATCCAACTATACTGAACATCACTCATTTTCTGGGCACACTGCCGATAAACAACCGGTCCAAGTTGAATATACAGATGAGATACAAGAATGGCTGATCCAATATCGCGACGCCCAGCCTATAAAAGGCGAACTTCCTTCCGCAGGACAAATACGAGCTATTGAGGAAGTAAATGTCGTCTGCCCACATTTTAAAGTTCACAAATTTATCGTTGATCAAACATACATTGTGTTCATCAGTATCCGGGAACACGGCTTGGGACTGCTGCACAGCAGCAACCAATCGGCACTGCCTCTTACCAGCCGTTATTCCTTAACTTGGTTTGAAGCAACCAAAGATCCGCACAACCCCTATGAGCTCAAAACCGCGGAAATGACCCAGGAGGAGTATATTCGTTGGCTAGCCAAATAACGCATTTTACTCTTGGGGTCAGCCCTTAACAATTGACATTGTCGGGGCGCTTCTGCCAAACTTCAACCATGGCACGTAAACTACGGATTCAATTCAAAGGTGCGATCTATCATTTGACGATCCGCGGCATTGAACGCCGGAATATCTTCCGCGATGACCATGATCGCCTGCGTTTTCTCGCGCAGTTGGCAGAAGCAGGGGCAGAAAGTGGGGTGCGGCTTTACTTGTACTGTCTAATGAATAATCACGCTCACCTGCTCGCGGAAACTCCACGTGCCAATGTTAGCGCCTTCATGCACCGGCTCCAAACCGCCTATACGGTATACTTTAATCGCAAACACCAGCGTGTGGGACATTTAGTACAGGGCCGCTTCTCTTCCAAGTTGGTTCAAGGCGATCAGTACCTGTTAAATTTGAGCCGTTACATTCATTTGAACCCAGTATTTGCCGGCATCATGGCGGCTAAACCACTCAAGACCCGCCGCCAATTTCTGCGCAATTACCGTTGGAGCAGTTATCGTGGCTATGCCGGCCTTAGTTCCGTGGAAGACATAGTTGATCGCACTGCTCTGTTGAGCATGATGCCCGGCAAGGGAGAACAACAGCGCAAAGCCTATCGCACATTCGTTGAATCGGGCCTAGCCACAACAGATGAAGAATTCAGGAATCTAGTCCACCAATCCCCGCTCGCCATAGGCAATCCCTCATTTCAAGAACAGGCACAACAGCGTTACGCCCATGCGCTCAGGGAGACGAGTCGTCCTGAAGATGTCGCCTTGCGAAGACTTGCCTTCGCGCATAACGCCACATCGGTTATTCAAATAACCTGTGAGGAAGCGGGAGCTACCCCCCAACAACTGACCCAGCGCTCCTACCGCCAACCGGCGCGAGCCATCGCGATGTGGGCGCTCGGTAAGTACGCCGGGTTAAGCCAGCGAGAAATTGCTGAAACGCTGCAAGTCAAAACGGGCGCAGCGGTTTGCCAGGCTATCCGCCGGCTAAAAATGAGCGCGGCAACGGATCACCAATTGCAAGCCGTGATGCGGCAAATTGAGCGTCGCTTGGTTCAGTAGCAGGGCGGAGAACATTGTTAATTGTTAAGGGCTGACCCCGGATGACGTATTGCTTGAATGTTCATGATGGGGGGAGTTGGGCGGCGGTGTGGCGGGCGCTGGCGGTGCAGGTGTTGGCCGTCAAACGGCTGGCGGGGGGTGAGGGCCGGTTTCCGCTCAGTTTGCATTTGGGGCAGCAAGCGCTGGCGGAGGCGATGCAACCATCAGCCCGTCGGCAATTTCGCGATTGGATGTTGGAGAATCATTGTTTCCTGGCCGGATTGAATGCGTTCCCCTTTGGACATTTCCATGAAGCCCACGTCAAAGAAAAGGTGTACCGCCCCAATTGGGCGCAAGCAGAGCGCTTGGATTACTCCCGGCAAGCATTGAGCTTTCTGGCCGATTTGATGCCGTCGGATTGGGCGGGAACCATCACCACCGTACCGGGAGCATGGCAAGCGGATTGGACCACGCCGGTGGATGAGGAGCAGGCGTCGGCCAACCTGTGCCGGGCTGGTGAGCATTGTCGTTCCATTTTTACGGAAACCGGCCGCAAGGTGCGGGTGGCCATTGAGCCGGAACCGGGTTGCGCGTGGAAGTTGTTCGATCCGCGTGTGGAGCAAGCCGCTAATGAGATTTGTTGGTGTTTGGATACCTGTCACGCGGCTGTGGAATTTCAATCCATTGAACATCTGCCTTGGGAACGAATCGGGCGGGTGCAGTTGTCAGCGGCTATTGAGTGCGACAACACGCCAGCCGCCCGCGAGGCCCTAACCCCATTTGCCGAACCGCGCTACCTGCACCAGACTCGCGCGGCGCTGGATGGTGAAATTATCGGCTCATGGCCGGACCTCCCCCCCGCCCTCGCGGAGCTATCCAAATTGCCGGCGAAGGCCATCGTGCGCACGCATTATCATGTGCCGCTGACGTGGTCCGGCACCGGCCCCTTGCGCTCCACGCGCGCTAACCTCACCCCCACATTCCTGCGGCAAGCCCAACGCGTATTCTGGGAAGTGGAGACTTATACCTACTCCGTTTTTCCACCCCATCTGCGCCCCCCCTCGTTACCGGCGGCCATTGCCGCCGAGTTGGCTTGGGCGCGCGACGCTATGGCGCGTCTTCATCCTTGAACAAGAACAGGGTTTCGCCGGGCTTGGTATAGCCTAGGTTCTCACGAGCAATCTTTTCCAGAAACTCGGGGTCTTCCCGCAACTTTTCCTGCTTCAACCGCAGCAGGCGCAGTTCTTCGGCTTCGCGTTGAAAATCCAACGTTTTTTGGGCCAACTCCTTTTTGAGCGCCTGCTCTTCGCGGATCTTGGGCACATAAAACCGCAGGGCCACGATTGCCAATAGCAGGGCCACAATCGCGATTGAGCAGATTCGTTGAATGAATCTTTGGACGTTCATCGTTGGCATCCTAGCCGGTTTTCACGCGCAAGGCAATACGGCCGCGGCGGCTGGCCCGGCGCGGGGCCCGTTGGCAGGCGGGGCAAATATGTGTGGCCCGGCCATTGACCACCAGCCGCTTGATTTTCGTGCCGCAGCGAGTGCAAGGCAAATCGGTTTGCCCGTAGGCATGCAATTTTTCCTGATTTCGTCCGCGCTCCCCTTGGGGCAAAACAAAATGTGTAGTGCCCCCGCCCAGCGTCGTGCCGAGGTTGCGGATGCCCCGGCGCAGTACCACACGAATCGCTTCGTACAACGCCGCCACTTGCTGTGGCGATAGTGTATCCGCCCGGCGGCGCGGATGGAGTTGTGCGTGCCAAAGCGCTTCATCGGCATAGATGTTGCCGATACCGGCAATGAAGTGTTGATCCAACAACAGAGGCTTGAGCTGCTGCGTGCGCCCGTGCAGCCGTCGCCGAAAATCGGCCACGCGGAGCGTAAGCGGCTCCGGCCCCAGTTTGCTCAGAATTTGGTCTGAATTTCTTGTGAGCCACACCCGCCCGAACTTGCGTGCATCTTCAAAGTGCAATTGCCGACCATCGGCTAATTCCAATATCATGCGGTCTGAGCGACGCGGCGGCGTTTGCGGAGGCAGAATATCCAGATGCCCGGTCATGCGCAAATGAATGATCAAAGAGCGGCCATCGGCCAGCGTCATGACGATATACTTGGCCCGTCGAGCAATCGTCTCAATCCGGCTGTTGCGGATTTGTCGCGCAAAACCGGCGGGGCTGTGCGGGGCCACAGTTTTGGCCCAGTGAACACTCGCCCGCCGGATAACTTGCCCGCCCAAGCGGGCCGTGCACAAGTGGCGCACGATGGTTTCAACTTCTGGTAATTCGGGCATGGCGGTGCAAGGCGGCTATTCTTGTTCCGGCGGTGGCCGCTTCAGGGAGTGGCTGGGGCCGGCAGCCACGGGCCGCCCTATGGCGCGCAACCGCGCAACGGCACGGTCGGCAAACTGGGCGGCGGATTCGTCCACATTCGGCTTGCCGGGATAGAGTTGGTAATCGCGCCGCAAAGATGTCGGTGTGGCATTCGGCATAAACACATTGGCCCCGCGCTGCAAAACCAAGTCCCGGCCACCGGGGAACACGGCATCAAACGCGGTGGTGGCGGGAATGTGCGCGGCGGGGTTCACCAGCCGCAACACCGCAATCGCACGGAAAAACATTTCCGGATCATCGGCATAGGCATTGGGCTTTGCGCCCAGCGGCGTATCGGGATTAGGGATATAGGGTCCGCTCCCGATCATGTCCAAATCGAATTCCCGGCACAGTAAAATATTCCGGGCCAGCGTGGGCAGGGTTTCGCCCGGCAGGCCGATCATGAATCCACTGCCCGTCTGCACCCCAACCGCGCGCAGATCGCGCAAGCACTGCAAGCGTTCGGCCAGCGAGCCGTTTGGATGCAACCGGGCATATAACTCCGGATCCGAGGTTTCAAAGCGCAGCAAGTAGCGATCCATGCCCGCCTCGCGCCAACGCGCGTACACCGCGCGCGGGCGATTTCCCACCGAGAGCGTAATGGCCAGCGCGGGATGAGCGGCCTTGATGCGCCGCAGCAGGGCGCTGATTTCATCATCGGAATATCCCGGCGTTTCGCCCGCCTGCAACACGACCGTCCCCGCCACGCCGGTCGCCGCGATCTGGTCAACGGCCGCGAGGATATCATCCGCGCTCATCCGATAGCGGGTGGGAACCGCATTCTCTGCCCGCAAGCCGCAATAGAGGCATTCATTGGCGCAGTAGTTGGAAAACTCCAAGATGGCGCGCACCGGCACGGCCTCTCCGCAATACTCGCGGCGCACCGCATCCGCCCGGGCATACAACCGGGTCAACTCCTCGCCCGATGCCAGCAGCAGTGGCAGCAGATCAGCCACGCCCGGATTTTTTCCACACTGTGGAAGCATATTTTCCATAGCGTGGAAAACTATCACACTCACCCGGCAACCGAAAGCTTTGGCCGCAAGGCCGCGTCAAACCGCCGGCGCGGATTCGTCCGGGCGGGCAAAATACGACGGCAAAAATGCGCCCGCGTCCGTTGCCGGGAAGCGTCAATCGCTCATACTTTTCGCTTCCCACCGGGCGCGGCTGTGCCTACTCTTTCCCGACGAGGAGATTGATATGTCCAGTACCTTCGGCACGTTGTTTCGAGTCACCACGTTTGGCGAGTCCCATGGCCGCGCCATCGGGTGCATCATTGACGGCTGCCCCGCGCGGATTCCGCTGACCGAAACCGACATCCAGCCGCAACTGGACCGGCGGCGACCGGGCTCCTGGGCGCTGACCACCCCGCGCAAGGAGTCGGACACCGTCACGATCCTTTCCGGCACAGACCGCGGGCTCACGCTCGGCACGCCCATCGGGCTGACCATCCCCAACGCCGACACGAAACCGCTGGACTACTCCGCCATGGAAGCCGTGCCCCGGCCGTCGCACGCGGACTTCACCTATGCCGAAAAATATGGCCTGCGCGCCCGTTCGGGCGGGGGCCGCGCCTCGGCCCGCGAAACCGCGGCCCGCGTGGCCGCCGGCGCCGTGGCGGAAAAAATGATACGCACTTTCCATCCGGTGGAAATTGTGGCGTGGGTGGAATCCATCGGCGCCAACGTGGCCCCCCGCCCCGACTTGGCCACCATTACGCGCGCCGATGTGGATAAAATCCCCGTGCGCTGCCCGGACGCGGCCACCGCCAACAAAATGATTGCGGCCATCGCCGAGGCCAAACAAGCCGGCGATTCTGTCGGCGGCGTGATTGCTTGCGCGGTTCGCGGTGTTCCCGCCGGCTGGGGCGAGCCGGTTTTCGAAAAATTGACGGCAGAACTGGCCCACGCCATGATGTCAATCCCCGCTACGCGCGGGTTTGAAATCGGCGAAGGCTTCGGCGCCACACTAATGCGCGGTTCGCAACATAACGATCCCTTCACCGCGAAAGACGGCGGCGGAATCCGCCCGGCCACCAATCATTGCGGCGGCATCCAAGGCGGTATTTCCAACGGTGAAATTATTTTCTTCCGCGTGGCCTTCAAGCCCGTATCCACCATCTCGCTGCCGCAACCCACCGCCGCTTTCGACGGCACACCCATTGTGTTTGAGGCGCAGGGCCGGCACGATCCCAGCGTCCTGCCGCGGGCTGTGCCCGTGGTGGAAGCCATGACCGCCCTGGTTCTCGCCGACGCATTCCTGCAACAGCAAGTCCAGTTGATCCCGCGCCCCGGAGCCACCCCATGAAGAAATCCGCCCTCTTGGCTTTGGCGCTGCTGGCGCCAGGCATTGTGTTGGCCGCCATGCCGCGTTCCATCGCACTGGTCATTCAGGAAAACGGCAATGTGCAGGTTTCGGAAACTCACGATATCGAACCTGCCGGCCCTGACGGCCTGGTGCGGATTAGCCCACTGCCCGAGACGCTGGTCGCCACATCGGTCAACGCCACTCCCGCCGACCGTTCCGACAATCTGGATATCGCCGCGCAGCGTTTTGCGTATGACCTGCGCAATGACACAACCCTTTTCCATGCCTATGTCGGCGAAACCATCACCTGCCACGGCGAAGACGATCCCGTCACTGGCCGCCTCGCCACACTGCCCGACTTTACCGCCCCCCATCCGGCCTTGATGCTGGAAGCAGCCGGCCAGACCGTCCACTACATCCCCGACATTTTTGCGCTCGATTCCATTGAATTTCCCTCGCGCCCCGCACTGGCGCGCCAACCCACGCTGCTTTGGCAACTCGCCGCCGGCCAGATGCCCCCCCCCTCCGTGCAACTCAACTACGCTGCCACCGGCATTTCCTGGTCGGCCGCCCATGAAGCCATTTTGGCCGAAGACGGTCGCTCTTTTGCCCTCGCCTCGCGTGTGCGCATCCAAAACAAAACCAGCCGCGACTTCGTCAACGCCCGCGTCCGTCTGGCGCTGACGGAAAAAGGGCTCTACACCCCCCTTGTGCCCGCCACCGATGACCCCCGCGCGGCCAAGCCGCCCGCACTGCGCTATAGCGCAGATGGCGCCAGTTGGGTGCCGGAGCGCCTTGGCGCTTCCGCCGGCATTGTGGCCACCTACGACCTCCCGCAGGCGCTGACTCTCCCGGCCGGTGGCGACGTCCGCGCCGGCCTGGTCACCGCACCGGCGGTTGCCGCCGAAACACGCTTGGTCTATGACGGTGTGCGGTTTGACCGCTATCAACGCAACCGCCGCAACGATTGGAACCTCGGCACGGAGTCCGCCTCCATCGTGGAAACGCGCCTGACCTTCCAAAACACCCTCCCCACCCCCCTCCCCCCCGGTGAATTCCGCCTGTTGCGCGGCCGCGCAGACAAAACACTCGATTGGATCGGCACCGATTGGCTCCCCGCACTCAAGCCCGGTGAATCGGCCACCATCAATCTGGGTCCCGCCGCCGGCCTCACTGGGCGGCGCTTGCGCACGGCCTATTCGGACGTGGTTCCCTTCAAAGTGGCCGAAGAAACCTTTGAAATCACGGTGGAAAACCAAACCGCCACCGCGCAAACCGTCACGGTCATTGAGCATTTTTACCGCGGCGACAACCATCAAATCACGGCCGCCAGCGCGGAATACACCCCCGGTACGGCCCCGCACTCCATCCAGTTTGACGTGCCCGTCAAGCCGGGAAGCAGCCAGTCTTTGACCTACACCGTCCGCTACACATGGTAACCCCCCCCGCCCCAGCCCCGGCCCGGCTTCTGGTTTGCTCGGTCAACTGGCTGGGCGATGCCATCATGGCCATGCCCGCCCTGCAAGCGTTGCACGAAAAATGGCCCAAAACCGAAGTTTCCATCCTCACCAAACCGGGTTTGGCCCCCCTTTGGGCCCTGCACGAGGTGCCAAATCAGGTTTTTACTATGCCAAAAGGCACTTTTGGTTTGTTGGGCTTGGCAAAACCCATCAAAAACATGGATTTTGAGGTTTCATACATCCTTCCCCACTCTTTTCGGTCTGCTTTGCCACCTTTTTTGGCCAAAATACCCCAAAGAATCGGCTTTCCGGGCCATTTTCCGCGTGATTTTATGCTGACTGAAGTCCGCCCCCCTGCCGGCGGCGCGGGGCGCATTCATCAGGTTTTTGAGTATTTGGACCTCTTTTTCCCGGGCGAAAACCGTCAAAACTACCCGCAACCGCGCTTGACGGTGCCAGAAACCACGCTGACGTCCATGCGCGACAAACTATCGAGCCTGCCCAAGCCTTGGATCGCCATTTTACCCGGTGCCGCCCGGGGCCCGGCCAAACAATGGCCCGCGGAAAACTACGCCAAAACCGCCGCTTTACTCGTGGCCCAGACTGGCGGGAGCGTAATTACCCTCGGAACGGCCAGCGAACGCGCCGTCTGCCAGCAAGTGGCGGCTTCCGCCGCCCCAAATGGGCTAAATCTGGCCGGAAGCACCACTCTCCCCGAGCTGGCCGCCGTTTTGGCACTGGCAAATGTGGTTTTGTGCAACGATAGCGGCGGAATGCACCTTGCCGCAGCCTTGGGAACCCCTCTGGTAGCCATTTTTGGCATCACAAACCCTCAACAAACGGGCCCAATTGGCCAAAAAATACGAATTTTGCAGCAGTCCGACCAAAAAACGCGCGATATACCCCGTAAATCGCAGGCCGCCGCAGCCGCCTTGCGCTCCATTTCCCCCGCAGAAGCCTTGCAGGCCACTCTGGACCTGCTTGCTTCGGCTTAATTGCTAAAATAAGGCTGATTAGTCTTAGAGATGGAATAGTCGAAGGCCTTATACCTTTTCACGGGGGGGGAGGGTTTCTTCCCTCAACCATTCTGGCCCGACAAAAGCCTCGCAAACAACGGCAAAATTGGTGGAAGAACATAAATAATATATAATCCGCTACATCCAAATGCGTTACAACGTATTTTGTGGCCTTTGATTTCACTTATAATTATAAGTGAAATCAAACGTTTTTATCTAACAATTTTGATTATTTCGGCCCTTTGTTGAATTTTAGGAGAATCTGAATTTGAGCTTTGCCGCCATCAGATCCCTTGTTCATTTCGGCTCGAAGCATCTTAATACGAAGAACCCGAAAGCCCATCATTTGCCTCCGACCAACAAATAAATCCCCGCGCCGGGTAAAAGAGGAGTATCATGGGGGGAATGAAAATCCTAAAAGTTCCTTATACGTTGGGCGAAGAGATCGCCCACGCCATTACCCACGGGTTGGGCGCTTTGTTGGGCATTGCCGGGCTGGCAGTGCTGATGGTGGCCGCCGCCACGCGCGGCACGGGGGCATGGCAAGTGGTTCCCTGCGCCATCTACGGCGCGATGCTCATTTTGATGTTCACGGTTTCGACGCTCTACCACAGCTTGCCGCAGCCACGCGTGAAAAAAGTCTTCCGGGTGCTGGACCACCAGATGATTTTCCTGATGATTGCCGGCAGTTACACGCCTTTTGTGTTGATTACGCTGCGCGGCGCGTTGGGTTGGTGGCTGTTTGGCGTGGTGTGGGGGATCGCAGCGCTGGGGCTGGTGTTCAAGGCCTTTTTCACGGGGCGTTTTGGCAAAATAACCACCGGGCTTTACCTGCTGATGGGCTGGATCATCGTGTTTGCGCTGAAACCTCTCCTGGCCGGTATGTCCGCCGGTGGCGTGCGCTGGCTGGTGGCGGGCGGCCTGTGCTACACGCTCGGCGCGGTAGTCTATCTGTTCAAACGGGTGCGCTATCACCATGCCGTCTGGCACTTGCTGGTGCTGGGCGGCAGCATCTGCCACTATTTCGCCATCCTCTGGCACGTCCTTCCCCCGCGGGCGTGATGCCCGCACCGCGTTGCGCAGCGCGCGAACGCCGACGGCTCAACCCAGTGCGCGCCGCAGAATATCCGCCAATTCGTCAGTGGTCATCTCAATCGGATTCGCCTTCATGCCGGATGACTTTTGCGCCTGCTCGACAATTCGCGCAATTGCATCCGGCTGCACCCCGTACGTTGCCAGCGGCGGTATTTGTAAATCCGCCGCGAGTTGCGCCACCCACGCCACGCCGTCCGCCGCGCGCGCCGCGGGGTTGCCGGTCAGCAGTCGCGCCACCTCGTCATAGCGGGCGGCCAGCGGGCTCTCCGGCGCGCGGGCCTGCAATGCGCGATGGTTGGCCGCCATGACGTGCGGCAATAGCGCCGCGCAAACCGCGCCGTGCGGCGCACGGTACATCCCGCCAATCACTCCCGAAAAACCGTGTACCGCCCCCAGCCCCGCGTTGGCCAACGCAAAACCGCCAAACAGGCTGGCCAGCGCCATGTCCTCGCGGGCGGCGGCATGATGCCCCTCCGCAAACGCGCGGTGCAACGACCGCGCCACGCGGCCGATTCCTTCCCGGCACAACGCATCCACCAGCGGATTGGTCTTGTTGCAGGTCAACGGCTCGATTAATTGCGTCAGTGCGTCCATGCCGGTGCTGGCAGTCACCGCCGGCGGCAAATCATGGGTCAATTCGGGGTCCACGAGGGCCACGCGCGGCACCATGCTGACGCTGCGCATACTGGCCTTGACCCCGTGCGCCAGCGAGGTTAGCACCGCGTTGCGCGTCACTTCCGACCCCGTGCCCGCCGTGGTGGGGATGGCCAGCAAGGGCAGCGGCGGCTTGACCAGCGGCTGACCGCGGCCGACCACTTCCATATAGTCCAGCGGCTCGCCCCCGTTGGCGGCCACTGCCGCGATGGCCTTGGCGGCATCAAGCGGACTACCCCCGCCGAACCCCACCACCAACTCCGCGCGGAAACGTCGCGCCGCCGCCGCGCCCAGCGCCACGACATCCGTGGTGGGCTCGCCGCTGACGGCAAACGACTCCGTCGCCACGCCATGTTCCTGCAACAGCGCCAGCAGTCGCTGCGCGCGCGCCGGGTGCCGGCCCGTCACCACCAGCGCCCGCCGCCCGAGACTGACGGCCAACGCGCCGGCCTGCGTCAACGTGCCCGGCCCAAAAATCACCCGCGCCGGAGCGGTGAACTCAAACTTCACGACGCCCTACCAATCGGCATCGGCCGGATACACATTCACATATTTCGTCATGGAGCGCGGCTGCGCCATCATGGGCGCCACGGCATCGCGCCACGCCGCGTAGTGCGCGGTGGCCTTGTGCGCCGCGATGGCCTCCTCCGACCGGTACACCTCATACAGCAGGAAACGTGTGGGATCATCCCCGCGCTGCACCACGTCGAACCGCGCAATTCCCGGCTCCTGCACGCTATTGCGCGCGTTTTCCGCTGTGGCCTCCCGAAATGCCGGAACATCTTCCGGCTTCACGTGCACATCCACCAATACAATCACCATTGTGCGCCTCCTCGTTTCAACGCCATCGTATTCCACCCCCCCGCCCCCTGTCCAGACCCCTGCATGATCGGCTTTCTATCATGTGCCGCCCCTGATATCCGCCAGCGGTCGGCGGCCAGCGGTTCTCGCCTTCAAAGCTCTGCTCAATCTGGCAGAAGGACAGCAGGCTTTTTGATTCCACCAGAATCACAGCAAACCATTTTGTTGCTATTGAAACATCATTTTAATAGCAACAAATAGCTTTGTTGCTAACCTATCGAACCCAAGCAAATTCCTTCATTTGCTCACCTTCCAACCACTCAATGAAATTGCACAATATCTTACTCCACAATAAGTTGGATTCTATTCATAGTTAGATAAACACTTTTCCGGAGCGCAGACGAAACCGCAAGTCGGCAGTGTAACGCCCCCATGTCCAGACCCCCATGCGGGTTTTGGGCCGCGGCCACGGGTTGACGGGTTGGCGCCGTCCAGCGTAGGATGGCGCCCATGAATGCTGGCGATAACTCAGCGTTGGGGAAATACTTGAGCGAAGTCCGGCGGCTGTACCGGCTGGGCGAGGCCACCGAGCATTCCTACCGGGGCCATCTCCAGAATCTCTTTGCCGACATTTTCCCGGCCCTGCGTCTGGTCAACGAACCCGCCCGGATTGAATGCGGCGCACCGGATTTGGCCCTGCTGCGGCGCGACTTGGTCATCGGCTATATCGAGGCCAAGGACATCGGCAAGGACTTGGGGCGCGAGGAAAAGTCCGCCCAGATGAGCCGCTACCTTCCCGCCCTCGACAATCTGATCCTGACCGACTACTTGGAATTCCGGTTCTACCGCTCCGGCAAGCCGACGCAATCCATTCGGGTGGCCGAAATCCAAGGGGGGAAGTTCGTGGGGCGTCCCGAGAATCACGAGACGTTCCTGCGGCTCATCGGCGACTTTGCACAATGGAAGGGCGTACAAATCCGTTCCGCCGCGGTGCTGGCCGAACGATTGGCCAAGAAAGCCCGGCTGATGCGGGATATTTTTCGGCAGGTGCTCGCCAAGGACCCCACGCCAGACAACCCGCTGCAAGAGCAACTGGCCGCCTTCAAGCAGATTCTGCTGCATGATCTCGATGCGGAAACCTTCGCGGATATTTACGCCCAAACCATCGCTTACGGCATGTTCGCAGCCCGCCTCCACGACCCCACCCCCGACGACTTTTCCCGCCAGGAAGCCGCCGCCCTTGTGCCCAAGTCCAATCCCTTCCTCCGCAATCTGTTTGGTTCGATTGCCGCGGTGGACCTCGACGACCGCGTCGCGTGGGTGGTGGATGACCTCGTGGAAATCTTCCGCACCGTGGACCTCAAGGACATCCTGGCCGATTTCGGCAAGGCCACCGCGCAAGAAGACCCCTTCATGCACTTCTATGAAACCTTCCTCGCCGCCTATGATCCGGCCTTGCGCAAAGGCTGCGGGGTCTATTACACGCCCCAGCCCGTCGTCCGGTTTATCGTGCGCGCCGTTGACCAGATTCTCAAAACCAGTTTTGGGCTGCCCGCCGGCCTTGCCGACAACGCCACGGTGGTCAAACCGGTGCCGGTCGAAGGCGATTCCGCCCGCGGCGGCCGGGACAAATTCATCGAGCGCACCTTCCACAAGGTCCAACTCCTCGACCCGGCCTGTGGCACCGGCACCTTTCTGGCGGAGGTCGTCCGCCATATTCGGGACGCTTTCGCCGGCCAAGAGGGCCTCTGGCCGAATTATGTCGAGAAAGACCTGATCCCCCGCATCAATGGCTTTGAGATTCTGATGGCCTCCTATGCCATCTGCCACCTCAAACTCGAACTGCTCCTCCGGCAAACCGGCTACGACCCCCAAGGCCTCGCGCGACGCCTAAACGTCTTCCTCACCAACGCGCTCGAAGAAGCCGACCCCGCCACCGGCACCCTCTTTGCCTCCTGGCTTTCCCGCGAGGCCCGCGAAGCCAACCGCGTGAAAAAAGAAACCCCCGTCATGGTCGTCATCGGCAATCCGCCGTATCTCGGCGAAAGCGCCAACAAGAGCGAATGGATCATGCGCCTCATGGAGGACTACAAAAAAGAACCCGGCGGCAAAATCAAGTTGCAGGAAAACGTGACCAAGTGGATCAATGACGATTACGTCAAGTTCATCCGCACCGGCCAGCATTACATCGAGAAAAACGGCTTCGGCATCCTCGCCTTCATCAATCCCCACGGTTTCCTCGACGCCCCCACCTTTCGCGGTATGCGCTGGAAACTCATGGAGGCTTTTGACGATATTTACATCCTCGATTTACACGGGAACTCGCGCAAAAAAGAAACCTGTCCCGACGGCTCAAAGGATGAAAATGTTTTCGACATCGTCCAAGGAGTCAGCATCAACCTATTCGTAAAGACCGGTAAGAAACCGAAGGGAGACTTAGCCAAAGTGTTTCATCACGAAATCTATGGTTTGCGAGAAAAGAAATACAAAATTCTCGATGCCACAGATTTTCAGCAGGCCTTGTTCAAACCGCTTGAAATGTCCGCCCCAGAATATTTCTTTGTGCCCAAAGATATCGGGCTAAAAATGGAGTATATCGCAGGATTCCGCCTTAATGAATTATTCCCAGTAAATTCGATGGGCGTAACGACTGCACGTGATGATTTCACAATACACGAAACCCGAGACGCTGTTCGTAAAACCGCCGAAGAATTTCTACAGCTTGACGACGAAACCGCACGCCATCGGTTTGCATTGGGCAAAGATGCACGAGATTGGCAGGTAGCTTTTGCCCGTGACGATTTGGAGAAGAGCAAAGTCGATGGGGTATTAGACGTGAGACGGTTTGTCCCGATCACCTATCGGCCATTCGATGTACGCCATACCTACTACACAGGAAACTCAAAGGGATTTCATTGTATGCCGCGCAATGAGGTGATGCGACATCTTCTATTTGGTCGCAATCTTTGCCTTTGCTCTATTCGCATAAGCCGAGACGATTTATTTTGCATATTTGTGTCAAAATACATTGCAGTTAAGACCGTAATATCAACTAAAGATAATGCAAATATCTTCCCCCTCTACCTCTACGCCGATGACGGCACGCGCACGCCGAACCTGGACGCCGCGCTGATCGAAAAGATCGCCACTGGCCTCGGCCTGCGGTTCGTACCGGAGGCGACGGGCGAAGACGGGACATTTGCGCCGCTGGACTTGCTGGATTACATCTACGCGGTGCTGCACACGCCGGCCTATCGGGAGCGCTACAAGGAATTCCTGAAAATTGATTTTCCGCGCGTGCCATTTCCAGCAGACGCCGCACAATTCCGCAAATTGGCGGCCATCGGCGCGGAACTCCGCGCGCTACATCTGCTGGAATCACCCCGGCTGGACAATCCGCCCTTCACCTTCCCCATCGCCGGCGACAGCGTCGTGAACAAGCCCATGTTCAAGAACGGGCAGGTTTGGATCAACAAAACCCAGTATGTCGGCAACGTGGCGGAGGAAGTCTGGCGGTTCTATATCGGCGGCTACCAGCCTGCGCAGAAGTGGCTGAAGGATCGCCAAGGCCGGGCGTTATCCTATGACGATGTCCGGCATTATCAGCGGCTGCTTGCCGCGCTGGCCGAAACCGGCCGCCTGATGGCCGACCTCGATGGAATGGCCAAGGACTGGCTGCCGTCCTGATTCGGCGCCAAGATGCGCCGGGGAAAATTCCTTTTGGATTGTAGGGCTGGAACGGTCGCAGACCTCCCAGCCGTTCTCGGCGGGAAGGTTTCATTCCTCAACCATTCCCGCCCTACAAAAACAGCCTTGGCGCATCCGGGTCGGAATGCGAAAATCAGAAACAGCCGCCGGCCTCAGCGAGACCGGCTACAACGTGCGGAATGGGTTGGACTGTAGGCGGGGGCGGTGACCCCGCTGTCATGGGGCTGGAACGGTCGCAGACCTCCCAGCCGTTCTCGGCGGGAAGGTTTCATTCCTCAACCATTCCCGCCCTACAAAAACAGCCTTGGCGCATCCGGGTCGGAATGCG
>Ga0209719_1001217_pt1 | contig 32623 bp, 22 predicted proteins | sample AD_JPNAS2_MetaG_FD_184421 | JGI IMG/M metagenome (GOLD analysis project Ga0209719, IMG submission 184421) | Active sludge microbial communities of municipal wastewater-treating anaerobic digesters from Japan - AD_JPNAS2_MetaG (SPAdes) (version 2) | ecosystem: Engineered > Bioreactor > Anaerobic...
GGCGGCGGTGGCCCGCGCCGATTTGATCGGTACGGCGGTGGGTGCGGCGCATCTGCCCAGTGTGCTGAACGCAATCGCGGCGGGGCTTCCGGAACGCGAAGGACGGCCGGTTTCATTGCTCTTCTGTGAGAACCTGCACGGACTCGCCCGTATGGCGCGCGAGACGCTGAGCCGTGCATTGCCTGAGGATTTCCCGCTCGACCAGCAGGTCGGTCTGGTCGAGACCAGCATCGGCAAGATGGTGCCGTTGATGCCGCAAGAAGTGCGGTGCAATGATCCGCTGGAGGTGTGGGGGGAGGCTTACAACGCGATCATCGCGGATCGCAACGGGTTTGTCGGGCCGGTACCTGACGATATCGAGGGCCTGTTGCTCAAGCAGTGTTTCCAGGCCTACGTCGACCGCAAGCTCTACATCCACAATCTCGGGCACGCCACCTGCGCTTATCACGGTTATTTGCGTGGCCACGCGTTGGTAGACGTTGCGATGTGCGATCCCGCCGTGTTGACCGAGACGAAGGCGGTGATGCAGGAGTCGGCGCGTGCGCTGGCGCGACGCTATCCGCAGGAGTTGGATACCGCAGGGTTGGCGGAACATGTGGCAGATCTGTTGCGGCGCTTCGGCAATCAAGCGTTGGGCGACACCGTCTTCCGCGTCGGACGCGACCTGCCGCGCAAGCTGGCACCGGGGGACCGGATGATCGGCGGACTGCGTTTGGTGCAATCCGAGCAGGGCGACATCGCGCCGGTCTGTCGCGCGATCGCCGCAGCGTTGCAGTTTGCGGCGACTGACGAAACGGGCCAGCCCTTCGCGCCTGATGTCGCCTTCCGTGTGCGTCTCGCAGAGGAGGGGGCGGAGGCCGTGCTGTGCGCGCACAGCGGTCTGGATCCCATGCGTGATGCCGCAGCGTTGCGATTGATTGCTGCGGGAGGTTGACAAGCGGCGGGGGATTTGGGACGCTAATGCTACAGTCTGGTTTTTGAGACATACACAAGGAGACGATTATGGCAAAGAAGGGTGAGATTCGCGTTGGAATCGTTGGGTTCGGATTCATGGGGCGCATGCACTACGGCAACTGGAAAAAGATGAAGGGGGCGCGGGTGGTTGCGCTGTGCGACCAAAATCTGGCTCAATTCACTGCGCCTACCGCCGGCGGCAACATCGCCGGTGCGGATACGACGACTGATTACGGCGATGCGGTGATCTATGACGACTTCGACAAGATGTTGGCCGAGGCCAATCTGGACGCCATCTCGCTGACGTTGCCGACGCCGCTGCATGTGCCGCTGACCATCAAGGCGCTGCAGGCCGGTGTCAGTGTGCTGTGCGAGAAGCCGATGGCCCTGAATGCCGCAGAGTGCGACAAGATGCTCAAGGCCGCGAATCGTGCACCTGATGGCACAAAGCTGATGGTGGCGCATTGCCTGCGTTTCTGGCCGTCATACGTCTATCTCAAGAAGCTGGTCGATAGCAAGAAGTACGGCAAGGTGATTGCGGCGTCGTTCCGTCGTTTCAGTGCGCCCCCTGGATGGCAGAAGGGCACGAACTGGTTCGCGGACGAGAGCAAGAGCGGCGGCATGGCGCTCGACCTGCACATTCACGACACCGATATGGTGAACTTTCTCTTTGGCATGCCCAAGGCGGTCACCAGTAGCGCGGCCTACGATAAGAACGGTGCGATGCAGTACATCTCCACGCTGTATGACGTGGGCGGTCCTGCGGTAACGGCGGAGGGGAGCTGGTGCATGACGACCACGATGGGGTTCGAGGCCAGCTATATCGTGACTTTCGAGAAGGCGGTGGTGATCTTCGACGCTAAGCGCGAGAAGCCGCTCTGTGTCTATCCCGCCAAAGGCGAGGCGTTTGTGCCGGCGCTGCAGGAAGGCGAGGGCTACGAGTATGAGATCAAGTGGTTCCTCGACTCGCTAAAGGGCAAGAAGGTGCCGCCTGTCATCACGGCGGAAGAGTCGCGCGATTCGGTGCGGATCGTGGATGCTGAGAAACGGTCGGCCAAGAGCGGTAAGACCGTGCGGCTGGCACCGTGACCGTGTCGACAAAGAACAACGCAACGTTAGACGAACGAAAGGGAAATGCAATGAAGCTGTGCGGAAACAAGTGGCCGATCGGCGTGTGTAGCTGGTCGTTCCAAAAGGGTATCGACGAGATCGGGACCGCGATGACGGCGATGGGGATCAATCACATCAATCTGGCTATCGCGCCGGCGTTGGGTCCCGATGGCGACGCCTATCTGGAAGCGGTGAAGCGTCAGGGCTGGGTGATTACGGCCGGCATGATGAACTACAGCTACGAGGACTACTCCACGCTGGATACGATCAAGGTCACCGGCGGTATCGCGCCCGATGAGCATTGGCCGGCGAGCGGCGAAGCCTTCGCCAAGGCCGCCAAGATCACCGCCCAACTCGGTTCATCCGCCATTCAGATGCACGTGGGCTTCTTGGATCACTCGGAGGAGGCCTATGCCAAGAAGTTTTATGACCGCGTGCGTTACCTCGGCGATGCCGCAGGCGAAGCCGGTGTGATGCTTCTTATGGAGACAGGTCAGGAGTCGGCTGAGGAACTCCAGCGGTTCGTCGAGACGCTCAACCATCCGAACGTCATGCTGAACTTCGATCCGGCCAATCTCATCCTCTATAACAAGGATGAGCCGCTGTCGGCCTTCCGCCGTCTGGCACCGTGGGTGCGCCACGTCCACATCAAGGACGCGATCCGCACGACGAAGCCTGGGACTTGGGGCAGCGAAGTGGTGTGGGGCTCGGGTCAGGTCAACAGCTTTGCCTTCCTCGACACACTGGCTGAGTGCGGGTTCGAGGGCGCAGTCGCGATCGAGCGTGAGGCCGGCAACCAGCGCGTCAAGGACATCGCGACGGCGGTGCGCCGTCTGATGGCGTACTAGCCGCCCTGTTGCAAGTGTAAAGCATCCACAGATAGACACAGATTACGCAGATTTTTTGAGGGATGGCACTGCTCGGTTTTTTTAACGCAAAGGCGTAGAGACGCAAAGGTGTGTCATGGCACCGGTGGGACAGGCGACGGCGCAGGCCGCGAGAATGTCCGGCGGTATTTCGTCCCAAGTGCGCCCGAGCGGCGGCGCGATGCGCATGGTAAAACCGCGCCCCAGAAAGGTGGGCGCGATTGATGCTTGCCGCTGCTGTGCCGTGCGTACGCAGATACCGCACAATACGCAACGCGCGGCATCGAAACGAAACGCGCCCGAGCGGTCGCGCGCCATCGTGCTGTGCTCTCCGGCAAAGGCGGATTGGCGTGCGCCGGTTTCCGTACACAGGTCGCGCAGACGGCACGCATCCGGCTTGCGGCAGCCGCATTGCAGGCAGCGCGCCGCTTCGTAGGCCGCGTCATCATGTGTGAGGTCGGTCGTGGCCGCGTCCGAAATGCGCCGGGGACCGGATTCGGCACACAGCGCCCGCATCGTCGCCTCATCGGGACGCGGCATGCGCGAACGGAAACGCGCGGGGGTGGTGGCCGACGGGCGCGGCCGGTCCGTTGTTGCGGTCTGCGGCGCGTCGCCAGCCAGCCAGCGGTGCAGGGCGCAGATTGCCACCGCGCCGCCCAACGGTCGACGGCGGCAAGCCTTCTCGCAAGGCGCGGCGTCGCCGCACGTCACGGGATGCTGATGGGCTAGACGCGATGCTTCGTGCCAGCGCCCTTCGGTGATCGCTTCAAGCATCTGCGGCACAGGCAGACCGGACGGACACGCCAACTGGCAGGGTGCCTCGCAATCGGCAGGATGGTTGCTGAGCAAGAGTTCCAGCGCGTCGCGGCGCGCCTGCAATGCGGCAGGCGAAGCAGTGAGGATCGCCATCGTCTCACAAGGCGGTGTTGAGCAGGCTGGCAGCAGGCGTCCGGAGGTTATGTCCTCAACCGTGCACACGCCGCAGCCGCCGACGGGATGCAGCCCTTCGCGATGACAGAGAACCGGTATCTGGATACCCGCGCGAGCGGCTGCATCGTATACGGTAGGCGCGTCAAGGAGGGGGACGGCTATACCGTCGATGGTCATTAGAGGTGGTGGTCTCCGGCTGCTTCGGGTTGATAGAGGATCTTTTCGATCCGTAACCGCCGCTTGCCGGCCGGAACGCTCCACTCGATCGTATCGCCTTCGGCATAGCCCAGCACGGCGGTGCCGACGGGCGAGACCACGGAGACTTTGCCGGTGTCAACATCGGCATACTGCGGGAAGACCACCGTCATCTCAAAGGACTTGCGGGCGTCCAGATCCATCAGCCGCAGGCGCGTGTTCATGGTCACCACCTTCGCCGGAATCGCGTCAGGCTCCACGACCGTAGCCTGCTTCAACTCAGCCGCCAGACCGGAAAGATCTTTGCGGTCGCGGTCGTGCACGGCACCACCGCCCTCCAAAAGCTCCTGGAGCTTCGTGAGGTCACTTTGCGTGATGTAAAGTTCGCGTTTTTTCATAAAACCCTCCTTTTGCCAACCATGTAAGACGGTAAGAGTGTAGCATGCCGGGACAATCGTTTCAAGCCGTGCGCAACGCCGCGCATAGCGCGGCTGGATTTAGGAGTTGGAATTTAGGATTTAGCCCGCCGCTCAAAAACGTGATCGAACAGGTGATCAACGCAGCAGCAGAACCGTGCCCCCAATACTGGTGAGCAGCAGGTCGTCGCCCTGCTGGAGCAACTTGAACTTCTCCGGGAAGCCGCTGAGCGCGGGCTTGCCGGTGATGGCACCGGTCGCAATGACGTAACTGGTGCCGGTGAGTTCCGCAGCGGTGGCGGGCACGACCGTCAGGGCGCTGAGGTCGCCGTCAACCAACAGGCGATCACTGGCCGTGTCGAGGACGGTCAGGCGGTATTCTGCGCCCGCGCTGAAGGTGACGCCGTTCAGCGCAAGCTCGCCGATCGCGTCATCACCGGCGGGGCTGATGATGAAGCCCGCGCCGAGCGTGCCGTTCGCCAGCGTGCCACTGCCGGTGACGGTGACGCCGGAACGCGCGCCGCCCAAGTCAAGCGTGGCACCGGCGGCAACATCAAACACCGCGCCGTCAAAGAGGCCGTCCGCGCCGTCCGCCCGCGTCCATTTGTTGACGAGGTAATCCTCGACGTCGGCGCGCTCCTGTTCGCTGAGCAGCCGGTCGAAGAGCAGCACCTCGCCGACCTGGCCGCGGAACGTGGTGCGGTGAGTGTGAGGCCGGTAGCCGAGGCAGATCGGCGTGTCGACCGTAACCCAGTCGCCGCCCAGCACTTTGCTGACCTTGGAGGGAACGCCGCCCGAGCGCCAGCCGGTAATGATGTCGGCCGCCGTGGCTTCCATCATGTAGACGTTGGCGGCAGCCGGCGGCAGAACCGGGGAGATGGACAGATCGTCGCTGTTGTTGCCGAAGCAGTTGCCGAACGCCCGGTCGGTCAACTCGTACATCGCGCGGGTCGCGCTCTGATTGCCGAAGGCGACGACCGCTTGCTGGTCGTCCGATCCGGTTCCGACATCGCGCGAGAGCACGGCGATCAAGATGCGCGGCATCGCGCCGCTGATGCCGGTGTTAGAGGCGGAACGGAGGCCGGTGGTGTTGCTGTCGATCTTGAGCATCGGTCGTCCGGCTGCGGAGTAGGAGTCGGCGCCGGTCACCAGCAGCGGACCTTGGAAGTTGGACTGGACACCGGCATCCATGGATGTCCCGCGCGTGCCCTTGTTGGCGAGGGCGGTGGCACGTCCGGCGGCGTCGGTGGTGACGGTGGCGGGGTCGGACGGGTCATACCAGACGGCCGGCGCGAGGGCCGCGATCGCCTCTGCACTGGGCGCGAGCCGCAGGGTGCCTTCGGTGACGGTCACCGGGCTGATCGTATTCTCCGATTCGCCGGACGGAACGCTCATCCACTTTTTCACCAACAGACGCTGCAGTTCTACACGTTCGCTTTCATCAAGCAGCCGGTCGAAAACCAGCACCTCGCCGATCTGGCCGCGGAAGTCGGCGCGACCGGCCACTCCAGCGCGCTGTCCGATGAGGAAGCGGGACGCGCCGGTGTCCAGGGTGGAGGATGTGGTGAGGGTCGCGTTAGACGGTGCCACGCCCGTACGCCAGCCGACGAGGTTTTTAGGCCCGGTCATGCTCACGGTGTAGACATTGGGTGTACGCACGGGATTATTGGGCTCCACGATCAGATCGTTCCCGCCGCCGAAACAGCCGCCCATTATCTTGCTGCTACGGTCGCCGATTTCAAAGAGCTGTCCGTTTGCAGCGGTACCGAAGGAAACGATGGCGCCGTCCGATTCGCTGTCACGGGTACACACCGTTACGACGGTACGGGCGGCGGACCCGGTGATGCCGACGAGGCCGTCACTGGCGAGGCCGCGGTTGTTGGCGTCGATCTTGATCATGGGTAGCCCCGAAACCGCATAGGAGAGCGCGCCGGTTGCCAGCAACGGTGCTGAAAGGGCGGTGCCTCCGTTGACGTGGTTGATCGAGGTGTCCATGCCGGCTTTTGTACCCTTGTTCAGCAGGACGGTGACGCGGCCGGCGGCGTCGAGCGTGACCGTTGCGGCGTCGGAGGGGTCGTACCAGAGCAGCGGATTGAGCGTCCGCACGTAGCTGTCGTGCAGGGCCGCATCCGAGACACAGGCGGGCGCGACGGCGAGCGTGGCCGCTCCTGCGCCGGTTTTGACAAAGGCCGGTGCGGAAAGCGTGCCATTGACGAGCCGTCCGCCGGTCAGCGTGACGGGACGGTTGTTTGTGATCGTAGCTCCGGCCAGGTCCAGTGTGCCGCCTGCGAGGGTGATCGCACTGGCGGGCGTGAGGGTTTCACTGCCGGCCGCGAGCCGCAGCACGCCGTTGGAGACGATGGTGGGGCCGGTGTAGGTATTGATGGCGGCCAGATTAAGCAGGCCGGTGCCCAGTTTGGTGAGGCCGCCGCTGGCGGACGTGGCAACGGCAGCCGAGGCCGCGGCTGCGGTGCCGCCTCCGTCACGCAGGACGACGGTCGGCGCGGAGGTATATCCCGTGCCGGGCGAGGTCACGCGGATGGCGGTCAGCGTACCGGTCGTGATGTCGATCTCTGCGATGGCCGTGGCACCGGAACCGTTGCCGCCTGAGAAGAGCACGGCCGGCGGCGCGATGTAGCCTGATCCGGGCGCGGTGACGGTGACCGACGCGACACCGAGACCGGTCGGCGCGCGCAGCGGCTCGTCCAGCAGGGTGCCGCCGCCGGTGCCGGGCGTTTCGATCACGGCACCGCCCGCATAGACGTTGAGCAGCGGCGGCGTGTTGTTGGCGCCGGTGCGTACGAGTGCAGAAACCGCATTACTCGGGTCGGCCGTTCGTAATACGCCGCCATTGAAGGCGATTGCCGCGGAGGCCGCGTTGCCGGCGGCGTTGTTGCCGCCCTTTTGGAAGTAGCGGGTGAACAAGGTGCCACCGTTGAGGTTGACGTACGCTTCCGGCGTCCCGTTGCGGTTGGCGAGTTGGATTCCATTGTCGATGATGGCTTGAGCGTCATTTTCAAGCGTGAGCACGGCGAGTCCGTCGGAATAGCCTTTCTCAGCAGCCCACTCGCCGAGTCGGAAGGAGCGGCCTCCTGTATCGAACACGCCGCCCGCAAGATGGAAGATCCCTACGCCGGCACGGCAGGAGAAGGTGCCGTTGTAGTAGTCGCCGATGACGCCGTCGGCGGGGGCGACACCGGGGTTAAGGCGCAGTATGCCGCCGCGTTGCTCAATCAGGCCGGTCGCTCCGCTGTTACGTCCGAGTTGGAGGTAGCCCTTATTGGCCAGTTCGCCGTCGTCAAGCCGGTAGTAACCGAAACCGTTCTCGCCGATACGGCTCTCGTTGGCGGCACCGCCCGTGTTGGTCACGACACCGGCGGTCTGATAGATGGCGCCGGCGGAGCCGGAGGCACTGCCGACAAGCAATCGTCCGTTGGCGACGGCATCGTCGCCGACATGCAGGATGGCGCGGGAGTCGGTAGCCGCGCCGACACATAGCGCTGGTCCGGATCGATTGTAGCCGGGGTCGTCCGTGTTGAGCGCGGTGTCGGCCAGACGCAGGACGGCGAGGACGGAAGCATCGGGGGTCGAGCCGACGGAGACCGAATAGGTGTGCAGCGCGTGGTCGCCGCTGGCGGTCAGGTCGAGTTCGCCGTTGTACACATCGATTGCTCCCAGATCGGGGACATTGCCCGGAAGGGTGAGCGTGTAGGGCCCGAGTTTTTTCAGACCGACGAACGGGAAATCGCTCGTGAAGGCGAAATCCTCGTAGCAGGTGTCGAATCCGAAGGCGGCGGAGGCGGGTGCCGTGGAGAATGCCGTGCCAGCCAAATCCGCGAGTTGCGCATGGCTGAAGCCGTCGGTGGAGGTGGCGGAGGCGACACGGGCGATGAAAGAACCGGTGTCGGAGACGGTGAGCCCCGCAACGGCCTGCGCACCCAGTGAGCCGGGGGCGACGGCATAGAGGTTGCCTTGGGTCACGGTGGTGGCACCGCCGTACGTGTTGGCCGGGTTGAAGAGCCAGAACCAGCCTTCGCCCTCTTTGAGCAGGCCACCGTCCCCGCTGACGGTACCGGTGATGGCAGCGGTCCCTACCGATACGGCTGTGAGGCGCGAGGTGCCTGCGGCGAGTGACACCGGTCCGGCCCAGACGTTCAGGTTGGTGTCCATGTCGCCGTTGTTGGCGTGTAAAAAGGCGTCATCCGCGAGATTCAGCGACCACAGAATGGGCACGGTCATCTGGTGTAGACAGGTTCCCGCACCGCTGGCGATGTCGGCGGACGTGGCGGCCGATCCTTGGAAGTCGCTCTGTTCAAAGCGGAACACGCCGTCGGTGACCTGCACGGCGGTGCCGGCGGGCACGTTGGATACCGCCGATAGCACAACGGAGATCTCGCCGCCGTTGACGGTCAGCGTATGGCCACCGAAGTCAAAGGCACCACCGCGTATATCGAAGCGCGAGTCTGAACACATGGCTGCGTCACCGGTGAGTGTCACGTTCCGGAAGGCGTCTTTCTGGGGGATGTTGCCGCTGTAACGCAGGGCGCCCAAACCGTCTGGACCGGCACCTTCCACCGTGATCGGATTGGCGATGGTCGCCGCGCCCACGACAGGCGAGATGACCGGTGCATTGGCGATGTCCAGTGCGCCACCGTTCGCAATGGAGACGGGGCCGCTGCCGAGCGAGCCGTTGTGTCCGGGGTAGAGGGTGCCGCCCTGGATGAGGGTACCGCCCGAGAAGGGACTGGGCAGGGAGAGGGCCAGGCCACCGGCCCCGGTCTTGCGCAGCGTTCCGAGACCGCTGATGGCCGCGTTCACGACAGCGGAGCGATCGGCGGGCATGTCAAACGTGAGGGATCCGTCCTGAATCAGGAGTGGCCCGGTGAAGTCGAGCGGACCGCCGAGCGTCACGTTGCCGGGGCCGGACTTGGCGAGCGCGAGGTGCGTGCCGTAGGCGTCGGCCACGCTGGTCGTGACGGTCAACTCTGCATCTGGGTTATCGTTACGCAATGCCAACAACGTCTCATCGCACTGCGCGGTGATCCGCCATTTCTGCATGAGGTAGGCTTCGACAGCCGCGCGGTCGGTGTCAGAGAGCGTGTAGTCGAAGACGAGCGCCTCGGCTACATCACCGGGGCCAGAGAAGTTGGCGGCGGTGTTCGGACGGTGCAGCAGGTGGATGGGGGCGTCGACCGTGGCAAAGGCGAAGGTCTTGGTGCCGAGCAGCTCGCCGTTGCGGTAGCCTGCGCCGGCGTCGGGTGTGCCGTCAATGCCCGAGATAAAGGTCAGCACATTGTGCCCGACGGGTGAGGGGACGTTGATATCGAGATCGTTGGCCTTGGTGGAAAACGACGTGGCGATCAAGCGCTCACAAATGGTGAAGTCTTGGTTGTTGCCGGCATCGGAGCCGAGGTAGAGGGCGTAGAAGCTGTTCCGCGAGGTGGGATGGCGCGCTGCGACCAAAAAGGTGGTGCGCGGGGCCTTGCCGGAGATGCCGGGGGTGCCGAGCGAGGCGAGCCCCTGCGGCGGCTCGATGCCGTCGGCTCGCGCGACTCCGAGTCCGTTGACTGCTCCCGGGATATAACGCGGCCCGATGCGGTCGCCGGGCACGGCGGCGTCCAACTCGCTGCCGCGCGAGCCTTTGTTGGCCACCAGTGTGATGCGACCGTCGGCATCGGTGGTGACGGTCGCGGCGTCGGCGAGGTCGTACCAGGCCAGCGGGGCGGCCGGAAGCGTGGTGGGCAACTCGGCGGCGCCGCCGGGCGGGGTCTGGACGGAGGGCGTGGTCAGCGTACCGTTGGCGAGTGTCAGGTTGTTGCCGTTCGCGTCGATGGCAACAAGTGAAGCGGCGAGGGTCTGCCCGCCGAGATCAACGGTCGCAGGATTGTCTGCGTGCTGTTGCGTGAGCGAAAAGAGGTGCGTGGGATCAGTGGCGAGTGTGATGCCGCCGGTCGTGCCGGCGGTGTCGATGACGGCGGCGGCGGTCGCGTCGTCCGGAATCTCCGAGGGGCCGAGCGCCTTCAGTGAAACGGTCGGGCCAGTGGCGCTCGCGGCCAACACGCCCAGCGTGGCATCATAAACAGCGGGCTGGCCGTTGACGGTGAACCAGGCGGGCAGCGGGCCGGGTGTCTGGTCTTGGATGACGAGCCGGTTGGAAGGGGTGCCCAGCGCCGGAGCCACGATGTCCAAGGTGGCACCAGTAGCACGTTCGAGCGTTGGTACAGTGACGGTCGAAGCAGAGGGGGCGTTCGGGATCAGCCAGCGAACACCGGCACCGTTGAGCACATTAGTCAGCGGCAGGGTGACGGCAAAATCGTCCGCCGCCGCCGGGTTGAACGCTAGGGTACTGCCTGCCTGGCAGGTGAGCAAGGTGGTGTTGAAGGTCGCGCCGGGGCCGACCGCCAGCGTGCCGCCTTCGTTGACGGTAAAGGCGTTGTCAGTGGCCGTACCGGAGAAAAGGAGCGTGCCGCCTGCCGCGACGACATTCAGGGCACCGGTGCCGTTGGAGAGCGTGCCGCTGAGGATGTTGGTCCGCGTGCCGCTGAAGGTCAGCGTTTTGGTGCCGGAGGAAATGGGAGCGATGGCGCCGCTGAAGGTCAAGGGACCGCCGCCTGCGTTTTCGAACGACGTGCTGCCGGCGCTGAGTTGGACGGGCAATGTCAGCGTGGCTTGCGAGGTGCCGGTATAAACGAATTTGGACGGGCTGCCGTCGGAGCGCACGGCCGTCACGCCCAACGCAGCGGGATCGGTGAACACGACGGTGCCGTTGCCCGTCGAGATGCGGGTTGTCCCTGTGAAGGAGTTGCCGGGATTCGTCAGCAGCAGGGTACCCGCCGAGTTCAACTCGACGCCCGAACCCTCCAGGCCGGTGATGCGGGCGGCGATTGTGAGGGTGGTGCCTGCCGTCGGCCTGATATTTGCGAAGTCGGTGGTGGATGTGCCGGTACGCGAGATCGTGACCTCGCCAGCGCCGTCGAGTGTGAAGTCCGCACTGGCGACCAGAATATCGCCGCCGCCGTTCGAGAGGGCGAGCGTTGCACCCGCCGCGACCGTGACGGTGGCCGGGGCATTGGCGAAGATCGTTTTCAGCGTGATACTCGCTGGAATCGTGACAACCGCTGGGGTGTTGAAGGTTGCCGTGTCGGATGCTGTTTGCGGCACGCCGTCCGACCAGTTGGCTGCGTCTGTCCACGAGCCTGTGGCACTTCCAATCCAAACAGAGCTTGCTGCCGAGACGACACTTACGGCTACCAAGGTCACAAACGCGGCCAAGCGTGAACTACGAACATAATGACGAATCATGTCGATCTCCTTTCTTGTACGAGTCATCCCCGCCCGAAGATACAGGGAGTAGATCATCTATAGCCTAGCACCCATACTCTTTTTGGATCAAGCGAAATCGGTAATCGGCCGTAATCGGTTAGTGACAGGAGGCACGCGAGTTTAGCGCGTGCCTTGTGTATGCGCAGTCGGGAGCGGAAACACACTTAGTCGGCTACGCTTAGTCCAAACACTTAGTCGAAAAAAACACTCAGTCCCCAAAACTTAGTCGATTGCACTCGGCGACGAAGTGGTAACAGAGTTGCGGGGTCGTAGTTTGACATTAGACATTTCGGGAGAGTTGCAGAGTTGCGGGGTCGTAGTTTGACATTAGACATTTCGTGCTTCGCAACCTCATTTGCGCCTCAGTCGCCTTGCCATGGCAACATGTCAACACGCCTCCGCGAAAACATTCCATAAACCTTGACTGTCTCATGTCAAAACACGCTCCCAATTTCTGCGAAACAAATGAAAGCCGTAGTGTCTCGTCGCAGCGCGGTCGGAACGCTGATTGGGTGTCAAACGGATGTCAGCACGGGGAGCGATTCGATCTCTTTTTTGGATTGGGCGGCGGCAACACACAGGTCGTAGGCAGACTGGAGGTTGATCCAGAACTCAGGCCCGGTTCCAAAATATTGTCCGAGACGCAGAGCCGTGTCCGCGCTGATTGCCCGACGCCCTCGCACGATCGCATTGATCCGGGGTGTAGGCACGCGGATCTCCATTGCCAAGCGGTTTTGACTGATTCCCATAGGGATCAAAAATTCTTCCGCAAGAATCTCCCCGGGATGGATAAGATTTTTTGTTCTGATCATAACAGCACCTAATGGTAGTCAACGATTTCCACATCATAAGCGTTGCCTTCGCGCCAACGGAAACAAACTCGCCACTGCTGGTTGATCCTGATGCTATACTGTCCTTCCCGATCACCTCGCAGGGCTTCCAGTTGGTTGCCGGGTGGCACTCTAAGCGCGTGGAGAGAGACACCGGCGTCAAGCATATCGAGTTTGCGCAGGGCCACACGCTCGATTGCTTTGAAACGGCGACTTTCGCCTGTCCGTTTCAACGCTTCGGTGTCGCGGCATCGATATCCCAGAATCATAGTCTTTCCCAGATTTCCGTCTGCAACTATATCATCTTTCGCGTTAAACGCAAGGCGTTTACCCTATTCGCATAATTCCCAACGCAATCGGTTAGTGACAGGGGGATGCGAGTCAAGCGCATGTTTTGTGCCCATTTTCGCACTCACAAGCGGTGCCGCGACCCGCGCACAGCGCGGCTCTTGTCACCGCACTCCAGATTTCGCGCCACGCCGCGCACGGCATAATAATCATGTCAAAAATGAAACCATGGAACACGGGCAAGATGCCCGTGCCACACCCTTTTGCAAGACACGTTGTTGCGGGCGAGGACGCCCGCGCTCCCGACTCTCTGCTCCCCTTTTCACCAGAAACGCGTGATTCTCGCACACCCCTGTCACCAACCGATTACCTTACTTTGCTCTCCGTCTTGCGCCTGTCACAAGTTTTGTCACAAGTTTGTCACAAGTTGCTCAGAAAGCCGGTAGATCCGTTGATTGGTCGCTCCCTCAACGGCGATCAAATTTTTATCCAGCATCTCTTTTAGATCCCGCTGCAGACTGCGACGGTTGACGGTCGGGCAAAGCGCTTGGAGGTCTTGAATGGTTAACGTGCCATGCTGGAGGAGATAACCCAGCGCTTTGCCTTGGCGCTCGTTCAGGCCATGTTTTTTCACCAGCACGTCGCGACGGATGACCTGCTCGCTATGCTCGCGCACTTCGACCATCTGGGTTTCTAGCCCCGTGACGAAATAGTCGAGCCAGACGGTCATGTCCATATTATTTTCGCGTACGCTCTGGATCGACTTGTAGAAGGTCGTTCGATCGCGGTCATAGTATTCGCTGATGCTGAACAGGCGTTTGAAATCGTATCCAGCCTTGTAGAGACAAAGGGTGGAGAGCAACCGCGAGGTACGGCCATTGCCGTCCAGAAAGGGGTGGATATGCACCAGTTGGAACTGGGCAATACCGCTGACCAGCACTGGGTGAATGCCGAAGTCGTCGTTCAGCCACTTGACCAGTTCCGACATCATTATCGGCACCTCCACTGCCGTGGGCGGGGTGTAGATCACCTGACCGGTTCCCGCGTTGACCACATAATTTTGGATGCGCCGGTATTCCCCGGGCGCGGCACGACCGCCACGCACACCTTTCACAAGTCTGCGATGGATCTCACGGATCATCCCTTCGGTAATCGGGTCGCCGCTGTCCAGACATTCGGATACGAACTCAAAGGCGGCGCGGTAGTTGAGTAACTCCCGAACATGGTCCGGATCGGCCTCCGGCACCATTTCGCCTTTCCACAGCCGCTCGGCCTGATCTAGGGTCAGCCGAGTGCCCTCGATATGGGTGGTGTGGTGCGCCTCCCTGATCAGCGCCTGTTCACCCACTTCGCGCAACCAGTCGTCAGAGAACTGTGCCGCCTCAAGAAAGCCCCGCGCTCGCTCAATGCGAGTAATCGCCTGAGTCATACGGTTAGTGATGGTGAACTGGGGCTGGAAACTCATCTTGGGGACAGCGTAGCATATTCGGGAGAGGGGGTACAACGGAAAATCTCAACTCCTAAATCCTAAATCCCAAACTCCAACTCACTTTCGCTTGCCGCCGGTCGGTCAAAACGCTAAATTAGTTTCTATTTAAAGCAACAAGAGAAGGTCGGTGCGACCTTCGGGATTCAAGGATTGAGTATGAAAAAACTCCAGTATTGGAATGAGCGGATGGAGACCCTGAGCCGCGATGAATTGGCGGCGATGCAGTTGAAGGGATTGCAGTGGACGGTCAAGCACGCTTGGGCGAATAGCGAGTTCTACCACCGTAGGCTGTCCGAGGCCAACATCGAGCCTGGGGATATCCGCGATCTGGACAATATCCGGGATTTGCCGTTCCTGACCAAGGATGATTTCCGCGATCAGTATCCGCTCAACATGCTCTGCATGCCGCGCAGTTCGATCCGTGAAATGCACATGAGTTCCGGCTCGACCGGCGCGGCGATTGTGATGGCCTATACCGAGGCGGATCTGGCGCAGTGGGCGGAGTGCATGGCGCGCTGCCAGATCATGGCCGGCTTGCAGCCGGGCGACGCGATTCAGGTCACGCCGACCTTCGGGCTTTTCAACGGCGGCTTCGGCTTCTACCACGGTGCGCGCCGCGCGGGACTCTTCACCATACCGACCAGCTCGGGCAATACCGCGCGGCAGATCAAGCTGATGCGCGACTTCAAAGTCAGGGGTATCGGCTCGGTGGTCTCGTATGCAACGCGGATCATCGAGATGCTTGATGAAAAAGGCTTGGACTTGCCCGACCTCGAAATCGGCATCTTTGGCGCGGAGACGTTCTCTGACGAGATGCGTAAACGGGTCGAGACGCGCCTCGGCATTAAAGCGTTCGATATCTACGGCATGACCGAGACCGGCGGCGTGGGTACGACCGGCATGGATTGCGAGGCGCGTTGCGGCATTCACGTGTGGGAGGATCAATACATCACCGAGATCGTGGACCCCGAGACCGGTGCGCCGTTGCCGGATGGCGCGGTGGGCGAGGTGGTCTTCACGTCGCTGACGCGTGAGGCGATCCCTGTGATCCGTTATCGAACACGCGATCTGACCCGTATCGTGAGCCGCGAGCGCTGCGCCTGCGGGCGCACCAGCCTGCGCATCGACCGTATTGAGGGACGTTGCGACGATATGCTGATCGTCAAAGGCGTGAACTTCTTCCCGAAACAGGTGGAGCAGGCGCTGATGGAGATCCCCGGCGTACTGCCGGAGTACCAGATCATTCTGGAGAACGATCACGGTGTGACCGACGTCCACGTCAACGTTGAAGCGGAAGAGGGCGTGACCGGCTACATGGTCGAAAAGAAGTTGAAGGAGCGGCTCGGCTTCAGCCCCAAGGGCGACATCTTCAAGCCGGGCACGCTGCCTCGCGGCGAAGGCAAGGCTCGGCGCGTGTTTCACGTTGACAAGGAATAGAGAGCGTCCCTGCGAGCTGCCGCGTGGTGCGCGGATTTAGGAGTTGCGCGGAGACACACTTAGTCGGCTACGCTTAGTCCAAACACTTAGTCGAAAAAAACACTCAGTCCCCAAAACTTAGTCGATTGCACTCGGCGACGAAGTGGTAACGACGAAGTGCCGCGACTAAGAGTAGGCGACGAAGTGTTTGGATGAAGTGTCGCTCGTCCGGCGGCGGTCACGCCGCCTGCTTTGTGAACGTCGAACGCAGAACGCAGAAAACGCTCAACGCTCAAGTGGAAAAATCCCAAATCCTAACTCCTAACTCCTAACTCCTAAATTCTACTGGGCGGGGATCAGGTTCGCCACCGGCTTGCGCGCCTCTTCGCGTTCAGCCCGCAGGGCGCGGATCTCGGGGTCGGCATCGATCGTGGTGGGATCGAACGGGTGTTTCTCCTCCCACTCCTTGGAGGCGGCGGCGGCCTGATCCGCCCGTATCTTGATCGCTGCCTGCTCATATTTGAGGGCGCGCAGGGCATCAAGGGCCTTGGATCTGCGTGAGCCGGTCAGGCTGTTCGCCTCGCGCTCCATCTCGGTGGCTTTTTTAATGCTCGCCTGATACTCCCGAGAGGTCTGTTGCACCGACTCAGCGTGCGGGTTTTTGGCTTTTGCATCGCGCTCCAGCATGGTCTGGCGATCTTTGAGTTTTCCGTTCACTGTGAAGTAGCGTTCAAGATTTTTGAGCAGTTCGGGATCGAGCGTCGTGGGGTCACCCTCATATCCCGCGATATCCGTGCAGTCGATCAGGTAGGGGCCTTCTTGTCCTGTATCGCGTCGCACCGTACAGACCAGTACATCATTGCGGGAGGAGGATTTTACGTCGTTGTACGTGAAAACCGTGCCGCCGGGCAGTGTGCCCTGCCGCTTGCCGTCAGGTGCATAATAGGGGCTTGTCGCCTTCACGATACCCCAGCCGGACTTCGGTCCAAGAAAGGTGGTGCGCATTACCGTCGCGACGGGCTGCTCCTGTTTCTTGGGAACAGTCGACACCCCCAGCCCGCTGCTACCTCCCTGCCGATTCTCCGTAGTCTTTTCGGGCCGGCGCGTCAACGGTTGCGGATTGCGTGAGGAACGCCGCACTTGCGCCTCAGCACCACAGACTAATCCGCAAACAGTAAGAACGCTCAACAAATGATTTATCTGCATGGGCCGCGATCCTTTCACTTTCACTTTGTGGTTTGCGCTTCCACCAGCCGTTTACCGCAATAGGTCTCACGCAACTTCGGCTTCTCGATCTTACCCGTGGGGTTGCGGGGCACCTCGGCGAAAATCACCCGGCGCGGCCGCTTGTAGCGCGGCAGGTCCAGACAGAACTCCGTGACCTCCTCCTCGCTCAGCTCGGCCTCTTGCTTGACCTGAATGATCGCCGCCGCGATTTCTCCCAGCCGGTCGTCCGGCAATCCGATGACTGCGACATCCTTGATCGCCGGATGCGTCCGCAGGAAGTCTTCGATTTGCACGGGGTAGATGTTTTCACCGCCGCTGATGATGACATCCTTTTTGCGGTCCACAAGGTAAATGAAGCCATCCTCGTCCGTACGTGCCATGTCGCCCGTGTAGAGCCAATCCCCTTTGAGAATGGCGGCTGTGGCCTCGGGGTTGTTGTAGTAGCACTTCATCACGCCCGGGCCTTTGACGATCAACTCGCCGACCGTCCCAGGCTCGACCGGAGCGCCGGACTCGTCCACGATCTCGGTCTGCCAGAGATGGCCGGCCTTGCCGATCGCCCCCACCTTGTGGATGTTCTCGACGCCGAGGTGTACGCAGCCCGGACCGATCGATTCACTAAGTCCGTAATTAGTATCGTAGCGGTGCTCTGGGAAAACCTCTTTCCAACGCCGGATCAGGCTGGGCGGCACCGGTTGAGCACCGATGTGCATCAGACGCCACTGGGCGAGACGGTAGCCCGAGAGTTGTAACTCGCCTCGATCGATCGCGTCCAGTATGTCCTGCGCCCACGGTACCAGCAGCCAGACAATCGTCACCTTTTCTTCCGAGACCACCCGCATGATCCACTCCGGCTTGACCCCTCGCAACAGCACGGCACGGCCACCTGTAAGCAGGCTGCCGAACCAGTGCATCTTGGCGCCGGTGTGGTAGAGCGGGGGGATGCACAGAAAAACATCCTCGCGTGTCTGCCCGTGGTGGTTCTGCTCCGTCTGGCAGGCGGAAATCAGCGCCGAATGCGTGTGCAGGATTGCCTTGGGGAAGCCTGTCGTGCCGGACGAAAAGTAAATCGCGGCGTCATCCCCGTCACACAGTTCCACCGCCGGCGCGGTCGACGAGCAGTAGTTCACGAGCGTGTCGTAACTGTCCGCGAAGGTCGGTACGCTGGGCCCCACATAGAAAAACGATTTCACCCCGTGCAGGTGGTCGAACACCTGTTCCACGCGCCCGATGAACTCCGGCCCGAAGACCAACGTGTTGACCTCGGCCAGTTCCAGGCAGTATTTGATCTCCTCGGACGTGTAGCGGAAATTCATCGGCACCGCCAGCGCACCGGTTTTCAGGATGCCGAAGTAGATCGGCAACCACTCCAGGCAGTTCATCAACAGGACAGCGACCTTGTCGCCGCGCCGCACACCGCGCGTCAGCAACAAGTTGGCGAAGCGGTTGGCTTTGATGTCGAACTCACGCCACGTCATCTCACGCCGGTATCTCTCGGCGGAGGAGGCCTCAATCAAGGCGTACTCACGCCAAGTCAGCGTGCGGTCGGGTTCATTTGCCGGGTTGACCTCTACCAGACTGATCTCATTGGGGTAGAGTCGTGCGTTGCGTTCCAAAAAATCTGTGATCGCCATGCCTCTCCATTCCTTCTTTCGTTCCCGGAAGCATGCCAGATTTTTGCCGTGGATGTCAATGTTCGGGTTTATTTAACGCAGAGGCACAGACGCAGAGGTTTTTTGGGGGCATGGCTGCGGTTTTTCATGCGCAAAATCTGGAGTGCGGTGACAAGAGCCGCGCTATGCGCGGGTCGCGGCACCGCTTTCTCTCCGCGCTGTGTGCGGAGACACACACTGCCTTAGTCGGTTATGCTTAGTCGTCTACACTTAGTCTCAACACCTAGTCGATTGCGCCAGCGACGAAGTTTTTCGACGAAGTGTACACGACAAAGTGTACACGACAAAGTGTGGGGACGAAGTGTGCCTCGTAGCATCGCTTTTGTACACCACCCTGTCACCGTATGCATGCTCAAAAAGCGGCGTCGCGCGGAATACCGCTTGCCGCCGCACCAAATTCTTGCGTCACGCTTGCGATTACTTCTTACCTATTACCTATTACCTCTTACTGGTCGTCTGCAAACAATCGCCTGGGGGACACCTTCCGGAGCCACGCCAGCTCGCGGCGGCGCATGCGGGCGCGTTCGCGCGGTGTGATGTCGTCGGCACCGGTCAGATGGTCGCAACCGTGTGCGAGATAGAGCGCGAGCTCGCGGTCGGGCGACCAGCCCGCGCGGCGCGGCGCGACTTGGTGCGCGCGTTCAACATTGACGAACAGTTCGCCAATTAGACCGGCGGGCTCACCGGGGATTGGCGTGTAGCGCTGGGTGATGACATCCGTAGGGCCACCATGGCCCACGATTGCTTGATTGATCAATGCGATGCCGTCATCGTCGTACAGGTGGACGGTGATTTCCTGCCACGGATGTTCGGCAGATGTCTGAGCCAACGCTGCAAAGTCACGCACCATCCGCTTGACCGCAGATGTGTCGATGGCAAAGCGGCGTTGTTTTTGGCAGATGATGACGCGCAACTTCTCACGCCTCGCGCAGGCGGGCCTTTTTGCCCGTGCGGTTACGCAGGAAGTAGAGCTTGGCGCGACGCACGCGGGCGGAACGCTCCACCTCGACGCGGTCGATATACGGCGAGTTCAGCGGGAAGACCTTCTCGACGCCCACGCCGAACGAGATACGACGGACCGTGAAAGTCGCGGTGTTTCCGGAACCATTGTCGCGGGCGATCACGGTGCCGGCGAACGCCTGCAAGCGCTCTTTGCCGCCTTCCTTGATGCGCACAAAAACTTTAACGCTGTCGCCCACCTTGATCTCCGGGGCTTTCTTGCCTTCATTTGCCTTGGCAACCTGCTCGGCATTGATCTTGTCAATCGCTTTCGCAATCATCTCTCTTCTCCAACCTGTGCTTCACGCACTCTAGTGAATTCACGTTCTAACAAATCCGGCCGCCGTTTCGCTGTCCTGTCCAACGCCTGGCGCGTGCGCCAAGCATCTACTTCGGCATGGTTGCCGTTTTGTAAAACCGTCGGCACCGCCATTCCGCGATACACCGGCGGACGCGTGTACTGCGGAAACTCCAGCCGGTCCTCGCTAAAGGACTCGTCCCGGGTCGCCTCCTCGCCGCCGCCCAGCACGCCGGGCAACAACCGCACAACCGCATCAATCACCACCGCTGCGGGCAGGACCCCGTTGGTGAGCACGTAGTCGCCGATCGACAACTCATCCGTCACCAGTGCCGCGCGCACGCGGTCGTCAACGCCCTCATAGTGGCCGCAGACAAAGATCAGGTGACTGGCCTTCGCCAGCCGCTGCGCCTCCGCCTGCCGGAACGTCACACCGGACGGAGTCATCAGGATCACCCGCGCCTCCGGAGTGCGCACCGTTTCAATCGCCTCGAACCACGGCTCCGGCTTCATGATCATGCCGGGGCCGCCACCATACGGGCGGTCGTCCACCGTGCGCCGCGCGTCGTGCGCGAAGTCGCGCAGATCCACCGTCCTGAAAACAACTGCTCCCTGTCGCGCCGCCCGCCGCAACATGCTCTCTTCGAGAAATCCGCGGAGCATGCCCGGAAATACAGTCAGCACATCGATCTGCAGGGGGTCGCCCATACCGGCCGCCGCACGGCCTTACACTGCCGCTGTCTCGGTCGCTGCCTTTTTGGCCTTGCGAACCATGCTCGCCACGGTCTCGCTCATCCGGGCGCCCTTAGACAACCAATGCTCGATACGCTCCAGATTCAGCTTGAAGTTCTCTCCTTCGCGCTTGGGCTCATACCAGCCCAGAATCTCAAGAAATTTGCCGTCGCGGGGCGAACGCTCGTCCGCCGCCACAACGCGAAACGCAGCGTTGTTGTTGCAGCCTGTTCTGCGAAGTCTGATCTTGACCATTTTTTCCTCCGTGAAACGCGATAAGTTATCAACACTGTGCCCTGTCTGGCAAGCGGGATTTTCAATCGCTGTTCTTTTCGCTGTCCTTTCTCGTGCGCGGCACGCGTTTTTTTGCGGTCGCGCTGTTCTTTTTCGTGGTTTTCCGTGGTTTTTTCTTTGTACCGGTTTTCTTTGCGGTCGTGGTACGCTTCTTTTTCGGCGCGTCACCCTCCGGCGTCGCCGTCTGCGTGTCCGACGTGCGCAGGGGCAACTCGTCACGCATGCGGAAAGTCAACCCTTCATCGTCTGCGGCTACGCCGACCTCAATCACGCCCGCGGTCAGCACACCGCGCAACAACTCCTCGGCCAGACGATCCTCTAGGTAGCGCTCGACGGTGCGCCGCAGCGGCCGGGCGCCCAAAGCGGGATCAAAGCCTTTGTTGACCAGAAATTCGGTGGCCGCCTCGTCAGGCTCAAGCGTGATCGATTTGGCGGCGAGCCGTTCCCGCAGCTTGGCCAGTTCGATGTCGAGGATCTTGACGACATCCTCCTTGTCCAGCTTGCGGAAGACGATGATGTCGTCAAACCGGTTCATCAGTTCCGGCTTGAAGATCCGTTTGGCCGCATCGATCATACGGTTGCGCAAACGGTCGTAGTCTTCCTGCTCCGATTCTTGCGCAAAGCCCAGCCCTTGTCCCTGCTTGGCCGTGTCGAAGCCGAGGTTGGACGTCAAGATCACCACCGTGTTGCGGAAGTCAACCTGCCGCCCGAGGCTGTCCGTGAGCCGGCCCTCTTCCAGAAGTTGCAGCAACATGTTCATCACGTCCGGGTGGGCTTTTTCAACTTCATCGAAAAGCACCACGCTGTACGGCCGACGCCGCACGCGCTCGGTGAGTTGCCCGCCCTCTTCGTGGCCGACATAGCCGGGCGGCGAACCGATGAGGCGCGAGACGGTGAACTTCTCCATGTACTCCGACATGTCGATCTGCACCAGCGCCTTTTCGTCGCCGAACATTTTTTCGGCCAGCGCCTTGGCCAACAGGGTCTTGCCCACGCCGGTCGGCCCCAGAAAGATAAAGGAGCCGATCGGGCGCTTGGGGTCCTTGAGGTCGGCCCGCGAACGCCGCAACGCGCGCGCCACCGTCTGGATCGCCGGGAGTTGCCCCACGACTGCCTCTTGCAATTCCTGCTCGATGTTGAGCATACGTGCCAACTCGGTCTCACTCATGCGTTTGATCGGCACGCCAGTGATGTGTGCCACCGTCTCGGTCACGTCGTCGACCGTCACCGGCTGGGGCTTTTCGCAGTGCTCGGTCTTCCACGCCGCCACGGCGGCGTCCAGTTCCTGCTTGGCCTTGCGCTCTTCGTCGCGCAACGCCGCCGCTTCCTCGAAATGCTGGTCGCGGATTGCCGCATCTTTTTTCTGGCTTACCTCGCGGATGTGCCGCTCGAATTCGCGCATGTCCGGCGGTCGCGCCGACGTCCGCATGCGCACCCGCGCACCGGATTCGTCGATCGCGTCGATCGCCTTGTCGGGCAATTGCCGACCGGGCTGGTAGCGCGCCGTCAGCTTGGCCGCTGCTTCCAGTGCCTCGGCCTCGTACAGCACATTATGATGCGCCTCGTAGCGCGGTGCGATACCGCGCAGGATCGCCACCGTTTCTTCGACGGTCGGCTCTTCAACACGCACGGTCTGGAAGCGGCGCTCCAGCGCGGCGTCCTTCTCGATAGACTTGCGGTACTCGCTCAGGGTCGTCGCGCCGATGCACTGCAATTCGCCGCGCGCCAACGCGGGCTTGATGATGTTGGCGGCGTCCATCGCGCCCTCGGCTCCGCCGGCTCCCACGATCGTGTGCAGCTCATCCAAAAACAGAATGACATTCTTCTCGCGCCGGATCTCTTCCACGACCGCCTTGATACGCTCTTCGAACTGACCGCGGTATTTCGTACCCGCTACCATCAGTGCCATGTCGAGCGCGATCACGCGCTTATCGAGCATGCGCTCCGGCACATCGCCGTTGATGATCGCATGCGCCAGTCCTTCGACCACCGCCGTCTTGCCGACGCCGGCTTCGCCCAGCAGTGCAGCGTTGTTCTTGGAGCGGCGGCTCAAGATCTGGATCACGCGTTCCAGTTCGTTGTGGCGACCGACCACCGGATCCAACTCGCCTTTTTTCGCCAACTCGGTCAGGTCGCGACCGAACGCATTCAGTGCTGGCGTTTTGGACTTTGCCTCTTTTTTCGTGCCACCCATGGGCGGCATGCCTGGCGGCGGGCCGTCGCGCATTGGCTCCGATTGTTCCTCGTCGCGACCGGACGGGCCAAATTCGCCCTCCTCGTCCTCGTCCATCTCTTCCATCGCCTCAAGAAAGCGGCGTACGCCGTCCTGCACCTCGTCGATCTGCACATTCAGCGACTGCAAGACCTGTGCGGCAATTCCCTCACCCTCGCGCAACAGCGCTAACAGCAGGTGTTCGGTACCCACCATCTGCTGTCGCATCGAGTGCGCCTCGGCAACCGCAAGTTGCAACACCTTCTTGGTGCGCGGCGTGTAGGGCAGGTCACCCTTGGTCTTGATGTCGCCGCCGAAACCCACCATACGCTCGACCGCGATGCGCACGTCGTCCAGCGACACACCCAGTTCGCCCAGCACCTCAACCGCCACGCCCTCGCCCAGCGCCACCAGCCCCAGCAGCAGGTGCTCGGTGCCGATGTAGGGATGGTTAAAGCGGCTGGCCTCGCGTGCCGCCAAATGCAGCGCGCGTCGCGCGCGATCAGTAAAATGCTCAAAAATGTTCATCAATTCTCCTCAACACTTCAGTTTGACGTGGGCTACCCTGCGGCTCAGGAAATCCGCACGCATCTCGTCACGTTCGTCGGAGGACATCTCCGCGCCCAGTCCCTTCTGCAAATGGCCGGGCTGCATCATCAGGATCAACGTGTCCACATCCGCTACCTTCAGACGCGTACACAATCCCATCGCCGCGCCTAAGCGCAGCGCCGACAGAAATTCCAGCGCCTCGGCCGTGGTCAGCAGGCGTGCGTTCTGCAGGATGCTCAACGAACGCGCCAAACAATCCGCCAGTACCAAGGGCGACACTTGCATCAACCGTACGCGCGCGTTGTATTCCTGGCGCACCACCTCTGTGCAAATGCGCGTCACGCGGCGGATGATCTCCGCCTCGTCCGTACCCAGCGTGTCCATGTTCGACACCTGATAGATCTGGCCGGCCGCCTCGGAGCCCTCGCCGCCGATGCCGCGCACCAATAGCCGCATCCTTTCCAGCGCGGTCACGACCGGTTCTATCTCGCCCCAGAGCCTCAGCCCCAGAAGGTGCAGCATGACCCCGGCGCGCAGACCGGTGCCGACATTACTCGGACAGGCCGTCAGATATCCCAGCCGCGGCGACCATGCGTACGTGAGATGGCGCTCCAGGCGCGTATCCAACTCATCCGCGCGCCGCCAAGCAGTCTGCATGTCCAGCCCCCGCGCGAATCCTTGGATGCGCAGGTGGTCCTCTTCATTGATCATGACGCAGGCCGAGCCATCCTGTGCCACCGCCATGCCGCCACCTGCCGCCCGCTCCATCAGTTCTCTGCTGATCAAGCGCGATTCATACAGGACGTCGCGGTCCTGTGCCTCAATCCCAGCGATTGGCACCATGCCCAGTTCGGGGGCATCCTTGTCCATGGCCTCGTACACCGCATCCAAAATCCGTTCGCGGTCACGTTCGGTTGCCCAGTCCGGGAAGCGCTCGCCCGCCAGATTACGCGCCAGCCGCACGCGGCAACTCATCGCGATCGTCGCGGCTTCCGCAGGCAACGCGGGTTGCTGGGGCGTCTTTTGTTCCTCCGACGGTAAAATCATGACGCGCCTCCTTCCGCAGCATCAGGCTCCGGCAGGCGACGCAGTTCATCGCGTAGTGCGATCGCCTCTTCATAGCGCTGCGCCTTGACGGCCTCCTCCAGACGCTTTTCAAGCTGACGGCGCTGCCAAAGGGCCTGCGCCCGCTGCGGCACCTTGCCGACATGCTGCATGGCGCGGTGCAGGTCAAAGATCGCCGCGTCCATCTCCTTGGCAAACGCCGTGTAGCACTCCGGGCATCCCAGGCGCGACTGTTTGCGGTACTCGTGGCGCATGATGCCGCACGCTGGGCACGCCGGTTCGGCAAGGTTCATGGCACGTCCCACGATCTCAAACGCCGCGTCGAGGATCATACCCATCAGCGGCATCGACTCCATCTCGTCTTCCGGAGTCGGCTGCCCCTCTTCAGAGACAGGCGGTACAGTCGACGCGACTTCCAGCCGGGCACAATCCTGACAGACGTAGAGTTCCTGAACCTCGCCATCCACCTCGCGTTGGATCGCGGTTTCCGCATCCGCTTTATGACACAGTTCGCATTTCATCGTATTCGTCCAAAACGTGAAACAAAGACGTTACCAAAAACCGGCGCCATCCGCAAACATGTCGTTTTTTGTGTCGGTTTTGCCGGCATCTCAGTTTCTTGGTTTCAACGACTGTGCTCTAAAGTATGCTGACGGCAACGGCGGTCGCCAATGCCGCAGCGGCGGCGAGCCGGCACCACGGAATACGGAAAAAAAGCGGTAAAAGCGTAGAACAGGTCAAGAGCGCGAGACCGACCAACAGGATAGGCAGAGAGGGACGCGGGGCAGCGGCGAGCAGGAGGGCTCCGGTCACGGCGGAAAATGCCTGCACGACACCGCCGAGCATCGCCTCCAGTTGTCGGCGGCGCAGGTCGGCTTTTGCGCCTGCAGCACTGCTCTCTGTGTCGGCGGGCAGCGCGAGCAACCCCAAGCCGCTTGCCGCGAGCCAAGTGGCGGCCAACGGTGCCGAGCACAGACTGCGGAAGAGTGCGTGCCAGCCGGGCGATACCGTGAGTAGAACCGTTGCGGCCACCGCCAACACCACAGGCGCCAACAGTACACACCGACGCGCCACATGCCAGGCTTTGGGGTGCCAGACCTGCTCGCCGCAGTAGGGGCAATCGATTGCTCGGCGTTCCGCAACCCTGTCGCAAGAGACACAGTGCCTATTCCGCACAAAGAGTGGTGTGGTCTTGTTCATGCGAGACCTTTTGTGTCCAGCCATCCCGCTTTCAGCGATCCATTTTCCAGATGAAGAAAGCAAAGCAAGAACAACGGTGGTACAAAGATCAGTAGGGTTGACGTACTTTTTTTCATGTCTCACCGGCTCATTTATTCGCTACCTTTTTACATGAATTGTCATTTCAGATCAAGTGACGAGTGGTTGATGCTAGTGGGTGCTAGCGGTAGCAGGTGACGAAGTGTCTGGACTAGGTGTGCAAACCGGAAACTACGAATTCTATCAAAATTGCGATTGGCGTTGAGATTGGTTGGGCAATCGCTTAAAATAAAAACCCGATTCGCCTTTATTATCGATAAACGAGAGGACAAGTGTGTCAACGGAAATGCGACATCCCGATACTGAAGCGCGCACCCCGACATGGTGGGTACGTGATCATCGGGGCGGACGATACGGACCGGTTGCTTTTGAGGTTTTAAAAAGCTGGGCGCGTGATGGTCGCATCGGTCCTGCGAATGAAATCTCGCGGGATGGAGTCGAGTGGTCGCTTGCGACGGCTGAGCCTGCCTTGGAGATGGAGTGGGTCGTTGAAGTGGAGGACGGGCAGTTTTATGGCCCCATCCACCGTGATGCGGTGCGGGGACTGATCGAAGAGGGGGCGATTACGCAGTGCGCGGTGCTGTTCCATCGTACTGCGCTCGATGCGCGCGATGCGGAAGCGGAGTGTCAGCGCTTGGCCGAGGCGCTGCAGCACGCGCAGGCGCATGCACAGCAGCAGGAGGAGCTGTGCCGTCAGGCCCAACAACTTGCAGCGGAGCGTGAGGCCGAGCGTGTGTCGCTCAGTGAGGCGTGCGATGTGCGGTTGCGGGAGGCAGAAGCGCTGTTGGCGCAGACGCGTGCCGAATCAGAAGCGGCGTTGCAGCAGGCGCTTGCCGACGTGGCGGACTGGGTAGGCCGGTATCGTCAGGCGGAGGCTGGCTTTGAGCGTTCGCGTGCGGAAGCGCGGGAGTGGCAGACGCGATTACAGGTCGCCGAGGAGGCGTGTCAGGCGGCTCAGCGCGAGCGGGCTGACTGGCAGGCTGAGGCGCAGCGGGCGCTGGCGGAGGCCGAGGCGCTCCGACAGGCGGCTGATGCGCGGTCCGCATCGGATGCGATAGTCGACGTCGAGGTGCTCCCCCCCGAAAGGCCGGATGAGACGCGACATTCCGGATGCCCCCAAAAGCCGTCGGCAGCGGCGGGTGCTTTCGGCGAGAGTTTAAACGGCCTTTCGTTGGCGGAACTTGAGTGGCAGGCGCAACGTGAGTTGGAACGGCTCGGGGCGCGTGGCCAAACGCTTTTCGCAAAAAATCGCTAGACGCGACGCATGAAGAATGAGACGATGCTCAAGTGGTTACTATGATGGAACAAAAAAACGAACGGCATGATGACAACCGCCAGTGGTTTCTTCGTATCAACGGTGGAACGGTCTTTGGCCCTGTCGCGACGCAGGGGCTGATCGTCTGGGCCGAGCAGGGTCGGATTTTGCCCGGGCATGAGGTGTCCCTGGATCGTAAAGAATGGGTGCCGGCGGTTTCAGTGGACTTGTTGGATATGCGCTGGTTCGTGGATGACGGAGATGGTGAATTGCGCGGACCGCTCAATCGGCTGGCCGCTGAGGCATTGATCAAAAGCGGCAAGGTTTCGGCGTCTGCGCAGGTTGTCGCGGCGGAGGACGTGGATATGGACACGGAGCCGACAGGCGCGGTGCCCGCCGACGAGAAGCGGTCGCGCGACGCCATGCCGGAGGAGGTTTTGCGGCGCCGCATTCTTGAGTTGGAAACGATTGTCAGCGAGCAGCGCGAACGGCTGTCGAAGCTGTCGGATGCCAATGCTCTGGCGACGATTCAGCACGAACGCGAGGAGTTGTCCACGCTGTTGAAAGAGGCTGAAGCGCAGAAAGAGGAACTGATCCGCAACGCCGAGAAGGACGCCAAAGCCAATGAGCGCAAGTTGGAGCAATTACGGCAGCAGATTAAGCGACTCGAACAGCAGCTTGAAGAGGCGGCTGCCACTGCACCGCAGATTGAAGCGTTGACGGCGGATTTGGCACAGGCCGATGAGCGCACCAAGATGGCGGAAGCTGCGCGCGCGGAGGCCGAGGCGCGGGCCTGCACGAGCGAGACGGAGTGGGAAGAGGAGCGCATGCGGGTGAAGACGCTCGGGCAGAAGCTTGAACAGGCCGAGGTACGCGTCAAGGAGGCCGAGAAGGCGCTGGAGGAGGCCGAGGAGCGTGTGTGTGCTGGCGAGGCCTCGTTGGCTGAGGTGCTCAACGATGCCAATGCGCGCGACATCTCCTATCAGGAGAAGATCGCTGAACTGGAGAAGTTGTGCTCGCAACCGCCCGAGGAGACCGCGCGTTTCTACGCGGATCAGGCGGCCGTTTATGAATTGATCAGCGTCGAGGTGGCGGAACTGGCGGCGGCATTGGAACGCGAAAAAACGCAGGCCGAACAGCTCAAAAACTGGAGCACGCAGCGTCAGCAGTCGCTGATGGAACGCCGCCAAAAATTGTTAAAGCATTTGGGCGGAAGCCCGGGCGACATGACGCGGCGCACAGTGCGCGAACTGCCCTCGGATCCGCAGGTCGCCCGTTTGCGAGCCGATCTTGAAAACATGCGCGTGACGCATCAGCGCGAGATGCGGCTGGCCGAAACCAAGGAACGCGAACTGCGGGATAAGGTGCAACTGCTCGAAACAGAGGGTACGCGTTTGCATTCGCAGATCGTTGAGGGTGAGAAACGCGTGCGGCAGATCGAGGAGCTTGAGGAGCAGTTGCAGCAACGCGACCATGATATGGCACTTGAGCGGAAAAGCCGTGAAGAGGAGCGCGAACAGTTTGAGGCCAATCAGCGGGCGTTGTTGGCGCGGATCGAAACTTTGGAGCGGGCCGCGAAGTCGGGTGCGCCGGAGGGTTTGCAGTCGGCCGAGGCACGTAATGTCAAACTCGCCTCTTGGATGCGTTTGAAGAACTGAGTCGGGACAAAAGGGAGATGCGAGGATGAGCGTCGGACAGATTCAGGAAGCGCTGATCAAGGGACGCGCACCCGAGGTGGTGAGCCTCGTGACGACGGCGATTGAGCAGGGCGTGGCCCCGTCGGTTTTGCTGAATGATGGACTCTGTGCCGGTATGATGGTGGTCGGCGAGAAGTTTAAGAAAAACGAGGTGTTCGTGCCGCAGGTGCTGCTGGCTGCACGCGCGATGAAGCAGGCGACCGAAATTCTGAAGCCGCATCTGGTGGCGGCCGGCGTGACGCCTTTCGCGACAGCGGTGATCGGAACGATCAAGGGTGACCTCCACGACATCGGCAAAAATCTAGTGGGCATGATGTTGGAAGGTGCCGGCTTTAAAGTGGTGGACGCTGGAATCAGCGTGGCACCGGAGACGTTTGTGTCTCTGGCGCAGGAACACGACGCTAAGATCGTCGGGGTTTCGGCGTTGCTGACAACCACAATGGTGTCGATGCGCAGCGTTGTAGAAGCGGTGCGCGCGGCCGGTCTGCCCGCCAAGGTCATCATCGGCGGAGCGCCGGTGACGCAGACGTTCTGCGACGAGATCGAGGCGGACGGCTACTCGCCGGATGCAGCCTCAGCAGCCGAATTGGCGAAACGACTAGTCGGAGTTCATTAGTGCGTTAGTGCCTTCCAAGAATACAATCTTTTCCAGCCATACAAAAAGTGTACGACGATATAACGAATATGATCCGTTAGTTCCAGGACACGAACAAATTACAGAAGATCATCACTCCAGCGGAAGATATACGCTCAAAGCGACTGAGCCCACCGGTGCCGTACTGGCCTACGATACCAGATTTGACCACAGGTCTTTCGGTAAAAATCTGATCAACGTGAACCGAGGCGACTTCGGATTCCGTGGAAGAACAAGGAAGAGGCCACGGAGGGTACACGCTGACGTGCCGTTCCTCACCACTGACATTGAATAAGAGAAAATGAAAATGTAGTACATTCATAAACACCAATGCGCTTGATCTTGTGATGCCGCAAGATGGGACATTACGGTTTTGTATTTCTATGAACGGAGGAGGTGTTTCGCGTGACGAAACATTGCTATACCTCAAGCTTGGAGAGGGCTGGTATTTTCCACATATTGAAAGGTGTGGAAATAAAAGAACGGCGGTTGAAACAGGGGCGAAAACATCAAAATACCCTTTATTTACTACTATTTTCCGCACTATCGACTTCATTTTCTCTCTGGCTGTTTTTCCACACCTTTTAAGGTGTGGAAGTGGAGTGGGGTGTTTTTGGGAGGCTCTTTTTTGACACAGAGACGTAGGGGTTGGTTCTGTTTTTCCAAATAGAACAGCACAGTAGGGCGGGACGTCTCGGACCGCCCATCACTTGGGATGTTGAGCGTTTCCCGCGTACACAAAGTACGGGGAGAGAGTCGTCGTGCACGAATACGCGAACGGGGAGAACGAGGCGCGGCGAAGGCGACGCTTGACCCCAACAAGCAGAACGAATACGATTTTAACCGGATGAGGGGCTATCCGCTCTTGTGAGGTGGATCGAACGACACTGTTGAGAGATAAACATGAAGATGGGGTTGATACTCTTGGCCTTGATGCTTTGCCCGTCCGGCGGAATATGGGCCAATGAGCGCCCGCAAATGCTTATCCACACGGGGAGGGCGCAGATTCAGGCCCTGCCTTCAAAAAACTGCTGACCGCAGTGAGCAAATTGCTTTCGGGGAGAGAGTTCAAATGCTGGTCGAATTTGAGGCCGGAGGGTACACACTAAGAATGAAATCAATTAACGAATACGATCCAGGTCGGATGTGGGGCTGTCCGTTTGCGCAAGACGGGCTCGATGGCACTGTTCGAGAAACGACGTAGAAGAACGTGAATACACTGTCCACGCCTAAATCACTCTGTCGCTTAAACCGCAATCGAGGTGTGCGGAGGCCGCTCCTCTTTCCATTGGTGGGTATCGTTGGCATTCAATTATTGTTTGGTGCGTTTTTCAACGTAGAGGCGCAGGAGGCCAATAACCCGTCTCTGGAAGTTGTTCTTGCCGAATTGCGGCGGTTAGTATCTGAAGACCGCTGGAGCGATGCGCTGCAATTTACCAGAAGAACTTCTGGTTCAGTGTCGGGCTTTGAGTGGAATTACTTCGCTCCTTGTATCCACGCCGCCGCTACCCGAATGGATGACGAGCCGCAGCAAAAAAAGGGGCGCGCCGAGGCCGCAGCAATGCTGGGGCTTTTTGAAAAGGCCATGGATAACTACAAGCTCTGGGCTTCTCTTTCAAAAAGTGAGCATGATCGACGTAGTGCACATTCCGGTTTGGCGAAGTGCGCCTGGGCGGCCGCTTGTGCCGCTGTGCGTGAGGGCGACTATGGTGCGGCCAGCCGGCATCTGGATATCATGCGCGACTATGGGCAGACCTGGATTGCGGAAGAGGGTACCAAGAAGGGAAGTCTCGTTCGCAAACTCATGGAGGAGCCGAACTCGGTGGCGGTTCGCATCGAATTCGCCGATGGTTTTTGGATTGCCAACCCGCCTACGCTTGGAGTGGGTCACGCTGGAGCGCGCCAACTTCTGATTGACACACTCAAATTGACGCCGACTCCCGACCAGCGGTTGCAGTTATATGAGCTGATTCAGCAACACTCATTCGCTATGGCCGACACGGCCACCGCCCTTGACTTCACCGAGCGTATCTGTGCCGACTTCGCTGCAAAGCCGGATGACTGCGACAAGGCCCTGTTTAAGCTTGCTCAACACTACACGGCCCAGAAACACCCTGACAAAGCGGTTGAGACGCTCCATAGGATATTGAGGCTGCATCCCACGGGTAAGCGGGCTGGAATGGCTCACCTCGGGCTGTCCGAAATTTTTGCGGCGAAGCAGGATGAGGCCAAAATGCTGGCGCATCTTGAGCAGGCAGCCAAGGCGCAACCACACGAGACACAGCGCCACATCATGGATACGAGCGATTCCCGGCAAGTTGCCATTGTTCGGTTGGGTCGGCACCACCAAGACAGGGGGGAGTATGCGAAGGCGCTCGAGTACTTCCGTGCCTGGGCACCGCAAAGCTGGTGTGGCAATTGCGCGGCGCAGTTCTCGTATGAGCGGGATCTGTACGTTGCGCAGTGCCTTGTCGCTCTTGGGAATGCTGAACAGGCTCTTAGAGAGAACCTGATGCCGCATCTAACGGAGGGTGGGGGAGCGTTCTATCATGATGCGCGGATTCCGAGCCTTGCCGTACGGCTCTGCGAAGAGAAGCGGGATCTGGACGGACTGATCAAAACCTTACGGCCTCATGCAGCCGGGAAATACAGTGTTATGGCACGGGTAGCACTGGGGCTTGCTGAAATCCGGGTCGCCTGCCGCGATGGGGAGATTGATACCCTGATTGACCGGTTGCGCCACAGTGGCAGCTATGTGCTCAATGTCCGGGCGCCACGCGACAACTGGCAAGCACCCGCCGCTGCGCAAGCTTTGTCGGAAATGAAGGGAAGAGAATATCCGGCTCTCCTCAAGCAGTACAAAGCTCTCCGCGAACAAGAGACCAACGACGAG
>Ga0209719_1001223_pt1 | contig 32473 bp, 30 predicted proteins | sample AD_JPNAS2_MetaG_FD_184421 | JGI IMG/M metagenome (GOLD analysis project Ga0209719, IMG submission 184421) | Active sludge microbial communities of municipal wastewater-treating anaerobic digesters from Japan - AD_JPNAS2_MetaG (SPAdes) (version 2) | ecosystem: Engineered > Bioreactor > Anaerobic...
CGTCCTCCTGAAGGATCTGCAGTGGTCTCCCTTCGGCGATCCGGATCTGTTCCTGCACCAGATCCTCGCCGGTGATCATCTCGGTGACCGTATGCTCCACCTGGAGGCGGGTATTCACCTCCATGAACCAGAATTCATTGGTCCGGGAATCGACGAGGAACTCCACGGTGCCGGCGCTCACGTAACCAGCCGCCCGGGCCGCCCGCACCGCCGCCGCGTGGACGGCTTCGAGAACCGGCGCGGGCAGATCCGCCGGGGCGATCTCCAGCAATTTCTGGTGCCGTCGTTGGATGGAACAATCCCGGGTTCCCAAGTGGATAACATGTCCGTACTGGTCAGCCAGGATCTGGACCTCTATGTGGCGCGGTTTTTCGATATATTTTTCCACATACAGCCGATCGTCATGGAAGGCGGCGATCGCTTCGGACCGCGCCGCGGGGATATTGAGCTTTAGTTCCTGCTCGTTATTGATCCGCCTCACCCCCCGGCCGCCACCGCCAGCCGTTGCCTTGAGGATGATGGGATATCCGACGTTCCGTCCAAAAGCGGCGGCCGCCTCCACCCCTTCCTGGCCCACCGGCAGACTGTCAGTTCCCGGAACCACGGGGATGCTGGCCGCGATCATCATCTCCCGCGCCAGGACCTTGTTGCCCAGAGCGCGAATCACCTCCGGGGGAGGACCGATGAAGACGATGCCCTCCCGGTGACAGGCCTCGGCAAAATCTGCGTTTTCCGCCAGGAATCCGTACCCGGGATGGATGGCGTCGGCACCGGTATTCACTGCGGCCCGGATGATCCTTTCGATATCCAGGTAGCCCCGGTTCGGTTCGTTGCCGATCTGGACGACCCGGTCGGCAAAGCGGTGGAAATAGGCGTCACTGTCCGGTTTTTCATAGATGGCGATCGCTTCGAGGTTCATGTCCCGCACCGTGCGGATGATCCGCAGGGCGATCTCCCCCCGGTTGGCAATTAAAATCCTTTTGATTTTCTTCATGTCCCTTTTCTCTCTGGCCGACCTTTTTGTTGTCGGTGTTTAACCCAGTTTCCAATCGCTGTCAACAACAAGGGAATTTGCCTATTTCAATAAATCCTGATAGAGTACTTCCATTTGAGGAAAAGGAGGAACAAGCTAATGATCGGCAACATTCACATAATCGGCGCCGGGGCCGTCGGGGCGGCCTATGGGGCGCTCCTGCACGATATGGACCCGCGATGCGTTTCCTTCGTCGCCTCCGGCGAGCGCCGGGAACGGCTCCGTAAGGAAGGTATCGTAGTCAACGGCAAGGAATATTTGATCCCCGTCCTCGATAGCGGGGAGATTCATCCCGCCGCGAAACTACTGCTCGTGGCCGTCAAGCATTATCACCTCGACCAGGCCATCGCCGAAATGAAAAACAGCATCGGTCCCGAAACCATCGTCATGTCCCTGATGAACGGCATCGACAGCGAAGAACGGATCGGCGCCGTTTACGGGCCGGAGAAGCTTCTCTACGCGTTAGTGATAGGCATCGATGCCCTGCGCCAGGGCAACCGGGTGACATATACCAATCAGGGGAAGATCTTCTTCGGGGAAAAGAAAGCGGGGACGCCTTCCCACCGGGTGGGGCGGGTTGGGGAGCTCTTCGACCGGGCCGGGATAAATTATGTTGCGCCCGAAGACATCATGAGAGATATTTGGTGGAAGTTCATGATCAACGTGGGGATCAACCAGGCCTCGGCCGTCACCGGGGGAAACTACGGCGTCTTTCAGCAGGCCGGTCCGGAGCGGGAGTTGATGGATGCGGCCATGGGAGAGGTCATCGCCCTGGCCCGGAAGCTGGGCATCCCCCTGGACTCCGACGACGTGGAAAGATGGTATGCCGTTCTGGCCTCCCTCGGCCCGGGGGGGAAGACCTCCATGCTCCAGGATGTGGAGGCCGGTAGGAAGACGGAGGTGGAGATGCTCTCCGGGGTGGTCATGGCCTTAGGGCGAAAGCACGGCGTGGCGGTCCCGGTGAATGAACGTCTTTACCGACAGATTAGCGAACTGGAGAAGAAAAAGGGTAAAAGGTGAAGGCGCCCGGGTTTTGCAAAGGTTTACATAGCCGTCGCGGGGCTTGATAAAAGAAATGTTTATCAGCCCCCTCCCCCGCGGAATCGGGGGCGGTATCGTTCAATCCTATCTTCTGTCCTGAACCCGCTTGACCGCGCCGCTTTCGATAAGATCCTGGAGGGTCTGGAGCAACGCCCGCTCCTGAGCATCGATCTTGTTGTCCTCGCTGGCGATGTGGAGTATTTTTTCATACTCCAAAACCGTGATCTCGTGATCCTCGATCGCTTTGTCAATCATCTTCTTCAATTTTTCCGCCGAACTGCTCAATGCCATCTTCAATCCTCCCGGTTAGTTTATCCTGTTTGCCGCCGATTTATATTAAGGTCGGTCATTTGTCAAGAACGACCATTCTTTCAAAAGCATCGATCAGGCGTCCCGTTGTTCGTTCTCCCGGTCTCCCGCATCTGTATCGGGGGATGACGGCGGCACCGGCGGGCTTTCAGACTTATCCAATTCACTGGGATCCTCCGCCACCGGTCTCATCTTCGGCGCCGGTCCACCCCGGCCGTCCTCCCCGTCATTCGGAATCTCAGCGTAGAGACTATCCAAATCCCCGGCCTCCGCCTCCCTCCCCTCCGACACGTTACCCTCGGGTAACCTCACCTCCGGTAACCTCCCCATCTCCTCCGGATCCATCTCCGCGATCCAGAGGGGGTGGCGGCGACGGGCGTAGTCGAGGCGCACCGTCCCGGTGAAGATCCCCCGGAACATCGGTCGGTTCGGCTTTATAACCAAGGCGCCGATATGAGCCGCCAAGGCCAAGATGAAGAGAACGAAGAAGACATTGTGGATCCAGGTCGCCCAGAGCACCAGGGTCAGGGGCATGTCGGGGGCGTAAAGGTTCTTGTAGGTCTTGACGAGCCCCGACAGGATCAGCATGGCAATGATGACGGCCATGCCCACGTAGGCGAGGCGCTGCTCCGGCAGATACTTGTGAAACAGCGGTTCTTCCCCCTTGCCGAAGAAGCTCTTGAGCACCAGAATCGACGTCTTGATGTCCTCCGGTTGGGGCAGCATGCCCCGTTCACCGCGGATGCCGTGATAAAGTAAATGGAACACCGAGGCGGTGATAAAGATCACCGAGGCGGCATAATGGATATAGAGGGCCTTGATGAAATCCCCGGACCAGCCGAGACCGGGCAGGGAGGTTATGTAGTAACGGTTCGCCATGGGCAGCTCGAACATTCCCGTCGCCAGGAGGACGAGCCCGGAAATGGCGATCGCCCAGTGCTCCACGATCTCGACGATGCCGTGGCGGACTACGAGTCCTTTTTCCGGCAAGATCCTGTCACTCATGGTCTTTTTCCCCTCCTTTCCGGCGGTCCTTTCTCCGGGAAAGAGAAAGGAAGGCCCCGACCACCCCAGCGGCGATTCCATAGAGCGGCGCCTGCAGCACCGCCTTGCCTATGCGATCCGTCTCCGCCATCCGTCTCTGTTCTGCCTTCATGTCCGGCCGTCCCGGCTGTTTCTTCATCGTCGCGTTTAATGCGGCAATCGGAACGGGGGAGATATAAAGGGTGGCTGTCCCGCCATTTTCCTTCTTCCCATAGATATAGCCGCCCATCGCCTTGGCCTGTTCCTCCCCCTGAGCGAAGATCTGTCGGCGGGGACCGATGAGCATGGCCTGGCGTGGGCAGGCCTCGATGCATCCGGGAAGTTTACCCGTCGCCAGCCGCTCCCGGCAGAGGTCACACTTGTACATGACGCCGTTGCCCGCCAGATTGGGCAAAATGTGGAGGTAGATCCCCACGCCGGACTGCCGCTGGGGAATCTCCCAGGGACAGACGGACTTACACTTGGCGCCGCCGAAACAGAGGTCCGGGTCGATAACCACCGCGCCGTTTTCATGCTTGTGGTTCGCCGAAAAAGGACAGATAGTGGCGCAGGCGGGATTATCGCAGTGCATGCATCGTCGCGGCACGAAGACGGTCCGCGGTCGGCCCTCGACCTCGACCTCAGCCCGGTGGACATAGATGAAGTTATAGGGCGTCAGACGGTCGAACACCTCCCGACGCCGAGACCAGTCCTCCACCGCCTTCCGTGGCCAGGGCACGGGAATCGGCTCATGAATCGGGGGGATTTTGTCTTTGTTGATCTCCTTGCAGACGGCCACGCAGGCCGGGATCGCCCGGTCCGCACAACCGTCGCAAAGGCTCAGGTCGATCAGGGTCGCCAGGCGTCCTTCCCCGGCGGCGATCGCCCTGCCGGGCCGGGACATTCCGGCCCCCGCCGAGGCGATGCCCGCCGCCACCTTAAGAAACGACCGGCGGTTCAGGCCGCTTTTCCGTTCTTCATTCATCTCCATCCTCCTTCAAGCGAGATCCATGTAGCGGGTCAGGATCTTCCGAAAGTCGGCCAAGGCCTCTTCCGGCTCTTGCCGGGCCTTTTGCAGACACTCCTCCAGATACGCCTCAACAATGGCGGCACCCGCCCTCTTCATCGCCGCCGTCACCGCCGCCACTTGGATCAGGATGTCCTCACATCGCCCTTCGTTGGCCACCATATTCTGGAGGCCCCGCAACTGACCCTCGATCCGCTTGAAACGATCCATTATACGCTTGCGTTTGCCTTCCATGTTATACCCCTTGGGGGTATGTTAGGCACTAACCCCACTCCTGTCAATGGCTTTTTTTCATACCCCTCCTTGACAAGCCCGGGATCGTGATTATATTGGCGGCGTGATTTTATTAGTTGAAATTTCAATAATTTATTACATACACAAAGAAATAAATTTTTCATAATGGGAGGTATGGCCTATGAACATTAGACCGCTGCACGATCAAGTACTCGTTATCCGTCAGGAAAGCGAACAGAAGACCGCCGGAGGCATCATCATTCCCGACACGGCCAAGGAAAAGCCGATCGAAGGAAGGCTGGTCGCCGTAGGTCCCGGCAAGATGAACAAGGACGGGAAGCGCATCCCCATAGAGGTCAAGGAAGGCGAGCGGGTCCTGTTCGGACGTTATGCCGGTACAGAAATCAAGATCGATGGTGTGGAACATCTAATGATGAGAGTGGACGACATTCTCGGCGTTTTGGAATCATAACAGGAGGGGGAAAGCATGGCAGCAAAAGAGATCAAATACGATACCCTGGCCCGGGAGCGGATCATGAAGGGTGTGGATACCCTGGCGGATGCCGTCAAAGTCACCCTGGGACCCCGGGGACGCAACGTAGTCATCGAAAAGAAGTGGGGTGCACCCACGGTCACCAAGGACGGCGTTACCGTCGCCAAGGAGATCGAATTGGAAAACAAGTTTGAAAACATGGGGGCTCAGATGGTGAAGGAAGTAGCCTCCCGTACCTCCGACCTAGCCGGCGACGGCACCACCACCGCCACCATCCTGGCCCAGGCGATCTACCGCGAGGGATCGAAGCTCGTAGCCGCGGGCATGAACCCCATGTCTCTGAAACGCGGCATCGATAAAGGCGTGGTGATGGTCACGGAAGAGTTGAAAAATATCTCCAAGACCGTCAAAGATAAAAAGGAGATAACCCAGGTCGGCGCCATCTCGGCGAATAACGATTTCAGCATCGGCGAGATCATCTCCGAGGCCATGGACAAGGTGGGCAAGGAGGGAGTCATCACCATTCAGGATGCGAAAGGCATGGAAACCACTCTGGAAATCGTGGAAGGTATGCAGTTCGACCGGGGCTACATATCTCCCTATTTCGTCACTGACCCCAACAAGATGGAAGTCCGTCTGGAAGATCCCTACCTGCTCCTCAACGAAAAGAAGATCAGTTCCATGAAGGACCTGGTTCCCATTCTCGAACAGGTCGCCCGGACGGGGAAACCCCTCCTGATCATCGCTGAAGACCTCGAAGGAGAGGCCCTGGCAACCCTGGTTGTCAACAAGCTCCGGGGCACCATCAAATGCGCCGCAGTCAAGGCCCCCGGATTCGGTGACCGACGCAAGGCCATGCTGGAAGATATCGCCGTCCTCACCGGCGGCAAAGTGGCATCCGAAGACATCGGCGTAAAGCTGGAAAACCTTACCCTCGCCGATCTCGGCCAGTGCAAGCAGTTAACGATCGACAAGGACAACACCACCATTGTGGACGGCGCCGGCAAGAGCGCCGATATCCAGACCCGGGTCAAGCAGATCCGCGCCCAGATGGGGGAAACCACTTCCGACTACGATCGGGAAAAGCTTCAGGAACGGCTCGCCAAGATTGTGGGCGGCGTGGCCATCATCAAGGTGGGGGCGGCCACGGAAATAGAAATGAAGGAAAAGAAGGCTCGGGTGGAAGACGCCCTGAACGCGACGCGGGCCGCTGTTGAAGAAGGCGTGGTTCCCGGGGGTGGCGTCGCCCTCCTCCGGAGTCTGAAGGCCCTGGAAAAGGTCAGTCTCCCCGAAGACGAGCAGTATGGACTCAACATCATCAAGCGAGCCCTTGAAGAGCCCCTCCGCCAGATCGCCACCAATGCCGGTTTCGAAGGCTCCATCGTGATGGAAAAGGTCAAGGAAGGAAAGAACGACTACGGATTCGATGCCGACAAGGGCGAATATACAAACCTAATGAAGGCCGGGATCATCGATCCCACCAAGGTGGCGCGTCTGGCCCTCCAGAATGCCTCCTCCGTATCCTCTCTACTGTTGACGACGGAGGCCATGGTCGCCGAGGCTCCCAAGAAGAAGGCCCCGCCGATGCCCCCGATGCCCCCCGGCGGTATGGGCGGCATGGGCGGCATGGGCGGCATGGACGATTACGATTATTGATCGGGACGGGATCATATCCTGACCCGGCGGAACCGGGGCCAAAATATCCGGCCGGAAGATGCATCGATATTTTGGCCCGGATTCGAAAAGATGTCCGAAAACAGCAGCGGCTGGAGATCAAAATCTCCAGCCGCTTTTTTCTTCCGCCGGGACGGGCGGTATCGCTCTTCATCCCTACAGCTCCCTCCCCGTCAGGGGGGGCCGGGGCGGGGATGGGTTTATACGCCGCCATACAAGCTCATGCCCCATCCATCCGAACTTCCCCCCGTAAGGCAAGAGACAAACGGAACAGATCCAAAACGGGCTCATCAGCCGCGCCGTTCACTTTTTGGCGTACTGGGCCTCGATATGTTCCTTGAATCTGTCAACGACTACCCGGCGTTTCAGTTTCATCGTCTGGGTCAAAAGGCCGTTTTCCAGGGTGAAATTCTCCGTCAGGAAGACGAACTTTTTGGGGATCTCATAACCACCGTATTTCTTCTTCAGAAGTTCCGTAATCCCGTTGCTGATCAGGGAGCGGATTTCCTCCCGTTCCATGAGGGCATCCATATCCTTGGGTAGCTGATTCTTCTCCGCGTATGCCTCTACGGCGGCAAAGTCGGGTACCACCAGGCAGATCGTGTACGGTCTGTTCTCTCCGTAGATCACGGCGTTCTGCACATAGGGGTGGAGGCAGATGTCCTCCTCCATGGCGGCGGGAAAGACAAATTTGCCGTTTTCCAGCTTGAACTGCTCCTTGATCCGGCCGGTGATGTAGAGATAGCCGTCCTGGTCGAGACGTCCCCGATCGCCGGTGCGAATCCCGCCGTCACCGGTCATGACCTCCCGGGTCTGCTCAGGCTTGTTGTGATACCCCTTCATCACGTTGGGTCCGTAAACGACGATCTCGCCGTCCGTGGCCCCTTCTTGAACCACCGAGGAATCGATGACGATCTTGACCTTGTCGATAGCCTGGCCCACGGTGCCCAGCCGGTAGGCATAAGAGGCGTTCATGGCAATGGCCGGCGAGGTTTCCGTCATCCCGTAACAGTCGTAAATGGGAATACCTATGTCGAAGAAGAACTGGGCAATATCGGGGTTCATGGCGGCGCTGCCGCTCATGCAGCCCATAAGGCGCCCGCCCATCTTTTCCCGGACCTTCGCGAAGACCACCTTGTCGGCGATCTTGAATTTCAGATTGGTGAGGAAACAGGACTTGCCTTGCGCCGCCAGCTCCCGCCGTTTCTGCGCCGCGGCGACCCCCATGTCGAAGAGGGTCTTGGCCAGCCCGCCCGTTTCCTCCATCTTCTTCTGGAGGCCGTCATAGATGCGGTTGAAGACCCGGGGGACAGCGACAAGCCAGTTCGGCTTCACCAGGGCCAGATCCGCGGCCACGGTGGCCGCACTTTCGGCCAGCCCCATGGAGGCCCCCAGCCTGATGATGGCGTGCAGTTCCGCCGTCTGTCCGTAAGAGTGGGCCCAGGGCAGGATGGCCAGGGTGCGCGCCGTCTCATTCAGTTCCGGATATTTCTTGATGCCCGCCAGGCTGTTGCTGGTCAGATTGGCATGGGAAAGGAGAACTCCTTTCGGATCCCCCGTCGTCCCGGAGGTGTAGATAAGCCCGGCAATGTCGTCCGGTTGGGGACGTAGTGACGCCACCGGTTTGGACTCCCCCCATTTCTCCACCGCGGCCATGCTGCCGTCTCCGGTGCTCTCGATGATAAAGATCTTTTCCAAAGAAGAAATATCCTTGGTAAAATCTTTGACTTTTTCGAAAATCTCCGGTTTGGAAACAAAGAGGATCTTGATCCCGCTGTCCTTGACGATGTACTTCCAGACATGGAGAAGCTCCGCCTCGTACATGGGGACGAAGCGCCCCCCCAGTCCGTAGGTGGCAAAGGAGGCGACGGCCCATTCGACGCGGTTGTTGGCTATGATTCCGACCGCGTCACCTTTGGTCACCTCCAGTTGCGCCAAGCCGCCGCGGAGGTTGTCCACCCGCTTGCCGAATTCCCGATAGGTAATCCACTCGTAAACGCCCTGCCTGTTCTTGGTGCCAAACAGGAGATTGTCGGGATACTTGGCAAGGCTCTCCTCCAGCAACGCCACCAGGTTGTCCGGTTTGTCCAATTGATAAATGTGCATACTGCCTCCTTGGAAAAAGAATTCCCCCTCCTTCTTCCATCTGTATTTTATCCGATTAGTTTTTTTATTTCAAATATATTTATCCTCAAACTGCATGCAGTAGACAAGAAGACATCGTAAAAAGTCAAAAAATGTCCCATTTGGGACGGCATCGTAAAAAGATCCGCAGGCAAGGCGCGCGAATCCTGAGGAATGAGGCGTACTTGGACGTACGTCGCAGTGACGAGGGATGAAGCGCAACGAAGCATCCGGACTTTTTACGATGCCGTCAGACAAGACTGCAATTCAAAAAGAGATTCACTCCGGTAATTAATCTTTGACTTTCCCGGACAGGTTGTCTTATATTTGCTTGGATAAGCAAGCGGGAGTTGGCTACGGGTTATGGCTTTATCCGGACAATGCGCAACGGAATATTTTTAATCCCGAAGGCGACATTGCTTTTCCCAGCCTTGGGCTTACGTTTAATATCTTCGTCATGAGCGGATCGCAAAGCAAGGAGGCATCATATGTTATTTAAACGATTAGCATTTATAGCTTTATTCGTCATCCCGGCCCTGCTTGTCGCCGGCTGTTGCGCCAGCAGGGGACAGACGTCGTTGGAAGGTGAAGCGAAGACCGTCTTCAGGCTTGCCTCGATGACGCCCATGGAACATACCTACAATCAGGGGGCGGTCCGGTTCGCCCAACTGGTCAGGGAAAGGAGCCGGGGGCGCATCGAGATTGCCGTTTATCCCAATGGAGAGTTGGCCAAGGGGGAACGGGAATTACTGGAAGCCATTCAGGAGGGAAGTATAGACTTTTACGTAGGTTCCACAGGCCCCCTCAGCGGCTTCAGTCCGTCCATGGGCATCCTGGATCTGCCCTTTCTGTTCCGTGACTACAGCCACGCGGACCAGGTACTGGACGGTTCGGTCGGCAACAGGCTCCTGACGGATCTCGAGAAGGCCAATCTCAAGGGTCTGGCCTTCTGGGAAAACGGCTTCCGCAACCTGACCAACTCGAAAAGGGCCGTAAAAACACCGGGCGATGCCAGGGGGCTGAAGATCCGCACCATGGAAAACAAGCTGCATTTGGCCGCCTGGAAGGCCGTCGGCGTTCAGCCCATACCGATGGCCTATGGCGAACTCTACGGCGCCCTGCAACGAAAGGAAATCGACGGCCAGGAAAATCCCGTCGCCGTCATCTACACCGGCAAATTCAACGAGGTACAGCGCTACCTCTCCCTGACCCAGCATGTCTATTCCCCGGCCCTTCTGATCGTCAGCCCTAAAACCTGGCTGAACCTTGGCAAGGAAGACCAGGATATGCTCATAAAAACCGCCCGGGAAGTGGCCCCCTATCAGCGGCGATTGGGAAGGGAAAGCGAGGAGAAGCAGATCGCGGCTCTGGCCGCCGCCGGCATGACGGTAAGCAAAGATATCGACAAGGCTGCCTGGTACCGGGTCATGGAAGCGGCCATGGGAGATTTTATCAGGTCATTCGGCAAGGATCAGGTGGCGGCGATCATCAATGCCGGTGAAGGCGGAGCAAGATAAGCTCCACCGGCAACTTCGCACTCCCGATCCGTTTCCGATCCCGGGATGAAATCCCACCGGGATGGTTGCCGTAAAGAAGTCCCGGTCCAGATCATCAATGCATCGGGAGTTGTGAACTTATGACCTTTAACACATCCATCGTCCATTCCCGTTCCAAGAAGATATTTCTAACATTTTTTGCTTTGGCATCCCTGCTCCCCATTCTCATCGCCATTTTCATCATGCGCCAGTACGTGCTTCCCTTCCTGTCCGCCGAAGATGCGGAGCGTTTGAGGTTTATCCTCCAACTCGGCGCGAGTACCATGCTATTTTTCCCGCTGTTGAGCTTTTTTCTCATGTTCCGGTGGCTTAATTCCCTCGAGAATGTCACGACGGAAATCGTCTCCAAGACCCAGGCCGTGGCCAGCAGGGAAGAGGAGTTCGCAGGCCAGAAGATCGACAAAACCAATGACTATGCCGACCCCGTGGCCCCGCCGCAGCCGGAGGAAAATGAAATCCAGAGTCTCATCCGTTCTTTCAATACCATCTTCCAGACCGCGGCCGACCAGCTTGCCGAACGCAACCACATCAAGGATCTGCTCGCCCGATTGATCGGGGTGTCCGCCAACCTTACCTCGGAGTTGGATTTCGACCGGCTGTTTCCCCTCATCATCGGCAACGTGACCCAGGCCATGGAGGCGGAAAGGACCAGCCTCTACGTCGTGGATTGGGACCGCCGGGAGCTTTGGACGATGGTCGCCGAAGGGGTGCAACAGATCCGGCTGCCGCTGGGGCAGGGCATCAGTGGCCGGGTCGCGGCAACGGGAGAAATCATCAACGTGCCGGATGCATGGGAATTGCCCTATTTTGACCGCTCCTTCGATGAGAGAAATAATTTCCGGACCCGTTCCGTCCTTTGCCAGCCAATCCGGGGGCGATTCGGCAAGACGATCGGCGTGGTGCAGGTAATCAACAAACAGGGAAAGGATCGTTTCGAGGAGGAGGATGAAACTTTCCTGAAGGGATTGGTTTCCCAGGTGGGCATCGCCCTGGAAAACTCCCTGCTGGTTGATGAGATGAAACTTTCTTTCGAGGCCTCGATCAAAACCCTCTCCGCCACCGTCGATTCCCGCCATCCAATGACCGCGGGACATTCCGAACGGGTCACGGAATACGCCCAGATGATCGCCAAGGTGATGAAGCTGGGCAAGGAAGAGCAGGAGGCCATCAAATACGCCGCCATCCTTCACGATATCGGCAAGATCGGGATCCGGGACGAGATCCTGCTGAAGGAGGGACGGTTTACCCCGGAGGATTGGGAGGAAATGAAGACCCATCCCCGGAAGACCAAGACCATCCTGGAGCAGTTCCATTTCCCCCGGCACCTGCGCAACGTTCCGGAAATCGCCTGCCGGCACCACGAACGAATCGACGGCACCGGCTACACCGACGGCCTCACGGGCGATCAGATACCCCTCGGGGCCAAGATTATCGCCGTCGCCGACGTCTTCGACGCCCTGACATCAAAGCGCGACTATCCCAAATACACCCCGGAAGATACCCTCGACGCCGCCCCGATACCGCTTTCCGAGGTGATCGAACTGATGAAATCCCAGGCGGGGAGTCATTTCGATCTTCGGGTAATGAATGCCTTCCTGAATTGTCTTCCCGAAGCCCTGCTACGCCACCGGGGGGATCACTTTCCCACCGCCTATGTGGACGATGTACTCAAGACGCTGCAAACGCCTTCTCAGCCCGCGGCGGCGTCTCATTGATCCGTTGACGTTTCAGGTGTAACGAGGGCAAAAGCAATATAGGAGCCGTCATGGGTTAGGCTGATATCGACGTCGGTCTGCCGGCCAGCGAGAAATACCTGGGGCGGCCCCCCATAACCATAAGAAGTCCTGGCCCGGCGGATTTCCAGGTAATACGGGGAAGTCCGGAAAATATCGGCCAGATGATGAACTGCGGCCCGCCGTACCGCGGCGGACGGTTCAATGCACATCCCGCGACTTTCCATCACAACATGAATCGTCCTGTCAGGGGTGGCGGTATCTTCACATCCCCGGCGCCCCAACGCAAGACAGTGAATCCATTGTTCGGAAATTGTGAATTCCAAAGGCATGGATCCCACCGGAGTGGCGATCAAACCGGATTTACGAGGGGAAGCAGCCACTGTCTCTCCCGAGTACAAAACCACGGTCTGCTCCTGCTTTCGATCCTCCCCCGTTCCTTTTTCGCCATCCAGCCCCATGATGGGATAATCGTCGGGAAGCGAAGACAGCCCCGCCGCGGGGAGATCCATCTCATACTTGACAACCATGTATTCTTTTGGGATGAATCCCGATCCCGGTTTCAGCTTTACCGCCGCCTTGAATGCCGACTCTTTGGCGGCCCAGAACGCCCAGAGCGTTACATCGGGACGCGGTGAAGCATCAATCCGCCGTTCTTCCGCTGCCGTGAAGACCCGGCCGCGGAAGCGCCGGTCCCGAAGCTTTCCCTGGTTGTACGGATCGGTCAAATCCACAATGTCGTTGCCGACGACCAGCAAAATATTCCTCCTCCATTTGCGCCAGGTGGGAAACAATCTGTCCCGCCAGCTCCCGCTGTCCTCGAAGCCCCTCCTTTACCGGTCGCCGGGGTTCAAAGACATCGATGGTGATGGTAAATGACTCCCCCCTGGCCGGAAGATCACTGTAAGCATCCTGACGATCTCCCCGGAGATAGACACAGAGCACCCGGCATGACGGGTGGTCCTGGAGAAAGCGTCCGATGCCGTAAGAGAAATTCTCCTGATCGATCCTGCCCGCACGGGAACGCCCCCCCTCCGGGAAGATCATCAACACCCGATTATTTTGCAGAACCCAGTTGCATTTCCCCAGGGTTGTTTGCATCTCCTCCCTGTCCCCGCCCCGGCTGACCGGAATGCACTTGGCCAGATAGCAGAGCAGCCCTTTCCAGAGCTGTTTCTGGAAATTGGCCCTTTCGGGGAGGTTCCAGGGAAGGGCGCGAAATTCTTTGAAATGAGAGCTCAGGGACATGAGGCCATAGGTCAGGAGCATGGAATCGATGAGGGTCAGGTGATTTCCACAGATCAGCCAGGGGCCGGGGTGTCTGCGCCGCAACTCCGCCCAGTGACGACGTGTGGCATCCAAATCCCGGAGACGGTATCCCCGGCATCGTAAAAAAAGAAAATAGAGGGGGCCGACGACCGCTACAGTGAGCAATCCCATGGCCTCCTGCCGCCATAGATTATAATGAACTCCAGCCACCGTACTCATCATTCAGCTTGCAGCATTGCTATCGTCTCTTATCATCCAATCAACGGCACCATCGTACCCCCATTATCCGAGCTTGTTCTTGATGAGATTCACGGCATCGCCGATAGTGCGAATCTTGTCGGCCTCGTCGTCTTCGATGGTGATCCCGAAGACGTCTTCGCATTTGATGATGACATCCACCAGACGTGCCGAATTCACCTTAAGGTCATCGAGGATGTGGGTGGCCATGGTCGCCGTATCCAAACCTGCTTTGTCCTTGGCATAGATCCTCAAGATATCGATCATTTCCTTGAATATTTCCTTCTCTTCCATATTCCTCTCCTTACATTTTTTATGATTTATTCCCGGCAGCGGCTAAACCGCCGCCGTCTATTATCCCCCGAGCCAATTGCCGAAGTGCCGCAATCGCCCTTCCGTCATTCCGTGTTTGATACGTAATACATAAAAATCAATTAGTTCCGGTCTCCGCGCCCTATCATGCCCCCTCCCAGCTCCTGAAGATCAGGCAACTGTTCACATCGCCGAAACCGAAGCCCGCCTTGGCGATGACGCGTAAATCCGGCATGTCCAGCGCCTGCTGGGGGATGCTGTCCCCAAAGGCCTCGATCTCGGGATGGACATCCTCACTGTTGACCGAAGGATGGAGAAAGCCGCCGTAGAGCTGCAATATCACGGCGACTGACTCGATAGCCCCCGCCGCCCCCAGACAATGGCCGATCATGGATTTGGTGGAATTTATGAACGGAAAATCCGCCGGGGTTCGATTTAGGGCCGCGGCCCAGTTCTTCACCTCCACGGGATCGGCATAGGTAGCCGTCAGGTGGCCGTTGATCGCCTGAATCTCGTGGGGCGAAACAGCGGCGTCGGCCATGGCCTGATGGATGCACCGGCGGACCCCCTCCGGATTGGGGGCCGTCATGGAACCGCCCCGGCGCTGGCCGCCGCAGTTCACCGCCCCGCCGGCCACCTCGGCATAGATCCGCGCCCCCCGCCTTTGGGCTGTCTCCAGGTCCTCCAGGACCAGAACGGCGCCCCCGGCGCCGGGAACAAAACCGGCGGCACTGGCGCTCAGGGGGCGGGAGGCCCGCTCCGGATCGTCATTGAACTTCCGGCAGATCACCCGCATGGCGTCGAAGCCGGACCAAATATAGGGCGAGGCGCCTTCGGAGCCCCCGGCGAGCATCCGCTTCGCCAGACCCGCCCGGATCCGCCAAGCCGCTTCGATGATCGCCTCGTTGCCCGTGGAGCAGGCCGAGGAGTTGGATGTCACCCGGTTGCCCAGGGCCAGGAGGCCGGCGATGCGGGCGCTGGTTCCGCTGTTCATCACCTGTTCCACAATCCGGCTGCCCATGCGGCGGACTTTGCCGTCATTGACCATGGGCACTACCGTCCGGGCGATGGTGTCCATCCCGCCGATGCCGGAACCGATAATCACCCCGGTATCCCAATCCACGTCCTCACCGTCCCCTTCGGGAACCTCAAAACCGGCGTCACGCCAGGCATCGATGGCGGATACGGAGGCGTATCCGATATTGTCGTTGATGGACATGAGCTTTTCGTGATCGAAATAGCTCCGGCGCACCGCATCGAAATTTTCCGGAATGCCGCCTACCTGACAAGCGAAGTTGAGCGCCTCCAGCTCCTTGATATGGCGGATCCCCGAACGTCCCGCTCTTAGGGCGGTTGTAAAGTCGTCCAATCCGTGGGCATTCGGGGCGGTCACTCCCATACCGGTAACCACCACTCTCTTGTTCATAACCAAAATACGCTCCTATCTGCTTTTCGCAATTCGCAAGGGATACGGTCTCTTACCATCCCGATCATCACCCGTCCGGAACATGCGGCCTCTATTTACTTACCCTTCATTCACAACCGGCTGACCTATCAATCCCCGCCCCCGCCAAGATCCCCCGGCATACAATTTGCCCGTTTTTCCGCTCTCCCGTTACGGCGGATTTCAGGCTGCCCCGGCGGAAATAGATCGTACGGCCCCGAAAGACAATTTCCTCTCCGGGGGCCACGATATCCAGGAACTCCACTTCTTCGGCCAGGGTGAACAGGGTGGTGATCTTCCTCAAGTCCCTGAGGGCCGCCCCGGACTTGAGCAGCGAAAGATAGAGGCCCTGAGCCACCACCCCCGTCTGGGCCATGGCCTCGATAAGGATCACCCCGGGGGTCACCGGCTGGCCGGGGAAGTGTCCCCGGTAGAAATACTCTTCCCGGCGGAAACGATAGGAGCCCACGATCCCCGCTTCGTCCAGTTCCCGGATCTCCTCGATGAAGCGAAAGGGTGGCTGCTGGGGCACCGCCGCCAGGATTGTCTCCCGCATCGTCTGATCAGCCGCCATAGAGGCCTCCGTTGACATGGATGACCGAACCGGTGATGTAGGTGCCGGCCGTGGCGAGAAAGGTCACGACCTCCGCCACCTCTTCCGGGCGTCCCATGCGCTGCAGGGGGATATTGGCCATGATCCGCTCCCGAGCCACCTCAGGCAGGGAAGCCGTCATCGCCGTATCGATGAAGCCGGGGGCCACGGCATTGACAAGGATATTACGACCGGAAAGCTCTTTGGCCAGGGATTTGGTAAAGGCATCCAGGGCGGCTTTTTCCATGGTGTAGGGGATCTGGCCGCCGTTACCGGTATGGCCAACGACACTGGATATAGTGATGATCCTTCCGGAATTCCTTCGGAGCATGAACTGACGTAGGACCCGCTTCGTCAAATACCAAACCCCTCTGGCAAGGAGGCGCTGGGCATCGAACTGTTCCAGACGCATAGCGTTGATGTCGGCGTTGAGGGAAACACCGGCATTATGGACCAGGACGTCCAGACGTCCGGTGGCTGACTTTAGTTGTTCCACCAGGGCGTCTATATCCTCGCTGCGGGTCAGATCCCCCGGCAGGAGCAGACCTTCCCCCGTCTCGGCCAGCACGGCCCGCGCCCCTTCTTCACTCCGGTGGTAATGGATGCCTACCAGAAATCCTGTCGCCGCCAGGGAGCGGACACAGGCGGCGCCGATTCCCGTGCCTCCCCCGGTTACGAGGGCGACTCTTTTATCTTCCATTGCTTCTCTGCCCTTTCATTCCGGTCGAAATCGACAACCGGTTATCCATGTTCTCCAGAGATCGCCAATGCATATTCTCTCATCCCATCCGCCGGAAAAGGCATGTTCCTCACGTCTGCATCGTGGCCGGAGGCAGCCAGGGATAGTCGCCATAGACAATACCACGGAACAGGCCGGTCCGGGCCTGATGGACCTCGGCAATAAGCTCGCCGTCTACCGAAATGGCGCCGTCGCCGATGATGACGCTGGCCCCGGATTCAGCAAGGGCGGTAAATCTCCGGATCGCTATCTCGTAACGGACGACACGGTGATAAGGCCGCACCTGTCCCGTGAAATTCACGCCCTCGCAGCCCAGGGCCCGTCCGGCCCCCAGGCCGCCCCGCCAGACCCCGTAGAAGCCCTGGAGCTGCCAGATGGCATCCACTCCCAGACATCCCGGCTGGACCGGATCGCCGGGCATGTGGCACTGGAAATACCAGGCGTCGATCTGGATATCTTTCTCCGCCACGATTCTTCCCCGCTTTCCGTCCGCCTCCAGAATCAGGATGCGGTCGATCATCAGGAATGGCGGGGCCGGCAGGCGGGCATCGAAACCGGCGGGGGGATCGGTCACGAGCTTTCCATACGAAAATGCGATCAACTCGGGTAGATCGAAGTCACTTTTCTCCATAAACTTCTGATAAGGCAACATCATCCTGCTCTGTCCTCAATGCCTGTGGCCACTTAGAGCCTTCCCGGTCGCGAACGAAGATTTCAACACTCGCCGGCCTGCCAGACCAGCGTCGCCCACGTCAGGCCCGCGCCGACCAGCGCCATGATCAGCACATCCCCCGGCCGGAGATCCTTTTGACGCTGGCTCATAACGGCGGGGGCGCCGGAACTTCCCGTGTTGCCGAAAAGGGCCACATTACGCCAGTGGCAGTCATCGGATATCGCTGAACGTTCACAGACGGTATTCAGCACACTGAGGTTCGCCTGATGGCCGATAAAGACCAGACGTCGGCCGTTGCCGCCGGCGGCAACTTCTCCCTCAGCCGTCAGCACCATGGTCTCACCCGACCCGCTATCCGCATCGACCCGCTTTTCCACCCGGTCTGCCGCCCCTTTCAAACCTGAACGGCATGCGTTTGGTGAAGACAGGCCACTCTTCCAGCGCTCCCGATGGATCCGGACGGCTTCGGTCATCTTGCGGATGGCGAAACCCTGGACGGCATTTCCTTCCTGGTGAAAATATCCCATCCGGGGAATGACTGCCTTCTGCCAGGCTGACGGTTGCGAGGCGCAGTGGCAGTCCATGAGCCGCAACCTTGCCGGTTCCTTTGCCGAAACAACCGCGGCGGCGCTCCCATCCCCGAAAAGGACGGCTGTATTGCGATCCGCATAATCGACACAGCGCGTGAGATTCTCCGGGTTGACGACGAGGATGAAGGATGGCAGAGTTTCCGGCCTCATCCGATCCAGAAAAGACAATTGGACGCCAAAGGTGGCGCAGGCGGCGTTGATATCCAGGCAGGGCGCCTCGATACCCAGTTCCGCCGCCACGGTTGCTGCCTCGGAGGGGGTGACATGGTCGGGAGCGGAGCTGCCGGAAATGACCAAACCGACGTCCGCCGCGGCAATCCCCGCCTGGCGCATGGCCTGACGGGCCGCCGCCGCTCCGGTCTCGGCATTGTTGTAACGGCTTGCCTCGGAGGCCCCCCGGGGATCCTGATTCTTTGTCTCCCGAATGTAGTCAAGCTCCAGGGAGGTGCGCCGCTCCCGGATCCCCACCCGCTCCAGAACCCATTCGTCACTCGTCCCGATGTCCAGGTCCGCCAGGAAGCGGTTGGTGATGACGTTTTCCGGATGAAAATGTCCCAAACCGTGGAGATAAAGCATGGTCAACAGATCTCCCGACCGATGATCATGTTCTGCACCTCCCGCACCCCCTCGTATATATCGATGATATGGGCATCCCGGGCCAGCTTGGCTATCTCATATTCGTTCATGAATCCGTAGCCGCCATGGAGATGGAGCCCTTCATTGGCGCAGAAAATGGCCGCCTCGGCGGCGGCGTTCTTGGCCAGGGAGGCGTATAACCCCCGGTCCGATCCTTTCTCATCCAGGGTGACAGCGGCCTTTATGAGGGCGAGCTTAGCCAGTTCCACCTTTTTCCACATCGCCGTCAGCGTTTCCCGGGCCACCGGGAGGTCGCAGATTCGCTGGCCGAACTGCCGACGTTCCCGGGTATAGTCGATGGTCACCGCCAGGGCCCGGCGGGCCAGACCGACTCCGATGGCCGCCACCATGGGGCGGGCATAATCGAGGACGTCGATTATGTACTGAAATCCCCGGCGCCGGTCGCCGATGATCTGTTCCGGGGTAACAACCACTTCTTCAAAGGTGACCGCCGCGGTATTGGATAAGCGCTGTCCCAGCTTGTCCTCGGGCTTGCCCACAGCGATACACCCCCCGGCCGGCAGGAAGATTTCCCTCCCCGTCGGAAAGCCCCCGGCAATAGCTTCCAGCGCGGGAGGTGGAACGGGAACGATGACACAAGCCATGAAATTCCCCGCTGGCTTGCCTACCTTACAGAAAACGGTGAACTGGGAGGCGAAGGACGCGTTGGTTATGAAGCACTTGGTGCCGTTGAGCAGATATGATCCATCCTCCCGCCGGACCATGAACGTGGTCATGGCGCTGTTGTCCGAACCTGCCCCCGGTTCCGTTAGACAAAAGGATGCCAGCAGGGGTTCTTCCACAAAGGGACGCAAAAAGGCCTCCTGCTGGGAAGGTATGCCGTGTTGGGCGATGACGGCATTGGCCAGGTCATTGCACATGGCGGAGGTGGCGATCCCGGAATCTCCATAAGCGAGTTCCTCGATGATCAGGGCGGAGGACAGGGCATCCAACTCGAAGCCTTTGATCACTGCCGGGATGCTCAGGTTGAGGATTCCCAGTTCCCAGGCCCGGCGAACTACGGAGAAGGGGAAAGCGTGCTTTCTCTCAACCTCCAGGAGACCGGGAAGGATCTCCGTTTTCACGAATCTCCGCACCGTTTCTACATACATGCCTTGCGTTGCCGACAAATTTAAATCCATGGCTCAGTTGCTCCCGAAAATCCGCGCCGCTCCGGAAAGGGTGACCACGGAGAGGCAGTTGACCCCCAGGGTCTTGAAGAAATCTCGCAATGGCCGACCCGGGCCTATCTCATAGATTGTGTCGGCTTCGGCGGCGATGAGTTCCATGTTCTCCCGCCAGCGGACCCGGCTTCCCAACTGATAGGTAAGGTAACAGAAGAGATCTTCGGGGTAGCGGGTATGGAAACGGCCCGTGTAATTGGACGTCACCGCTACCGCCTTCCGAGCGTCCACATCATCACGGATACCTTTGAGAACATTGGAAAACTCCCGTTCCACGGGACGCATGAACCGGCTGTGGAACGGGGCGCTGACGTTGAGGGGAACGAAGCGGCAGGCGGCATCCGCACCCAGGATGTCGGTGATCCGCGCCGCCGCGTCGGGCAGAGCTCCGGTATGGCCGCTGATGACGATCTGGCGGTTCGAATTGACATTGGCGATGTCCACCGGCAGGTCCGTCAGGACTTCCTCCAACTCCTCGGCATCGAGATCATCGGCAATAACCGCCGCCATGCCTCCCAGCCCCGGCGGCACGGCTTCCTGCATGAGGCGCCCCCGGGCATGCACGACCCGTACGGTGTCACCCAGCGGCATGACCCCGGCCGCCACCAGGGCGGAGAACTCCCCAAGGCTGTGGCCGCCAAAGTATGTGGGGGATAGTCCGAACCGTTCTTGCAGCCCCCGGAACATGGCGATTTCCGTGGTTAGGAGGCAAGGCTGGGTATATTCCGTTCGGTCCAGACGATCATCGGTTCCGAAACAGATCGCGCCGACATCCCATCCCAGGGCGTCGGCAGCCTCTTCATAAGTATGACGGCAGATACTCAGTTCTTCGCAGAAGTCCCTTCCCATTCCCGGCCTTTGAGCCCCCTGACCAGGAAATACGACGGCAACGCTTTTCGTGGCAATCGACATGAGATTCTCTCCTTTGGAAAGTTAGGTCATCCGTCCCGTAGCAGCATTCGTACCAAGACATCCGGCACGGATCGAACAGCGGGCATCTATTTGTAAGTATTTATTTTAATTATGAAGAAGTTTCTTATGGCTTTTTGCTGAATGGCGGCTGGAAAATGAAAACCGGATAATCATCTTTGCGGTGCGAAATGTCGTTCGCAACAGTTGGGACCACAGGCCTTTACTGACGGTTATCCTGCCGGGGGAGGATCGATGATCCGTCATGTCCCTATTGCTCCCGGAGCCGGGCGTCTCGATCTACGGGGAGGCTGGCGTCTCCGGAGCGACTTTGATGATATACTTGTCCTCTCCCTGAAGCCAGGTTTGTTCGGCGCCGTAAGATCGCCGCGGTTTCAAATCCAGAACAATCCGGAACATATTCAGCGGATGGTCATGCTTCGCCCCCCTGATCTTGACCACGCTGCCGCCGCTAACATCCATCTGCAACGTCCGGCACCCCTGGAAACGGCCTGCGGGGAAATCGAGGACGATTCGCGGCGTCGGTCCTTCCAATCCGCTTACCTTGGGGGCCGGACATCCCGTCATGTTGATGACGACGGAATCGGCGTGGTTTTCTTGTTTCTCCAATTTTATTTCCTTGATGAGACAACCTTCCGCACCCACGGTCCCGACCGTTCCCGCTGTCGCCATCGTCAGGGCGGCATTAAACAAGACGATTTTCCTGAGGCGCCTCCCGGTTGTTCTATCGGGATATTTTTCGATCATTGGATATCCTTCCCCACGATTTTTATATTCTTCCGGCCTATAAAAAAACGCCGTGGCGGTGTCAATATGAATGTTTGCATCCTTCTGAAGATACGACAGGTCCGGATGCGGCGGGGATAAGAACGGCCGCCTTCCGCAAGGAAAGGCGGCCGTTTGATCGACGGGTCAAATAATCGTTACATCACCCCGAAGCCGATGAGGAGGGCAAAACCACTCAGCACCAGCCCGGCCCAGAGTAAAGTCATGGTGGTATAGCCCATGATGTCCTTGGCGGACAGTCCCGCCAGACCCAGGAGCGGCAGGGCCCAGAAGGGCTGGATCATGTTGGTCCACTGGTCGCCCCAGGCCACCATCATGGCCGATTTCACGGCATCGATATTCATCATCTTCGCCGCCTCGATGGTGATGGGGCCCTGGACGGCCCACTGACCGCCGCCGGAGGGGACGAAGAGGTTGACCACCCCGGCCCCCCAGAACTGGAACATGTAGAAGGTCTCCGGCGTGGAGACGGCGACGAACCAGCCGGCAATGACCTTGGCCAGGCCGGTGCCGATGAGGATCCCCATGATGCCGCCGTAGAGGGGGAACTGCAGGGCGATCCCGCCGGCGGAACGGATGGCGATGTTCATAGCGCTCACATAGTTGATCGGCTTGCCGTGGAGGATAACACCGGCGATAAAGAAGATGAAGATGACGATGTTGAGGTTGAGGTCGAGGCCCTTGCTGGAGAAGTGGAGGAAAAGATAGAAGATGCCCATGGCGGCGAAGATCATGTTGACCGCATAGCTGTGGTCGATACGCTCCGCCAGGGTGGGACTGGCCGGTTTCTCCACTTTAACCGTCTGGTCCTCCATCTCCTTGAGACGATCCGGGGAGATGCTGATCGTTTCCTCCTCCTTCGGATGAATCAGATAAAAGAGGACGGGAAGGCCCAGGATGATGATCGCCGCCGGGATCAGGTTCCAGGGGGCAAAGATCGTGTCGGCCACGGGAACCACCAGACCAGTGGTTTTCTCGATGAGGTTCTGAGGATGTTTAGGGGTGGCGATCAGCAGACCGATGGAACTGGAGAAACCCATATGCCAGCAGATGAAGCCGCTGTAGGCCGCCCCGATGAGGACGGGAAAGTCGGCCTTTTTCGTCCGCCGGGCCACCTCGAGAGCCAGGAGCCCCGCGAAGATCAGGCCGAAGCCCCAGTTGATCCAGGAGCCGACCCCTCCGACGAAGGCGACGATCATCGCCCCCTTGACGGGGGTGTCCGCCTTTGTCGCTACCCAGTCGAGGACCTTCTTCATGGGCGGCGTCAGGGCCAGGATATATCCCGTCACCAGGACCAGGATCATCTGCATGGCAAAGGCAATGATCCCATAAAATCCACCGCCCCAGGTGGTGATCACCTTCATGATGTCCGCCGGCGTGAAGATCAGGGCCAGGATCGCCGAAATGAACGTGAGCAGGATGGCGAACAAGTAGGCGTCGGGAAGATAATGACGCATTAAATAGGTGAAAAACGACGCAAGCTTCCTTAACATGACAACACCTCCTTCTTAAAAAATGATCAGTGATGAAAATAAAAAAAATCCGCCGTCACCCTATGACGCGGATTTTCTGGACCTCATCCTCATAACCCCTCCCGCAGGCGTTAATGATCGGAGAAGACAATACAAGCTAAATTTTTGGCGACTCTACAGGAAACCGGCGAAAAAATCAATCTTCAATTGACCTTATTTCCACCCCCAGCCACAAAAAATCGGTATGCTATGAGCCAATTCCTCTTGATTTTTTCCCACCACCATGGGCTTGCCGCTTCTCCATATTATGGTCTTCTGGGGGCTTTCCTGCTGTTCGGCCTGGAACCTCTCAAAGGATTTTACCAACGCACCAAATTCATCCCCCATACTGCTCGTCGATCCACTTTTGGTACTCTCCCGAGCGGACCCGGTCCGTCCAGTCCCGGTTCTCCACGTACCAGGAGACGGTTTTCCGCAGGCCCGTGGCAAAAGACTCTTGGGGCTGCCAGCCCAGTTCCTGCTGGAGCTTGGAGAAGTCGATGGCGTACCGCCGGTCGTGCCCCGGCCGGTCCTTGACATAGGTGATGAGGTCCCGGCGGGAACGGCCGTTATCCCGAGGCCGGATCTCGTCGATGATGTCGAGGATCATCCCGACGATGGCGATATTTTCCATCTCCGAGGCCCCGCCCACATTGTAGGTCTCCCCCCGGCGCCCCCGGTTCATGATCGTCCAGATGGCGTCGCAGTGGTCCGTAACGTAAAGCCAGTCCCGGACGTTCTTACCGTCTCCGTAAATGGGCAGGGGCTTCTCCTCCAGGGCGTTCAGGACCATCAGGGGGATGAGCTTCTCGGGAAACTGGTAGGGGCCGTAATTGTTGGAGCAGTTGGACAGGGTGGTGGGCAGGCCGAAGGTCTCGTGATAGGCCCGGACCAGATGGTCGGAAGCCGCCTTCGATGCCGAGTAGGGGCTGTTGGGGCGATAGGGGGTCTCCTCGGTGAAGAGCCCCGTGGGACCCAGGCTCCCGTAAACCTCGTCGGTGCTGATGTGGTGGAAGATCCTGAAGGAGTCGCCCCGGCTCCGGGCAATCTCCAGGAGGTTGAAGGTCCCGACGATGTTGCTGAAGATGAAGCTGTCGGGGCGCTTGATGGAACGGTCCACGTGGGACTCGGCGGCAAAATGGCTGACGGCGTCGATTCCGTAATCGTTAAAGATATTCTTCATCGTTTCGAGATCGCAGATGTCGGCGCGGATAAACACATAGCGTCCCGGATCGGTCGCCGCCACTCCTTTCAGGTTATCCGGGTTGCCGGCATAGGTGAGGGCATCGACGTTGACGATCCGTCCGTGAAAATCCTCCCGCGCCAAAAGATAATGAATGAAATTGCTGCCGATGAAACCGCAGCCGCCGGTTACCAAAAGGTTTTTAATACCGATTGCCATATTTGTTGTTACTCCTCACTTCAAAAATCCCTGGATGATGCGGTTGACCGCCTCGTCGTAGGTCAGCCCCAGGCTCATGAGTTTCATGAGCTGGTCGCTGGCGATCTTGCCGATGGAGGCCTCGTGGGTGAGGGCGGCATCGGGATGACGGGCCTTGAGGGACGGCACCGTCTCGTTCCGGCCGCTGTCCATGATGATGGCGTCGCATTCGATGTGGCCGAAACAGGGGGCCAGGGCATCCAGGGTGGCGTAGAAATCCTGCTGGGAATCGCCCTTGATGACGGAGCGGGAGATCATGTTCGCCCGGCTCCCCGCCCCTTCCAGGGTGATGTTGTTGGTGGAGACGGCCTTCTGGCTTCCTTCCGTAAGGACCCGCTCGGTGATCAGCAGCAGGCTGTCGGGTCCCAGGACCGCCTCGTTGACCCGGTTTGCCTCATCGACACCACCGATCTGGGTAAGTTCCATCTCCGCCGTCGCCCCGGCGTCGAGAAAGACCTTCGTCGTGGGATTCAGGGAGCGCCGCCCTCTACCGGGGCCCCGGGCGTAATGTTTCTCCACATACTTGACCTTCGCCTTCGGGCCGATCCGGAATTCATGAATCCCGGCGTGGCCTTCCGGCTCCAGACCGCCGCAATGGATGCCGCAGCCGGCGATGATGGTCACGTCGGAATCCGCGCCGATGATGAAGTTGTTGTAAACGACGTCATAAAGGCCCGCCTGACTGAGGATGACGGGGATATGAACGGACTCGTTCACCGTCCCCGGCTTGATGGTGACGGTGATCCCCTGGCCGTCGGCATGGGATTCGATGTCGATATTGGCCGAAACCTCCCGCTTGAGCAACCGGCCGTTCTTCCGGATATTGAAGGCCCCCTTGGGCAGGCCTTCCAGATCCGCCACCGTTTTCAGCAGTTCCTTATCGATAGCATCCAACATCGCGGTCTCCTACGCATTTTCTATAGTTGCAGACGCTCAGGTCGTTGAGCATGGGCAGGGCGCCCTGCAAGTCTCCCCGATAGACGAGTTTTCCTTCGCTGATCATCAGGACGATGTCCGCCGCCTCCAGGAACGCCCGGTTGTGACTCACCACCAGGGTGGTCGTGCCGTGCTCCTTCTGCTCCCGCTTGAGGAGACGGACCATGGGCTGGATCGTCCAGAGGTCGATGCCCGTGTCCGGTTCGTCATAGATGGCGAGCCGGGGATTCCGGGCGATGGTGGTCGCCAGTTCGATCTTTTTGATCTCCCCGCCGGAGAGTTTCGTGTCCACCGGCTTGTCGAGGAAGGAAAGGGAACAGATCCCGACGCGGCGGAGGAGCGCCAGGAGCATCTCCTCGTCTTCCGTGCCCGCCGCCATGGCCAAAAGGTCCCGGAAGGTGATCCCCTTGAAACGGGCCGGCTGCTGGAAGCTGTATGCGATTCCTTCCTTTGCCCGCTCCGTGATGGACAGTTGCGAAATCTCCTTGCCGGCTAAGAGGATCGACCCGGAATTGGCCGCGTTGATCCCCATGATCAGTTTCGCCAGGGTTGTCTTGCCGCTCCCGTTGGGGCCGGTGATCCCGTAAAATTTCCCCCGCTCGAAGGTGTAGTTGATCCCGTCGATGATGTTCCGGTCGCCTACGGAAAAATACAGATCCTTAAGTTCCAGCATCTTCACACCTCCCGATTAATCAAAACAGCGAATCCTTCATGATGGAAAAAGCCACCGATGTCAATTTTTTTATAACGGCCGCGCCCCCGAACGTCAAATGTAGGTGCGGGCGCCCAAATAGCGCTTTTTATAATAGGAGTTCGACAGCGGGTCGGTACGGATCTTCTTTCCCCTGCCCGGGGCGTGAATGAACCGGCCGGCGCCGATATAGACTCCGACATGGGACACCTTGCCGCCCTTCCCCGTGGCGAAAAAGACCAGATCGCCGCGGCGCAGGTCGTCCTCATCCACCTCCTCGCCGGCATTGAACTGCTCTCCGGAGGTTCGGGGCAGATCGATGCCGTTGAGCTGATAGACCGTCATCGTCAGGCCGCTGCAATCGAACCCGGTTTCCACGGAGGTTCCCCCCCAGAGATAGGGAACGCCGATAAAACTATGCGCCGCCTTGACGATTTCCCGGCGGAGATAATCCTCCCCCAGTTCCCCGGCCTTGGCGACGGCGTATTCCTCCGGGGCGACGAGGTAATAGTCTTCGATCAGGCCCAGCAACTGCAGTGCTTCCGCCTGGTTGCGGGCGCTTTCCCGGGAGGGGAAATTCCCGATGCGGACCTTGAACAGTCCCGTCTTTGCCGCAAAATAGGTCGCGTCCAGCCCCTGGTCCTTCAGGAGTTCCGTAAGCCGGGCGGCGTTCTCCGCCTGGGAAAAGGCCCCGGCCTGAATGGTGTAGCCCATCCGGGGCAGGGTCTTCCTCACGGCGCCCGGCCGGGTTTTCTTCACCGCCGCCTTCTTATCCCGGGGAAGCGGCGGATAGGCCTTCCGACCGCCGCAGCCGCCGATGACGACCAAGATGGACAGGATGGAGACAAAACATACCATAACCAACACGAGACGGTGGCGCCACCCGGATGATGTTCCGGAAACCATAGAAAGCATGGGAGATAAACCGCCGTGGTAGTATCCGCCGCGATGTTCGTCGCCCATTTGCCCTCTGTTCCGACCGGTCCCGGTGCCTCCCTGCCCCGTCATGTCAGGACGCTCACCAGGAGGCCCTTCAGATAGCGTCCTTCGACGTGGGCCAGGCAGGTCGGGTGATCCGGGGCCGCGGCGAACCGGCGGAGGAGGCGGAGGTCCCGCCCGGCGTCCCGGGCGGCGCCGAGGACGATCTTTTCGAACAGGACCTCATCCACGGCGTTGGAACACGAAAAGGTGGCCAGAAGCCCGCCCGGCGCCAGCCGCCGGAAGGCCTGGAGGTTGATGTCCTTGTAGCCCCGGGCGGCCCGAGTGACCTCCCGGCGGTTTTTGGCAAACGCAGGTGGATCGAGAATGATCATTTCGAAGAATTCTTCCGTATCCCGCAGATACCGAAAGACATCCTCCCGGATTACGGGATGGGCGGCGGTGTCGAAGCCGTTCACCTTCAGATGCCGTCGCGCCGCCTCGTTGGCGGGCGCCGAGGAATCCACGGATACCACCCGTCGCGCGCCCCCCCGGACGGCATAGACCGAAAAGGCACCGGTATAGGAAAAACAGTTGAGGACCGTCAAGCCCCGGCTGAGCTGCTCGACCTTTCGGCGGTTGTCCCGCTGATCGAGGAAAAAACCCGTCTTTTGCCCCGCCAGGATATCCACTTCGAAGCTAAGGCCGCCTTCCCGTATGGGGATGGCCGGCGGCGGTTCCTCGCCCCAGGCGGTTTCCCGGCGGTCCTCCAGACCTTCCAGACGCCGCGCCGGTCCTTCACTCCGCTCCAGGATTCCCCGGGGGTTGCTTACCGCCGCCAGGGCGGCAACAATCTCCTCCCGTCTTCTTTCCACCCCGGCGGTGCCGACAATCATCACCAGGTAGTCCCCATAGCGATCAACCACCAGGCCAGGGATGCCGTCCCCTTCCGCATTGATCAGCCGGCAGGCCTCGTCGCCGGCAGGCACGATTCTTTCGCGGAGGGCCGCCGCCTCCCGGAATCGCCGTTGCCAGAAATCACCATCCACCCGGGCACTTACCTCTCGGGTAAGCATCCGGAAGGCGATATCCGCCCGGGGATGATAAAAGCCCAGGGCCAGAGGCTCGCCCGCCGCCGAGCAGGCCAGGACGATGTCTCCCGCGCCGGGACGACCCGTCGTTTTTGCCACCGCCCCGGAAAACAGCCATGGATGCCCCCCCAGGAGAGATCTCTCACGGCCGGATTTCATAATGAGTTGCGGGTAATCAGGCATCAACTGTCCCCTTTATATGAAACGGGATAGAAATTCATCAATAACATGAGAACTTTGGATAACTGCGGAAAAATGGTTCGCAAGCGGCGAATCAAATGTTTTTCGCCGTTTCATGATTGAGCTTAACACCTTGTGATGAATAAGATTTATATATTACCCATTCAGAAGCGAAAAAGATTTCTGAGCCGCGGCGAAGCCATTTTTCAAAGGTCTGCGCATGTAAATTCCTGTTTCCGTCTGTCGCCGGAACGACCATCGCCATCCGGAAGCAGGAATTTTCCATGTCGGCGCTTATACCACGGCAGCCGCCGATAATGAAACCAATATCCAAGAAATCAATATCCCGTTGACAGGTGAGGCCGTTTTCCCTATAGTTTCTATCCACAAGACAGCAATCATCAAAAATCCTCATTTCCCGGGAAGGTGCGCATGGTCAAATTCCTGCTGGCCGTCGGTGCGGCATTGACGCTGGTCCTGCCCGCGTCACTCCCGGCCCAGCCAGCGGCGGTGGATCAAAAGGTCCTCGATCAGCTTCAGGAGACCATCCGGCGGCAACAGGAACAATTGGACAAACAGGCCCGGCAGTTGCAATCGCAGGCCGAGTTGCTCAAATCCCTGCAAAAGCAGCTCGACGAGATTAGGCAGGCCCCCGTCGCCGCCACCCCCACAAAAAAAACCACACCAACCGCGCCGATTGCAGCAACCGCCGCCACTACGAAACCCGCAGCGCCAGCACCGTCCGCCGCTTCCCCGGTTGTCCCATCCGCGGCAACCGCCGACGCGCCGGTTATCTCGCCCGCGGCAACCACTGCCGCCCCGGCTGTCTCGGCTACATCGACCGCGGCGACGCCGAAAACCGCAATGCCGGCCACCGTCACCTCCGGCGGCGACCGGGTCAAGCTTTCCATCTCCGGTCAGATCAACCGGGCCGTCAACGTCGCCAACGACGGCTACAGCACGAATATTTACCAGGTGGACAACGACGCCAGCAACAGCCGCGTCCGGCTGATCGGCGCCGCCAAGATGTCCGACGACCTCACCCTGGGCGGCCGCCTCGAGGTAGCGGTGGCGCCGGATGAATCTTCCGTAGTTTCTCAGAGCAATCAGGCGCCGGGGGATTTCTTCAGCGAGCGCTGGGCGGAGCTGTCCCTGGTCAGCGAGAAATTCGGGAAGCTTTCCATGGGGAAAGGTGATACGGCCTCCAACAATACCGCCGAGGCCGATCTCTCCAAGACCGACATCGTGCTGTACGCAAGCATTGCCGATATCGCGGGCGGGATGCTCTTCCGGGAAAAGGGCGGGATCGGCACGCTGTCCGCCGTGAGGGTTGCCGATGCCTTCAAGAATCTGGACGGACTCAGCCGCCTCTCCCGGATACGCTACGACACTCCCCGGTTTTACGGCGGCACCCTGTCCGGCTCCTTCAGTTCGCAGCAGCGCTCAGACCTGGCGCTGTTCTGGAGGGCGGAAGGATACGGCCTGCAGGCGGCCGCGGCCGCGGCGGTGGCCAATCCCCGGCTGGACGACACGGGCCTGCAGTATGACGGTTCGCTTTCCGTCCTCCATGTGAAATCGGGGCTTAACCTCACCGTTTCCGCCGGGAAACAGGAAAGATACACCCAGCAGGACGCCGCCAATCTCTACACCAAGCTGGGGTGGATCGCCAACCTCGCCAAATTCGGCACGACGGCCTTTGGCGTCGACTACACCCTTTCCCGGAACCTGCCGGGAAACGACGACCAGGGATATTCCGTCGGGGCGGCGGTCGTGCAGTCCATCGACAGGTTCGCCGCCGAGTTGTACTTGCAGTACCGCATATACTCGCTGGACCGGAAGTCCGGCCCCGCCGTGGGGGATATAAACGTCGGCACCTTTGGCGCCCGGGTGAAATTCTGATGCGTATCCGGCGGACAGAGCAGCTTGCGCCATCTCCCGTCTTCCGGAAAATTCTGGCCGCCGCCCTCCTGGCGGTCTGGCTGGTTGCCGGCTGCAGCGGCGTCGCGCCCTACGAACCCCGCAACCACCGGGAAGAAGGACCGCAACAGGGAGTTTTCACCGGATCGGCAGGCGAGTTTTCCATCACACCGGGGGAAAAGGCGACTGAATAAGCGCCCTCCCACCCTTTTTTATGGAAAATGCTTTCACATATATTCTTATTATCATTACACAATTCAATTCCGGCACCATTCGTCGTGGCATGGAAACCCTGACGGAAACCCCGGGGCAGATCTTGTCGGGAAAGGCCGGAACATCACGCCGCCCTGATGCCGGTACGGGAGGGGGTCGTAGCTTTGAATGACGGGCAGCAGTTGCATGCGCCGGCGTCCGGCGCAAGGCGGCGGGGCGGCGGACCCGGAACCGGTCGTTTTTTCCGCCTGGGGCTGGCGCCGAAAATAGTCGTTGCCATCATTTTCGTGTCCGTGATCACCGGCGGCATCATCGGCGCCACCCTCACCAATACGAGTCGGAACGAGCTGCGCCGAAACATATTGTCCGGAAACCTCGCCCATGCGGACCTCGCCGCCCAGTTCGCCTCCAATTACATCCAGGCGATCCAGACGAGCATCCGCTCCTTCGCCTCCCGCCCTACCGTCCAAGTGGCGATGCTGACGGGACGCCCCGAAGCGGCAAAGGGTGAACTGGTAAAATTTCTTCAGACCCAGCCGGCTCTGGACAGCGCCAATATCTGACGGCCGGGGCATCGCCCGGGTCAGCGGGCTCCCTACCGCCCAGAACATCGGTAAGTCTCACACCGACCGGGAGTGGTTTCAGCACACCATGGCCACCGGCAAACCCTATCTGGGCTTGGCGGTAAAGTCCCGGGCCACGGGCCAACCCACGATCCCCTATACCGTTCCCATCCTGAACGACACTGGCGAGGTTTCCGGCATCCTCGTCGGCGGCATTTCCCTCACGGTTCTCGCCGATGCGATCGTCCAGATCACCATCTCCCCCGACGCCCGGGCCTCCCTGAACGATCTGCGCAACAAAGGCGTCATCATCGCCCACAAGAACCCGCAACGGATCCTCACCCCCATCTCGGGAAAGAACGAGGCGGTGCGACTCACCATGGCCGGAAATCGGGGCGCCATCGAAACGGAGAGCAGCGACGGGGAGTTGAATCTCGTCGCCTATACCCCCGTTCCGGATCGTACACCGGGACAGATTGTCCTCGGGGTTGGCATATCTGGAGGACAACGACGTCGAGGCGATCCTCCTGGATCTCGGCCTTCCGGACAGTCAGGGCCTGGATACCTTTTTGCGGCTCCATGAGCGGTGTCCGCAGATACCGGCCATCATCCTCACTGGCATGAAGGACAACGGCCTGGCGATAACCGCGGTCAAGCAGGGCGCCCAGGACTATCTGGTCAAGGAGCAGGTCAACAGCGAGTTGCTGGCCCGCGCCGCCCGCTACGCCATCGAGCGCGTCCAGACGAACAGATCGCTGCAATACCGGGAGCGCCGTTATCACGCCCTGTTCGAAAACATGCTGAACGGCTTTGCCTACTGCGAGATGATCTATGACGCCGAGGGGAAACCGGAGGATTTCCGATATCTGGAGGTGAACGGCGCCTTTGTCAGGATAACCAGGTTGAAGGACGTCGAAGGCAGACTCGTCACCGAGATCATTCCGGAGGTCAGAGAAAAGAATCCGGAAGTCTTCGAGATCTACGGGCGGGTCGCCCGGAACATGTCGAACTACACTTGAAGGCCATGAACATCTGGCTGTCCCTGGCCGTGTACAGCACGGAGGCGGGATTCTTCACGGTGGTGTTTGAAGACATCTCCGAGCGAAAGCGCATCGAGGAAGAGCGCCAGGGGATAATCGAACGGCTGCGGAAGTCCTTGGGGGCAACCGTCCAGGCGATCGCCACCGTAGTGGACGCCCGGGACCCCTATACGGCGGGGCACCAGCGCCGGACCGCCGACCTGGGACGGGCCATCGCCACGGAAATGGGATTTGTCCCCGATCGGATCGACTTTGTCCGTATCGTCTCCACCATCCACGACCTGGGCAAGATATCCGTCCCGGCGGAGATCTTGAGCAAACCGACAAAACTGA
>Ga0209719_1001225_pt1 | contig 32455 bp, 33 predicted proteins | sample AD_JPNAS2_MetaG_FD_184421 | JGI IMG/M metagenome (GOLD analysis project Ga0209719, IMG submission 184421) | Active sludge microbial communities of municipal wastewater-treating anaerobic digesters from Japan - AD_JPNAS2_MetaG (SPAdes) (version 2) | ecosystem: Engineered > Bioreactor > Anaerobic...
TTGTCAATACGGATAAACATGATACACTGAGGTTGCCAATGGCCTCGACAATCGGCGACGTTCTTCTGAAGGAAAAGATCCTGACGGCTGAACAGCTGAAAACCGCCCAGGATTTCCAGAAAAAACACGACATTCTCCTGAGCTCGGCCATCGTCTCTCTCAATTACGTCAGCGGCGAGGAAATGGCCCAGGGATTGAGCCGGCAGCTCGGATATCCCTACATCGACCTGGACCAGTTCGAGGTTTATCCCGATGTCATCAGCTTGATCACGGCCGATACGGCCAAGAAATCGCTGATCATGCCGATCCACCGGATTCGATCATTCCTGACCCTGGCCATGGTCGATCCGACCGACATGGACGTCATCGAGGACATCCGTTTCCGGACGGGGCTGAGCATCCAGCCGGTCATCGCTTCCGAAAGCAGCATCCTCAACGCCATCAACAAGTACTACGGCGCGGGCACGGCCCTCCGGGTGAAGAAGAACATCGAGGAAATCGAGCTGGCGGACGATTCGAAAATCAGCGCCATCGATCAGCTCGAGGAGATCAAGGACGAGCCCGACGAGGAGGAGATCGAGGAGGTTCCGGACGAGGCGCCGATCATCACCCTGGTCAACAACATCTTCGTCGAAGCCATCAAGAAAGGCGCCAGCGACGTTCACTTCGAGCCTTATGAGAAGTCTTTCCGCGTCCGGTACCGGATCGACGGCATTCTCTATGAAACCATGAACCTGCCCTTGAAGTTCAAGAACCCGCTCACCTCCCGGGTCAAGATCATGTCCAACATGGACATCGCCGAAAAGCGCCTGCCCCAGGACGGCCGGATCAAGATGCGGGCCAAGCTGGACAAGGCGGTGAAGAAAGAAGTCGACATGCGGATTTCCTGCCTGCCGACGATTTTCGGGGAAAAAATCGTCGCCCGAATCCTCGACCGGGACAACTTGAACATCGACCTGAACAAGCTCGGCTTCGAGTCCGAGTCGCTGGCCGTCTTCCAGCGGGCCATCGCCCGGCCGTGGGGCATCATCCTGGTCTCGGGCCCCACCGGAAGCGGGAAAACCAACACCCTCTATTCGGCCATCTCGACGCTCAACGGGATGGAAAAGAACATCATGACGGCCGAGGATCCGGTCGAGTTTTACATCCCCGGCATCAACCAGGTCAACATCCGGGACGAGATCAACCTGAATTTCGCCGCCGCCCTCCGGGCCTTCCTCCGCCAGGATCCGGACATCATGCTGATCGGCGAGATGCGCGACCAGGAAACCGTCGACGTGGCCATCAAGGCCGCCCTGACCGGCCACCTCGTCTTTTCCACCATTCATACGAACGACTCGGCGGCCACGATTCACCGGCTGATGAACATGAATATCGAGCCGTTCCTCATCGCCGACTCGCTCGCTCTCGTCGTCGCCCAGCGCTTGGTCCGCCGCGTCTGCAAGAAATGCGCCGCTCCGACGAAGCTGCCGGTCAAATCGCTGGTCGAGATGGGCTTCACCTCCGAGGAAGCCGAAAAGGCGGCGGTCATGCAGGGCCGCGGGTGCGATATCTGCCATAATTCGGGCTACAAGGGCCGGACCGCTCTGTTCGAGGTCATGGAACTCAATCCGACCCTCCGGGAAATGATCCTTCTTCGAGCCCAATCCAAGGAGATCAAGCAAAAAGCTGTGGAGGCCGGCATGATCACGATGCGGAGGAGCGGATTGATAAAGATCATGGCCGGCATCACCACGCCGGAAGAAGTCCTTCGCGAAACCGTGCGAGATTAGGAGCCATTCGATGCCGCTTTCGATGCATGAGCTTCTCAAGATGGCGGTCGATGCCGACGCCAGCGACCTGCACCTGACGACTTCGGTCCCTCCCCGTCTCCGGGTCCACGGCGAATTGAAGTCCATCTCCCATCCGCCCCTCACCGCCACGGAGACGAAGCAGCTCGTCTACAGCATCCTGACGGACAAGCAAAAAAAGCTGTTCGAGGAGAAAATGGAACTCGATTTCTCCTTCGGCGTCAAGGATCTGGGCCGGTTTCGGGCGAATGTGTTCATGCAGAAGGGCAGCGTGGCCGCGGCCATCCGGCGCTTCCTCCCGTCGATGTGGAGTTTTCAGCGGCTCGGCATCCCTTCCCGCATCGCCCAGCTCTGCTTTCTGCCCCGCGGACTGATTTTGATTACCGGCCCGACCGGGAGCGGCAAGTCGACGACCCTGGCTTGCATGATCGACCACATCAACACCGAGCGGGCGGTCCACATCATCACCATCGAGGACCCGATCGAATACTTCTTCACCCCGAAAAAGGCGCTCATCAATCAGCGCGAGCTTTTGTCCGACACCCTCTCCTACTCCAACGCCCTTCGCTCGGTCCTTCGGGAGGATCCCGACGTGGTTCTGGTCGGCGAGATGCGCGATCAGGAAACCGTCGAGGCCACTCTCCGGGTCGCCGAGACGGGCCACTTGACTTTTTCCACTCTGCACACGAACTCGGCCCCGGAGACGATCTCCCGGATCATCGACATCTTCCCCCCCCAGTACCAAGCCCAGGCGCGGGTCATGCTCTCGATGTCCCTGGAAGGCGTCATGTGCCAGTCGCTCCTGCCCCGGGCGGATGGAACAGGGCGGGTCCTGGCGATGGAGATCCTCATTCCGAATCCGGCCGTTCGCAACCTGATCCGGGAAAACAAGATCCATCAGATCTATTCCCAGATGCAGCTTGGCCAGGAAAAGTTCGGCATGCTGACGTTCAACCAGAACCTCTGCGATCTCCATTGCCGGAAAGTCATCACGCTCGAGACGGCCATGTCCGCCACGTCGAATCCCGAGGAGCTGACCGACCTGATCCAGCGGCGGGCGGCGGGCGTGGGAGTGGCGGTCAAACGCTGACCGCGGAGGGAAACGATGCCGGTTTATATTTGGAAAGGCACCAACAAGTTCGGGGACGGAGTGGAGGGGGAGCGGGTGGCCGCCAACGCCGAGGAGTTGGCCCGCCTTCTCCAACGGGAACAGATCAAGGTCGAGAAGATCTCCCCGGTCCGGGGGAAATTCAACCTGCCGTTCTTGAAAGGGGAGAAAGTCAAGCAGAAGGACCTGGCGATTTTCGCCCGCCAAATGGCCGTCCTGATCGACGCCGAGCTTCCCCTGATCCAGGGCTTGAACATCATGGCCGAACAGACCCGCAATGCCTATTTCAAGCGGGTCATCACCCAGGTCCGGGCGGAAGTCGAGGCAGGGTCGAGCCTGGACCAGGCTCTTCGCAAGTTTCCGAAAGTCTTCGACGATCTCTTCTGCAACCTGATCGCCTCGGGCGAGCAGAGCGGAACCTTGGACACGATGCTTCAGCGGCTGGCCGATTACATCGAAAACTCGGTCAAGCTGAAGGCTAAGGTCAAGCAGGCGATGACCTATCCCGTGGCGATTTTCGCCTTTGCCATTATCGTCGCGGTTTTCATGTTGTGGAAGGTCATCCCGACGTTCGCCCAAATATTCGTCGACCTGGGCGCCCAGCTGCCGGGGCTGACGGCGTTCATCATGAACCTCTCCGAATTCGTCCAGAAGTACATCCTCTTCCTGGTCCTGGGGACGGTCGGAGCCCTCTTTCTCTTCCGCTACTACCGGAAAACCCAGGGGGGGCGGTGGACGACCGACGGCCTTCTCCTTCGCTTGCCCCTGTTCGGATCGCTGTTGACGAAAGTCGCGATCTCCCGGATCACCCGGACGCTGAGCACTCTCCTGGGCGGCGGCGTGTCGATGCTCGAGAGCATCAAGATCACGGCGACCACGGCCGGCAACGTCATCCTGGAAAAGAGCGTCATGGACATCCGAAAACAGGTGACCGAGGGCCGAAGTTTGACCGATTCGATCAAAAGCACCGGCCGGTTCCCGTTCATGATGACCCAGATGGTGAGCGTCGGCGAAGCGACGGGCACCCTGGACAAGATGCTCACCAAGCTGGCCGACTTCTACGACAGCGAAGTCGACAACACGGTCGGAACGCTTCTCTCCGTCCTCGAGCCGTTCATGATGGTCTTCATCGGCGGCCTCGTCGGGACGTTGATCATCTCGATGTATCTGCCGATCTTCAGCCTGATGGGCCAGATTCAATAATCCGGCGATGAGGACCCTCAAGTCCAACGTCCGCTGGCTTCTCATCTGGCGGCTCGTCGTGATCACGTCGCTGTTCGTCGCGGCGGTCGTGATTCAGCTGGCCACGGCCTCTTTTTTGCCGCTGTCCCCGTTCTATTTCCTGATCGTGACCGAGTACGCCACGGGTCTCGTGTTTTTCCTGCTGCTTCTGTTCAACACGCGCTACCGGGCCCAAGCCTATGCCCAGATCCTGATCGACCTCGCGGTCATCACCGGACTGGTCTATATCTCGGGGGGCGTCGGCGGCCAGCTTTATTTTCTCTATGTCTTCGCGATCATCGCCGCCGGCTTGGTCCTGGGAGGCCGGGCGGCCTTGATGACCGCGGCCTTTTCAGCGATCGTTTTCGGGGCCGTTGCCGACAGCCTGGCGTACGGCTGGATTCCCTATTTCCGGCCCGACCAGGGAGCGGAAATCGAGATCGGCCAGGTGCTCTACACGGTGTTCATGGCCTGGGGGCTGTTCGGCGTCATCGCCGTCTTGATCGCCAAACTGTCCTCGAGCCTCCAAAAAACGCGGGCCGAGCTGGACGCGGCCCAGCAGGAAATCAACATCCGGGAGCGGGACGCGGCGGCCGGGCGGGCTTCGGCGTTCATCGCCCACGAGATCCGGAATCCGCTGGCGGCGATTTCCGGGGCGGTCCAGGTTTTGCAGAACGACTTGGATCTCGGCGGGGAACAAGCCCGCTTGATGGATATCGTGGTCAAGGAATCGCACCGCGTCTCCCAGTCCATCGAGCAGTTTCTCTGCCTGGCCAGCCCGGGAAAGCAGACGTACTCGGTGTTCCGGCTGGCCGATCCGTTGGTCGAGACCCTGACGATGCTCCGGATGAGCGGAGAAATGTCCGACCGGATCGCCGTCGGGGGGAATTACGAAGCCTCGCCGTTCTTGTATTTCGGCAGTCCCGGGCAGTTCAAGCAGGTTTTCTGGAATCTCCTCGGAAACGCCCTCAAGGCGATGCCCGACGGGGGGGGGCTGTCGATCGATTTTTTCCGTCCGGACAAAAACGCCCTGGCCATCCGGATCGTCGATACGGGGCGGGGCATGACGGCCGCGGAAAAAGCCCGCATGTTCGAGCCGTTTTACACGCGGTTCGAGGGCGGCCGCGGCCTGGGCATGTCCGTCGTCCGGCAGATCATCGAGAGCTACGCCGGCAAGATCCAGGTCCAATCCGAGCCCAACGTCGGAACGGACATCAAGATCATTCTGCCCTACCGTGAATTCGGCGCGAAGGGCAACTCCGGGGCCGCGGATTGCCGATGAACACGATCCTGATCGTCGACGACGAACGCTCGATCCTGGAGCTGCTGAGCGTCATCCTCAAGAAGGAAGGATACGCCGTCCTCGTCAATCCCGGAACGCCCAGCATTTACGAGGACATCGAGCAGAAGGAATTCGACTTGGTGATCAGCGACATCAAGATGCCGCAGGTCGATGGAATGGAGGTTCTCCGGCGGGTCAAGGCGGAAAAGCCCACCGTTCCGGTCATCATGATCACGGCCTACGCCAGCGTCAAGCAAGCCGTCGAAGCCCTGCGGCTGGGCGCCATGGATTACATCATGAAGCCCTTCGACATCGAGGAGATCAAGGTCCTCGTGGCCAACGGCCTCGAGCACCGCCGGCTCCTCGAGGAGAACAAGATTCTCAAGCAGGCGCTCCGGGAGGAGACGAGCTTCGAGAACATGATCGGCAAGAGCCGGCCGATGCAGGAGGTCTTCACCCTGATCGAAAAAGTGGCGGCCACGGATTCCACGGTCTTGATCACCGGGGAGAGCGGGACAGGAAAGGAGCTGGCCGCCCGGGCGATCCACGCCAACAGCCGGCGGCGCGATCGGGCCTTTGTTTCGATCAACTGCGCGGCGCTGCCGGAAAATCTCCTGGAAAGCGAGCTTTTCGGGCACGTGAAAGGATCCTTCACCGGGGCGATCTCGGACAAGAAGGGGATGTTTGAAACGGCCCATGCCGGGACGATTTTCCTCGACGAAGTCGGGGAGACGTCGCCCTGGACCCAGGTCAAGCTTTTCCGCGTCCTCCAGGAGCGGATGATCCGCCGGGTCGGGGGAAACGAGGAAATCCCGGTGAACGTCCGGATCATCGCCGCGACGAACCAGAATCTCCGCAAGCGGATCGAAGAGGGGAAATTCCGCGAGGAGCTCTTCTACCGCCTGAACGTCATCTCCGTCGACATGCCGCCCCTCCGCCGAAGGCCCGATGACATCCCCCTGCTGATCCAGCATTTCCTTCGGAAGCATTGCGAGCGGATGGGCCGGAAAATCAAGCGCTTGACTCCCGAAGTCACCACCGCCTTGACGAAGTACTCCTGGCCGGGAAACGTCCGCGAGCTGGAAAACATCATCGAGAGGCTTTGCGCGGTCGAGGAGCGGGAAACGATCACGGCGGAGAGTCTCCCGGACGATGTCGTCGAAGCCGGACGGGTGCCGGTGGGAGGGGCGCCGGTTCTTTTGCCCGGTTTCGATCTCGAAGCCCACCTGGATCAAGTGGCCCAAGCTTATCTCAAGGAAGCGAGCGAAAAAGCCGCCGGCAACATGCGCCGGATGGCGGAGCTTTTAGGCGTCAGCTACCGGTCTCTTCGCTACTTGATGAAAAAATATCAAATCAGAAGGCCGGGCGCCGCGGAATAGAGGAAAACGCAAGCAAAGCCTACGGGCTTCTTGACAGGGAACGGGGGGAGGAGCGGGGCAATAAACGACACTTCGTTGACAAATAATGTCAATATTCCGTCTTTTTTCATTTCCTTTGTGACATATATTATTTATATTCATATATTTAGAATCTACGCATTATTGGCATGCATTTTGCTGATAATATTATGCAAAGAAAAATTTTTCGAATTCCGGCGGCTTCGAAAAACCGCCAGGAAGCAGGAGGTTTCAATGTTCAAGAATCGGAAAGGGTTCACCCTGATCGAGCTGTTGATCGTCGTGGCGATCATCGGCATCCTGGCGGCCCTCCTCATCCCCAACGCGATGACGGCCCTTCAGAAGGCCAAAGTCCGCGGGACGCAGAAGGACATCAACTCGATCGCCACCGGCATCGCCGACTACATCACGGACAAGGCTGTCCCCTTCACCGCCAACGGGGCGATGGACTCCACCGTGAAAACGTCGCTGTCTCCCCTGTATTTGAAGGTTCTGCCGGAGACGGACCAGTGGGGTCAGGCGTTCATGATTTACACCGGGACCAACGTCAGCGGCCAGTACGGCATCTCTTCCGCCGCCGTGGACGATTTCCTGGTCGCCTCTTACGGCCGGGACAAAACCATCGAGGGCTGGACGTATAACGATACCACGCCCGATGCCGGCTTGTATTCGATCGGAGCCACGGCTGACTTCGACAAGGACCTGATCAACTACAACGGCGCGTTCATCCGCGGACCGCGGGCGGGCGCGACCGGCTCTTAATTCTCATTCGTTCGGAATCGTTGAGGCGGCGCGGGGAGTTCCCCGCGCCGCTTTCCTTCTCTCTCTCTTTTTTCCCTTCCTTCGCCCGGGCGGCCGCTGGCACGGATTTTGCTAAGAATCAAATGAAACGAAAAATCCGGGTCGAATCCCGTTTTAAGGACGAACGAGGAGATTATCATGGCCGAGGCAAGAAAAGGTTTCACCCTGATCGAACTTCTGATCGTTGTCGCGATCATCGGCATCCTGGCCGCCCTTCTCATACCCAATGCCATGACCGCCCTTCAGAAAGCCAAGGTCCGGGGAACGCAGAAAGACATCAGCGCGATCGCCACGGCCATCGCCGGCTTCATCTCGGACAAGACGTTTCCGCCCCCGGCCAACGGCTCGATCGAAATCGCGGTCAACACGGCGCTATCACCGTTTTATCTCAAGGTCCTCCCCAACATGGATCAGTGGGGCCAGCCGTTCATGATTTTCACGGGGGATAACTGCACCCAATACGGAATCTCCGCCCCCGGGGCGGATGATTTCTTGGTCATTTCCTACGGCCGCGACAAGACCCTCGAATCCTGGACCTATAATCCGGCCACGCCCGACAGCGGCTTGTACTCCATCGGCGCGGCGGCCGACTTCGACAAGGACCTGATCAACTTCAACGGCGCGTTCATCCGCGGCCCTCGGGCCGGGGCCGTCGGCACCTGATTTTCCTCCGCTCTCTTTTTTTCTCGCCCCGCGGATTGGGGTATAATCGGCCCGATGATTATCCGGACGGCCGTTCTTCTTCTTTTTTATGCCGGGATCATCCTTTGTCTCATTCCCGGGCTTCTTTTCGCCGCCGGGCTCGGTCTTCGAGAAACCTTGGTCCGCATCGGAAAGTGGGCCATGGGAGCGAGCCGGGCCGTCCTCGGCCTCCGGGTCGACGTTTTCGGCCGGGTTCCTGAATCGGAAGACGGACCGTTCGTCTACATGTCCAATCACGTCAGCCTTTTAGACGGACCGCTTCTTTTCCGGTTGATTCGGGGACCCGTCAGGGTCATCATGAAGACGTCTCTTTTCCGCATCCCCGTCGTCGGATTGGCGATGAAAATCATCGGATTCATCCCGGTCGACCGGAGCGGAACCCAAGGCGGCCGGGCGGCCGTCAGCCGGGCCGCGGCCGCCATAAAGGAGAAAGGATGTTCCTTTCTGATCTTTCCCGAGGGAACCCGGAGCCTGGACGGCCGTCTTCAGACGCTCCGCCGGGGCGGATTTTTCTTGGCCCGAGAAGCGGGCGTTCCAATCGCGCCGGTTTCGATCGAGGGAACGTTTGAAATCATGCCGAAAGGGAGATTGGTGCCGGGAAAGGGCTCGATCCGGGTCTTTTTCCATCCGCCGGTCGCCGATCCCGAGCCGGGATCGAGCGACTTCGAAGCCTGGATGAGCGCCGTCCGGGAAAGGCTGTCGTCTTTTCCGGCCTGAGAAGGAGGAGAGTCATGGACCATCAACGCATCGCTCAAGATTGGAGCCGGATGCTCGACGAATTTTTCGTCGCCCGGGGGGAGACGTTCGCCGGAGCGATCGAGGCCTGCGTCAGTGCTTTGAAAAAAGGCCGGAAAATCCTCGCCTTCGGCAACGGCGGAAGCGCGGCCGAGGCCCAGCATTTCGTCGCCGAGCTCGTCAACAAATTCCTCAAGCCCCGGCCGGCCCTGCGGGCCGTGACGCTCTCGACGGACACCTCGGTCCTGACCTGCATCGGGAACGACGTCTCCTACGAGGCCGTGTTCAGCCGCCAGATCGAGGCCCTCGGCGATCCGGGCGACATCGTCCTGGCCTTGACGACGAGCGGCAACTCCCCCAATGTTTTGACCGCCTTGAAAACGGCCAAGGAGCAGGGCTTGCTGACGATCGTCCTGACGGGCCGGGGCGGCGGCAAGAGCGCCCCCCTGGCCGACCTTCTCCTGGACGTTCCCTCGACCGAAACCCCGCGGATCCAGGAGATCCACCTCTTCCTTTTGCATGTCCTGGCCGGAGAAATCGAAGAGAGGATGTATCCGTCTTCTTGAGGCCCGGTCCGTCCGGCCGGAATCCGTCTTACCCGCCGATCGTCTCCTTGATCTTGTCCACGCCGGCCGCCCCGGAGTTGAAGAGAAATGTTCGGAGATTCGGAAGGAGACGGCGGAAGAGATCCTTTTCGATCTCGATCCGCTCCTCCGTCGAGGCAAGAAAAGACGCGTTGAAAAACGGCTTGGGGACGGCCGCAGCCGATTTCTTGATCCCCGGCGTTTCTCCCCTTTCAAGAATCCGGAGGGCATCCTCGGGATTCAACTCCTCGAGCGCCGGCGAGACCGAGTCGTTTCGGAGGACAAACAGCCAACGGAGCTGCGTCCGGCGGACGGCCGCCCCCGGACCGAGCCAGGAAGGATCCAGCAGGGCGCGGGCGTCCTTGGCCGCCTTGTAGCAGAACGGCCCGCCCCGGTCGAGCCGGCAATCCTCGGCCCGGAGGCATTCGGCATTGGGGCAGTCTTCCTTCCGGATGACGACGTTTTCGCACTTGCTCCGGTCGAAGAGTCGGGCCAGGCGCCCGAACAGCTCGACCGTGTTCGTCGGCAGCCAGGCCTTGCGCTCGATCGCCTCGGCCTGAACCGCCTTGCCGGCCGGCCTGGCCGAAATCATGTCGGCGGATACGAAGCGGAAGCGGGGATCCCGGAGAAGGCTGAAGAAAAGATCCGTTTTCTTTGTTCCGGCCGGGCCGACGAGAATCACTCCGCCGCCCTCCCGGTCGACCGCCATTCCCCGGATCAGGCAGGAGCCGAAGTGGCGTCCGGCCACGTCGCCGGCCAGGCCCAGGGCCAGGCTTCGGACGGGAGCATAGGAATCGCAGTTGACGACGACCCCGGTCTTCGTTTCGGTGTTGAAGAAGGCCCGGGGATCTCGGCCGGCCAAGCCGTCGACTGCGTACAAGACGCCGTGCGGCTCGATGCCGGCCTCCGCGGGGGCCGGCGTCCAGTTTTCCACCCACATCTCGTAAACGTGGCGGAGGTTGGTCTTCAAGCGGAGAATGACTCCGGCGACGGCCGCGTTCCATTCGAAGAGAACATCGGCGGCCAGCCGGGCTTCCGTCTCGGCCGTCAGGCCGTCCCGTTGATTCAGCGGCAGGCGGGGATCGACCGGAACCGGCCCGCGCACCCGGGTGACGACGTTGTTCAAGGCGACGCGCTTGGCTTTGCGGGCCGGCTTGAGCCGGGCCAAGGCCTCGGCGATCCGGTTGAGTCCCTTTTCCAGGTTCTCCAGGGACGTGGCGTAGGAAATCCGGATATGATCGTCGGCTCCGAACGCGTCGCCGGGAACGATCGCCACTTGGGCTTCCCGCAGGAGATAATACGCCATCCCGTAGGAGTTGCGGATGGGCGTCCCGTTGAATTCCAGATCGTAAAACGACCGGACGTTCGGAAAAAGATAAAAAGCGCCCTGAGGCTCGAAACAGGAGACGCCGGGGATGGTTCGGAGCTTCATCAGGGAGTAGTTGCGCCGGCGCTCGAACTCGGCCCGCATCCGGGCGACGTCGGCTTGGGATCCGGCTAAGGCCTCGACGCTGGCCCGCTGGGAGATGGACGCGGGATGTGAAGTGGCGTGGCTTTGAATGCGGCTTATGGCCGCGATCAAGGGAGCCGGCCCGGCGGCGTATCCGATCCGCCAGCCGGTCATGGCATAGGCTTTGGAAACACCGTTGATCACGACCGTTTTTTTCTTGAGGTCGTCCCCAAGGGAGGCGATGCTTCGGTATTTAAATCCGTCATAGACGAGGCAGGAGTAGATTTCGTCGGAAACGACGCAGAGATCCTCCCCGCGGATGACCTCGGCCAGGGCTTCAAGCTGGGCGAGAGTATAAGCCGCCCCCGTGGGATTCGACGGGGAATTGAGAAGCAGCGCCTTGGTCGCCGGCGTAATGCGGGCCTTGAGCTCCTCGGCCGTCAGGATAAAGCCGTTTTCCTCCTTTGTGGGAACGAAAACAGGCTTCCCCTTGGCCAAATTCACGAGATGGGGATAGGAAACCCAGTACGGGGCGGGGATGATGACTTCCTCGTCGTCGTTGATCAGGGCTTGGAAGGCGAGGAACAGCGAGCTTTTCGCTCCGCAGTTGGCGATGACCTCGTTGGGAGCGTAGGTCAGGCCGTAATCTTCTTTCAGCCGGCCGATGATGGCTTGCTTGAGGGCCGGAGAGCCCTCGTTTTCCGTGTACTTGGTGTAGTTATCCTGAATCGCCTTGATTCCCGCGGCCTTGACGGATTCGGAGGTCGGAAAATCGGGCTCGCCGATGCTCAGGTCAACGACGTCGAGGCCTTCGGCTTTCATCGCCTTGGCTTTGGCGCTGACCTTGAACGTCGGCGAGGAGCCGATGCGGTTGGCTTTGTCGGAAATCATGATTTCCCCTTTCCCAAGCGGCCGCGGGGGCTATTTTTCGCTCTTCTTTTCGGCGGTCAGCTTGTCCTTGAGGAATTTCTTTAAATCGGCTCCGGTCAGCGATTGAAGGATTTCAGGCACCTGGGCCAGGATTTGGGCCGTTTGGGCCGAGATCTTGGAGACGCCGAGATCCTTGTCGCTGTTGACCAGGACGATCTTATCGATTTTCGAAAGCGGCTCGGCCACGCTTTTCACCACATCCGGCAGGACGTTCATGTACATTTCGAGGACCGAGGCCTCTTGATAATGGTTCATCGCCTGAGCCCGCTTCGTCAAGGCCTCCGCCTCGGCCGCGCCCTTCTCCTTGATCCGGGCGGCTTCGGCTTGGCTTTCAAGCTTGACCGCCTCAGCCTTGCCCCGGGCTTCGGCCTGGATGCGGTATTCCTCGGCTTCGGCCTCCGCCCGAATTTGGTACTTCCGGGCGTCGGCCGGCTTGAGAACGTTGGAATCCAGTTCTTTCTCCCGGCGCTGGATTTCCAGCTCCTCGATCTTGATGGCCTGTTCTTTCTCGACCAAGCGGACCTTGCTTTCCTCCCGCTTCAATTCCTGCGAGAGGCGGTGGCGCTCGAGCTCATAGGAAAAGTCGGCCTGGGCTTTTTTCTGGTTCACCCAGGTCAGCGACTCGGATTTTTTGGCTTCGTTTTCCCATTGGGCCTTGGCGATCTGGGCTTCAGCCTGAAGCCGGGCCACCTCGCCTTCCTTCCGGGCTTGGGACGAGCGGATGATGGCCTCTTTCTCGGTCTCGGCCTCGGCCACGGCCGCGTCCCGCTTGGCCGCCGAAATCAAGGGCTTGGACAGGGCGTCGATGTATCCCTGGGTATCACCGAATTCCTTGAGGGCGAAGGACAGGAGGACGAGTCCCATTTTGCCGAAGTCGTACCGGACGGCTTCGCCGACGCGGCGGTTGAACTCGGATCGGCCGCGGTAAATCTCCTCGACCGTCATCGTCCCGATGACTTCCCGCATCTTCCCCTCGAGGACGTTGACGGCCACGTCCCGGACTCCTTCTTTCCCCATCCCCAGGAATTGCTCGGCGGCCGTGTGAATCGACGCCTCGGAGGAGTCGATTTTCACCTGGGCCGCGGCGTCGGCCACGATGGGAACGCCGCCGTAGGTCAGAACCTCCGGCGTGCGGATGGAGATCGGAATGACGTCCATCGGGAGGATGTCGACTTTTTCCGTGAACGGGCGGACGAATGTCCCCCCGCCGATCCGGACGCGGAAACCGACCTTCTTCGCCGTCCCGTCGGGCAGGGCGACGGTTCTTTTCCGCCCGGAAATGATCAAGGCTTCGTTCGGACCGACCTTCCGGTATTGACGGGCGAACAATAAGACGAAAAGAACGATCAGGGCGAGGACGGCTCCGGCCAGGATGAGAATGGCGACGAGACTCATGGCAACCTCCCTAAAGGACGTTTGCAGCGAGTATGGCGGTCTCCATAACTGATTAAAAACGCATGATATAAAGCGCGTTTGCGGTTGTCAAGACGGAAGAAAAAGCCGCGGATTCAGCGCCCATAGGCCATGAACATAAGGCTTTTCTTTTTCAGAACGTCTTTTTGAGCCTGGATGACTTCGACGATCCCGGCGTCGGCCATCTTCAGAAGAGAGTCTAGCTGATGACGCGAGAACGGAACCCTTTCGGCCGTTGCTTGGACTTCAAGCAGCTGCCCGCGATCGGTTTCGACGACGTTCATATCCGTCTCCGCGGCCGCGTCCTCGCTGTAGTCCAAGTCGCAAAGGACGTCGCCGCCGACGATTCCGACGGAGATCGCCCCGACCAGGTGGCGGAGCGGCAGAACCGGAAGGATCTTCGTGTCCAGCAGCTTCTTCAGGGCCAGGGCCAGGGCGACGGAGGCCGCGTTGATGGAAGCGACGCGCGTTCCTCCGTCGGCTTGGAGGACGTCGCAGTCGATGATGATCTGCCGGTCGCCCAAGGCCCGGAGGTCGGTGACCGCCCGCAGCGTCCGGCCGATCAAACGCTGGATTTCCTGGCTCCGCCCCGACGGGTATCCCATCTGGCGCTCGCGGGGGGTTCGTTTCTCGGTGGCCCGGGGGAGCATCGCGTATTCGGCCGTCACCCAGCCCTGGCCCGTCCCTTTCAAAAACGGAGGGACTTTTTCCTCGATCGTGGCCGCGGCCACCACCCGGGTGCGTCCCATTTCGATGAGGGCCGAGCCGTCGGCGACTTCGATAAAATCGGGGGTGATTTTAACCGGGCGGATCTGATCGGCCGCCCGGCTTCCGGACCGCCCGGGGCGGAGATTAGGATTTTTCATCATGGGGCCTCGACTGCCAGCGTTTATGAATCCACAACCAGGAATCCGGATCGCGGCGGACGGCGTCTTCGATCATCTTAGTGCAGACCGCCGTGATTTTCAACACGTCCACCGCCTCGTCTCCCGTGAGAGGGAGATCGACGGGCGGGCCGAAGATCAGCCGGTAGCGGTCTCCCGGGGCGGGAACGCAAAACATCGGGACGATCGGAGCTCCCGTCCGGAGATGAAAAACGGCCAACGCCGGGGTCGTGGCCGCCGGGATCCCGAAGAAATCCACGAAAACCGCCTCCCGGCGGAGGACGTTCTGGTCGATGACAATGCCCACGGCGCCCTTCCGCCCGAGGGCTCTCAGCACCGGACGCCCCGCCCCGAATTTGTTCAAGACGGTTGCTCCCCGCCGGGCCCGGACGCTTTCCAACTCCCGGTCGATGAGCGGATTGTCCAGCGCTCGGACAATGACATGGAAGGGAACGCGGCGGGCGATGGGCGTGATGACCATCTCCCAATTGCCGAAGTGGGCCGTGAAAAGGAGAACGCCCCGTCCGCGGGCGAGGGCGGTCTCGAGGTTTTCCTTCCCCTGGACGTCGATCAGCGCTTCGACCCGGCCCGGGGGCCAGGGGGCGGTCTTCAGGATGTCGAAAAGGGAACGGACGAAATTCATCATCGACCGGCGGGCCGTCCGCCGGCAACCTTCATGGGAAAGGGATCGGCCGAAAGCCCGGCTCAGGTTGTCGAGGGCGATGCGCCGGCGCCTGGAATCCAAGTGATAGACGAGGGCTCCCAAGGCTTCGCTGAAAAGAAGAACGATCCGCCGCGGGAGCCGGGCGACGAATGAGGCGAAAAGGCGATACAGAACATAAGAAAGGTGGATTCCGACGGACGAGGAATCCGGGCGGCGCTTAGGCATGACCGGCCTTTCCCGGAAAAACGGCGGCCTCGAGGCATTCGAAAAACTCGTCCGGCAGGTCGAGCCCGATGCGGAGAACGGTCAGCCCCGGCCCCTCCCAGGGGAGCTCCCCTGCTTCGAATTTGACCGCGTCTTTTTCCGTGGTCAGGACCATCTCGGGATCCGTCCGGGACACCGCGGCCGCGATCCGGGCGCGGGACGCCGCCGGGTACAAATGATGATCGGGGAAGGTCATCCGGCCGACGACAGCCGCTCCGAGCGATTCCAGCTGGGAGAAGAAGCGGCGGGGACGGGCGATGCCGGCGAATGCCAGGACGCGTTTTCCGGAAAGGGCTTCGAGCGGAACGCCCGTTTGTCCGTCCGCTGAAAAAAGCCCGCGGGGGACGGCGGCGTATTCGAAAACCTTCAAGCGCGGGAAGCGCCGCCGATAGGCCTCAAACCGTTCCGGCGAGGTCCCCCGGGGGAGGAGAAGAACATCGGCTCGGGCCAAAGCCCGGTCGCCTTCCCTTCGAGGCGACGAAGAGCGCGGATCATGAAGAACGATGTCGAGATCTCGGGCGAGGTCGAGACGCTGGAACGCGTCGTCGAGAACGCAGAAATCAAAACCGAGGGACGCCGCCGCGCGGCAGGACGCGAGGCGGCCGCGGCCGACGAAAACACCGGCTCGGGGATAGCGGCGGGCGACTAGAACCGGCTCATCGCCGGCTTCTCGGAAACCGCCGAAAAACGTTTTTCCATCCGACACGACGCCGCCGGACCGTTCCCAAGCGCCGCGGTATCCGCGGCTGACCAGGGCGGGCCTCCATCCCTTCCGGAGAAAATGAGCGATGATTTCGCAGGCCAGCGGCGTTTTCCCCTCTCCTCCAAGGGTGAGATTGCCGATCGAAAGGATCGGAAGAGGGGCGCGGGCCGGCGTTTTCCGCCCTCGGCGGTACCGGGCGGCCTTGCCGGCGCAGACGGGGCGGGAAACCAGGGAATAGACCCGGAGAAGGATTCTCATTGCGGCAGAATATATCATAGAACGGCTGTAATGCCGATATCTCCCCCGGACAGACACCCTTGCTCCGGCGGTCCCCCTTTTGAGTTTACTTGGCTTGTCGAATCATCTATAATTCGGCCAAGTGTATCTCTCATTCTAGGAGGCGATCAATGAAACGTCGGTTCAATTTTTGGATATTCGCCCTGGCGGCGGTCCTGGTCCTGACCGGCTGCCAAAAGAAGACCTCGATCAAGGGCGTTTCCCTCGACGTCGTTTTCGCCGAGTCGCCCCTGACGGACAACCTGATCACCGAGGTCACATACACGTGGAAGACCGGCAAGGATTTCGAGAAATTCAGCCGGGACTACCACGTCTTCGTTCATTTCTGGCACAACGACAATCTCATTCTCCAGGACGATCACGCTCCGGCGCCGCCCACGTCCTCCTGGGAACCGGACAAGACCTACACCATCACCCGGCGGATCTTCATCCCCAAATTCATCGATGAATTCAATCCCCAGTTCAAGGGCGAGGAGACACTCCGTTTCTCCGTCGGCCTGGTCAATCCCTTCGACCGGAGCGGCGATCCCCCCCGCGAGGTCCTGATCCAGAAGCTCAAAGTCGTTCCGCCGCCGATCGGCACGCCCGAGATCATCTACGAGAGCGGCTGGTACGACCTCGAGATCGATCAGAACGCGCCCCTCAAGCAGTGGCGCTGGACGGCCAAGGAAGCCAAGTGCATCATCGATAATCCGCGCCGGGACGCCGTCCTGGTCATTAAAGGAGCGGCGAATATCGCCGACGTCAAGGATCAAAAGATCATCTTTAAAATCAACGATTTGACGGTTGATGAGTTCATTCCGGGCGAAAGCCTTTTCGAGAAGACCTACCGGATCCAAAAGGAAATGCTGGGGGACAAGGATGAATTCATCCTGTCCATCGGGGCCAACCCTTCGTTTATTCCGGCGGATATCCGACCGGCTTCCAAGGACGCGCGCGAACTCGGGCTTCAGGTTTCCTTTATTTATTTCCGGTGAGGAGCGGAACCGCCCTCACTTGCCCGGATTCTTGGAATCGAAGTCCTCGAGCTCTTTCTTGAGCCGGGCTTCCTCGGCCGCGGCCGCCTGAATATCCAGGTTCGTTTGGGCGATGTCCTGCTGCACCTTGGCCTTGGATTCCATCGTGTTGAAAGAGAAGAACTGCTGCTGGAGGGCCCGCATCTTTAACGTGACGTACTCCAGGCGTTCCTTGGCCCGGTCGTACTTGTCCTGAAGATCGGCCCGGAGGCCCTCGACGTCAACGGCGGTTTCGACGACGAGGGCTTGGGAAGGTTCGGCCGCCACGGCCGAGGGTTTCATTTCAGGCTCGGCCGGAGCTCCCTCGGCTGCGGCCGTCTGTTCTCCGTCCTCGGTCCGGGTTTCGCTGATGGCTGCTTTTTTTGTCGCCTTGGTCAGATCGGTGTTGGTGACCGTGACCGAGGGCTTGCCTTTAAGGGAAGCCCGGCGTTCCTTTTCCTTTCGGGCGGCGGCGGCCAGATCCTGGGCCGAGGCGGAGGCCGCCATCCCTAAAAGAACAACCGCGATAACCGCTTTTCTGAACTTCATCCTTCTTTTCTAATAATAAAACGAGAGACAAGTCAAGTCAAATGCTCGATTTCAGCAAAAGGCCGGCGGTCATCGCCGGGACGTCCGGATGGAGAGTTCCCGGCCGTCGCTTCGGATCTCGACGGCTCCCTGTCGATCTGTGCCCAGAACCCGAGCTCCGCATTTCCCGAAACGGTCCAGGACGGCGGGGTGGGGAAGTCCCATCCGGTTGCCGCGCCCGGCGGAAACGACGATGACCTCCGGACGGACGGCCTCCAGGAATTCCTCCGTGCTCGAGGAATCGCTTCCGTGATGAGGCGCCTTGAGAACCTGGGCCCGGACATCGAGGCCGGCGGCCAGGATTTCCCTCTCGACGTCCCGGCCGATATCCCCCGTCAGGAGAAAGGCCGTCGAGCCGTAGATCAGGCGGAGGACGATCGACGAGTCGTTGCCGGGGGCTTTCGCCCCGGAGGTTTCGGCCGGGGCTAAAACGGCGATGTCGACTCCTCCGAGGTTATGATTGAATCCGCGGCCGACTCCGCGGACCGGAACGCCGCCGAGTTCTTCCCGGAGGGCGCGGTAACGCGCGTCTTCGGGAGCCGGCGTTCCTTCCCAGAATTCCCCGATGGAAAAATTCCTGGCGACGGCCGCCAGGCCGTTGAGATGGTCCGGGTGAGGATGGGTCAAGACGAGACGGTCGATTTTCTTGATTCCCTTGTTCCAGAGAAAAGGGGATACGACGTGCTCCCCGATGTCGAATGTTCCCGTCGGCAGTCCGCCGCCGTCGACGAGCATTTTCTCCGAACCGGGGAATTCGACGAGAACGGATTCGCCTTGCCCGACGTCGATCACGGTGACGGTCAGGTCCTTGACGTCCGCCGGGAACGGATGCGTCGTCAAGACGATGAGGGCGGCGGCGAAGCCGGCGAAGGAAAACCGGCGGAGGCGGACGAACCGGGCGGGAAGGAGAAGAAGGAGAAGAAAGACATAGTAGGCGGCCACGACCGGTCCGGGCGGCGTCGGAACGCGGCTGGAGAGGAACGGCAGGCCGTCCAAAAGCCGGGTCGAGTCCAGTAAAATCCGGAGGAGGAAGGAAAGACCGCTGGCCGCGATCCCGGCGGCAAAGGGAAAAACGAAGGACAGGGGGAGAAAAACGTATCCGGCGGCCATCACGACGGTCACCAGGGGAATGCCGATCAGGTTGAGGATCAACCCCGAGAAAATCACCCGGTGAAACGTCGCCGCGATGATCGGCAGGACGGCCATCTGGGCGGCGACCGAAAGGGCGAAGAGCTCCTCGATTTTGAAGGGCAGGCGGGGAAGGGCGGCCCGGATCGAAGGGAAGAAGAGGATCAGGCCGAGGGTGGCGGCGAACGTGAGCTGGAAGCCCGCGTCGAAAAGCTGGAAGGGCCGGACGAAGAGAATGCCCAGAGCGCTGAGGGAAATCGTGTTGAGGAGATGGACATCCTTCCAAAGGAGCTTGCCGATGATGAAGGCGGCGGCCATGACGACCGCCCGGATGACGGAAGCCCGCCCCTCGACGAGAAAGCCGTAGAACACCAGGAGGAGGAGAAGAAGGAGATAGGAAGGCCGTTCGGCGATCCGGAACGCCCGGAAAAGGAAGAAAAGGAGAGCGGAGACGATGGCGATATGGGCGCCGGAAATGGCGAACAGATGGAACAAGCCCGATTTCTGGAGGTCTCGGGTCGTCGCCTCGTCCATCCGGGAGCGTTCTCCGAGGACGAGCGCCTCGAAAACGGCCCCTTCGGGGGAGATTCCTCCGGGGCGTCCGGGATCGGCGAAGGACCGCTCGATGAGGTCCAGGCAGGTCCGGCGCAGCCGCGAAATCCACCGGAACGGAACGCTCCGGCGGCCCGGGCCGAGGTGTTCAACCAGCGAGGGGCTTTTCGTCGAGCCGAGGGCATGGAGATCCCGCGTTTTCATATACGCAACTGAAAACGGCGCCTTGAAATTCCAATATTCTGAGGGGGGGACGACCTGGGCCGATAGGCGGACCCGGTCGCCGGCGATGAGCCGGGGCAGCTTCCCTCCCGTCGCGGAATGCTTCACCGCGACCCGGATCCGTCCGGTCATGGGACGGTCCGCTCCCCGGAGGGAAACCGATTCAACCCGCAGATAGAGATCGTCGCGGTCTAAGCCGGGCGCTGGGGAAAGGGAGAGCGTTCCCGTGAAATCGAAGTATTCGCCGGTCGGCAGGCTCCGCAGCTCGTTGCTTTCATATCGCGCTTCGAAAGCGGAACCCAGGCCGGCGCCCAGGCCGGCGGCCGCGGTCAGGAGGAGGACGAAGGCCGCCGCGGTTTTCCGCCGGGCGAACAGGATCCAGGCGGCGGCCAGGACGACGGCCGTCGCGGCCGCCGCGGCGGCGGGGGAAAGAGAAAGAAAACCGGCGGCGGCGATGCCCGCGGACACGGCGATCGCCAGGAAAAGAACGGGATAAGCCATCGCCCGGCTATTTGACGATTTGGCTTGAATCGGCCAGCCGGCTTTGCTGCTCCAGGCAGTCCAGAATGATCTGGCTGATGATCTTGATGCCGATCGCGATGCTCCGCTCGTCCGGGTTGAAATACGGGCTTTCGAGCGGAGCGGTCGAAAGCCTCGGGTTCCTCACGCCGAGAAGAAAAAAGAGTGACGGGATTTTCCTTCCGTAGAAGGAGAAATCATCGGCCATCATCTGGGGGGCGAGCCGCTGAAGGGGGCGGTCGGAGAGGACGCTGTTGAGGACCGGGAGCATCGAGGCGTAAAGCTCGGGATGGTTGGAGACGGCCGGGATGGATTGCTTGAACGCCAGGGAATAATCCCCGCCGAAGGCCTGTGTCGTCCCCTTGACCGCGGCTTCCATCAGCCGCTGGATCTTTCGCCGGGTCGTGTCGTTCAACGTCCGGAATATCCCCGTCAGGCGCACGCGATCGGCTAAAAGATCGGATTGAGTCCCCCCCTCGATCCGGCCGATCGTAAGCAGGGCCGGGTCCGTGGGCTCGATGGTCCGGCTGATGATCGATTGAAGGGCATTGACGATCTGGGCGGCCAAAACGATCGCGTCGACGCCGTCCTGGGGGTGGGAAGCTTGGGCGCTCCGGCCTTTGACCAGGATTTCGAAGGAGTCGGAAGCGGCCAGGATGGAGCCGGGCGAGGAGAACACTTGGCCCAGCGTGTCCGGCCAAACATGGAATCCGAAAATGACCGCGACCGGAGGATTCTCGAGGACTCCTTCCCGGATCATCTGGGCGGCCCCGCTCTCGGGATCCTCGGAGGCGGGATCGGGCCCCGGTTGGAAGATGAACTTGACTCCGCCTTTCATCCGATCCCGGAGGGCGTTGAGGACATAGGCGGATCCGAGGGCCACGGCCACGTGGATGTCATGGCCGTGGGCGTGCATCACGCCGCCGTTGACCGACCGGAACGGCACATCGGCCAGCTCCTGGATGGGTACGGCGTCCATGTCGGCCCGGAGGGCGACGATCGGGCCGGGCTGGGCTCCGCGGAGCAATCCGACGATGCCGCCTCTGGCCACTCCGGTTTTCACTTCGAATCCGAGGGCGGCCAGGCGGGCGGCGACGATCTTGGCCGTTTCCTGCTCCCGCCCCGGCAGTTGCGGATCCATATGGATCAACCGCCGGATCTTGACCATCTCGGCCGCGATTTTTTCCGTTTCCCGGTCGATGTCGGCGGCCGTTTTTTTATCGACGGCGGAAAAAGAAAGGGACGGACAAAGAAAAGCAAATAATAGAGTTATTGCCGGAAAGAGCTTGCGCATGACCGGCTCTCATCTTAATCTGGAGAGCCGCGGATTGTCAAATTCGGACCCTCTTTTCCGGAAAAACCGGGGATGGTCCGCTTCTTGTCCGAGGTTGGGAAATGAAAATCGGACGGAGGCGAAGGATTGAACGGCGGGTCGGAGTTTGATAGTCTCGGCGGCGGAAGGTCAAAATGAACGGAGAGAACGTTCTGTTCGTGGATTCGCCGCTTGGAATGATCGAGCTTCGGGAAAAGAACGGCTTTCTTGTCGGCCTGAATTTCCGGAATCGGCGTCCCGGAAAAGAGGGCCGGGTCGGTTCCCTTCTCTCCGCCTGCGCCTGTCAGCTTGAGGAATACTTCGCCGGCCGGCGGACCGTGTTCGAGGTTCCCCTGGCCTTGGAGGGCACGGCCTTTCAGCTCGAGGTCTGGGGCGCGCTTCGGGGAATCCCATTCGGCCGGACCGTGTCCTACGGAGAGATCGCCCGGATGGTCGGGCGGCCGGCCGCCGCCCGGGCCGTGGGGGCGGCCAACGGGGCCAATCCCGTCTCCATCATCATCCCCTGCCACCGGGTGATCGGCGCCGACGGGCGTCTGACCGGATACGGCGGCGGGCTGAACCGCAAGGAATGGCTTCTCCGGCACGAGCGGGGCTGGGCCGAGGCGGCGGCCGGGGAAGGCCCCGGCCGCTGATCCCGGACCGGTTCTCTTACTTGATGAACCGGCTGAACGCGCCGGTGCCCGCGTAAACCGCCTTCGGGCCGAGTTCTTCCTCGATTTCCATCAACCGGTTGTACTTGGCGACCCGCTCGCTGCGGCAGACGGAGCCGGTTTTGATCTGCCCGGCGTCCAGGGCGACGGCCAAATCGGCGATGAAGGTGTTTTCGGTCTCGCCGGAGCGATGGGAAATGACCGTGGTGAAATCATGGGCGTGGGCGTATTCCACGGCCTCGATCGTCTCGGTGAGGCTTCCGATCTGGTTGAGCTTGATGAGAATCGAATTGGCCGCCCGGCGCTCGACGCCTTCCTTCAGCCGGGACAGGGTGGTGACGAAGATGTCGTCGCCGACGATCTGGATTTTCCGTCCGAGGGTTTCGGTCATCAGCGTCCAGCCGTCCCAGTCGTCCTCGGCCAATCCGTCCTCGATGGAGACGATCGGATACTTGGCCATCAGGCCTTCATAAAAAGCGATCATCTCGGCCGGCGTCCGGGACGCCCCGTCCGATTTTTTAAAGACGTAGCGGCCGTCGCCGTAGAATTCCGAGGCGGCGCAGTCGAGGGCCAGCCAGATGTCTTTCCCCGGCCGGTATCCGGCCTGGGCGATGCTTTCCACGATGCAATCCAGCGCTTCTTCATTGGACCCGAGGTTGGGGGCGACGCCGCCCTCGTCTCCGACGGAGACGCCGTAGCCTTTCTTCTTCAGGATCTTTTTCAGATTGTGGAACACCTCGGCTCCGGCCCGGATGGCCTCGGCGAAGGTCGGCCGCCCGGCCGGGACGATCATGAACTCCTGGATGTCGACGCTGTTATCGGCGTGGGCCCCGCCGTTGAGAATGTTGATCATCGGGACGGGGAGTGTGTAGCGATCCCGTTCCCGGAGCCACCGGTACATCGGCAGGGCGCGGGCGGCGGCGGCGGCTTCGGCCGCGGCCAGCGATACGGAAAGAATCGCGTTGGCCCCGAGACGGGTCTTCGCGGGCGTGCCGTCCAGGTTGATCAGAAGACGGTCGAGGGCGGCCGTATCGAGGGCATCCTTCCCGACCAGGCGGGGCGCGATTTCGTCATTGACGTGGCCGACGGCCTTGAGGACGCCCTTGCCGAGGTAGCGGGCGGGATCGCCGTCGCGGAGCTCCAAGGCTTCATAAGTTCCGGTGGAGGCGCCCGAAGGAACGGCGGCCGTTCCCACGGCGCCTCCCTTCAGAACGACTTTGGCGGAGACAGTCGGATTCCCTCGGGAATCAAGGATTTCACGGGCTTTGACGGACAGAATCGTTGTTGCGGACATGGACCAATCCTTTAAAATGAAATATACGGATTAATAAATCGGCCGGCCGGTCAGGATTTGACCTGGTCGCCTTTTTTCCGGTCGACGAATTCTTTGATGACCTCAATCCCTTCCTGCGTTTTTTCCCGGACGGTGCGAATGCCTTTTTCCGCCTCTTTGGAGAGCTTCTCGAATCCCTCGACGGCCTTTTCCTTGCCTTTTTCGAATTCGTCCCCGATTCTCTTGCGCGTTTCTTTGCCGGACGCAGGGGCGAACAGAATTCCGAGAACAAATCCGGTCGTCGCCCCGATCAGAAACGAGACGGCGATTTCCAGGGCGCTGCTTTTGCCATCACTTGCCATGGTGACTCTCCTTTTTTTTCTTGCCGAACCGGCGCCAGACGAACTGGGCGACGGGGAGGAGGAGGGGAAGGTACTTGGAACCGGGCCGGATGAATTTGGAAGTGATCAGTGAGGAGGCCTCGGCGACGTTGACCGCGGCTTTCTTGGACGCGGCGATGGTTTTGGCCAGCTCTTCCACCTGCTCCTTGATGACGAGGTCGAGATCCTTCAAATGCCGAGCCAGCTCGGCGATCTCCCCCAGGGCTTTTTCCCCCTCGATCGCCGTCCGGCGCAACTGCGTAAACAGGCGAACGAGCTGAACGATCGCCACGACGGCGGCGACCGTGAGAATGAGAAAAAGCACTTGGTTGAGGGTCAAGGTCATTTCCTCTATAAAATACTGGAAAATCAGGGGGTTGTCAATGTGAACGGCTTCCGTAGATTCGTGCGACCGGGGAAAAATGACGGGGCGTGAGATGTCCGAAGGCTCGGCGGGGACGAACGAAGCGATCGATTCAATTCCATTCCTCCAACCGGCGATTGGGGACTTCCGCCGCCGACCCGATGTCCTCCTCCTCCTCAAACTCTCCTCGTATCCAAGCCATGTTTTTCTCGGACTGGAGGAGGCGGCCGTCGCTTTTCATTTCCCTCCCGGCCGGTCCCGGAAAGGACGTTCCGGGGCCGCTTTTGCAGCTAGGCCCCCGGTTCAAACGTCTTTTTCCAAAACGTTCGTTTCCCAGGCTCTCCTCTCGTTTTTGGACTATCGAGAGAAGGCGCCGAAAATCAATCCGGTCGCGGTCGCCATGAAGATGACAAGGCTGACGTAGACCGCGGTTTTCCTTGTTCCCATGATTTTTCCGATGACGATCATGCTGGGAAGCGAAAGAGCGGGCCCGGCCAGCAGAAGGGCCAAAGCCGGCCCCTGTCCCATCCCCGATCCGATGAGCCCTTGGAGGATGGGGACTTCGGTCAGGGTGGCGAAGTACATGAGGGCCCCGGAGACGGAGGCGAACAGGTTGGCCGGAAGGCCGTTTCCGCCGACCAGACCGGCAATGACCGCGCCGGGGATGACGCCCTCATGGCCGGGGCGCCCTAAAAGAAATCCGGCCGCCATGACGCCCCCCAGGAGGAGAGGTAGGATTTGTTTGGCGAATGTCCAGGTCGAGGACAGCCATTCCTTGAGCTCGTCTTTTTTGAACCAGGCGGCCGTCATCCAGACGAGAGCCGCGGCGAAGGCCGCGGAGAGAATCCATTTCAGCCGGAAAATGAAGTCCCAGGCCTTGACGTCGGGATCGCTTTTGGCCCAATTCAAGAAAACCAGGATTCCGATCATCGACCCGATGTGAAGGGCGGTTTTCCAAAGAGGACGTTCTTTGACGTTTCCGTTTTCCAGGCCGAAGCCGGCTTCTTCGACAGGGTTATCCCTCTTCCTCTGGAAGAAAAAATGCATTAGAAGGCCGATGATGACCGAAAAAACGACGGCTCCAATGACCCGGGCCAGGCCGAGCCTCCAGCCGAGAATCCGGGCGGTCATGATGATGGCCAGGACGTTGATCGCCGGGCCGGAGTAGAGAAACGCCGTGGCCGGCCCGAGTCCCGCCCCCCGAGTGTAAATGCCGGCGAAAAGCGGGAGAACCGTGCAGGAACAAACCGCCAGAATGGTTCCCGAGACCGAGGCGACCGAGTAAGCCACGAACTTATTCGCCTTGGGTCCGAGATAACGGATGACGGATTCTTTCTTGACGAAAACGGAAATCGCCCCGGCGATAAAGAAAGCCGGGACGAGACAGAACAAAACATGCATCCGGGCGTATTCCTGGAGCATCATGAATGCTTCATGGACGGCGTTCTGGACGGAGGAGCGGCCGAAGGGGATGAAATAAGCGGCCAGGAATACAGCCAGGAGAACGGCGAATATTTTCAGTTCTTTCATTGAAGAATTCCTTTCACTCAAGGGCACTGGATGAGGCCCTGGGCCCAGAGGCACCCCCCGCAAGAAGGGAATGTGTTGCCCAGACAGTCTTCGTCGTTGGATTCGAGCAGGTTGCATCCACCGCAGATATGGCAGGGGGCGAAGTCAAAGTTCCGGATTTTTTCCCGGAATCTCCGGTAATTCCGCGAACGCCAAATGCATCCCAGTGTTCTCTGCCCGACATTTCCGAATCCATGCGGCTTGATGTTTCGTTCGTATCCATAAAGATAGGTCGTATAGCCGTGAAGAAGCCCCAGGCAGGGGGCGACTTGCCCGTCCCAGCGGACAAAAGCCGTCCGGTCTTCGACGAAGCGGCAGAAGTTCGTTTCGGCGAAAATGGGATTGCCCATCAGGCTCAAGTTCTCGTAACCCTGGAGAAGATGGAGAATGGCCTCCCGGGTGTGGGAGGCGACGTCCATCCGGGGCAGGGAGATTTCCGTCCTGGCCGCCGAAGAAAAGGTCGCCGTCGACAGGGTCAGGGCGCAGAGCATCTCCTTTTCCATGTCTTCTGAATAGGGCAGGATGTTGCTGACCAGGACTTTATCCGCGCCGACTTCCCGGGCCAGGTCGTCCATTCGTTTCAGATCGGCCACGTTCCGCCGCATGACGACAAACGAGATGCCGACCCGGATTTTACGGCGGCCGCGGACGTTTCCGGCCTGGAGCTTTTTCAAAGCGGCGACGATCGGTTCGAATTTCGCCCCCCGGCGGATGTCCTCGAATCCCTTTTCCCCGGCCGAATCGAAAGACGCCCAGAGCATATCCAGCCCGGCCCGCCGAAGGCCGTCGATCATGGGGCCGTCAAGCAGAGTCCCGTTGGTGGTGATTTCGACTCGAAGCCCGAGGGTCTTGACCGCCCGGATCATCCGGAGGATGTCCGCGTGGGCGGTCGGCTCGCCGAATCCGGCGAACATCACCGATTCCAGGTGGCAAAAATCCTTCAATTGGGAGACCAACCGCCCGAACAAGGCCGTGGACATGTCGCCCATCGGTTCTTTCCAGGTGTTACGAATGCAGGTCCGGCAGGCCAGGTTGCAGCGGGACGTCGGCTCAATATAAAGCCGGGACAGGCTGTGGATATTCGGCTTGATCTCAAAACGGCCGTCGCGGGCCCGGACTTCCAAACGGGCGCCGGGGGAGGCTCCCAGCTTTTTTATCAATCCGGGCGGAAGATCCAGGCGTCCGCGGGTTCCGGCCTTGAGATACCGGCGCAAGGGGCGGGGATCCGCGGCTGGATTTGGAGAAATCCCGCCGATCGGCTCCCGGTTGCGGCCTCCTTCTCCCATGTCGGCTTCCTCAGGCGGCCGCTTCCCCGGAGAAATATCTTTTCCGGAACCGAAGGGCGACGTTGACCAGGGCGATCATGACCGGGACCTCGATCAGCGGCCCGATCACCGCGGCGAAGGCCTCGCCGGAGTTGAGCCCGAAAACGGCCACGGCCACGGCGATGGCCAGCTCGAAGTTGTTGCTGGCCGCGGTGAAGGACAGGGTGGCGGTCTTGGAATAATCCGCTCCGACTTTCCGGCCCATGAAAAACGAGACGAGGAACATGATCAGGAAATAGAGGACCAGGGGAACGGCGATGCGCAGGACGTCGAGCGGGATTTTGACGATGTACTCGCCCTTGAGCGAGAACATGACAACGATGGTGAAGAGAAGGGCGACCAGGGTGATCGGGCTGATTTTGGGGATGAATTTCGTTTCGTACCACGTCTTCCCCTTGAGCTTCAGCATCGTGAACCGGGTGATGATGCCGGCCAGAAAAGGAATCCCCAGGTAGATGAACACGCTTCGGGCGATTTCCCCGATCGTGATGTCTACGGCCGTCCCTTTCAGTCCGAACCAGCCGGGGAGGACGGTGATGAAGACATAAGCATAAACCGAGAAAAAGATCACCTGAAAAATGGAATTCAAAGCAACCAGGCCGGCGGCGTATTCCGTGTCGCCCTTGGCCAGCTCGTTCCAGACGATGACCATGGCGATGCAGCGGGCCAGCCCGATAAGGATCAAGCCGTACATGTAGTGGGGATAATCCCGGAGAAAAAGGACGGCCAGGGCGAACATGAGAAGCGGCCCGATGATCCAGTTTTGGACGAGCGAAAGGAACAGAACCTTGACGTTCCGGAAAACGTCGCCGAGCTCCTCGTATTTCACCTTGGCCAGAGGCGGGTACATCATCAGGACCAAGCCGACGGCGATCGGGATGTTCGTTGTCCCGGACTGAAACGTGTTGATGAGGCCCACGACGGCCGGGATGAAATATCCGAGCCCGACGCCGACGGCCATGGCCGCGAAGATCCACAGGGTGAGATACCGGTCCAGAAATGAAAGCCGCTTCGGGCGCGAATCATCCATTGCCATCTCCTTTTCGCGTTTTATCCGACGAGAAGATATGTCCCGACGAGAATGATGATGACGCCGGCCGCTTTTTGAAGGCCGCGGCTCGCTTTTTTCAATCCCTTGGACTCGATCATCCTTCTTGCCGCTCCCATGGATGTTCCGGCGATGAGAATCAAGACGGAATGGCCGAGGGCGTAAATGAAGAGGAGAACGCCGCCGAAGAGGACATTCCCCTTCTCGGCCGCAAAAGCCAGGAGAACGGCCAGAACGGGGACGGCGCAAGGCGTGGAAACAAGGCCGAATAGAAGCCCGAGGGCCAACGAGCCGAGAAGCCCCCTGCCTTTAAATCGAGCTATTCCGGGGAAGGAGAAATTGAAATGAAATAGCCCGAGGAGATTCGCCCCCATGACCAGACAGACAACGGCCAGGGCGGGCTTCCAGAAGCGCCCGACGTCGCCGAACATCCGGCCCAGAAGGGCCGAAACGAGCCCCAGGGCGGTGAACGTCGCGGCCAGTCCGAGGACAAAGAACAACGAAAACAAAAACGTTCTTTTGAGGCCGCCTGATTCGCTCCGGCCCGCGACCAGGCCGATCATCAGGGGAATCATGGCCAGGACGCAGGGGTTGGAAGCGGTCATCACTCCGCCGAGGAACACCGCGGGGATCGCCAGCCAAGGATTATTCTGGAGGATCAGGCCGATATCGCCGAAAAGCGCGTTCATTTCGCGGGTCGACCTTCAGCGGACTCCCTGTTTTTTTAGAAAAGCCACCAGCTCCTCCTTGGGGAACAGGCCGACATGGCGGAAGATCTCTTTTCCCGTCTTGTCGATAAAGACCTGGGTAGGGATGAGCTGGATGCCGTATTTTCGGCCGGGTTCGGGATTTTTCCAGACGTCGTAAAATATCACCTGAACCTGGCCCTTGTACTCGGCGGCGATCTCCCTCATGATCGGCTGCATCGCCTTGCAGGGGATGCATTTGTCGGCTCCAAGCTCGATGAACGTCACCAGGTGCTTGGAAAAATCGATATCGAGGCGCCCGGTGGCGATCACGAGGCTTTCCGGGCCGGCCGGATTTTCGGCCTGGGACGGCGGCGGATTCGAGCCCGCCGCGGAGGTCGTGTCCATCGGGGTCGCGCCAAGGACGCCGCTGGCGGAGGCCGAAACCAGGATCAAGAGAGCGGCCGGGATCAGGGCGGACAAGAGCTTGCCGCGCGCGGCGGGGAATCTTCCGGGGATCATTTGTTCAAACTCTCCGAGATCCATTTTTTTATTTCGTCGACGGAAGGAATGCGCCCGGCGGCCTTGACCGCGCCGTCAATGATCAGCCCGGGAGTGGCGATGACTTTATACGCCATGATTCTCTGAATGTCGTCGACTTTCTCCACTTCCGCCGCGAGGCCCGTTTCGGCCAGAGCCGTGCGCGTCCGCTGTTCGAGGTCGCGGCATCGGGCGCAACCCATACCCAAGATTTCGATTTTCATGACGATCTCCTAAATAGAATCGCCGGCGGATCGCTTTTTCGCCGACGCCGGCTTTTCTTCCGCCTTCGATTTGAGGGAGTCGACAGGGGAACATCTTTTCTTTCGAACTCCTTCTTTCCGGCAAGCGGAAAGCCGCCGGCGGTCCGCATGAATTGCCCCGGCGGATTTTTTATCCTCTTTGAAAAGGGCGAGAAGGGGGGCGATCGTCGTCCGGACGTTGTCCGGAAGACGATAGATGATCCATTGCCCATCCCGGACATCTTCCACGAGACTGGCGTCCCGGAGGATCCTGAGTTGATGGGAAACGCGGGATTGAGCCATCTCCAGGACAAACATGAGCTCGCAGACGCAGAGGTCCTGCTGAAGGAGCAGCCGGACGATCCGCAAGCGGGTCGGATCGGCAAGGGATTTGAACACGCGAAGAATGTCGGGCATGGCCTGGCCTCTTTTTAAAGTCCATTATAATATGATAATATCTTCATATAATCAAGATTTCTTTCGGCCGCTCTCCCGGCCTGGGCCGAGGCCGACATCGATCATTCCCCGGATCCGTTGAAAGGCCGGGGCGAATCCGCCGCCTGGTCACGCGGCAAGATCAGCCCTCCCCTTCGATACGGCCCATGAAAACCGCCCGGTCTTTTTGGCCGTCGTCTTTTAAAAGCATCGGCGTTTCCCTTATTCCGCGGCGCGCTTTGGATTCGGCGAAGAAATATTCCGGCGATCCACGGGATTTGAGACAGGATCCGGGACGTCGTTAGGGATGAGTTGCCCGGGAGCGAAGAAGATTCTCCGTGGAGGGAGACGAGGCCGCAGTCTTGAACAGGATTCCCAGGCGTCCGTCTGTCGCGGCGGTTTGTCGGGCTTTCTCGTTGATCCCTATGCCTGGCGTCCGGGCGCAGCGGAAGAAAGCTCTTCCGTCCGGGTCAACCGGCCTTGTGAATTCATCGCCGCCCGGGCAACGGCCGCGACGTCCGCCTGGCGGACGCGCTCTCGTTTTCGGGATCTTGAGAAGATCGCGGATATGATCCGAACGGCTCCTGCAAAGTAACCGTGAATTATCCGCAGCAGGAGCCGTTCTCGTCTTTCGGAGAATGCGGCTCTTTCCCGCTTTCCTTTTTCTCCTCGGGGATTTCCTCAAGGACGAAACCGCCGCAACAAGGGCTCTTTTTCGGCTTCGCGCCGCCCGTTAGACGCGAAAAAATCCCTTTCTTCTCTTTTTTGTTTTCCATGGATCCATGTTCTCCTTTGAAATCCCTTGAACGTTTTCCCGGATTTAAGCCAACAGGTTAAAAATCAAGCCGGACAGGACGGCCGAAACGAACACAATGATCGATAATCCGATGATAATCTTTTTCTTGAAAATGCCGGCGAGCATGGTCAGCTCCGGAATCGCGATTCCCGCCCCGCTGATGATCAAGGCGATAACGGCCCCGATGCTCGCCCCCTTCTCCATCAGGGCCAGCCCGATCGGGATCGCGGACTCCACCCGCAGGTAAAGCGGCATGCTTATCAAGGCGACGATGACTACGGAAAGCGGATGGCCGGCTCCGGCGATTTTAGCGAGGAGATCTTCGGGAAGATATCCGTAGATCGCCGCCCCGATGCCGACGCCGACTATCATGTAGATGAAAACCGATTGGAAGTCTCCCCAGGCTTTGAAAACCGCGGCGTGGAGACGATTTTTGAATCCTTCGGGAACGCCTTTGTCCGGATCAGGGCCGATTTTTTTCACGCGGACGTTTTTTATTTGATTCGCCCAGCCTAATTTCTCTAGAAGGACCCCGAAAACAATGGCAAACGCGGAGGTCAAGAGAAAAAATCCCAGGGCGACTTTCCATCCCAGAAAAGCGACCAGCAGGGAAAAAATCAGCGGATCCATCAATGGGGAAGAGACGACAAACGACATCACCGCGCCGAAGGGAACTCCGGCTTGGAGGAAACCAAGCGTCATGGGAACCGTGGAACAAGCGCAAAACGGCGTGACGGCCCCGAAAAGCACTCCCATGACATTACCCCAAAGACCTTTGCCGGCGATCCAGCGATTGATTTTATTCCTGGGAATATACATAAAAGCCAAGGCGATGATGGCGCTGATCCCGAGAAAAAGAATCGAGAGCTCCGCCATGATCACCAGGAAATATTTGATCGCCTCGTTCAGCGAATTCACGGTCCCGTCCTCCTTTCTACCGTTTCCCCGGAGCCGATTTCGGCGGGGTGATTTTTCGCAAGGCGTGCGAGATCAAAGCCATGTCACTTGCGATTTTATCGATTTTGCCGCGGCCGACGGCCTGAAGCGCCCGGCCGAGGCGGCCGATTTCGCGACCTTCCACTCGGGCGACGATGCGTGCTCCCCGCGGGGAAATCGTCACACAGCAGACGCGGCCGTCATGGGGGGAGATATTCCGCCGAAGATATCCTTTCTTTTCGAGACGATCGACGATTCGGGTTGCTCCGCTTTTCGTGAGATTCAAGGCGTGCCCGAGGTCTTTGATCATAAGTCCGGGGTGTTCCCGGGCCTTTTTTATCGCGACGAACTCGATGAACGAAAGATCCCCGCAGCATTCTCCGTCTATTCCCCCGCTTCCGAAAAGCAAGGTCATCTCTTGCAAGGCATCGAATAAGACGGCGAGCGCATTCTTCATGGCGACGTTCCTTTGGAACCAGGGATGAGTCTCGGGGCAGAATAGCCGAAATAGTTGATTAAGTCAACTATTGACTCCTGTATATTAAATGTCCTATACTCTGATCTGGAGGGAAGCGATGAGACCATCCGGAAGCGCAGAGTTCCTGGAAGCGAGACGACACCGGGCCTTGGATTATTTGGGACAAGGGCT
>Ga0209719_1001236_pt1 | contig 32129 bp, 24 predicted proteins | sample AD_JPNAS2_MetaG_FD_184421 | JGI IMG/M metagenome (GOLD analysis project Ga0209719, IMG submission 184421) | Active sludge microbial communities of municipal wastewater-treating anaerobic digesters from Japan - AD_JPNAS2_MetaG (SPAdes) (version 2) | ecosystem: Engineered > Bioreactor > Anaerobic...
TACAGGCTCGGGGTCCCCGGGCCCGTTTGAAAGAAGAACACCGTCCGGGTTGAGGGCGCGGACCTCCGCGGCGCTCGTCCGGGCAGGTACAACGACGACACTGCACCCGTTCTTCGCCAGGCTGTTCAGGATATTGAATTTCACCCCGAAATCGAGAACGACGACCTTGAAGCCGGCGCGATCGCTCCAGGTGAAACGGTCCCGGCAGGTTACCTCTTCTACGAGATCGCGCCCGACCAGGCCCGGCGCTTCCTTTGCCTTTCGAACCAGGTCGGCGGGGTCGGCGCCTTCCGTGGAGACGATTCCTTTCATGGCGCCCTTCAGCCGCAGATGCCGCGTCAGGGCCCTCGTGTCTATTCCCTCGATCCCGATTACATTATTCCTGTCAAGATACTCGGCGAGCGTCAGAACGGACCGCCAGCTGCTCGGCACCGGCTGGTGCTCTTTTACGATAAAGGCTTCCGCATGAATCCGCTTGGACTCGACATCTTCGGGGTTGATCCCGTAGTTGCCCATCAGGGGATAGGTCATGTTGATGATCTGTCCCTTATAGGAGGGATCAGTGAGAATTTCCTGATACCCGGTCATGCTCGTATTGAACACGACCTCGCCGGCGGCCTCACCCTTTCCGGCAAAAGTTCGCCCCTTGAAAACCTTTCCATCTTCAAGCGCCAGAAATGCCGTCATCATTTCAAAAGACCTAATAAGCGTACATATTTCCGTACGGACGATGGGTCGTCGGATATATGCAATAGAAATTGCTTTCGAGCATTACACTCACGTCAACGCCGAACTGTCTTCCAAACTCCTCAAGGTACGGCATGATTATATCGAAATCCTGTCCGCTGACCTCTCTGATCCCCAGGCCTCTCCCCAGGCTGTGCTTATCGACCGGTCCCCTGGTGTAAATGGCGCCTCCATGCATTCCCGTGCCCAGGAAGTTGCCGGCAAGGGGAACGTTTTTATCGGTCCGGCTCAGCATTCCCAGGAGGATGATCATGCCTCCCGCCATGTACTCTCCCAGGAAATCTCCCGCCTTTCCGCCGATGACTATTACGGGGTTCTTTTCGTCGGAAGATTTCATATGAATGCCGACCCTGTAGCCGACATCGCCGCTCACGTAGATCTCTCCCCCCCTCATCCCGTATCCGATGATGTCGCCGGCCATCCCGCGGACAATGATCTTGCCGTCGTCCATGGTGTTCCCGATTCCGTCCTGGGCGTTGCCTTCGACGTCTATCTCCGGTCCTTTCATAAAGGCCGCCATATCCTGTCCGGGAGTTCCCTTGACGACGAGCTTTATTTTACTGTCTATTCCGTTTCCGATATAGCGCTGGCCGTTTATGTTCCTCAGGACGATGCTCTGCTCGCCCATGGACACGGCCTGTCGGATCATCCTGTTCAGGTCTCTGTAGCAGATCCCTTCTGCGTTTATTTCCATAAATCCCTCCCGCTATTCAGTTTTGTTAAGTTTCACGACAACGGGCTCTCCGGCTTTCGGCATCCAGACCTTGTCCGGGTCCGGGCAGATCTCGCGGATGGCGGATTCTTCGCTCGCCATGTAAACGGTTTCCCCGCTTTCGGCGGCTATCAGCGGCCGTAGTTTTATCCTGTCGTTGAGTCCCACGAGGCCCCCGTTGAATGCAAACAGGACGGCAAAAGGGCCGTTCAGCAGGGCGCTCGCGTAAACCATCCTGATCGCTTCGCAGAGTTTTTTCCTCTCCGGCTCCATCCTGTTCACCTCGTTCCAGAAAGGCGGCGCCAGGGCAAGGCAGGCGATTTCTATGGGAAGGCCGTGCCTGCGGATCAGCAGATCCAGGAGGTAGGCCACCACTTCCGTGTCCGTCAGCAGGGTGCAGTGATATCCGAACATTTCGAGATAGCGCTTATTGATTCCGTATGACGAGATCTCCCCGTTGTGGACTATCGACCAGTCGAGGATCGTGAACGGGTGGGCGCCGCCCCACCATCCCGGAGTGTTTGTGGGAAACCTGTTGTGGGCCGTCCAGATGTACCCCTCGTATTCGTCCAGCCGGAAAAAATCGGCTATGTCTTCGGGATACCCGACTCCCTTGAACGCGCCCATGTTCCTGCCGCTTGAAAATACGAAAGCTCCTGGTACGTCCAGGTTGATTTTCATGACCATGCGGACCATGAAATCGTCTTCGCTCATTCCCTTGTCGAAGAGGGGATTGTCCGCCTCCAGGTCAGGCTTTACGAAGTATCTCATCAGCAGGGGAGCGTTTCTGATCGTCGTGGACGCGCGTGTGGGTATACGTTCCTGCTGATCGATTACCGTAACTTCCTTGAGGAAAGATTCGAAATTGTTAAGCGCGGTTTTGCTGTCGCACATCACATGGACGGCGTAGTGGTCCTTGAAATCCGGGTAAATGCCGTAAGCCGCAAATCCGCCGCCCAAACCGTTTCCCCGGTCGTGCTGCGTCCGGATGGATCTGGTGATCACCTCACCGCTTACGCGCTTCCCGTTCGTGTTGATCAGCCCGGAAAGACCGCAGCCGGATATGTCCTTCCGGTAATCCCAGGGTTTATGATTGGTTCTCTTCAAGTTGAACATTTTTTCAGATCCCGAAAGTCAGTAAGCAGCCAGGAGCGCCTGCCGTATTTCCGGCTGCATGTCGGAAAACCCGAAATCGTCGCGGAGCATCTCCTGTTTTAAAAGTTCCACATCGACCCCGTTCCTGATAAGTCCGGACAGAATTCCCGAACGGTCAATTCTGCCGACCAGAACGGCTCCCACCAGCTTTCCATTCCTGAGCACCAGCTTCCTGTAACAGTTTTTCTCCGGCTCCAGACGGGCCAGGACCTCATAACCTTCGGCCGGCGGGTTGGAAATACCCATCGAAACGGTCGGGATCCCGTAGAACTCGATCGAGTTCATGGGAATGCCGCCCGGGTAAGGCCTCGCTGCTCCTGCCATGGACAGGCCCGCGTGCCTTCCCTGGATATAGGCGTTAGGCCAGATAGGCGTAACCCTTCTTTCGCCCCAGAGCATGTCTTTCGCCTCGGCGACGTCCCCGGCGGCGAATATGCCGGGAACATTCGTCTGCATGAAGTCGTCCGTCAAGATACCCCTGTTCACGCCTATTCCCGCCTTTTCCGCCAGTGCCTTATTCGGGACCACGCCGATCGCTGTCACGACCGCTTCGCAGGGCACGCTCCCCCCGTCGCTGAGGACCACCCGCCGGGCCCGTTTCTTGATCCGGACTATCTTGGTGACGGTATTCCCGAGAACCAGGCTTATCCCGGACTCGGCGAGGCGCCGCGCGATGATTCCTCCCGCTTCCGCATCGAAGGCGGCGCTCAGAATCCTGTCCGCCAACTCGACGACGGTGACGTGGATTCCCCTGTCGTGAAGGCTCTCGGCGGCTTTCAGGCCGATAAGCCCTCCGCCGAGCACGACTATTTTCCTGAGCTTTGCCGTCAGGATGTCGAGTTTGCGCGCGTCGTCGAGCGTGGTGAAAAAATAGACATCCGGACCATCCAGCCCTTCCACAGAGGGGACGAACGGAACGCCGCCGGTCGCGATCAGCAGTTTATCGAACGGGACGGCTTCCCCGCTTTCCAGGCGAACCTTCCTTGCCTTCGTATTTATTCCGGTCGCCGTTTTCCCCGTGAGGAGGGTTACATTATTGGCGGCGTAAAAACCCTCAGGCCGATAGTAGATGTCTTCCTCGCGGATTCTCCCGCCGAGCAGGCTGGAAATCAGAGGCCGCCCGTAAACCCGGTGGGGTTCGGAGGATATGACCGTGACGGGACTTTCCCGGTCTGCCGACCTGATGGCTTCGATCGCCCCGATGGAAGCGACCCCGTTTCCTATAATCACGTGCCGCATGGTTTACCTCTCTTCAAAAACAAGCGCCCGGTTGGGACAGGCTTCGACGCAGGCCGGTATTGTGCGGCCTGCGCATAAATCGCACTTTACAGCCTTGCTCTGCGCTCCGTTTTTCCGGATCACCCCGAAGGGACAGGCCATTATGCAGGACCAGCATCCCACGCACTTTTCGGGGTCCTGCCCGACGATTCCGGTAAGGGGGTCCTTTGCAATGGCTCCGGATATGCAGGCATGAAGGCAGGCCGGTTCATCGCAATGGCGGCAATTGACCGAAAAAGAAAGAGGACCCCTCTCTTCCACGATGTTGCGCGGCTCCGGACGCGGGGACGCGTTTCTGAATGCCTTTACGACATCCTTTGCCGGGGAATGCTCCACGACGCAGCCTATCTCGCACAGGCGGCAGCCGATGCAGACATCTTCTTTCTGATAAACGCGCTTCATTCCGTTTCCTTCCGGCTGCTTCAGAGTCGCCCGCCTCAAGACTGTTACGCTCCGGCGTGTTTTATTCCGAGGATGTTCATCTCGCTTTCGTTCAAACCGATCCCCCGCAGCTTTTCCCTGTTCCCCCGGAGGCTTTCGATGGCGTTTATTCCCATGCCGCCAAGCATTTCCTGGATTTCATGGCCCCATGCCCGGATCAGGTTGGCGAGCTTCTCGTGGGCGATTTCCGGGTTGATTCTCTTTGCCAGGAAGGGATCGTTGGTCGCGATGCCCCAGGGGCATTTGCCTGTGTAGCAGCGCTGGCACACAGTGCAGCCGACCGAGATGAGGGCGGCCGTCCCGATGTAAACCGCGTCCGCCCCCAGCGCGATTGCCTTTACCACATCGGCGCTGCAGCGAATTCCTCCCGCAACCAGCAGAGAGGCCTGATTGCGGATGCCTTCCTGCCGGAGGCGCTCGTCCACCGAGGCCAGCGCCATTTCAATCGGGATGCCCACATTGTCTCTGATCATCGTGGGCGCCGCCCCCGTGCCGCCCCGGAAACCGTCAAGGGTGATTACATCGGCTCCCGCGCGGACCATTCCGCTGGCAATGGCGGCCGAGTTATGGACTGCGGCTATTTTCACGAACACGAGTTTCCTGTAATCCGTTGCTTCCTTTATGGCGTAGATAAGCTGCCGCAGGTCCTCGATCGAGTAAATGTCATGATGCGGAGCGGGGGAAAGGGCGTCCGCGCCGACCGGTATCATCCTTGTCCTGGATATTTCCGGGCCGATCTTTTCTCCCGGCAGATGGCCTCCTATTCCCGGCTTGGCTCCCTGCCCGATTTTTATTTCGACCGCCACTCCGGCATTCAGATATTCGCTGTGGACGCCGAATCTTCCGGACGCGCATTGGACGATCGTGTTCCTGCCGTAACGGTAGAGGGATGCATGGAGACCGCCCTCTCCGGTATTGTAGAGGATGCCCATCTCCTCGGCGGCCCTCGCCAGGCCCTTGTGCACGTTCAGATTGATGGAGCCGTAAGACATCGCGGAAAAGAGGATCGGGTAGTTGATCGCTATCTGCGGCGTGAAGCCTCCGGCGAGCCTTACCTCTCCGCTTCCGGCATCAATCCTGAGTGCGTCGGGTTTTGAGCCGAGATAAGTCTTAAGCTCCATGGGTTCCCGGAGCGGGTCGATAGAAGGATTTGTCACCTGGCTCGCGTCCAGAAGCATTTTGTCCCAGTAGACGGGATAGGGATATGAATTCCCCATGCCGGTCAGCAAAACACCGCCCGTTTCCGCCTGCTTGTAAATATTTTTTATGAACCAGGGTTTCCAGACCGCATTGTCGCGGAATTCAGAAGGGTTCTGCCTTATCAACAGCGCGCCGCTCGGGCAAAACGCTTCGCATCTGTGGCAGCCCACGCACCTGGTGTCATCCGAAAACACCTTTCCGGTAGATTCATCGTAGACGTGCGCCTCGTAAGAGCATTGCCGCGCACAGACCCGGCAGTCGATGCATTTGTCAGGGTCGCGCACAATAATAAAGTCGCTGTATTTTTTGTTGGGAGCACAGTAAAGCACTGCCTGATCCTTTCAAAATGCCGTCTGTTCAATACAACCGCCCCGGAAATCCATCTGATAGCGGGGCACAAATACGGCTTATCTTAAAGCAAAAGGCAGGCCATTCGGATAAACCCAAAAGTTACGATATATTAGCACTCAAGGGGGGATTCCGGAGGGACTATTTCAATCAAAAATGTTGGGCAGGGACAAAAACAAATACAAAATTGTAGGAATCCTGCGGTGCATTCCCACGAGTCAGTTGAAGAACTCTTTTATTCTCACACGGAGACACAAAGGCGCTGGATTTTTTCTTTGTGTCTCCGCGTGAAAAAAACAATTACTCTCGATAGACAAGATTCGCAAAATTGTCGAAGATCAGCTCAAACTGCGCTCCCATAAGCTGTTCCTGCTCGCGGGCGGTCCGGCGCAGGGCATCAAAATCCATTCCGCTTTTCTCAAGCCAGTCCCGGTCGCCTTCGATCCACTCGCAGACATCCGGATAGGCGGCCGCGTAATTGTCGAACTGAAAACCTGTAATGTGCGGTCTTCCTTTAAGAGAGATGCTCTCTATCGATCTTAAGCGGGGCGGCTGGATGAAGCCGCCCCGCCATCCTGGTTACATGATCGGCAGGTATTTTTCGAGCTCGTACTCTGTCACGTGGATCCGGTAGCGGTCCCATTCAATTTTCTTGTTTTCAATGAACTTGTTGAAGATGTGGTCGCCGAGCGCTTCGCGGACGAGCTGCGATTTCTCCACCAGGGAAACAGCTTCGAAAAGATTCCCGGGGAGCTCGTCGATTTTCATCCTGCGCCGTTTTTCCGGCGTGAACTCGTAAATATCCTCTTCGATCGGTTCGGCGAGCGGATAGTTCTGCTCAATGCCTCTCAGTCCCGCGGCCAGCATGACGGCGAACGCCAGGTACGGGTTGCAGGAGGGGTCGGGAGAACGGAACTCTATCCGGGTGGCCTTCTCCTTGCCGGGCTTGTACATGGGCACCCTGATCAATGCGGAGCGATTGCGGCGGGCCCACGAAATATAGACCGGGGCTTCGTAACCAGGCACGAGGCGCTTGTAGGAATTGACCCACTGGTTCAGGACGGCCGTTATTTCCCGGGCGTGCTTCAGGATTCCGGCGATGTAACTTTTTCCGATCTTTGAAAGGTGATACTTGTCGCCGGCGTCATAAAACGCGTTCCTCTTGCCGTTGAAGAGCGACTGGTGGACGTGCATGCCGCTGCCGTTCTCTCCGAAAATCGGCTTGGGCATGAACGTGGCGTAGTAGCCGTGCTGGCGGGCGATTTCCTTGACGACCATTCTCATCGTCATGGTCTTGTCCGCCATGTTCAGCGCGTCATCGTAGCGCATGTCTATTTCATGCTGGCTGGGGGCCACTTCGTGATGGCTGTACTCTACCTGGATTCCCATATCCTGCATGGCGAAAATCGTGTCGCGGCGCAGGTCGCTTCCCTTGTCGAGGGGCCGGGCATCGAAATATCCGCCCTTATCGATGATGGCGGGCTTCCCGTTGTTTTCGAAATAAAAGAATTCAAGCTCGGGACCGGTATAATAGGTGTACCCCATATCGGCCGCCTTTTTCAGGACTCGCTTGAGAGCATAGCGGGGGTCGCCTTCATAAGGCGTCCCGTCCGGGTTCATGATGTCGCAAAAAACCCTCCCGACCGGCCGGTCCGTTCCTCTCCAGGGGAGAAACTGAAAGGTTTTGGGATCGGGTTTGGCGATCATGTCGCTTTCTTCAATGCGCGCGAATCCCTGAATCGAGGACCCGTCGAATCCCATGCCCTCGGTCAGCCCCTCTTCCAGTTCCGGAGGCGTAACGGCGAAACTCTTCAGGATACCGAGGACATCGACGAACCAGAATTGGACAAAACTTACATTCTTATCCTTGACGATCTTTTTAACGTCTTCCGCAGTTTTACAAATAATCATGACCCCATCTCCTTTCCGGTTTGGAATCCAGAAGAGCAAAACGCGGGCCAATAAAAATTTGACTTAAAAATCAAAGCATTCAGTAAACGCAGGCCCCCTGGAGGAAAGACCGGCAAGGACAATTCTGTTATGAATCGAAAAGGATTTCTACGATTTTGTTGTTAAAATCCTGCCGTGATCCGTCGGGTTACTCTGGAGGAGAATTTTCCTGTCGGGCAGAAAGCCGTTGGAAAGGGATAACGATTCTGACTCAGCGCCTACTCCCACTCGATTGTGCTCGGGGGCTTGGTGCTGATATCGTACACCACCCTGTTCACTCCCTTGACTTCATTTACGATGCGGCTCGATATCTTTTCGAGCACCTCATGAGGCAGCTTTGCCCAGTCCGCCGTCATCCCGTCCGTGCTGGTGACTGCCCTGACAGCGATGACATTTTCATACGTCCTGCCGTCTCCCATCACGCCGACGCTCCTGACCGGAAGGAGGACGGCGAAATCCTGCCACACTTCATCGAAAAGCCCCGCGTCGCTGATCTCGTCCCGGACGATCGCATCCGCCTGCTGCACTATTTCTATGTTGCGCCTGGTCACCCGCCCCAATATCCTCACCGCGAGTCCCGGCCCGGGGAAAGGATGCCGGCCGACGATCGATTCGGGAACGCCCAGCTCGCGGCCCAGTTCGCGAACCTCGTCCTTGAAGAGCACCCGCAGGGGCTCAACCAGCTCCATATTCAGCCTCTCGGGCAATCCCCCGACATTATGGTGGCTTTTGATGATGGCCGAGGGGCCTCCAAAGGAGGATTTGCTTTCGATGACGTCGGGGTAGAGAGTGCCTTGGGCGAGAAAACGTATCTTCCCCAGCTTTCGGGCCTCTTCTTCGAATATCCGGATGAACTCGTGTCCGATGATCTTCCTCTTTTTTTCCGGATCGGTCACGTTCCGGAGCCTGCCGAGAAAGCGCTGCCGCGCGTTGATCATCCGGAAGTTGAGGTGAAAGGAGTCCCGGAACGTGGCTACCACCTCTTCAGTCTCTCCTTTTCTGAGCAGGCCGTTATCCACGAAGAGCGAGACGAGGCGCTTCCCGATTGCCCGGTGCAGAAGTATGGCCAGGACGGAAGAGTCTACGCCCCCGCTCAACGCGCAGAGGACGCGCTCCTCTCCGATCTGTTCTTTTATTTTCCGGACGTTCTCCTCGATGAAAGATCCCATGGTCCAGTCGGGGCGGCAGCCGGCGATCTGGAAGAGGAAATTCCGGAGCATGACCGCCCCGTTCAGGGTATGCGTCACCTCCGGGTGGAACTGGACGGCATAGAATCTCCTTGCGCGATTTTCCATCGCTGCGACGGGGCAGTTGTCCGTCTCGCCGACCGCTGAAAACCCCCGGGGCAGCCGGGTGACCTTGTCGCCGTGGCTCATCCAGATCCGCTGGTTTCCGGTCAGGCCGGAGAAGAGCAGGGATTTTTCCCCTTGCGGGGATAATTTCAGCTCCGCCCGCCCGTATTCCCGGAATTCCGAGGCCGTAACCCTGCCGCCGAGCGCGTGGGCCATCAGCTGCATCCCGTAACATATCCCCAGGATCGGCACTTCCATTTTGAATATCCCCGCATGCGCTTTCGGGACGCCGCGGTCAAAAATGCTGGCCGGCCCTCCGGACAGAATTATTCCTTTGACCCCTTTCCCGGCGAGTTCCGCAGGAGAGATATCGTGGGGCAGGATTTCGCAGTAAACGCGGCACTCCCTTACTCTGCGCGCGATGAGCTGATTGTACTGTGAGCCGTAATCGAGGATCGCGATCATGCCGCTCATTTGATCTCCAGAATTTTTTTAATCCTGGAAGACACGAACTCAACGGATTCGCCGAGAAGGGTGCCGACCGGGAACTGCTCCAGGTATGAATCCTCCCAGGGCAGGTTATATTCATTCACCATATTTTTTATATCCTTGTATTTGTCTCCCAGGATTTCTTTCCGTGCTCTCAAGGAAATATTATCATTGAACTCAACGTGCGCAACAAGAAGGTTCCGGACCCCCGGTTTATCCTGGAGCAGGGGAATGACAACGACGGGCGCCCCGTCCGATTTTCCATAACCCGCAAAAACGCTTCCCGTCCGAACGATGGTTTTCTTGGTTCCTGTCAGGGTTCCGGACGTCTCCACGCGCGATTTCATCCGGACGGAAACGCCCCCCCTTTCCCGGATGGAGATGGTGGAAAGCTCGGCAGGCTCTCCCTTTTCGTCCAGATTGTTGACGCCGTACAGGGTGAAGCCCTTGACCGTTGCCACCGCTTTCTGGATGCGGGTCAGCGTCGGGACAGTGCGGCTGATGAGGTTCCGCGCGGAGAATTTCATCCGGCCCAGCAGATCGAACAGAATCCCCTTGGGGATATCGTCTTTACGGCTCGTGCCGACGGTGACGGTCTTGGCCTGGTGCCGGATGGCGTCTATCGGCCGGGAAAGCTCATCTATTGCGTGTCCGACGGATACATTCAGCAGATCGATCGGCGTCATTCCTCCTTTCGTCCTGAAATCCAGCCAGAAATCCTCAAGCGGGAGTTTTCCCGCAGCATATTTCAGCAGGAGGGAGATATCCGAGACAGTCGAGACGCTGGTGAAAGAAAAGGCCCCTTCCCGGCGCAGATCGTGGAACTTCAATGCAAAATCATCCACCACGCGGTGGAAGTCGCGGTCCGAGATACGCTCGTAGAGGGAAAAATCGTTTCTCTGGTGCCGGACCATTTCCATATTGAGCCGGTTCCTGAATTCCTGGAGGAAGCGGGAGTCCTCATCGATATGGCAGGCGGCGTAGTAGCCCCAGAGATGCCCGGCAACAGTATTCAGGATCACCGAAGCCGGCATGGAGGCGCGCGGCAGGCTGATAACGCTGTCGGCGACGGAATCGAAACGGGTTTCACCCTCATCGGCGAATACGACGACTCCGGCCTTGTGGGCGCGGAATATGGCCGAGTCTTTAACTATGTCACCGATAACCGCCTCGGGGCTTCCGGCCGCACAGACAATGATCAGGGGTTCCGAGGAGAGGTCGATGTGCTTTTTGTCTTCAACAAAATCGGAGGAAATGGTCTTATAGCAAAGCTCGCTCAACTTGATCCGGATCTCGTCCGCCGCGGCCTTGTTCGGCCCGCTCCCGACCACCGCCCAATAGCGCTTGTTTTTTGCCGCCTTCCTCACCGACTCGCGTATCTCGGCGCTCTTTTCGATTACGCGGGCCATCAGTCCGGGAATCTGCTCCATGACGGAAAGCTCCGCGGCGATCATTTCGTCCGGCATGGATTTCATTGTCCGCGCCAGGCACAACCCGAGGATGTGCCCTGCTATTATCTGGGAATAGAAAGCCTTGGTGGAAGCTACGGCCATCTCGATGTCGCGGCCGTCGCTTGTGTAAAAGACGCCGTCCGCCTTATGGGTTATATCGGATTGCCTGCGATTGACGACGGCGATGACAGTGGCCCCCCGCTCCGAGGCCATGGAGACGGCGCGGTTGGTATCGGTAGTCGTCCCCGACTGGGTCACGGCGATTACCAGCATGTGCTGGAGGTCTTTTTCCAGCAAGAAGCCGCTGAGCTCCGAAGCCCTCTTCGCTTCGATTCTCAGGTTCGTGCCTCCAAGATAGCGTGCGAGGCCGTCCGCAATCGCCGCCCCGGCCACGGCCGCCGTGCCGTGTCCGATTATCACAATGCTGCGGATATCGCCCTTTGTCAGGGATTTTCCGAGCTTCTTTGGAATTATGTCCTCTCCCAGGTTGAAGATTATCTCCTTTTTGGCGGTGATCCGGTACTTGCCGCGCATAGTTTTTTTCACGGACAGCGCAGATTCCGAAATTTCCTTCAGGAAAAAATGAGGGAAGGGACCCCGGTCGATGTCGCGGGTGGTTATCTCGGCCCTTTTGATATCGACTTCGCCAAGGGCCAGCTCCGTCCCGTCATAGAAGAACGCCCTGATTCCATCCAGGTGACCGGCGGATTCCTGGTCGATAATGAATACCTGGCCGGTTCCGTCCCCGTCCGATCCCGGGGGAGACGCTTCGCCGTCCATTTTCAAAAACCGGGAAGTTTCTTCGACGATCCCGTAGAGCTCCGATGAAAAAATGTACTGGTCCGGGCAGATTCCCACATAGATGGACTGGCCGCTTCCCCGCAGCGCCAGATACGTCTTTCCCGGCTCGAGGTTGCTCTGCATCGCAATGGCGTGTGATCCTTCAAAGTCGTTCAGCGAAAGGCGGAAGGCTTCTGCCAGATCGTGTCCCGCGGCGAGATGCATTTCAATCCGGAGAGGGATGATCTTGGTGTCGGTCGTCAATTCGGGGGCGATGCGGGAGAGGCTCTTCGACTCGAGATCGGAGCGCAGCTCCTGATAGTTGTCGATATCGCCGTTCAGGACCACATTGATCGTCCAGTTTCCCTGTCCGTAGAAGGGAAAATCCTTTACGCTCTGAGGAACCTGGAGGGTCGCCGGATTCAATATAGCAGCCGGGATTGCGCACATGCCGGCCGGAGGAATAGCCGGCCCGGACCGGCTGGAGTTGTCCGGCGCGAAATTGTTCACGGGGTGGCAGTTCTCTTCGGTAATGGATCCCACCGACGCCCAGCGGGTGTGAGCCAGGGACAAACTGAAGCCTTCCGCCTCGTCCGCGAACACATGAAAAACAGGATCGCTGCTGATGCTGTCTCTGAGCCGGCGCACGTTTCTCCCCAGCTCCCCGACGACAGAGGCGGTCTTATAGGTGAAAGAGATAAAGATCTCCTTTCCCGGAGCAAGGCTGCTGGAAAAAAGAATGGAGCCGTTGACCAGGTCCTTCCGATTTGTTCTCTCCAGGAAGGATTGGAAGAGATCTTTCCCGTTCAGAGCATTCCAGATGTCGTCCAGCCGGCGGGAATCGGCCAGCGTGAAAGAGATCTGAATGCCTGCGGAGTCTCTCCCGCGGACCTCAAGGCGGTCCAGCGCGTTAAGGAGCGAATTGAGCTGGCGGTATTTCCGGAAGCCCTCGGGAGAAAGGGCCTTTCCGCCGGAGAGATCCCTGATCTTCGAAATATTGGCGAGAAAATCCCTTTCGAGACCCCATGCTATATCCTTGAGCAGGATCAAACGGCTGTTTATTATTTCCAATTCGTTGGTGTGAAAGCGGTCTGCATTTTCCTCCAGGAGCTTTTCTTCCACGCTCAGGAAAGTCCTCATCCGATCCGACAGGTCGTTCAGATCGAGTGTTTTGCCGGGATCGAAGGATACGCTCATGAAATTGCCGGCGGTCTTCTGCAGGTGAACGTTTCTTTCCATCTCTTCAAGCGCTTCCCGGCTGTCGAGGTAGTCCCGGGGGGCAATTGCGCCCGAGAGAATTTTCCGGATCGGCTTGGCATTGATCTTCTGAAATCCCCGGGCAAGGCTTTCCGCCGGGTATTCGCCGGGACCTGCGGAAGGGGTTTCGCGCTTTGCATCTATTACCTTGATGATGCCCGCCAGTCCGCAGGCCAGCAGCCCCGGTTCGCAGGGAAAAATTATGATCGATCCCGGGGGAGCCTTTTCGGGGTTGCGGCCGATCAGGATGTTGTATCTGAAAATTCCGGCAATTCCGGACAATGTCTTCATTCAAGTTCACCTGAGGAACGGCGCGAAACGTAATCAATTGTATCAAGCCGGATATGGGGAGAGCTTTTTAACATTCTTCATTTTTTACAAAGGGATTTTGCGGCGGCGTGTACCCGGACGGTCGCCTCAACCGCCAAGCGTAATGCCTCTGAGGAATAGAAATGATCTCACGGAGGGAAATTATCATCGGCTGAAATATATTGTCAAGCGACAATGATATAGCTTTCAGGTGAGGCCGCGGATCTTGGACCATGCCATCCCGATGTACTCGTGTACGGCGATTTCCGATTTACTCAGGGCATTAATGTTGGGGAAGAAGATTCCGGGATTCAACTTGGCAGGTTTTTCCGTATTGGTCAAATGGCCCACGGGCGCGGGGACAGGGTCAAGTCCGGCCTTGCGGAACAGGGCCACGGCGCGCGGCATGTGCCATGCCGATGTGACCAGGATGCATTTATCTTTCCCCACGATTCCGGAGATGTTTTTTGCCTGCTCTTCCGTGTCCCGGGAATTCGCCTCCAGGGCGAGGTCTTCGGGTTTCATTCCGAATAGGGGAGCGACTCCCGCGATAACCTCGGCTTCCGGTTTTGCCCCGTAGACGGCCCCGCCAGAGATAACGACCCTGCTTTCCGGCAGAATTCGCTTCAGCCGGGCGGCCTCGGCCAGCCGGAAGAGAGACGCCGCCGAAACCTGGCTCGTTTCCGGCAGGCCGGGAACAGGCATATCTCCGCCGGACAGGACGACTATCCAGGGGATCGCCCCTTTTTGCAGGTTGCCGCTATCGAGGGAGAAGGGAAGATATCGGTACTCGAGCGGGTGGAGAAGGCGATCGGCGACGGCGGTATAGCTGAACGATATGAGAATAAGGACGCCGGCGAAGATTATCATCCTGCCGGCGCGGGCCCTCTTCCGGGAAAAAAGGAGCAGCCATCCGGCGAGGATAATCAGCAGGCTCAGCGGCAGCGGCATGATGACTGCAGTTATTATCTTCTTCAGGAGAAACATGGCTCCTCATTACATCAAACGGGGCTTTATATCAAGAAACTAAGAGGCGTGAAGCGTAAGGCGTGAAGTGTAAGGCGTAAAGCGCGTGCCTTTGGCAGAATTCAACGAGCCGGAATCAGTTTTCTCTCCCGGACACCTTACGCCTCACCCTTTACGCTTTACGATTCGAATCAGGATTTAGTGCTTGGGATTTAGTTATTAATTACTTGTCAGTTTTGCCGGAGCGTGACTTTGCCCGGAATCTTTTCCATTTTTCCAGCCGCTCGCCCACGATTTTCTCGTATCCGCGATCCGTCGGCCGGTAATAAGTCCTGCCGCGGAGCTCGTCGGGCAGATATTCCTGTTCCGGTGCGAACGCATCGGTAAAATCATGCGCGTACTTGTAGTCCCTGCCGTACCCGAGGTCCTTCATCAGGCGCGTTGGCGCGTTGCGGATGTGCAGCGGAACCGGGAGAGTTCCGGTATCGCTTATTTCGCGCCGGACTTTCCCGAATCCGGCATACAGGGAATTGCTCTTCGGCGCGACGGCAAGATAGACGGCGGCTTCGGCCAGCGCAAGTTCCCCTTCCGGCGAGCCGACAAAATGAAAGGCCTGCATCGCGGAAACGGCGATCAAAAGCGCATTGGGGTCGGCAATCCCCGAATCTTCGGAGGCGAACCTGATCATCCGTCTTGCTATGTACAACGGGTCCTCGCCCGCTTCCAGCATGCGTGCGAGCCAGTACAAGGACGCGTCCGGGTCGCTTCCCCGCAGGCTCTTGTGAAACGCGGATATTAAGTTGTAGTGCTCCTCTCCCGTTTTGTCGTACTGGAGAGGCTTCCTCTGTATCGCCTTTTCAACGATTTCCCTGGTAACGATCTTTTCCTGTTCCTTCATGACGAGAATGGAAGATGCTTCAAGGTTGTTCAGGGCCGTCCGGGCATCCCCGTCCGCCGCCCAGGCCATGAACTCCAGGGCTTCCGGAGCCGCGGTAAGCCCCAGCCTGCCCAGTCCCCGCTCCTGGTCCGCCAGGGCCCTTTTCAGAATGAGGATAAGTTCATCGTCGGAAAAGGGCTTCAACACGATCACTCTGGCGCGTGATAGCAGAGGGGAAATGACTTCGAAAGAGGGGTTCTCCGTAGTGGCGCCGATCAGGGTAATGATCCCGCTCTCCACGTGGGGAAGGAAGGCATCCTGCTGCGCCTTGTTGAAGCGGTGAATTTCATCGACAAAAAGGATGGTCTTTTTATTTTCCCGGCGCAGGTTGCCCCGGGCTTCCTCGATAACGGTGCGTATCTCCTTGACGCCGGAGAGTACCGCGGAGAATGTTTCGAAACAGGCGTCCGCCTCGGAGGCGATTATTCTCGCCAGCGTCGTCTTTCCCGAACCCGGAGGCCCCCACAGGATCATGGAAAAAATGCGGTTTTCCCGCACGGCCTTCCGCAGGAGCCCTTCAGGCGCCAGGATATCAGATTGTCCGACATACTCATCCAGGGTTTTCGGCCTCATCCTGTCCGCGAGCGGACGTGCGGCCTTATCCGGTTGTCCTTTCGGCGACTCGAATAACTTCATGCAGATTATGTATCACAAGGGGGGATAACGATCAAATCGGGGAAAAATTGGGCCGGCAAGAACCGGCAGTGAATCAGTTTAAATATCTCCCTTTTAAGATAGAAGGCTCTCCGGAACTACACCGGAGAGCCTTCAAAGCGGGACTGGTGGAAAGCCGCCCGAGGAAAATGCGCTCGCCTCGCCGGATTCAGTCATCGAGGCTTAGGATGCTTCTCGATGGCCCTCAACGCCCTGTCGATCTCGTTCTGCGGAAGATCATGTACTTCCAGCCTTCCGGACATGAACGCGTCGTAAGCGGGAAGATCTATGATACCGTGTCCGCTGAAATTGAACAGGATTACTTTTTCCTTTCCTTCCTCGCGCGCCTTTTTTGCCTCTTCGACGACGGCGGCGATGGCATGGTTCGTTTCCGGCGCCGGGATGAATCCTTCGGTTCTCGCCCATTTCACCCCGGCATCGAACGTTTCTATCTGGTTGAAGGCGCGGGCCTCAATCAGACCTATCTTCAAAAGATGGCTGACGATCGGAGCCATTCCGTGATAGCGGAGTCCTCCCGCGTGAATCGCCTCGGGAACGAAGTCATGACCAAGCGTGAACATGGCGAGGAGCGGGGTGGTCCTGGCTATGTCGCCGAAGTCGTATGCGAAGGGCCCTTTGGTCAGTGTGGGGCAGGAAGTCGGCTCTGAGGCCACGATCCGAACCTGTTTGCCATGGATCTTATCCCGTACATAGGGCAGGCTTATTCCGGCAAAATTGCTGCCGCCGCCGGCGCAGCCGACGACCACGTCCGGATATACGCCGATTTTTTCAAACTGCCGCTGCGCCTCGAGACCTATTACCGTCTGATGGAGCAGGACGTGGTTGAGGACGCTGCCGAGAGAATATTTCGATCCCGGATGTGTGACCGCTTCCTCAATGGCCTCGCTGATCGCGATGCCGAGGCTGCCGGGAGAATCAGGGTTCTTTGCGAGTACATTCCGCCCGGCGTTTGTTATATTGCTGGGGCTGGGAATGCATTCGGAACCCCATGTCTGCATCATGAGGCGGCGGTAGGGTTTCTGTTCATAGCTCACCTTCACCATGAAAACACGGCAGTCCAGTCCGAACATGTTGCATGCCATGCTGAGCGCGCTGCCCCACTGGCCGGCGCCGGTTTCGGTGCAGAGCCGTTTGGTGCCGGAGATCTTGTTGTAATACGCCTGGGCGACAGCCGTGTTGGGCTTGTGCGATCCCGGAGGACTCACTCCCTCGTTCTTGTAATATATTTTTACCGGCGCATTCAGGACTTTTTCAAAATTCCTCGCCCGGCACAGAGGCGAAGGGCGCCAGAGGAGATATTTTTCCAGAACTTCATCCGGGATGGGAACCCATCTCTCGGGCGTGACTTCCTGCTCAATCAGGGGCATCGGGAAGATCGCCGCCAGGTCGTCGGGACCGACAGGTTTGCCGGTCGCCGGGTGCAGGGGGGGGTTCATCGGAGCGGGCAGATCCGCCAGGATATTGTACCATTGCCTGGGGATCTCCAGGTCGTCCAAGTAGATTTTCTTCTGCTCCATTTTCATTTCCTCCTTATATATAATAGGCTAAAGGCAAAGGGCAAAGGGCAAAGGCAACGGCAAAGGGTTAATTCTCTGTTTATCTTTTTTTTACCCTTTGCCTTTTGCCCTTTGTGCAATAAAAAAAGCCATGGTGATCCCATGGCTTTCTAAATTTCCTGTTCGGTCAAGCCATGGGGAGTTTCCTCGCCCAGGGCTCGCCTTCGCTCAGAAGAACTCGCCCGGGCAGGCTTATTTGGCCCGCCACCACCAGCATGCTGCTGAAAGAATATTCCTTCCGGCAAGAATCTTCATGGCCGCATAGCTATCATGCAATTCGGAATCATGTCAAGCAAAATCAGACACATGGGCTTTACCCGCGGGTCAGCTTCTTCGCCAGGATGATTTTGTCATCTCCATCCCGATAGAAGTCCCGGATGCAGGCGACTTCGAGGTAGCCCTGATTTTCGTAAAAATGCCGGGTTTTCAAGTAGTCATCCCTGCCGGAAGTTTCCACGTACATGAAGACGCCCCCTGCTTCCCGCGCGGATTGCTCGGCTTTTTCGAGGAGAAGCTTCCCGATCCCCGTACCCTGAAGGCCCTTGTCGACAGCGATCCAGTACAGGTCGAAGCGGTTGTCAGTCATGCAGATGGGGCCGAAGCAGATATAGCCGATGAGACGATTGTCCAGTTCGCAGAAGATGAAGGAATACGGACTGTCGTCGCCGTATTCAAGGCGATCCTCCAGAAGCTCGATCGCCACGTCGATTTCAAAAGGGAAAAAAACCCCGGTAGAGGAGAGGATACCGCGGAGCGGGCCTGAATCCCCCGCGACGGCCTCATGCCTGAAACGAAACCGGCGGGCCGGAGATGCGGTCATCGGATGTAGCGCCTCCGCCGGGCGGCCCCGATTATCTCCCGGACGAAGTCTCGCGCCTCAAAGCCGCCTTCGGCTACGGCCCGCATGTAGCCCGATTCGGCGGCTATGCACGGATTTGCATTGATTTCGATTACGTGGAGGCCTCCCGACTCGTCCAGTCTCAGGTCCACCCGGGCGTATCCGCCGAGGTTGAAAACCTCCCAGCAGCGATACCCGATTTCGGCCATAGCGTCGATCGGAGCGTCGTCGGGAACGAATACTCTCTGCGTATTCTCATATTCGAAAGCGTTCTCGTCCCATTTGGCTTTATACCCGACGATCTTCGGTTTGTCCTCCGGCCAGTCCTCGAACGTTATTTCCGAAATCGGAAGCACCCTTACGGAGCCGTCGGACAGCTCGACAAGGGGTATATTGAATTCCCTGCCGTCGACGTATTCCTCAATGAGGAGCGGCTGCCGCCGGTGGTTCAGGTATATGGCGGACAGGGAATTCTTGAGGGCCTTTTGTTCCGTGAAGATGGATTCTTCGTCCACGCCGACGGAGCCGTCTTCCCATGAGGGCTTCACTATCCAGGGGGGACGGAGGCGGATGGAATCCGCCGCGCCGTTGAACGTCTGCCAGGGCGGAGTCGGCAGATTGTTAGCCTTCAGCACTGCTTTGGTCAGGATCTTGTCGGTTGTGGTCAGGAGGGCCGGATAGGGCGCCCCTGTATACGCGAATCCGCCTATTTCGTAAAAGGAAGCTATGGCGGGGTGGAATCTCGGGTCGTCATGAAGAGCCTCGAAGAGGTTAAAAACGACGTCCGGCCCGAAGGAATCGAGCTGGTACAGGAGGTCGGCGCAGGGGCAGGTGTCCCCTCCCACAACGATCATCCCGAATTCGTATTCCAGTTCCTGCAGGGCATCGGATACCATGTTAACCTGATCGATGATATCGATCGAATCCAGACGATCCTTGTCCGGCTCGTTATAGACAATCGCCACTTTCATTTTACTACCTCAGTCTGCGGGCAGATGCGGAAGCGATAATTTCCGCAATCAGTTCTTTATACGTCCTTCCGGTCTTCTGCCATAAAATCGGAAGATCCGAGTGGGTCGGATGAAGTCCCGCGAGAGGGTTAATTTCGAGAAAATGCAGCTTCCCGTTCTCATCCGCCCTGATGTCCACCCTGCCAGCATCCCGGCAATCCAGAGCCCAGTATGCCTCCAGTGATATTTCCGCGGCTTCGCGGCATATCGCGGGATCCTCCGTCAGAACATACCTGATGTGCTGCTCGCAGAGCTCCTTGTTGCTGTATGAGTACGCGAGAGGTTCCGCGCCGTCGAGAAGCTCCACCTCGAGCACACCGACGATTTCAGCTTTTTTCCCGCTCCCCACGATGCCGACCGTGAATTCGCGCCCGGGCAGATATTTTTCGACCAGGGCCGGCTGACTGTATTTTTCCAGAACCTCCAGGCATTGCTTTTTCAGCTGCGTGCTGTTCCGTATGACCGATGCGGGAGTGATTCCCTTTCCGGTCCCCTCCGAAACGGGCTTCAGGAAAAGAGGGAAAGGGATGCGGTTTTCCCGGAGCGCGGTTTCCAGCTCTTTTTCCGAGCCAACCTGAAAATATGCGGGAGTCGGGACGTTCCAGCGGCTGACGACGGTTTTTGTCAGAAACTTGTCAAGACAGAGCGCGAGGGTCAGCGGGTCGCTGAAAGTATAAGGGATGTGATAAGCTTCGAGAACGGCCGGCACCTGTGCTTCCCTGCTGCGGCCGCGCAGACCTTCTGTGATATTGAATACGAGATCCCAGCGCTCCCCTGAAGAAAGGCGATTTACAAGCTCGTAGACATTCCCGACCCGTATCACCTCATTCCCGAGCGAAGATATCGTGTCCGCTATGACCTGTACGGTTTCCTCGCCGTCGAATTCCGCCGTTTCTTCTTCCGAATAACCCCTCTCCAGGTAGTCTTTTCTCAGGTCATAGGTGAACCCGATCCTCATGCCTTCTCCTCTTTTATCTGGAGGAGGGAGCTTTTCATTCTCCGGCGGTATCTCGGGGTCTCTTCCGGCACGAGGGCTTTCCCGTTGCCTTTGAGAAGCTGGGCGGTGCCGCCGTATTTGCCGTTCATGGCCGATTTTTTGAGAAGTCCGAAATCGACGTCCTGCGGGTTGAAATACTTCACGATCATCCCTTCGTAGTTCCTGAGCAGGATATCCTTATCCGTCGCGGAGAGGAGATAGAAAGGCTGAAGGGGAATTTTGCCGCCTCCGCCCGGCGTATCGACCACAAAGGAAGGGATGCAAAGCCCGCCGGTGTACCCTCTGAGCATTTCTATTATCTCAATGCCTTTCCAGACATTCGTGCGGAAATGCTCTACGCCGCGGACGGGATCGCATTGAAAGAGGTAATAGGGGCGGACCATGATTCTCTGCAGGGCATGGCAGAGCTCCCTCATGGTTTCGATCGAGTCGTTGACGCCCCGCAGCAGGACTGACTGGTTTGATACGGGAATGCCGGCGGTCAGCAGGCGGTCGCAGGCCTGCTGGGACTCGGGCGTGACCTCGCGCGGATGATTGAACTGGGTATTCAGCCAAAGCGGGCGGTGGCGGGCCAGCATTTTGACCAGGTCGTCCGTTATCCGCATCGGCATGACCACGGGCACCCGGGTTCCGATCCTGATTGCTTCAACATGGGATATCCGCTGCAGCTCTCCCATGAACCAGTCCAGCGTATCAAGATTCATGGTCAGGGGATCGCCGCCCGAAATGATCACTTCCCTGACTTCCGGAGTGGCCCGGACATAATTTACCATGGACGCGAGTTCCTGCTTCGACCGCACGGACTCTCCCGAACTCCAGATCCTCTTCCGGGTGCAATGCCTGCAGTACATGCAGCAGGTGTTCGTCACGACTGCCAGCACGCGATCGGGGTAACGGTGCACAAGGCCGGGCACCTGCGTATCGAGGTCCTCTTCGAGAGGATCAAAATCCCCTACGATCTGGAATTCCATTTCCCGGAGATCGGGCATGCACTGCCTGCGGATGGGATCTTCCGGATTGAACCAGTCGATCAGGGAAAGGTAGTAAGGGGTGATAGCAAAGTGAAATACGCGGATCAGGCTTTTATACTTTGCGACCTGGTACGGTTTGAGGTTGAGAAACATGACGAGATCGTCGATGGTTCTCAGCCTGTTGGCCATCTGCCATTTCCAGTCGTTCCATTGTCCGGCCGTGATGCCCGGCCAGATCTTCTGGATTATGTTTCCTCCCCCGAAAAGAGAGGCCTCTCCCTCTATGGAGGCCAACGAAGAGGAAACCGCGTCTCCCGGAGGTTCTTCTTCCTCCTTGATCGGGAATCTCAATTCCATTTACCCTCCCCCGTGTGTTGAAGCTCTTCAGCTTCGTCAGAATCTGCTGAACTGTACTGCTGTGATGTTCGGCCCGCTTGCTGTCTCTCCTCTCCATCACACGGAGGGTACGATCTTTGGAATTGAGAAGGGCACCGGATCGTGGACGGTTAAGGAGTTCGAAAAAGATTCGGTTTTTTGAACTCCTAATAACATCTTTTATCAACATGTCAAGAGCATTTTTGATTTTATCCGAAATTTTTTCTGCCGAATTTTGATCTCGTGTGTCTCAGCATCCATGCGGGTTTCAGAAGTCGCTCGTTCGGGGGCGTCGGCTGCCTTCGGTTTCACCGAGCGCGCGCAGCATCTGATCGTGTATCATTCCGTTCGAAGCGACGATATGCGCAGAGTCCATCCGGTGCTCGTTTCCGTCAAGGTCTGTGATTTTTCCTCCCGCTTCCGCGAGGAGCAGGCATCCCGCAGCGGTATCCCACGGCTTGAGCTTGAGCTCCCAGAATCCGTCGAAGCGGCCGCAGGCCGTGTAAGCGAGATCAAGAGCGGCGGAGCCGGCTCTGCGAATGGCTTGCGCCTTGACGGCCATCGCGGCAAAGTAGTCGAGGTTGTTGAAGCGATCAGTTCGTATGTCGTAGGGGAAGCCCGTCGCCAGCAGGCTGCGCGAAAGATCTGCAACGGATGAAACGCAGATCCTCTTCCCGTTCAGGAAGGCACCGCCGCCGGCGCGTGCGGTGAACATCTCCTCCAGCATGGGGTTGTAAATTACCCCGAGCAAGACCGAGGAGTTTTTTTCCAGGGCGAGAGAAACGCAAAAGACGGGATAGCCGTGGGCATAGTTCGTCGTTCCGTCCAGCGGATCGATGATCCATCGGAACTCGGCGCCTCTTCCGGTCTCAGGCGTCTCCTCGGCGAGAATGCCGTGTCCGGGGCAGCGCTTCCGGATTTCAGATTTGATAATTTCCTCGGACATGCGGTCCTCTTCCGTGACGATATTAATCTCTCCCTTGTAGTCGACCGAATGCTTGGAGTTCAGCCGCTCCCTCAAAAAACGGCCCGCCTCCGCCGCTGTCGACTCCGCAAACTTCAACAGATCATCCGTGCCGCTCATATTTCTCTCCTTCCAGGTTTCGGCTGAAACGCGCCAAGTATATCAGCAATGGAAAAGGAATGGCCATGCAAAAGATCGGGGAGCGGACCGAAGCAGCCCGACATCGCTCGTGCTTTTTTGTTTGCGCGTGCCGGAAAATGATGGTAATTTGCGCAAAAACAAACCGTATTCCATAATGGACCAGGAAAAAGAATTTCAATATCCGGAAATGGGGATGCAACCTGCGCCGAACTGGGCGGAGGTTCGCGAAGCGACGGGAAAGTCCCTCAGGGATATCTCCAAGGCGAGCAGGATACGGATGCTTTATCTCGAAGCGATCGAGAAGGAGGAGTATTCTCTCCTGCCCGAGCCGATCTACGCCGAAACGTTCATCCGCACATATGCCCGCGAGATAGGGGTCAGGGAAGAGGCGATCCTGTCCCGCTATAAAAATTTTCTGCAGAGGACTTCCCCTCCGGAACAGAAGGTCGACAAGGAACGGAATTCATGGCTGCCCAAGGATTCCTGGAAAATAGATATGGGAAAGGTCCGGGTCTATCTTCGGGTATTCGGCTGGATCGCATCGGTTCTGGTCGCGGTCGGTTTCCTTGTCTCTTTTTTCATAGCGTATACGGACGAGCCGACTAAACCGGAGATAGTAAAGGCCCCGGTTGAAACCGCGCCCACGCCCGCAGCAGAGACCCAGCCGGCGCCTCCGGCAGATCCTGCCGCCCCCCCGGCTGACCCGGGAGCAGGTCCGGCCGCTCCGGTTCCGGGAGAGAAAGTCAAACCTGAAGAAAGAACCGCACCGGAGCCGGCCCCGGCCCCGGCCCCGGCGGAAAGAGCCGCTTATAAACTGGTGATCGAAGCCGGCGAAACTACCTGGCTGAATATAATAGAGGACGACAATCCTCCATATGAAATAATGCTGAGGGCCGGTGAGCGTATCGAGAGAGAGGCTTCGGAGAGGTTTATGATCGACGTCGGGAACGCCGGCGGGGTAGACGTTCGGTTCCAGGGGAAGTCGCTTGGGCGCCTTGGCAACAGCGGGGAAGTTGTTCATCTGGTCCTTCCGAGGAATCCCGGGCGGAACTGAAGCTTGCAAACAGTGGAATTATGTCCGATTCGGCCGGACCAGTCGGACTGCTGAGCGGGGCGGTTGACAAAACGGCATTAAATCTATATTTATAAGAAAAAAGAGGTAAAAAAATGTTCGGAATCGGCATGCCTGAGCTCATTATCATCCTGGTGATTATCCTGATCATCTTCGGGGCGGGGAAGCTGCCCGATATCGGAGGGGCGTTAGGGAAAGGCATCAAGAATTTCAAAAAGTCGGTTAACGAAGCGGAAGAATCGCCCCAGGAGAAAAAGAAGGAAGAAAAGAAGCCTTCTTGAGCCCGACCGGATTTCGATCGTAATCCTGACCGGAAGGCTCAGAACCGCTGTTCAGAATGTGAGCCCTTGCAATGCAAGGGCTTTTTTCATCTCAGAAGGGAACGTCGTCATCCGCGGCGGAGTATGCGGGAGGCTCATTCCATTGGGGCTCCTGTTCTTTCCCCTGCCCCTTTGAGTCCAGCATCTGCATGTTGGACGCCACGATTTCTGTCATGTAGCGTTTGTTCCCGTCCTTGTCGTCCCAGGAGCGGGTCTGGATCCTGCCTTCCAAGTATATCAGTTTTCCCTTGGAAAGATAATTTCCACAAATCTCGGCAAGCTTCCGAAAAGTGACTATCCTGTGCCATTCCGTCCTCTGCGTCTTCTCGCCGCCCTTGTTTTTCCACTGTTCGTCGGTCGCCATTCTGAACGAAGTTACCATGGTCCCGTCCGGAGTGTAGCGCACCTCGGGATCGGCCCCGAGCCTTCCGATCAATATGACCTTATTCACCATGCAGCACCTCCCATGATTAGTTTAATGGATCTGCCGTTTGCGGCGTATGTGGCCGCCGCGGCAGCATCGTTTTAATATGGATCGAATGATAAATACAACAGAATTTTCCAGTAAGGTTTTCCCCTATGGAATGCGCTCTCCTATTCTTCTATTAATATAACATGGCAACAAAAAGGCTTCCCGGATACTATGGGTAGCCAAGATTTTTCTGAACGGACATATATTTCAACCGAGCTTTTCAGACCTGAACCACAGGGAGATACTGGCGCACAGGCTGGGAGCGAAGATAAATACCTGCGTGCCGGAGATGCGGCTTGTAAGTCTGTCCGAAATAGACTTTACTCCCGGGCTCGATAATCTCGTCCAGGAGCTCGATTCGGGAGCAATCATACAAAACAACATCCTTCTGATCAGATATCACGGCATTTCCCTTCACAATTTTCTCAAACTGTCCCCGCTGGAATCCATTATAAATCTCAAGGAAGTGATCGGCAATTTCGCCTTCAATCTCTGGATCGGCAATTACGACAGGAAGGACGACGATTACAGCGTTGATTCCCGGAGGTACAGGGAATTTCTCCGGGAGCGCCGGGACGGCCTGCGCTCGGCAATCAGACTCTGGTGCAGCCATGGATATCCCAAGGGGCATCGCATGCAGGAGCAGTACTGAAACCAGCTGTTTCAGATTCAGGATTTTTCGGCCGGCTCGATAATCTCCCGGGCCTTTTCAAAAGGCTCCTTGTTCGCAAGAAAAAGAAGCCGGTCACCCTCCAGTAGGACCATATTCCCCTTCGGTATCAGGAATTCATCGCCGCGATTGACCAGGACGATGAGAGCCCCCTCCGGCAGGCCCAACTCCACCAGTTGCCGGCCCGCTGCCGGCGAGGTGCCGGAGACGGTGACTTCCACGAGATCGCAGGGCGTCCTCCCCGCCGGATCGCATTCGATCGGATACGGGGGTCTCTGCACCAGCGGCGCTTCCAGGCCGAGCCGCCTGGCGAAAAAGGGGACGGACGTCCCCTGGAGCAGGGCGGAGGCAAACACGACGAAAAAAACTATATTGAAAAAGTGTCCTGCAAGGGGAATACCGGCCAGGAGCGGAAAAGTAGCCAGGATAATCGGGACGGCCCCCCGCAGTCCCACCCAGGCGATCATTATTTTTTCCCGCAGGGAAAATCTCGAGCCGGCGAGGCAGACGAAAACGGCGGCGGGACGGGCGGCAAGCATCAGGAAAGCGGTGACTGCCAGCCCCACCCCGGCGACACCGGGGAGCTTCGATGGGAAGACCAGGAGACCCAGGACCAGGAACATGGAAATCTGCATGAGCCAGGCCATGCCGTCGTGGAAGCGCAGGAGACTCCTTCTGTGGATGAATCTGCGGTTTCCCATGACCAGTCCCGCTGCATAGACGGCGAGGAAACCGTTTCCGTTGATGACGGAAGAAAAACTGTAGGTCAGAATTACCAGGGCGATGCTCAGGACGGGATAAAGACCGTCGTATTCAAGGCGGATGTGGTTCATGAGATAGACAAGTCCGAGGCCCATGAAGTAGCCGGAGACGGCGCCCAGGGAAAGCTGCATCAGAATGGACGGGATCAGGTCTGCGGTGGTCAGGTCCTGGACCTGGAGCAAGCTGATGGAAGCCGTCGTCAGCAGGACGGCCATGGGGTCGTTGCTTCCCGACTCGAGCTCCAGCAGGGGCCTCAGCTGCCCTTTGAGGCTGACCCGCTTGGACCTGAGGACGGAAAATACAGCAGCGGCATCGGTGGAGGAAATGATGGATCCGAGAAGAAATCCCTCCACGGGAGAGAAACCGAAACAGAAGGATACGAACCAGCCGACCAGGGCGGCGGTGAGAAGTACCCCGAGGGTGGAAAGCACGATTCCCTGCTTCAGGACAGGACGCACAGAGGTCCAATCCGTGGCAAGGCCCCCGTCGTAAAGAATGAAGGAGAGCGCGATAACGCCGAGCGACTGGGCCAGAAGAGGATTATTGAAATAGATGCCGCCGGGGCCGTCGGAGCCGGCGAGCATTCCCACGGCCAAAAAGATCAGCAGGGAGGGTACGCCCAGGCGATCCACGGCCTTGCTGGTGAAAACGCTGATAATGATGAGCACGGACGCGGCAATCAGGGCCCATTCGAACTGGATCATAGGACTATCCGTATAAAGGGGTCGGCGGACGGGGATATCTTTACCCCGCCGCGAAGGCCGGAATCCGGCGTCCCGGCATCATGATGTTTTGACATTCGCCGGATAATAGTATTAAAATAGCACAAGTATGCCCGCATCTCTTTTTATAAATACGCTGGTCATTATCATCCTTTCAGGTGCCGTTCTCTTTCTTTGCCATCTTGCCCGCATTCCGGTCATCGTCGGGTTTCTTTTGACCGGTATTATCTCCGGGCCCCAGGGACTGGGTCTGATCACGGACACGGCGTCCGTCCGCGACCTGGCGGAGATCGGCATTATCATCCTCCTCTTCACCATCGGAATAGAATTCTCTTTCCAGAACCTGCGCCGGCTCAAGAGGCCGGCGCTCATGGGCGGCTCGCTCCAGATCGGCCTCACTACTCTCGCGGCGGCTCTGATCGCAGCACAGGCGGGCTTGCCTGCCGGAGAAGCCATCCTTATCGGCTTCATATTTTCGCTGAGCAGCACGGCCATCGTGATGCGGATCCTTCAGGAGCGGGCGGAAATCGATACCCCCCACGGCGGCGCAGTCCTGGGAATTCTCGTTTTCCAGGATCTTATGGTAGTTCCCATGATGCTCCTCCTTCCGATCCTGGCCGGGCTCGGAGGCCTGGGGATCGGTATGCCTCTGTCCAAGGCAGTCGAGCTGGGGGGGATTCTCCTGCTCATTTTCGTCTCCTGGAAAGCGGTTCCGTGGGTCCTGTATCAGGTCACCCGAACCAGGAGCCGGGAGCTTTTCCTCCTGACCCTGGTTGTGATCGGGTTAAGTATCGCACTCCTCACCTATCGCGCGGGACTCTCGCTTGCGCTCGGAGCGTTTCTTGCCGGGCTCATCATTTCCGAATCGGAATACAGCCACCAAGCGCTCAGCAATCTCCTTCCCTTCCGCGACGTGTTCATGAGCATCTTCTTCATTTCCGTGGGTATGCTGCTGGACGTGGAATTCTTTTTCATGTCCCCCTTTGCCGTCATCCTGCTGGCTCTCGGGGCGATCGCGGCAAAGGCCCTGTTCGCCGGCGCGGCGTCGGGGTTTACCGGCATGCCTCTCAGGACCATGATTATCGCCGGCCTCTGCCTGGGGCAGGTAGGGGAGTTTTCTTTCATTCTCTCCGAATCGGCGCTCCGCGCCGGCCTGCTCCCCCAGGGGCATTACCAGATGATCCTGGCCGCTTCGATTCTGACAATGCTCGCGACCCCGTTTCTCATCAGGTGGGCGCCCTGGTTGGCCGAATTCACGGCGGGCCTGCGGTTCTTCAGCGCGTTAAACGGCGGTCTCGTTCAGGAGACCGGAAAGCAGCGTTTTCCCGAAAGGGATCACCTGATCATCGTGGGATTCGGCATCAACGGACGAAACATCGCCAAAGCGGCCCGAAAAGGCGCCATCCCTTATGTGATTATCGAGATGAACCCTGTTGTGATCCGCGAAGAATCGGCCAAGGGGGAGCCTATCTTTTACGGGGATGCAACCCAGGAGAATATACTCGAGCACGCCAATATCGGCGAGGCCCGGTGTATCGTGATCGTGATCAACGACCCTGCGGCGGTGGCAAGGATAACATGGCTGGCCCGCAGGATCAATCCCGGCGTATATATAATCGTGCGGACCCGATTCCTGCGGGAGATCGAGCGGCTCTCCGGGCTGGGCGCGAACGAGGTGATCCCCGAGGAATTCGAGACCTCCGTCGAGATATTCAGCCGCGTCATGCGGAATTACCTGATCCCCAAAGACGAAATCGAAGAGCTGATTTCCGAAATCCGAGCGGACCAGTATGATATGCTGAGAACGCTGTCCCAGGATGCAGCCACCTGCGTGGATTTCCGGGCCTGCATTCCCGAGATGAAGCTCGTTTCCCTGCGTATATCCGGACAGTCCCCCCTGGCGGGTAAAACTCTGGCCCAGACGGAGATGCGCAAAAAATACGGCGTAACCCTCCTGTCGCTCGTGCGGGACCGGGATTCTTTCTTCAACCCTTCTCCCGATATTGCTTTTCAGAAGGGAGACGTTCTGTTCCTTGCCGGTCTGGATAAGGATATTCGGGATATAGAAAGGCTGATCCGGCCGGCCGGGCAGGATTCCGCCCGGGATCCGAAGCCGGCGCGAAGGCAGGACCGGTCAGGAGAAGCCTTGTGACCCCTTTATATTGACTTCGTACCTGCGATCAAGTAAACAATTCGAGAATTTAATAGCAAGGTGGGCAATGCTCAGGTCGGCCTTTCTGGTCTGCATTGGATTACTTTTAACGGGGTTTATTTCCGTTTTTATCACGATCTTTTACCCGCTGTTTCCGCACGGCGAGTACACGGTCCACAGAATAGCCCGCTTCTGGGCGAAAACATGTCTGGCTCTTTCCGGCGTGAAAGTTACGGTCGAAGGGGAAGAAAATATCCGGCGTGACACGCCCCAGATTGTAATGGCCAATCACCAGAGCTGGTATGACATTTTTATCATGCTGGCCTATATCCCCATACCCTTCAGCTGGCTGGCAAAGAAAGAGCTTTTCCGGATACCCGCATTCGGCACCGCGATTCGCAGGCTCGGAGTAATCGAAATTGACCGCAAAAACCGCCCCGATGCGGTAAAAAGCCTCGACAGCGCCGCCGTAAGGATCAAAGGGGGAAAATCGGTGGTAACCTTTCCGGAGGGTACCCGGAGCATGGATACTTCGGTCCAGCCTTTCAAGAAAGGAGTATTCCATCTGGCGCTCGATACCGGAGTAAACGTAGTCCCCGCAGCTATCGTCGGCAGCCACGAGGTAATGCCGAAAAGGTCGCTGCGGATAACGCCCGGAAAGGTCTGGCTGGTAATCGGCAAGCCTGTTCCTGTTGCGGAATATAATGCCGGCACCCTGGAGAATCTGATCGCGAGGGCAAGGAACGAGATAATATCCAAATATAACGAAACAAGAAGTTGCAGGTACGATTCGGCGCGATAGTAAATGAAGGATAAGCGGACAGGACGCAGCAGATCGCAGGAAATTGCGGCGGTAGCCGTTATGGCGTTCGCCTTTTTTCTTTTCCTGTGCCTGATTTCCTATAGTCCCGAAGACCCTTCTTTCGGAAACCGAAGCCTGATTCGGGGGGACGTTCATAATTTCGGCGGAATCGTGGGCGCTTATACCTCGGATATGTTCCTTCGTTTTCTCGGCATGAGCGCAGCGTGGATCCCGATAGTGCTTCTCATGCTGTCGTTCAAGCTCTTCATGCGGGAGGACTTCCGGGTCGGATTGGCCGGCTCGGCGGGTTTTGCCGGGCTTATTGTCTCTACTTCCGGCATATTGTCTCTGGCCCTGATCAATTTCCGCATTATGGGCACGGAATATCCCACGGGAGGCTTTCTCGGCGCGTCCGTCATCGGATTTCTGACGCCTTTTCTGAATACGGCGGGAACGGGTATCCTGCTGGCCGCCATATTCGTAATTTCCCTCATCGTTACCGCAGATCTTTCATTCGCAGCGTTCATTATAAATACTGCGCGGTATACCCGGGCGGCTTTTGCCCGAATAAGGGAGTCGTTTCAGAAAAGAGCCGAGAAAGCGAAGAGAAGGCGACAGCTTGACCGGGAGATGAAACAGAAGGAAACAAGCCCGCCTCCTGTCATAGTAGAGGAAGCCGTTGTCCAGGAGCGCAAGCCAAGGAAGAAAAAAGAAGGAGCGGCTGCTTCTCTCTTTGAGATACCGGAAGCAAGCGCGGATTTTCAGCTCCCCCCGTTGACCCTGCTCGAGGACCTGAAGAGGAAAGATACAAGAATAAAGAAGGACAGCCTTCTCATGAACGCCAGGATTCTCGAGAAGAAACTCGCCGACTTCAGCGTCGAAGGCAAGGTGGTGGAAGTCAAACCCGGCCCCCTGATCACGGTATATGAGCTGGAGCCTGCGCCGGGCGTCAAAATAAACAGAATTACCGCGCTTGCGGACGACCTGGCCATGGCCCTCAAGGCCCCGAGCGTACGGATTGCACCCGTGGCGGGCAAATCGGTCGTAGGTATAGAAATCCCCAACCACGAACGGGACCCGGTTCATCTGCGAAACGTGCTCGACAACGAGGATTTTCCGGGGGGGAAATACAGGCTGCCGATCGCATTGGGAGAAGACACCGTCGGAACGCCGGTTATCGCCGATCTGGTCCGGATGCCCCACCTGCTCATCGCCGGGACGACCGGCTCGGGCAAAAGCGTATCGCTCAATGCCATGATCTGCAGTATTCTTTTTAAAGCCGCGCCCGATGAGGTGAAATTCCTCATGATAGATCCGAAGCGGCTCGAGCTTTCCGCATATGAGGGGATTCCCCACCTGCTTCACCCCGTCGTGGTCAATCCGAAAGACGCTTCCCAGGTCCTCCGGTGGGCCGTGCTTGAAATGGAACGGAGATACAGGATTATCAGCGAGGTAGGCGCCAAGAATATCGAAAAATTCAATAAGCTGGCCGAGACCGCTCCCGGTAAAGGCGATGATGCGCGCCGGCGGGTGGAACAGGAAGAAGCCGGGGAAGGAGACAAGGCCCCGGCCGCCGTGATGTCGGCCCAGGGCAAAATGCCTTACGTGGTAATCATCATCGACGAGCTGGCGGACCTGATGATGGCGGCGCAGCGCAACGTCGAGGAGTCGCTTACCCGTCTGGCGCAGATGGCCAGGGCCGCAGGGATCCATCTGATCCTGGCCACCCAGCGGCCCTCGGTAGACGTTATTACGGGTATAATCAAGGCGAATTTTCCGACGAGAATATCTTTTCAGGTATCATCCAAGGTGGATTCCCGCACCATCCTCGACCAGCTCGGGGCGGAGCATCTGCTGGGGATGGGAGATATGCTTTTCCTTCCCCCCGGGGTGTCGAGACTGCAGCGAATCCACGGGGCGTTTGTTTCCGATAAGGAAATAGAGCGCGTCGTCCAGTTCATCAAAAAGCAGGCGAGGCCGGCGTACGATGAATCGATTCTGGAGGTCCGGACGGAGCAGGCGGAGGCGGGCGGATCGGAGCAGGACTACGATGAGAAATACGACGATGCCGTGGAACTGGTGACCGACCTCGGGCAGGCTTCCATTTCTCTGATCCAGAGATATATGAAGATCGGCTACAACCGGGCGGCAAGGATAATAGAACGCATGGAGGCCGAAGGTGTAGTCGGTCCTTCCGATGGCGTGAAACCCAGAAAAGTATTGGCAAAGAAGCTCTCACGATAATCCGAGCACACCTGAGATATAATTCCTCACACTAGACACAAAGATACGGAGAAGACCTTCATATCTTCGCGTCC
>Ga0209719_1001239_pt1 | contig 32066 bp, 21 predicted proteins | sample AD_JPNAS2_MetaG_FD_184421 | JGI IMG/M metagenome (GOLD analysis project Ga0209719, IMG submission 184421) | Active sludge microbial communities of municipal wastewater-treating anaerobic digesters from Japan - AD_JPNAS2_MetaG (SPAdes) (version 2) | ecosystem: Engineered > Bioreactor > Anaerobic...
GCAAGCTTGCTTTGCGCGCCATCATAACCATCGTAGGGGGCAATTACCATAAGGCCCGGCGTCATTTCAACCGCTAATCGACCGTCGTTTTCACGGTGCCGGCGATAACGGCGGCCAGGGCGGCGAAACCGGCGCCGGCATAGAAAAGGATGCTGAAACCCATTCCCAGGGCGATGAGGAGGCCGCCCATATAAGGCATGATAAAATAGCCCAGATCCAGAGTGAACATGGTCATATTTACATTGAGTCCACGGAGCGCCGGCGGGGAGGCGGTGAAGAGAAGGGCGTTCATGACCGGCATGATTATCCCCATTCCCAGGCCGTAGAGTCCCGCCAGGAGATAGTAGAGACCGGGGGAACCGGTGGTGGGCAGGACGGCGAAGCAGGTCGCCATGGCGGCAAATCCCGCCAGCAGGAGCTTCTTTTTATTTGCCCGGTCGAAGTAATGGCTGCCGACAAGGCGTACGGCGATCGACATGGTCATGAAAATGGAAAAGAAGGCGCCCACCCGGCCCGCGGTGATTTCCAGGGTCAGGTCCTTGAGAAAGAAAAAAAGGGTGGCGTGGACAAGATAGACGAGGAAAAAGCACCACAGCATCTTTCTCACCGCGGCGATGCGGAAATTGTTGAATAGCTCCCGCCGGTTGGGGCGCCGCAACAGGGCGTCGTCCATGCCTGCGAGATAACCGGTAATCCGCTTCCACCCCCATGCCAGCAACAGGAGGGCAATGAAAACAAAGATCGAGACCCCGGCATAGAGATCTGCTTCGTTTCGCAAATAGGGGAGTATCGCTTCCGCTATGGGGGGGATGAAGGCATAAGGTGCGATCGTGACGATAAGGACGATTCCGAAGGCCTGGCCGCTCCTTTCCGGGGGGATGAAATTGACGCCCAGGGCGGTCACGGCCACGGTCAGAAAGACGATGGCCGCGCCATGGAAAATGCGCAGTACGATCAGGCTTGCCACCGTGCTCGCCCAGAGGTATCCCAGGCCGATAAAGATCATGGCGACTACCGATGCCGCAATAATCGCCGGGGTGTCGCGCACCTGGAGCCAAGGCAGGATGACCAGGCGCAGGATGAACGCCGTCATCGGCTCCAGGCCGACGATTATGCCGCGCCATAGCGGTGGGATGTCGATTTTCACCAGATAGTGATGAAAGCTGTAGAAAATGCTGATGGTGCAGAAGGTGGCAATGGTTATCAGGCAGAAGAGGATAAACTCGTAGGTCACCAGGCGGGGAGGCGAGTTTGCGTCGTTCAACCGGCGACCTCTCCGGACAGAAGCCTTTTCAGGGCGGCTACGAAGGCCTCCATGGCCTCCGGCTGGGCCAGGGTCACCCGGATATGGTTGGGGTAGCGAAAACTCGTCATCGGCCGGATCATTACCCCTTCCCGCATCAACTGCCGGTAGGCCAGGGTGTCGCTGCCCGGGAGCCGGACGACGAGGAAGTTGCCCTCGCCGGCGATGACGGGGAGGTTCATCTTCCCCAGTTCCTCCCGCAGATAGGCGCGGCTGTTCCGCACCAGTTCCCGGCTCCGCCGGATATGGTCCGCGTCGTCGCGGAGGGCGGCCAGGGCGGCCTCCTGGGCGATGCCGTTGACGGAATAGACCACGCAGGTCCGCCGGATCATGTCCACCACCTCCGGCGACCCGGCCAGATAACCGATGCGCAGGCCGCCCAGACCGTACATCTTGGAGAAGGTCCGGAAGATGACGAGATTGGGAAAATCCGCGATCAGCTTCATGCCGTCGGGGTAATCCACCGCTTCCACGTATTCGCAGTACGCCTCGTCCACGACCACGATCCGCCGCCCCCCCGCGGCCGCAAGAAAGGCTGTGAGCCGTTCCGTTTCCCAGTAGGTGCCGGTGGGATTGTTGGGGTTGCACAGGAAGATGATCTTGGTGCGGCCGTCGATGGCCCGGAACATCTCCCCGTCGTCGAAACCGTCCTTCTTCAGGGGGATCAATCTGGCCGTGATACCGGAAAAGGTCGCCACCCATTCATAGACGGCAAAGGTCCGGTCGGCGGTGATGATGTTGTCGCCCGGCGCGCAGAAGGCCTTGATCACAAAGGCGATCACCTCGTTGGCGCCGTTGCCCACGATGATCTGATCCGGGTGGAGACCGTGACGGGCGGCGATTTCGTGGCGGAGATAATAAGAATCGCCGCTGGGGTAGAGGGCGCCCCGGAACGACGGAAAATTCCGGATTGCCTCCCGGGCCGCCGGCGGCGGTCCCAGGGCGTTTTCGTTGTTGTTCAGCCGGTAGAGCCGGGGGCACCCGTAGAGCTTTTTCAGCTCCGTGTCCGGCTTGCTGGGGACATAGGGTTCGAATTCCCGCACATAGGCGGGTGTAAGAAAGTCCAGATCAGGTTGCATGATGTTGAAAGATTATCACGTCGGCACGGCCGCCGAAGGGAATGATCGTCTCCGGACGGAATCCCCGGGCCAGCAGCGCCGGGGCGAGGGCGGCGTGCCACGGGACGCCCAGATCCAGCAGGAAGAAGATGTCCCGAAACCCTTCTTCCCGGAGGTGGCGGACATGCCTTTCCACGTTCGCCGCCAGGTCGGCGCCGGGCCAGAGGGGGCGGAGGGTGACACTGCCGCGGTCCCGCAACGCCTCGGCGGAGAATATAGAATCGCCTCCCCGGGTTTCTCCCTGATCAGAGACGATTTTTATCTCCCGGGCCAGGGCCAGCCGGCGGTATTCGCCGGCGAGATGAGCGGAAAGTTCCGACGCTGTCCAGATCACGGCGCCCGGGTCTTCGTTCATCAGGCGCCCGAAGGTCTTCCGCACGGTTGCCCGGCCGTCCTCGTCGGAGGAGCACAGGCGGCCCAGGGTCTCGAAATCCCCCGCCAGGGACGCCGGGAGGCCGTGGAGGGCGACGACGCCCAAGGCCCGGCTCCTCGCCACCCGGGAGAGACAGGCGTCGAACAGCGACCGCTCGATGCCTTCCCGGTCCGCGGCGGCAAACGAAAACGGACCGATGATCTGGATGATCCGTTCCGTCCGGAAATGATGGAGGAGACCCCCGACGACATTTCCCCCGGCGGTGACGGCGACGGTCGCCTCGTAATCGCCGCTGGCGATCATATCCACCACCTTGCCGGGATAGTGGAAATAGGGCGGGCGGCACAGTTCGGTCGGCTCCCGGACCACCCGGAGGGAAAACTCTTTTATCTCCTCTGGATTCGGGGCTCTTACCGTAATTTTCCCCCCGCTGTCGGGAGCCGTAAGGACGTCTTCCCCCGGCGGCGGATAGGTCTTGTCCTTGGCGACCGCAAGGTTGATCCGGCGGTCGTCGCCCACGCTGATGTGGAGGCGTTCCACGGTCCGGGAGGCCAGGAGGAGCCCCATGTCTTCCAGATTCCCGTCGGCGGCCGCATTCCCGCCGGAGGTGATGTTGAGCCCCCCGAGGTTCAATTCCGTTCCGGAGAACCGGAACTCCACGCCGGCGTAGTAAATGCCGTTGCGACACTCGATTTCCCCCGGTTTTCCCCGGCAGATCCCGACGGCGAGGAAGGCGAAGATCTCTTCAGTGGCCAGTCCCAGCTTCAAGGCATCCTCCCGACCCAGGCCGAACGCCCCGGCGGCATTTTCCACAAAGGGGACGATTACGGGGAGGAAGGAGGACAGGAAGGGAACCTGCAAAGTCAGGGTACGTTCCGACGGGGTGCTGATCATGGCGTCGCTCCTTTCCGGTCCGGGACCTTTGAAAATCGGTCTGGCGCATCGAGAACTTTTCCGGTCTGGCCGGACCCACGGATTACGATGCGGATATATGAGAAATATTTGGCTGTGTCAACGTCCTTTCCAGTTGGCAGATTCGGCGACAATCGGCCGGTCAGAAGTTATTGCCGGGGTCAACCGCCGGCATGCCCCCAAATCCGCCGGTGTATCCAGGTCGATCAGTATTCCGGGATCGTCCACATCCACGTTCCGGGTGGCGCTTTCAAAGCGGCTCAGCAAGGTCCGGAGGCCGCCGGCGCCGTCATGGGCAAGCAGGGCGGGGATCAGGGCGGTCGAGATCAGTGGCGGGTGACCCCGGCGGTTGCCGTAAAGGGGACGCCAGACGAGAATATCCGGGGACCCCGCCCGGAAGGTGCTTAGGAGCCGGCGGAGGGTGTCCGGACGGATCAGGGGCATGTCCGCCGGTAGGAGAAAAAAGGCGGGGCAACTTCCTTCCAGATGCCTGACGCCGGCGCGGAGCGAGGAAAACATACCTTGCTCGTAATCGGGATTGATCACCCCGGGGACATTTTGCCTCGCCAGGACGGGAAGCAATAGTTCCGCTTCATGACCCAGTACCACCAGGATGCTTTTTATCTCCGACTGCCGGGCGATGCCGATCACCCTTTCCAGCATTGTCTCCGCACCGAGAGGCAACAGGGGTTTGCAGGTTCCCATCCGAACGGACCGGCCGGCGGCGAGAATCAGCGCCGCCACCCCGGCGGCAAGATCATCCGTAGCATCCACCATATGGGAAATCATGCCCCATCCCCTCCTACCCTTCCCCTTTGCAAGGGGGAGGAATAAAAAGACTATGAACCTTTCTATATCACCCCTAAAAGGGGAGGAAAAAGGCTTTCTACGAGTTAATCCTTTCCGGTTCCGGTTTGTCCGGGTTGGGCCGTCAAGCCTGTTGTCCGCCGCCCGGCGGAACGGCGGGCGATAAGCTCGGCGACGATGCTTACGGCAATTTCCTCCGGGGTCCGGGCGCCGATGGCCACGCCGACGGGACAGTGGACCCGGGCCAGGGCTTCCGGGTCGCACCCCCCCCGGATGAGTTGCCGGTAGATGGCCTCCCGCTTTTTTGTGCTGCCCAGCATGCCGATGTAGGCCGCGCCGGTGGTGAGGGCCTGGGCGAGGACCTCGGCGTCGCTGAGGTGGCCCCGGGTGGCGATGACGATATAATCCTCGGGTCCCGCCGCCGCGGATTGGAAACAGTTGTCGAAAGAAGGTGTTACCTCGATATGGTCCGCCGTGGGGAGAAATTCCCGGCAGGCAAACTCCGGGCGGTCGTCGAAGACAACCGTCCGAAAACCGGCAAATCGGCAGAGGGGGACCAGCACCCGGGCAACGTGGCCGGCGCCGGCGATGACGACCGTGATCGGGATGGTCAGGGGCAGGAGGAAATAACGACCCCGGGGGCCTACATTCAGCAGGACCGCATCCCGGCGTCGGCTCTCCTTTTGAATCGCGGCTTCGAGCTCCTTCGGGTCCGATCCGAAGGTGTCGAGTGTGCCGATCACGAACTCGTCGCCGCTAATGAAGCCGAGGCCAATTGTTACTTCCTCGCCCTCCGGCGCTTCCCCCCGTCCCATTGCTTCTTCTTTACTTCCCGCCTCCCCCGCCGCCTGCGTGACGGCTTCGCCGGCCCGGAGTGAATACACCAGCCGGCTGTCCCGGCCTGCTTCCCACGCCTGCAAGGCCCGGGAAAGGATCTCCCCCGGGAGGGAATCAGGGTCAGTGAGGCAAACCACCAGGACCTCCAGGGCGCCGCCGCAGATCATGCCATCGTCCGCCGCCTGCCGGGATGTCAGGGAGAAGGTCCAACAGCGGGATCGTCCCTCCCGGATGGCCTGCCGGGCCGCGGCCACGATCCGCGCCTCCAGTGAACCTCCTCCCACCGTCCCCGCCGCCGCGCCATCAGCGCCGACGAGCATGGCCGTCCCGGGTTTGCGGGGAGTGGACCCGTGGCAGGTCATGACGAGGGCCAGCGCCAGCGGTTCACGGCGTTTCTTTCTTTCCAGAAGTAGGCGCAACAGACCGCCGGGTTCCGGACCGCCGGTTGCCGTCAGCGATAGCGACAACATTCCCTCGGGGACGGTGAGTTTGTCTCCGGTCTCTTTTTCCGGACTGAGGAGCCTTTCCATTGTTTGCCCGCTTTTCGCCGCCTTTTCCCGTCCCGCCGTTCCGTTGCCGCCGCGGAGGAGCTGATTTCATAGAGAGCGGAACAACCGCCTTCTTGCCGGGTCCGGAAAGGGCTGCCGATGCTGATGACCTCTCAGGATCTTGAAGAAGGCGCCGGTACTTTCCGGAACTCGATATTTTCCTTTAGATAGGAAATCAGTCCGGCATAAATTTTATCTATCCTGTCCGACGCCGGGAGGACGTCCCGTATCCTTTCCAGATATTTGCGCTGGTAAACAAACTGGAAGGTGGGCGGGAAGTTGAGATCATAAACCCATGCCATCTGCAGGAGCTTGAAGTCGTTCAGGGTCCGCAGTTGCTCCATGCGAACCATTTTCCGCGCCAGGAGGGTAGCGAGGATTTCATCGGACACCTCGGGGGCATCCGGCAGATCGAGTTCAACGGCGGCGCTCCTTTCTGAGTCCGGCACGTAATAGTAGGTCGATACCAGATGGAAGATGTCCAGCTTGTCGGCGTCCCGGAGCAATTTGGTAAAGAAGACGCAGGCGGGGCTTTCGTCTTCGGGAATATGCAAGCGGTTGTGATAGGACACGGCTTTCATGATGAGATCTCTGGCCCCGTCGTCGATTCCGGCCAGGGCGTTTCCGTCCCGGAGCGCCGCGACGCCCAGTTGGGCGTGATCCGCCGATTTCTTGTCCACGAAGGTTTTGTAATGATAGTATTGCTTGAACCTGCCGATATCGTGAACCAGGGCCATGGCTTCGGCAAGGCGCATCTCGCCGTCGCCAAGAGCGAGCTTGCCACCGATGTTGAGGATCTCGTCGCAGACCCGGAGGGAATGATCCACTTTCAGCGCCAGCGCCTGCCGTACCAGCGGGTCCGGGGTGTCAAAGGACCGGACATGCCGGGAAAACCAGTTCTTCAGATCGATGAGTTGTGCATCCGAGATGCAACCGTTGCGCTTGAGATCCATGCGACGCCTCTTATGGAACAGTAGCCGGACATGGCGGCCGGCCCGCCGGGAGATGACTTACGTTTAAGGATAAAGGTCGCGGGCGGGATAATAGCTGCAAATTCATGTCCGCGGTGATGAGCTTTGCTTTCTATAGAGGTTGAACCACCGTGTCAACAATTTTTTGCGTTCGCCGAGGCGGTAACCGAGCCGTTGACGACGGGTTCTGCTTGACTTCCCCGTTGATGGCAAATACATGGTAAGAGAGATTTGCATAACTGCGGAAAAATGATTCACAAGCGGCGAATCAAATGTTTTTCGCCGTTGCGTGATTGAACTTAACGCTTGGTAATGAAGAAGGTTTATACGTTACCCATTCAGAGGCGAAAAAGATTTCTGAGCCGCGGCGAAGCCATTTTTCAAAGGTCTCGGTAATAGAAAATGGACAAATCGCAGCCCATAAGATTAAAAACCTTTCAGTCTGAACATGAAAAGTGAGAGCATAAAAAAATCCCCGCTGTTTCTGATGATCTCGGGATGGTCATTTGCCGGGATCGTGGGTATTCCGGGCATCCTGTTGTTGAATATTGACGGGTTCTCCAAACTGATCGCCGCCCAGATCACGGTGGGAATCACCGGTATTATCGGGGGCTTGTCGTACTCCTGGGTTTTCAGTGCCATGGCGAAAAAGATGCCCGTAAGGCAAACTCTATCTCTGTCGGCGGCATGGGCGCTAAGTCTAATCTGTGGAGTATCCACGACCTTTCTTGCCTCGGGATCATCCCTGAAGATGATGATCGTCACGTTTTACAGTTTTGCCTTCTGGGGAATGGTGGGCGCTTTCGTCACGGCGCGCATTTTGCGGCGGCTCGTTGGGGAAAAAAACACGGAAGATATGCTGCCGGCTCTCGTCATCTTGTCTTTGAGCCCGGGAGTCGCCGCGACTGCCTCCGACTTGATTGGCGAAGGCATGAGAGTCTTTCTACCCGGATGGCTGGCATGGGTGATTTCGTATGAGGCAATGGCCATGATCATCGGTTGCGGGGGCGCTTGGGCGGTTATCCGGACAGCGAAACCCAGTAGGGCTGCGGAAGCGGCGCGGGAACCGAAGATGCCCGCGGCAGTGGCGGATAACAGGCTTGGCATCACGGTCCTGCTCTTGCTTTGCCTCCCTTTTTATCTTAATGATTTTGCCAATATATACATCAAAGATTGGCGTCTTTGGCTTTCCATGGACTATCTCGGTGTGAAGCTTTTTCCGTTGCTGGTCATCGGATGGATGATTCGGAGCCGGAAGATTACCACCGCCGGGTTAGGGTTGATCTGGCCGCCGGCCGTTATTTTCTGCTGCGTGTTTCTCGTCGGGACGCTGGTCGGTATTTTCCTGGAGCATTTTGGCTATGCAATCATGAGCTGGTTGCCAGGCTATCAAACCCTGGGAAAGATGCCGGAGATTGCCAGTCAGCTCTGGAGCCGGATCGATCTCACTGCCGGCCTCATGCTTGTGGCGATAATAGAGGAACTGGTTTTCCGTGGCTTTCTGGCGGCGTTTCTTTCCCGCTATACTGAAAGTGCCGCCGTCATCATCGGAATATCGGCGTTGGCCTTCGGCATGATTCACTGGAGCGGCGGTATGCACCAGGTGCTGATAACGGGTATTGCCGGCGCGGTCTTCATGGCGCTGTACCTGAGGACGTGGTCCCTTCCCCCGCTCATTCTTTCCCATTTCACGATAAATTTTATTGCTTTTGCGGGTATCGTTCCGAAATGAATCTTTGCTTTTTTTAGGCTTACGGGTAATATCTGATTGACAACGTGCTTTTTTTCGGGAAATGAAAACGAAAGAGGCTATTCGTAACGCAGATCCAATATGAGCGGGCAGACAAAGACCGGGCGGTAATTGATCGAGGAATTGACAGCCATGATTTGGACAATATCAATCGTTTCGACAATAATTACGGTCAGGGACGGAAAATGGCCGGCAACTGCGCTACCGTCGCCCCGTGCTTATCATGACGATACGTGCACCTGAAATAGGCAGGGACTTTCTCCGTCCCGACGCCCCGGCCAAGGTCTCCGGGACGGAGAAGTACGCCGTGGATCACTATGGCGACAACCTGCTCTGGGCGGGGGCCCGCCGGGCGGGGGTTCCCCACGGCCTGATCCGCCGGGTGGACACCGCCGCGGCCCGGTCGCTACCCGGGGTCCACGCGGTCCTCACAGGCGGGGACGTCCCCGGTACCAACCGCCAGGGGATCGTCCACAAGGATCAGCCGGTGATCTGCGACGCCAAGGTCCGCCATGCCGGCGACGCCGTTGCCCTGGTCCTGGCGGAGGACCGGGAGACGCTGCGCCGGGCCCTGGATCTCATCGATGTAGATATAGAGCCCCTTCCCGGTGTCTTCACCATCGATGAAGCCCTGAACCCCGCAGCGCCGCGCCTGCATGAAGACCATCCCGGCGGCAACGTCCTTCTCCAGGCGGTGATCGCCGCGGGAGACGGGGCGAAGGCCCTGGCGGAATGCGATGTCGTCGTTGAGGAAACCTATGAGGTGCCGATTCAGGTCCATGCCTTTCTGGAGACGGAAAACGGCATCGCCCGGCAGGAGGAAGATGGACGGATCGTCATCATCGTCTCCACCCAGGCCCCGTTCCGGGACCGGTGGGAGGTGAGCCACGCCCTGGGTCTTGCCATGGAGCAAATCCGCGTCATTGCCCCCTATCTGGGGGGAGGCTTTGGCGGAAAGGACGGAGCTACGGTCCAGTGCCTCCTGGCCTTGGCGGCGATGCACGCCGGCGGCCGGTGGGTCAAGATGTGGTGGGATCGGGAGGAAAGCTTCCTGGCGGGATACAAACGCCACGCCGCCCGCCTCCACTACATTCTCGGCGCGCAGACCGACGGTACCCTTCACGCCCTTCACGCCTGCGTCTATTACGACACCGGGGCATACGCTCATCTGGGCGGCGAGGTGATGGCCCTGGGGATGGAGCATGCCGGCGGCCCCTACCGGATTCCCCACACCTGCGTCGAAGGCTGGTGCCTCTACACCAACAATCCCGTTGCCGGGGCCATGCGGGGCTTCGGGGTAGCCCAGGTGAGTTTTGCCTTCGAGGGCATGATGGACATCCTGGCGGCGCGGCTGGGCCTGGATCCCCTGGACCTGCGGCGTAGAAACGCCCTCCGGGCCGGCGACCGGAACTGCGCCGGCGTCATCATGACTACCTCCACCGGCATCGGGGGATGCCTGGAGGAAGTTGCAGGCCATCCCCTGTGGAAAGATCGCGCCGTCTGGAAGGCCGGCGCCGGGCCGTTCAAGAAGCGGGGTGTGGGGATCGCGGCGGTCTTCAATGCCATGGGCTACGGCCGCGGCCTTCCGGATACCGCCGTGGCCAAGATCGAGATGACCCCGGCGGGGCGGATCATCGTTTACAGCGGTGTCACTGACATGGGGCAGGGGAACGCCACTGCCTTCGTCCAGATCGCCGGAGCGGTGCTCAATCAGGAGGAGGGCATGATCGACCTGGTCCAGCCCGATACGGGACGGACCCTCCCCTCCGGTTCCGCCGCCGCGAGCCGGACCACCTATACTTACGGCAATGCCCTCATTCGCGCCTGCGAGGATATGCGCCGGCGGATTTTGGGCCGGGCCTCCATGTTCCTCCTCGTGGACCGGCTAGAAGATCTGGAACTGCTCCCCGGCCGGGTTCGCCATCCGGCGACGGGGCGGGAAGTCCCCCTGGCCATACTGGCCGCCACCCTTACGGAGCCGGAGCGGTTCTGCGTTTACCAGTACCTCATGCCGGTGGTTCCGGACCCGCCGGCGACGGGACGGGAGTTCAGGATCGGATTTCCCCATCTGCTGTTCTCCTACGGCTGTCACCTGGCCTTTATCGAGGCGGACGAGTTGACGGGGGAGGTGGCGGTCAAGGATTACCTGGCCGTCACGGAGGCGGGGCGGATTCTCAATCCCCAGACCAGTATACAGCAGGTCCAGGGCGCCGTCGCCCAGGGGATCGGCTATGCCCTCTACGAGGACCTTCAGGTGGCGGCGGGGATTATCCGCACGGAGAATCTGGGGGAGTATATCATCCCCTCCGCCCTCGATGTGCCGGATATTCGGACCGCTTTCGTCGAAGTCTATGAGGAAACGGGACCTTTCGGGATGAAGGGCCTCGGCGAAGTGGCGGCGAACGGGCCGCTTCCGGCGATCGCCAACGCCCTGGCCGACGCCGGCGCCGCCCGGATTTCCCGCTCTCCCCTGACGCCGGAGCGGGTCCTGGCGGCCCTCCGGCAGGGGGCCCGGCACGGGGATAACACCACGGGAAAAAAGTAAAATTTGCGTAAAATCGCGGACTGTTTTCTTGTTTGCAGGTAAAAGAGGGATAAAAGAATTGAGAGCTTTGCATAACTGCGGAAAAATGGTTCGCAAGCGGCGAATCAAATGTTTTTCGCCGTTGCGTGATTGAACTTAACGCTCGGTAATGAATAATGTTTATACGTTACCCATTCAGAGGCGAAAAAGATTTCTGAGCCGCGGCGAAGCCATTTTTCAAAGGTCTCGAATTATTGAGAGGATGTTGGCGGAGTGAATCAGGATGACGGTGGAATTTAATCTCAACGGTAGAAAGATCTCTGTCAATGTGGACCCGGACCGGCGGGCCGTTGATGTCCTCCGGGAGGAGTTGGGCCTCACCGGCACAAAAGAGGGCTGCGGTGCCGGGGAATGCGGGGCCTGCACGATCCTCGTGGACGGCGTCAATCGCCTGTCCTGCCTTATGCTGGCCGCTCAGTTGGCGGGCCGGGAAATCACCACCATCGAGGGGCTGTCCCGGGACGAAGGACTCCATCCCCTCCAGGATGCCTTCGTGAAGCACGGCGCCGTCCAGTGCGGATTCTGCATTCCGGGGATGATCCTGGGAGCCGCGGCGCTCCTCAGGGAGAAACCCACCCCGACCCGCGACGAGATCCGCCAAGGGATCAGCGGCAACCTCTGCCGCTGCACGGGCTACCAGAAGATCGTCGATGCCGTGACGGAGGTGACAAGGGCGGTGAAGGAGGAAGGAAAATCCTCATGAGGAAGGTTTTTCTCCCCCGGAACATGGGGGAACTGTGGTCGATCATGACGGATGAGCCGGCGGCGCGGGTCTATGCCGGAGGTACTGATCTGCTGGTGTCGATGCGGTCCGGGGCCGTCGTCGCCCCCGTCCTGATCTGCCTGGAACGCCTGCCGGAACTCCAGGGGGTCCGGGAAGAGGGGGGAGAAATGTGGCTGGGCGCCGCCACCACTCATGCCGCCCTGCTGAGAAATCCCCTGGTCGCGCGGCATTTGCCCCTCCTTGTCCAGGCCGTCCGCACCCTGGGATCGCCGCCGATTCGAAACATGGGCACCATCGGCGGCAATGTCTGCACCGCCTCCCCCGCCGGAGACACCCTGCCGCCCCTCTACGTCCTCGCCGCGGAGGTGGAACTGCAACACGCGGGGAGCCGTCGGCGGCTGCCGGTCCGGGAGTTCATCACGGGACCGGGACAAACCCGCCTGGCGGCGGGGGAGATACTCACGGGTATCCATATCCGGAAACCCGTGGAGGCCAATTGTCAGCGTTTCGAGAAGATCGGGCAGCGCCGGGCCCTCGCCTGTTGCATTGCGAGCCTGGCGGCCCTGCTGACGTTGACGCCGGCAGGCGTCGTGATCTCCGCCCGGCTCGCCTGGGGAAGCGTGGGACCCACGGTAGTGGAGGCCCCGGCGGCGGAAGCGGCCCTGACCGGGTCCGTCTTGAGCCGGGATACTCTGAACCGGGCCGCCGCCTTCGCCCGCCAGGCCGTGGCGCCGATCGACGATATCCGGGCTTCCGCCGCCTACCGCCGGGAAGTGGCCGGCAACCTCCTGCTGAGACTGCCGCAGGTACAAGGATAAAGACACCGGCGCCGGTTTCATCCCGGCGCTCCGGATTTTTCATCCCCGCCCTGTTCGTAAGCACCCCGTCCGCGGGCGGTGAAACTTAACCATATAAACATCATAACGGCCGCCGTGGGGCCGTTGATTTTGCGGGAGGTCTAAGATGGAAGGAAAAAAGGTGAGGGAATCGCAGGTGGTTTTGGCACAGCAGATGAACCCCCAGGATGCCAATCCGGCGGGAAACGTCCACGGCGGCGTCATCATGAAGCTGATCGATACGGCGGCGGGGGTGGCGGCCATCCGGCACGCCCGGTCCAATGCCGTTACCGCCTCGGTGGACCGGCTGGATTTCTATCACCCGGTATTTGTCGGCAATCTGCTCACCCTGCGGGCCAGTGTGAACTTCGTCGGGAAGACATCCATGGAGGTGGGGGTCCGGGTAGAGTCGGAGAATCTCCGCACCGGGGAACGCCTCCATACCTCGACGGCCTATCTGACCTACGTGGCCCTGGATGACCAGGGGAAACCGCTGCGGCTGCCGCCGCTGATCATGGAAACGGAAGCCCAGAAGCGTCGCCACCAGGAGGCGCAGACCCGGCGGCGGATGCGGCTGGCGGAAAAGACTCACGAGAAGTCCTGCCAGCGGGATCAAGAGGTCTGAAGCGCTTCACTTCCCGGACTTGCTTTGCTCGGCAAGGCGGCGCTGGGTGCGGCCGGTGGGCACGGCGTGCCAGGGATCGTCGGGCCAGGGATGCTTGGGGTAGCGTCCCTTCAATTCCTTCTTCACCTGGGGATAGCCGTTTTCCCAGAAGCTTTTCAGGTCTTCGGTGACCTGTACCGGCCGTCCCGCGGGGGAGAGGAGGTGGATTAGAACCGACGCCCGCCCGTCCGCCACGGTGGGGGTGGAGGCGAGGCCGAACATCTCCTGAAGCTTCACGGCCAAAACCGGCACCGGGCCGGCGGCGTAATTCAGGGGGACGCGGCGCCCGCTGGGTATGGTGACGGCGGTGGGCGCCCGGTTCTCCAGGAGCCGCTGCCGTGCCGGGGGCAGGATCGCCCGCAGGGAGGGGAGCAGTTCGAGAGCGGCAAGCTGGGCGCTGTTGCGGATGCCCGCCAACCGTGGGGCCAGCCATTTGTCCGGGGTGGCGAGGAGTTCCGCATCCCATAAATCCGGCCATTCCTCATCGGGGAAACATCTCTTCAGCAGTGCTACCCGTCCCTGAAACTGCCGTACTTCCGGACTGAAATTCAGCCGGGCCTCGCCCGATCCGATCGCCTCGCAGATAAGCGGGATGGTCTCTTCATCCGCGGCCGGAATGGGCGTTTCCGTGAGCAGCAGGGCGTCCAGGCACTCCTGCCGCAGCGAAACGATCCTCCCTTCCTGCCGGTTCCACACCACCCGCCGCCGGATTTCCAGGCGGCCGGCCAGCTCGCTCCGGATGATTTCCTCGGTAACCGCTTCGGCCAGGTGGATTACCCCTTCCGCCTTTTCCCCGGCGTCGAGCCGGGGGGCGATGAGATAGGCGCTTCCCCGCAGATTACTCTCCCGGGGGAGACGGACGCCTCGTCCCTGACTGAGGAGATACCGATCCCCGCCTTCGTCGCGACGACGGGCGATCCGGTCGGGATAGGCATGGAGGAGGAGCGCCGCCAGCATTTCCCCATCGTGTCGTTCCCCGCGGTGATCCGCTTTGGACACGGCGTGCCTTCTCTCGCCGCCGCTTTCCCGTCTTCCCGAAGCATCGGGGTTGCCGGCGCCGCCGGCAATCGCCGCCAGCCGCCGGAGCTGCCGAGCCGCCCGTTCCACTCCCGCCAGGGCCACCGGGTCCACCGGTGCGGAGGCCAAGCCGTTTTTCCCCACGTCGGTATCCATAAATCTATCAGGCTGATTTTCCCTGAAGCTTGCCGCGGGGTAGCTCATTAAGACGTCTTTGCCGACACCTGTGGTTGCGCCGATATCGGCACCGGCGATCACTCCCCCGTCAGGGCCGGAGCCTGTGCCGGCACCGGTGATTACACCCCTTTGCACGTCCGGACAGGAAGTGCCGGCGACGGGAACCGGATCCGCCGGGTCCTCGCCCCGGGACGGCCGCCGGCGGAGACGGTCGGGGGTATCTTCCCGGACCATTGGTTGCCCGCGGCGACGCCGTAGGAGGAACAGGCGTTCGCTGATGTCACCGGCCCTTCCTGGTAACAGGGGGTTTCGGGCACCAGAACGCAGGATGTCCCGTTCGGAAAGCAGGGCGGAGATATCCGCGCCGAGGCCGGGACATCCGCGGCGGACGGACTGCAAGAGCAGACATCCCAGACGGGGAGGAAGGGGAAGGCGCGCCATTTCCCGTCCGAGCTCCGTGGATGCGCCCCGGCGGTCCAGGGCACCCAGGATTGTCAGGAGTTCCATGGCCGCGGCCCACGCCGCCGCCGGCGGCGGATCGAGCCAGGAGAGGGAAGCGGGATCGGTGACGCCCCAGGACGCCAACTCCAGTACCAGGGAGGAAAGGTCGGCGACGAGGATCTCCGGCGGGGCGAAGGGGATCATGGTCTGAAAATCATGAGGGCTGTAGAGGCGGTAACAGACGCCGGGGGCGACGCGGCCGGCCCGGCCCTGGCGCTGGATCGCCGCCGCCCGGGAGGTCTTGACGGTGACCAGGCGGTTCATCCCCGTGGCCGGATCGTACTGGAGGCGGCGGGTGAGGCCGCTATCGATAACCACCCGGATCCCCTCGATAGTGAGGCTCGTTTCGGCGATGTTGGTGGCCAGGACGATCTTTCGCTTCCGGCCTGGTTGAATGGCACGCTCCTGCTCGGCGAAGGGGAGATCGCCGTAGAGAGGATGAACGGTCGCCTCGCCACCCTTTACCGCCGGGATGTCTTGCAGGTCCGCAGCGGTCCGGCGGATCTCCCCGCCGCCGGGAAGGAAGACGAGGATGTCCCCGGAGCTCTCCGCCATGGCGGTGTGGACGGCGCCGACTACCCGTTCTTCCCGGGTTTTTTCACGCGCCCGGCCTACGGTGGGGAGGTAGCGTTCCGCCACGGGAAAGGCCCGGCCGGGGGAGGAGATCACCGGGGCGTCGCCCAGCAGGGCGGCGAGCGGTCCTACGTCGAGGGTCGCCGACATGATGAGGAGCTTTAGGTCGTCCCGGAGTCCACGCTGGATGTCGAGACAAAGGGCCAGGGCCAGATCGGCCTGCAGGCTCCGCTCGTGAAACTCATCGAAGATGATCAGGGAGACGCCGTCCAGGGTGGGATCGTTGAGGAGGCGCCGGGTGAGGATGCCTTCCGTGACCACCTCCAGGCGGGTGTCCGCGGAGATCCTGCTGTCGAAACGGATGGCGTAGCCCACGGTCCGGCCCACGGGTTCGCCGCGCTGCCCGGCCATCCACCGGGCCGCCGCCACCGCGGCGATCCGCCGGGGCTCCAGCATGACAATCTTTCCCTGGCGGGGCGAAAGTTCTTTTAAAAGCGCCGGGGGCACCCGGGTTGTCTTTCCCGCCCCGGGCGGGGCCTGGATGATCACCGCCGGATTGGCCCGGACGGCCGCTTTTACCTCCGGCAGTATGTGGTCGATGGGGTAGGGGGGCATAGGAATATGTTTTTCACCGATTGCATCATCCCGTGGCGGGAATTAGCCGTTTAAAAAATATCCGCAGGTCTTCAAGCTCGAAGGCAGGCGGACCAGGTATCGGTGACCGAATGGTATCGCAGCAGAAAAATCCGCCCCTCTGAAGTTCTGACCTTGAAGTAGTTTATTTCCGGGCGGCGGGCATCGACGCCGCCTTCATACCAGCGATCCAATATTTCCTCCACCTCACGGCGCCGGCCCTGATATTCAAAAGCCATCGGGCGGACAATGGCCTTATAGCCGCTGTAAAATTGAACTTGAATCGATTCGTAATCCATGCATGCCTTTCGTGCCCTTATCTTGTCGCTTCCCATAAGACAAATGCCGATAGAAGGAAGTGGCGGTATTTTACACCATATCCGTTCTAATTCCCATTTGATAATCAGCGTGCCGCTGATTGTTAAAAATGATGAACCCGCAAAAAATCATCAGTTAGACGACGAAGTAAAAAGCTCCAGAGGCAAGGCGCGCGATTCCTGAGGAATGAAAAGTACTTGGGTGTACGTAGCAGTGATGAAGGAGAAAGCGCAACGCCGCATAAAGGAAACGAGACCTTTGAAAAATGGCTTCGCCGCGGCTCAGAAATCTTTTTCGCCTCTGAATGGGTAACGTATAAACCTTATTCATTACCAAGCGTTAAGTTCAATCACGCAACGGCGAAAAACATTTGATTCCCCGCTTGCGAACCATTTTTCCGCAGTTATGCAAAGCTCTCTAAATCGGTTGAGTTACCGTCGCGGTTGTGTATGGCGACCGGGTAGCGTCGATCGGCGCCGCCAGACGATCCAGATCATCAGGGCCAGAACGGCGATCAGGGCCAGGACCGGGATGGCGACGGCCAGCAGGGTGAAGAAGGCGGAGCCGAAGATCTCCGCCGTGGTGAGCAGGAAATTCGCCGTGCCGCCGGTGGCCACGGTGGAGGCCCCCCGGAGGACCGCGGTGCCGGTCTGTACGACCCCGGCGACGCTCCCGCCGGCGATGAGGGCCAGGGACCACTTGATGAAGGGAGGCAGATCGCCGGTGACGGATACGGTGGCAATGGTGCCGGCGATGACGGCGGCGGGGGTGGCGATGGTATCGAGGAGATTGTCCAGCCAGGGGATGTAGTAGGCCCCGATTTCAAAGACCGTTGCCGTGGCGAAGGCGATCAGGGCCGGCCAGGTGCCGATCCACTGGAAACCCGGCGAGAGGTTGAGCCAGCCGTTCATGGCGGCTACGCTCAGGCCGAAAAAGGGGAGAAAGATCCGGAATCCGCAGGCGGCGCTGATGCCGATCCCGATAAAGAAGGCCAGCAGGTTGGTTGGATCAGGTTCCATATTTCATCTTTCGCTTTTCCCGGTTCATGAGCGTTGGCCGAGGGTTGCGGCGATCCTTTCCGCCAGGCCGCCGCGCCGTGAGGTGGGGCGGGATACGGCGGCCCGCAGGATCTCCAGGCTGCCGTATATGGCCAGCCGTCGTTTTACCCGGGTCACGGCGGTATAGATCAGCTCCCGGGTCAGGACGGGGAGATCCTGCTCCGGCAGGACGAGGGCCGCGTTTTCGAACTCCGAACCCTGCGCTTTGTGGACGGTGACGGCGAACGCCGTCTGGTGTGCCGGCAGCGATGGCGGCGGCACGGAACGGATGTTTCCCTCCCGGTCACTGAACCATACCTCAAGACGGCCGTCCTTGCCAAGAAGAGTTATCCCGATGTCGCCGTTGAAGATCCCCAGCCCGTAGTCGTTTTCCGTTACCATTACGGGGCGTCCGTGATACCAGGGGGAATCGTACCCGGAGGCGCCTGAGAGCCGCGGGCGCAGCCGCCGGGTGATCGTCTCGTTGAGCCCGGCCACCCCCCGTTTCCCCCGGCGGAGGGCGCAGAGGACGCAGAAGTTTTCATAGGCCCGTAGGGCGCCGCCGGGATCCCCCCGGGACACGGACGCCGCATAGGCATCGAAGCCCGCCGCCAGAGTGTCGATGAGTCTTGCCGGCAGCCCTTCCCCCACCGGGTCCCATTTCAGTGCTTCTTCATCGAGTTCCCGGAGCCAGGCGGTGAGGCGGCCGGCGTTTCCGCCGACCACCAGGGCGGCCATCCTGCCGATCGGCGATGCGGCATCGAAGCGATAGTTATCCCGGAGCCGGACCACACAGCCGAATAATCCCGAAAGTCTCGCTCCGGGAGCGAACGGCGCGGACAATGCGGAGTCGCCTTCCCGTTCCGGCGGCGATTCCGGGGAATCATCTACAGGAGCTTCTCCCGCCAGTTCGGCGAAAACCGCGCCGGCCTCCACTGCCGAGAGTTGATCCCTGTCGCCAAGCATCACGATCCGGCAGTCCGTCGGCAGGGCGTCGAAGAGCCGGGCGGCGAGAGACAGATCGAGCATGGAGGCTTCATCGACGATCAAAACGTCGCAGGAGAGGGGATTGTCGCGGTGATGGCGGAATTCACCGCTTTCCGGTCTGGCCCCCAGCAGCGTGTGGATCGTGGTCGCACGTTTGGGCAGGCGGGATGCCAAGACCGGATCAATTGTTTCCATCATCCCGCCCAGGGCCGCTTCCATCCTGGCCGCCGCCTTGCCGGTTGGCGCTGTCAGGGCGATGCGCGGCGGCGGCTCCCTCATGGCCAGAGCGGCGATCAGCGTGGTCACGATGGTTGTCTTGCCGGTGCCGGGACCGCCGCTGATGATCGTCAAGGGGTTGACCAGGGCATGGGCGATGGCCAGCCGCTGCCAATCGGGGCGCCCGGAGAGGCGGGCAGTGCTGGCGGCGAAGCGAGAGTCAAGAAATTGCTGATCGTCTCCGGAGGGAGGCAGCGCCGGGGCGGCGGCAATGCGGGCAAGGATGGCGGCGGCCAACCGCCGCTCATAGGCGAAATAGCGGTACAGGTAGATGCGTCCACGCCCGTCGATTATGAGCGGCAGCTTCTCTCCCGCCGTGTCCGGGGCCGCGATCCGGGAAACCAGAATCAATTCTCTGATCCGGGCCGCCGGTTTCTTCAGGCTTGCGGCGAGATCCTCGATGTCCGTGCAGACATGGCCCGCCGCCAGGGCGACCAGGCAGGCCCGTCCGGCCTCCCCGGCCGCGGCCGCCGCTTCCGGCGGCGCTCCCAGACGGACGGCCAGCCGGGCGAGGAAATCCGCGCAACCATCGGACAGGGAGGCTTCGGCATCGATCCGGAGGGGTGAATGCTCAGGCATGATCCGAACTCGCTCCTTTCCCGGCGGGCGCGGCGGAGAACAGATCGTCGAGCTCCTCGATCAATGCCCGGGCGGGCCGATCGTGCCAGATGCCGGCGTCCGGCCAGGACGGACGGACGCCGCGGATAAAGAGATAGAATACCCCGCCCATCTGGACGTCATAGTTGTAATCCGGCTGCCGGAGCCGCAGGTAGCGATGGAGTGCCGTGAGATAGATCAGGGCCTGGAGTTCGTAGGCATGGCGAAACATCTCCTCGGCGAGGCGCGGCCGGGCGTAATCCTCCGGCCGGGCGCCCAGGTGGTTCGATTTCCAATCCAGGACGTACCACTTCCCCCGATGGGCAAAGACCAGATCGATAAAACCCCGCAAATAGCCCGTCAGTTCCGGAAATCCCGGTTTTGGAAGGCGGTGTCCGTGGCGGGTCAACAGCCCGTGCAGCCCGTCGGGATCGAGGCCGGCTACGGGGTAGGTGAATTCCATCTCCGTCAGACGCCTTGCCCCGGGCACGTCGCGGAGGGAAAATCCTCCCGGCAGGGTGGTAGAGAGGACGTCGTCAAGCATGCCCCGGATCATCGCCGCCCGCCCGTCGTTCGCTTCCGGGGCTCCGGCGGGGGGATATGCCGTCAGCGCCGCGCCGATCGCCTCCTCCCAGCCGCTTTCATCCTGAAAATCGATCCGTTCCAGGACGTAGTGGAGACAGTGCCCTGCCGTGATGCCCGCGGGGAAGTCCAGAATGTCCGCCGGGCTGCCTTCCGGAGGGGGAGCGTGAAGTATCCTCCGGCGGTGGGGGGCTTCGTCGTCTTCCGGCGCCGGCGCCGCGAGGTCATAATCCCGCCCTTCCGGATCGGGCGGGGAGCCTTCATTGTGCGGGGCGGCGGTGAGGGATGAATAACTGGCGAGCTTCCAGGCGATTCCCGGCGTCCTGAGCACCTTCCGGGCCTGGCCGGCGGGCGCGGAAACGGGACCGGGAAGGGGGAAGACGGCGCCCGTGGGTGGAGGCGCCAATCCCAAACCCGGAGAGGTGGCAATCAATTCCTGCCAGGACTTGCCGATAGCGGCGACGCCGGTCTTTGCATCCTCGGCCCATCGGCCGGGGTGTTCCCCGATGCCCGCCACGATCCAGTTCATCATGCTTCGGCGCGCCCTTTTTTCCGTTGCCCCCCTGCCGGACGGCTGCCAGAAGGGACCGGCGACGAGGTAACAGCGGTTTACCGCCCTGGTCAGCGCCACATAGATCAGCCTTACCCGTTCGGACAGTTGTTCGTTTTCCTGGAGTTTTTTCGCTTCCCCGGCGCCGGTGTAGTCGAGGATCAGCACGTCCCCTTCGTGATAGGCGGCCGTCCGCCCGGACTTACGTTCGGGACCACGTTCCCGCCAGATGAAGGGACAAAAGACGATGGGCCATTCCAGCCCCTTGGCCCGGTGTTTGGTGACGATCCGCACCAGGTTTTCGTCGCTTTCCAGCCTCAGTAGCGCCGCTTCCTCCTCCCGGGGGTCGGTCCGCCGGTCCGCCAGCCAGCGCGGCAGCGCCTCGATCCCCCCATGCTCGTCTTCCGCCGCGGACAGCAACTCCATAAGGTGCATGACGTTCGTCAGGCGCCGTTCCCCGCCTGGCGTCGGCAGCAGGCGGTCGACGATCCGCTCGTCCGTCATGAGTCTCCGCCACATGGCGCCGAATCCATGCTGCCACCACCGCCGCCGGTACTGGTCCAGGCGTTCGACGATGTCGTTGAAGGTCTCGGCATCGGCATTCAACTCCGCCAGCTCCCGGCTGCCCCTGCCCATTAGGACCGTCGCCAGGGCCGCCCGCATCAGACCGGTGTCGGCGGGTTCGGCCACTGCCCGGAGTATCCGCTCCATTTCTTCGGCTTCCAGGGTGGCGAAGACGCTGCGGTCGGTGATATCAACGCTGCCGATGCCGCGACGGGCCAGCGCCGCCTTGACGATCCTTCCCTGTTCCCGGGTGCGGACCAGCACGGCGATGTCCCGGGCTTGGAGCGGTTCGTCGCCGATGGTGATCCGCCCGCTTCCCCCGGCGGCCAAAAGCCGGGCGATCTCCCCGGTCGTTGCCTCCAGGGCGAAGAGCTGGGCCTCTGCCACCTTCCGCGGCTCGTCCTTTTTCCCCGGCGGGAGCAGCCAGACGGACAGGGATTCCCGGGGCTCCGGATCACCACGGAGTACGCGCAGGGGTTTGCTGCCCCTGATGACGGGTTGATAACGGATCTCCGGACTGCCAAAGACGTTTTTGTTGGCCGTGAACATGGCATTTACGGCCGTGATCAGCCCCGGTTCCGAGCGCTGGTTTTCCGTTAGGGTCCGGTGCCGGCCGGCATGGCGCTTGGCGGCGAGATAGGTGTGGAGATCGGCGTTGCGGAAGGAATAGATGGCCTGTTTGGGATCTCCCACCATAAACAGCGTCCCCCCGCGGAAATACAGGTTGCGGAAGATGGCGAACTGCAGGGGATCGGTGTCCTGGAATTCATCGATCAGGGCGGCGGGGAAGCGTCTCCGCAATGCCTCGGCCAGCCACGGCAGGCGCCCGCCCGTGAGGGATTCGTAGAGGTTGTACAGCATGTCGTCGTAGGCGATCACCCGGCGGCGCCGTTTGGCGGCCCGGACGGCCCGGGGGCCGAACCGCAGGAGTATTCTTTGCAGGCAGACGGCCCGCCGGACGCGGCGGGGATCATTCGGGGAGCATTCCGGGAAGACCAGCCGTGCCGTAGGTTTGCCCAGCACGCGGCGCAGTTCCCGGGCCAGCCATTCCGGATCGAGGCCCTTCTGGAGCAGGGCGTCGATCTCCTCCGCGTCATACCGATCCGCGATGCGCCGCCAGTAATCGGCCGCCGTTTCCCGGATCGTTTCGCCGTCGTCCGCCGTCACTTCCAGTTGGAAGGGTTGTACCGCCGCGAAGGGAACATCGTCCAGGGCGTGCCGGCAGAACGAATGGATGGTGAAGATCGCCGCGTCCTCGAAGGAGAACAGGGCGGTGCGCAGGCAGGTCCGGGCATGTTCGGCCGCTTCCCCTCCGAGCGTCGCGATTCTCCGGAGGAATTTTTCCACGAAGGGATCGCCGCCGCTACCACAGTTATCCAGGGCGTGCAGCACCTCCCCCAGCCGGTCCCGTACCCGGGTGCGCAGCTCCGCGGTGGCGGCGTTCGTGAAGGTGACGACCAGGATCTGGTCCACCGTCAGACCGGCTTCCACGAGGAGGCGCAGGTAGAGACCGCAAATGGCCCAGGTCTTGCCGGTTCCCGCGGACGCTTCGATATTGGCGATGCCGGTGATCCGGCAGTTGAATACGTCGAGGGGCAGCGTCGGAGGTTCTTCCATGTTCGTCATAGTTCCTGTTATGTCCCGGCCGGGCTGAGGGTCGTCACGGTCCGGTAGCGCATGATCGGGTCGAAAACAAGAGCGGCGATCTCCGGGAAGGGGGAGGCGAGCGGGTCCGCCACCCCCCGCCAGGCGAGGGCGTGCCAACCGTCGGCCCCTTCCGGTTCAAACTGGCCGTCCTTTACCCCCCGCCACTTGTTCTGTGCGGCGGCGATTTTCTGGCGACCCGCCTTTTCGGCGAAGGCCCAGGCCGACCGGCGGAAAAACGGTGTCGGCCGGTCCAGGCCGGCGGCGTAGAGGCCTACGAGGTCCGTCAGGAAGCGGCGGGCTTCCTCGGACGATAAGGCGTCGAAACACAGATCCCCGTCAAAGGCCAGGTGTCGGGTCGCCGGCGCGACACCCCCGGGCCGGACCGCGCAGATAGTCAGATGGGATATCCATGCCTGGAGATGGTCGAATCCCCGCAGTTCGTCGCACCGGTAACGGATGATGCCTTCCGGGCGGAGATCGCCGCTGTCCACCGTGAGGAGCCAAGTCTTACCCCGGACCTCCAGGGTCAGAACGTGCCGCCGGGGCAGCAGCCGGGGCGAATTGCTCGCTGTCAGGAGGCGAGTGGCAAGCCGGGTGAGAGCCGGCCAGATACGGAACAGGCCTGCCGCGGCGGCCGCTCCGCTGGGGCAGGCGGGCCGGGCCCGGATGATCTCCAGTGCTTCATCGAATTCCAGAACCCGCTTCCGGACCTCGCACGCCGCCACGACGAAGCCCGCCAGATCCCGCTCTTCCGTGAAGCCCATGATCAGGGGTTCTTCGTCGCGGGGGATGTCCTCGGCACGGACCAGATGGATTTGCAGCCGCCGCTGAAGGAAGAAACGGCTGGGGTTGTGGAGAAACGATTCGAGGTCGGCTGCCGTCAGTGCCGGGGGGTCCGGGCCGGGATCAGCCGGGGTCGCGGGCATGCCGGTGAAGAACGGCGGCGCCGGTTCCCGGGGTTCGCCGTTCTCGTCATCGTCCGGGTAATCATTATTTCCGGCTGTGGTCCTCACGGAATCGGGAGTGCCGGTCGCCGCGGCGTAAGAGGCGGCGTGGCTGTAGAGACGGGGATCGGAGCCGTCGAAGTACCGCCGGGAGAAGGGCTGCGGGGGGTGGACGACGGTGAGCCGCCGGCGGGCGGCACCGAGTTCGGCGGCGGCGGAGTCGGCCGGGGAAATGGCCCGGGCCAGATAATCCCGGAGCTGGGACACCAGCACTGATGGGGGCAACTCGGCATTGTCGCGCCGGTCCCGCCCTGGATAGGAGATGTGGAGGATGTCCCGGGCCGCGAGGAGAGTGGCGAGGAAAATGCCTCGATCTTCCCGCCGGCGCTGACGGTCTCCCCGCCGGGGCCTGCCTTTGGGGATCAGGTCGAACTCCCGGGGGCGTTCCCGGACCGGAAAGGCGTCGTCACCCATCCCGATGAGGCAGATCACCCGATAGTCGAGGCCGCCCAAGGCTGCAAGGGAGGCGAAGGTAATCGCACCCCCGGGTGCCGCCCCCCGGCGCTCCGTATCGGCGTCCGTCAGGGCGGCCCGAACGATCCTGGTCGAAAGCCCGTGTGTCAGCCCCGCCGCCCGCCAGCTTTCCGCCAGGATGGCTATGGCCCCCAAGACCCGGTCGTATTCTCCCTGGTCGTGGGCGGCAGGGCGGGTAAAATCAGCGAGGATGCCGTTGAGTATCTCCTGCCATGCCCCGGCGGCTGGCGGTGGTTCGAGGCGCCTTTTCCAGTGGGCAAGCCGTTTCACGAAGGCCCGGAATCCGCCCAGAGTTTCTGCCCGCGATCCCTCTACCCCATCGGCGGGAAGGATGCCGGCGAGGGGCTCCTCCAGCTCCGGCAGCGCCAGACCCATAAAAAGCATGTCCAGCCCCCGGCGGAAGGTGTGGCGTTCCTCTTCAGGCAGTCCCATTTCCCGGCGGTGAGGACCGTCCAGTCCCCAGTGGATGCCGGCCTGGTTCATCCACCGCCGGATCCGCCTCAAACCCTCCCGGTCCAGGGAAAAACGGCGGGCGACCGGTTCCCGGCGGAGCAGTTCGAATACCCGGCCGGCGGGCAGGCGCGACGACAGCAACTCCAGGGTTTCGATCAGGACCCGGAGATAGGCATTGGTGCGGGAGGGGGCGCGGCCGACAACGGCGTAGGGGAGGAAATAGCCGGAGGGAGCCGCTCCGAACACCGCTTCCACGGCCGGCGCCAGGGCGTCGATGTCGGGCGTCAGGACCGCCACGTCGTCGCACCGCAGGGTGCGATCCTCTCCGAACAGTGCCAGGAGGCGATCCTGGAGGACTTCCAGTTCCCGGACGGGGCCGTGACAGCAATGGATCTCTATGCTGTGGTCGTCGGCGCCGGGGGACAAACCGCCCGGCCTCAGATCCTCCATGTCGAGCAGGGAGCGCTGGAGATTAGCGAGGAGCGTGTCACCCGCCGGGACTTGGAATTCCGCCGTGTCCGAAGCCTGGGCGGTCACGGCCTCTTCATAGATCAGGTCGATGGCGGCCTGGGTGGCCCGTCCCCAATCGGCGAGCAGCTCATGACCGACCTCCGCGTGGGCGTCTTGCCGCCTCGTGGCCAGATAGGCCAGGCGGCGCGGCGGCACGATCTCGAACCAGTATTGCCGGCACGGGTTGAGCAGATAAAGGGTGATTTCCATGACGGCGGCGAGCCGGCGCAGGGCGTGCAGGTAAAGGGGCGGAATCGCCGGAAGGGCGAACACGGCGGCGCTTTGCGGCAGCGATGACGTCCCCTCGGGGCGGTCCGGCGCCGGCGCCGACAGGTTTCCGAATATGGACAGCAGGGGATGAACGCCGTCCAGGGATAGCGCCCGGCCGATTGCCAGCCATAGTTCCCGCTGCCACTCCTCATCAGCTTCCGTGAGGGGCCGGCCCCGGAATTCGGGGATTATTCTCCCGGCACTCCAGGCCGCCAGCCAGTCGGGGCGATAGGTGGCGTAATGGTCGAAGACCCGCGCCACGGCCCGGGCGAGATCGAGGCGCATCAAATCGTCGGCGCCGGCGAGAAATCCGGCCAGGCGGGGAAAATCGGTAAACCGGCGTTCCTCCAGAAGCCGCAGCACCAGCCAGGACATGACCTCTGGATCGATGGGGGAACGCTCCGGAATTGAGGGGTCAACGGACCGGGCCAGTTGCCAGAGCCAGTGGCCGAGAAAACCGAATTTTACATTGGCGCAGATGCCCAGCTTGCGGGCAACGGCCAATTGTAGGGAACGGGCGACGGCGGCATTGGGCACGATGATGTGTTGGGGCGCGAAGGGGTCCCCGGGTCCGCGGCCCAGTTCCGCCATGAGCAGTTGTCCCAGGATTTCCATCCGATTGGAAAAGACGACGTGCAGGCTCATCGGTCCCGAAGATTCAACATGGGTATGCTTTCCCCCTGGCGCGGTTTTTCAGGACGCCTACCAGCGCGATCTTCTTTGCCGCCGGTCGCTTCCCGCCGTGCGCGGTTTTTCAGGTCCTTAAAGAAACTCATTATTCCTTCCGTATCAAGGCAGTTCAGGCAGTCGCCCTTTTCCTGCCACCCCTTCCTGGCGATGGCGACGCCGCACTCCAGATAGTCGAAGCCGTCGAGGCGGTGGAGGTCCGGGTTGACGGCGACCTTCACCCCTTTGCGCTTGGCCTGAATGCAGTGCCGCCAGTCGAGGTCGAGGCGCAGGGGATTGGCATTGATTTCAATGACCTTGCCATGGGTGGCCGCGGTGTCGATGACCTCGTCGATCCGAAGGGCATAGGCTTCCCGGGCCAGCAGGAGACGTCCCGTGGGGTGGGCGAGGATGGTGGTGAAGGGATTGGCCAGGGCCCGGCAGATCCTCCTGGTCATTTCCTCCTCGGACATCTGGAAGTGGGAATGGACGGCGGCGATGACGAAGTCGAAGGAAGCCAGGAATTCCTCGTCGTAATCCAGGCGGCCGTCCGGGAGGATATCCGCCTCGATGCCCTTGAAGATATGGAAGGCGCCGCCGTAGCGCCCGTTGATGCGGTCGATTTCCTCATGCTGTTGCCGCACGGCCTCCGGAATCAGTCCGCCGGCATAGGCGGCCGCCTGGCTGTGGTCGCTGATGCCCATATACTCGTAACCCCGCCGCCGGGCCTCCGCAGCCAGGGCCTCGATGCCGTCCGCGCCGTCGCTGGCCCGGGTGTGGACGTGTAATATTCCCTTTATGTCGTTCGGTTCCACGAGGCGTGGCAGGACGTTCCGGGCGGCTGCTTCGATCTCCCCCATGTTCTCGCGTAATTCCGGGGGGATGAAGGACAGCTCCAGAGCAGCGAAGATCTCCTCCTCGCTTTGGCACGGGATGTTTTCCTCTCCCCGGAAGAGGCCGTATTCATTCATCTTCAGACCATACCGCTTCGCCCGTCCCCGCAGGGCCGTATTGTGCTCCCGGCTGCCCGTGAAGTGATGGAGGGCGTAAGGGTATTCCCGGGGGGAAACGATGCGGAGATCGGCGTTGATCCCCTCCCGCAGGGTGATGCTGACCTTGGTGTCCCCCCGGGCGATGACGGCGGCCGCCACGGGCAGGGAAGCGAAGTAGGCGGCCAGCCGCGGCGGATCGGCGGCGGCGGCCAGCAGGTCGATGTCTTTTACGGTTTCGTTTCCCCGCCGCAGCGATCCGGCTACGTCGGCGGCCGAGACCTCGGGACGGCTGAGGAGAGCCGCTTGGAGACGGAGCGCCGGGCCGATCGCCTCTCCGTACAGGCGCCGTTCCCGGTAATGCTTCAGGGCGGCTATGCCCGCCAGGATATTTTCCTGGGATTTACGGCCGAAGCCCGGCAGTTCCAGGAGACGGTTTTCCTGGGCGGCGTATTCCAATTCCCCGACGGCGGCGATGCCCAGCTTATCGTAGAGGAACCTGATCCGTTTCGGACCGAGGCCGGGAATCCGGAGCATTTCGAAATGCCCGGAGGGGATGGAGGCCTTTAGCTCCCGGTGGTAACGCAATTCACCCGTAGCCGCCAGCTCCTCGATCTTCCTGGCGATGGCGGTGCCCACCCCCTTGATTTCACCAAGCCTACCCGCCGCGATGATCGCCTCCAGATCGTCTTCCCGGGCCTCCAGGCTCCGGGCGGCATTGGCGTATGCCCTGGACTTGAAAGGGCTTTCCCCCTTTATTTCCAGCAGGAGGCCCAGTTCGTCAAGGATGGCGATGATTTCTTGTTTCGATAATTTCATATCGGCGTCATGACTGCCTGGTTTGACCGGACTTTTCCCTTTTCGCGGTCCGTGGCGGCGCTTTGTGTCGTTTGTCCAGAAGATGCCTTACCGCCAGGACGGGATGGCGGGAGATCATCCGCGGTCCGGAATAGCGCATCACCTCCCGGATGAGTTCCCGCATCTCCGGCCGGTAGCAGTGGACGGGGCAGGCGGAGCAGACTGGTTTGTCCTTGCCGAAACGGCAGGCCCGGGTCCGTTTCCGGGCATAGGCCAACAGTTCGCGGCAGGAGGAACAGATCCCGTCCCGACCGTGATGATCGCGGCAGAACATCTCGATCATCAAACCGAGGGTATCGGCTTCCCTTTCCAGCCGGGCGTTCATCCACCAACCGTCCTGATGCTCTACAAAATAATGCTGATTGATCCGACCGGGAACAATTCTATCCCGCGCCGGAGGAAAAGCCCCCCGGCCCGATCGAAACCGGGATGACCGGCTCCTTGGCCCTCGATCACCGTCGCTTTTGATAAACTTCACTCAGGTTACTACATGATAATGCACCCCAGGGGGCTTGGGTCGCTATTCAGGACTTTGTCAACGTAGCCGCCCATACGCTTCCCGCCGCCGGGTCGAAGCCCGACACGCCAACAGTAATTTCTTGTTTCACCGATGTCAAGAAATGATCCCCGCCGGGTCGGGCAAGAATGAATAAACCACCAGAAAAACATCGGGATTAGTCTTGACAACCGAACGTTAAAGGTATATAAGCGCCGTGGATGTGCGGTTAAGGCGAGCACAGCCATTCACCGATCCATACATTTCAAGCCATCACCTCAAGAAAAGAGCGTCTTTGCGCTTGAAATCCCTGAAGTTTAAGGAGATGACCCGGCCGTGATGCGATATACCTCCAGCAGGACAGGCAGGCCAAGAGGCGTCAGAACCACCTCGGTAAATTTACCTATTCATTTCGTAACAGCAATCACAGGGCAACAAGACAGGATAGAATCCATCGGCGGTTCGTTATGCCAGAATACGGTTCCAGGCGGGAGCGGTTTTACGGACGGTCCGGAAAAATAGACAAAATACACCGGTGCGGGGGGGCTCTAAACGAGGCCTGAAAAAGCCGGTGACGAGGAAAGAAGGAGGAAAAATGGAAAAGGTACCGCAGAAGTTGGAAAAGACAAGGAAGGATTATTACAAGGACGCGCCGATTGCCAAATTCGGCGAGCGGAAACCCGATTATTCCGGGATGGGTAAAAAGATCAAAAACGCCTTCAAGGGTTTGCGCGAGGTGGTCTGTGTCGAGGCCTGCCGGACTCCCTATGGGGTCTTTGGAGGATCTTTGAAGGGTTTCGACGCCCCCCAGTTAGGGGCGATGGCCATCAAGGAATGTCTCCGGAGGACGAACGGCAAGGTCCGGCCCGAAGATGTCGATTACGTTTTCATGGGGCAGGTAGTGCCCGCCGGCTGCGGTCAGGTGCCGAGCCGTCAGGCAACGCTGCTCGCCGGCCTGCCGGAGAGCGTTCCCTCCATTACGGTCAACAAGGTGTGCTCCTCGGGGATCAAGACCGTCGATCTCGCCGTCCAGATGATCCAGACGGGTCGGGCCGATATCGTCATCGCCGGCGGCCAGGAGAGCATGAGCAATTGCCCCTATTCCCTCCCCGACATGCGTTGGGGGAACCGCATGGGCCTTCCCAACGGCCGTATGGTGGACCTCATGGTCTATGACGGACTCTGGGACGCCTTCTACAATCGCCACATGGCCATTCACGGCTCCGAAACGGCGGATGAATTCGGTTTTACCCGCCAGGATCAGGATGAATGGGCCCTGAATTCCCAGATGAACGCCGTGAAGGCTATGAAGGATGGCAAGCTCGATGACGAGATCTTCCCCGTGGAGATCAAGAAGGGCAAGGAAACGATCATTTTTAACAAAGACGAGGGCCCGCGGCCGGGAACGACCCTGGAAGGTTTGGCCAAGCTGCCCCCCGTCTTCAATCACAAGAGCACCGTTACGGGCGAGCCCGGCGGCGTCACGGCGGGGAACGCCCCGGGCGTCAACGACGGCGGCGACGTATGTCTCATGATGAGCGCCGAGAAGGCCAAGGAGTTGGGAATGAAACCCCTCTTCACCGTCCTTGATTACGCGGAGGTTTCCCAGCAGACGAAGGACATCGCCACGGTGCCCGGTCTTTCCATCAAAAAGATCCTGGAGCAAAACGACATGACCGTCGATCAGTTGGATGTGATCGAGATCAATGAGGCCTTTGCGGCGGTGGCCATCATCAGCGCCCGGACGATCCTGGGGATGTCCAAGGAAGAGATGTTCAAGAAGGTGAATCCCAACGGCAGCGCCATCGCTTATGGCCATCCCATCGGCGCCACGGGGGCCCGGATCCTCATGACCCTGGCCTATGAACTGCGGCGGCGCGGCGGCGGCGTCGGGGTATGCGGAATCTGTTCCGGCCATGCCCAGGGCGACGCCATGCTGATTCGAGTGGATAAATAATCGTAAATATACTTTTTTTGAAAGGAGAAGTGGTAGTATGAGAGAAGCTGTTATTGTAAGCGGCGCCCGGACGGCCGTCGGTGAGTTCGGCGGCTCCCTGAAGGGTGTCTCGGTTGTAGAATTAGGTAGGCTGGTCATTAAGGAGGCCATCGTCAGGGCGGGGCTCCGTCCGGCCATCAGTGATGCCGTCAAAGCGGCCCGGCCGACGATCTTCGGCGATTTCGATATGACGGATGTGCAGAAAAAATACTTTGCCTATGACAACTCCCTGACCCCCGTTTATTTCGACGAGGTCATCATGGGGAACGTCCTGAACGCCGGTTGCGGTCAGAACCCCGCGCGTCAATCGGCGATATATGCCGGTCTTCCCGAGGAAACGAATGTTTTCACCGTGCAAAAGGTCTGCGCCTCGGGGATGAAGGCCATCGCCCTGGCATCGCAGGTGATCAGGGCCGGAGACGCCGACATCATTGTGGCGGGCGGCATGGAGAACATGAGCAACGTTCCTTACGGCGTAGCCGACGCCCGCTGGGGATTCCGGATGAATATGCCCTTTGGCAAGATCACGGACCTGATGGTCCATGACGGCCTCTGGGAGATTTTCAATGCCTACCATATGGGCTTTACGGCGGAGAATATTGCCGAGAAGTACGGTATTACCAGAGAAGAACAGGATAAACTGGCCTTCGAGAGTCACCGTCGTGCCCGGGCGGCTATCGCCAGCGGCGCCGTGGCTGATGAGATCGTACCTGTCGTCATCCCCCAGCGGAAGGGCGATCCCAAGGTCTTCGCCGTGGATGAGCGTCCCATGGACACGTCCCTGGAAAAAATGGCAAAACTCTCGCCGGTCTTCAAGAAGACAGGCACCGTTACGGCGGGAAATGCTTCGGGCATCAATGACGGCGCCACAGCCGTGGTCGTCATGAGCGCCGACAAGGCCAAAGAACTTGGTTTGAAGCCGCTGGCCAAAATAAAGGGATTCGCCTCCGGCGGCGTGGATCCGGCGTACATGGGCCTCGGTCCCATCCCGGCGACAAGGAAGCTTTTTAAACAGCTCGGCATCACGATGAAGGACATCGGACTTATCGAACTCAACGAGGCCTTCGCCTGTCAGGCCCTGGGCTGCATCAAGGAACTCGATGTGGATCTCAGCAAGTGCAACCTAAACGGCAGCGGGATCTCCATCGGTCACCCCATCGGCAACACGGGCGCCCGGATTACCTATACGTTGGCCATGCAGATGAAGAAGATGGGCGTGAACCTCGGTTTGGCCTCCCTCTGTATCGGCGGCGGACAGGGGATGTCCATCGTCCTCGAGGCTGTTTAAGCAAGTTTGTTTGGTTGGTATGATCGGGGCGGCCCCGCCCGGGCCGCCCCTTCATGAACTAAATCTCATAAGGAGGGTTGAACATGGCAGTAAAAACCTTTGGCGTCATTGGCGCCGGACAGATGGGAAACGGCATCGCCCAGGTGGCGGCCTATCCCGGCGGATTGAATGTTATC